>Ga0079305_1001349_pt1 | contig 33861 bp, 32 predicted proteins | sample LMS_cellobiose_e_FD_79183 | JGI IMG/M metagenome (GOLD analysis project Ga0079305, IMG submission 79183) | Rumen-fistulated moose microbial communities from Alaska, USA - LMS_cellobiose_enrichment | ecosystem: Host-associated > Mammals > Digestive system > Stomach > Rumen fluid ... | reverse complement strand
CCGGAAGTCGACCCGATCCTCGGACCGGAAATGCGCGCGACCGGCGAAGTCATGGGCATGGCGGAGAACTTCGGTCTGGCCTATTACAAGGCCGAGGAAGCCTCCGGATTCGCGCTGCCGACCTCCGGCAACGTACTGATCACCGTGGCCCGCCGCGAACGCAAATACCTGCTCCCCATCGCGCAGGGCATCGCCGAAATGGGCTTCAAAATCTTCGCGACCGAAGGCACCTCCGCGTTCCTCAATGAACACGGCATCGCCAACACCTGCGTCAAGAAACTGCTCGAAGGCCGTCCCAACATCGGCGACATGATCAAGAACAAACAGCTGAACCTGATCATCAACACCCCCATCGGACGCGAAGGCAAGACCAGCGACAGCTACATCCGCATGATGGCCATTCAGAACAAAATTCCGTATATGACCACCATCGCCGCCGCCAACGCGAGCGTGCAGGGTATCCGCGCGGTCCGGCAGAACGACGGCATGAAACCCAAATCGCTGCAGGAATACCACGCAAAGTAAAATACCCGTTCCCGGAACGGAAATCGAATCGGCGGGATATGCACTTTGCGGTGTATGTCCCGCTTTTTTCGGAATGCGAAAAAAATCATCTCAGGAGGAAAACAGATCATGATCCGAATCATCATCACCGGCGCAGCCGGACGCATGGGCAGACATCTGGTCGCCAATATCGCCGCATCCAACGATCTTCAACTGGCCGGAGCCACGGAATATTCCGGCTCGGAATTTCTCGGCGTAGACGCCGGCAGCGTCGCGGGCGTCAAACCGCTCGGAGTCAAGATCACGCCCGAACTCGCGCCCCTGCTCGACAACGCCGACGCGGTGATCGACTTCAGCACCGGCGACGTGATCGGCAACGCCCGCATGGCCGCCGCCAAAGGACTCGCCATCGTCATCGGCACCACCGCGCTCACCGCCGACGACAAGGCCGAACTGCGCAGACTCGCCGATGCCGGCGCGCGAATCATCCAGACCACCAATTTCAGCGTCGGGGTCAACCTGCTCTTCTATCTGACCAAAATCGCTACCAAAACCCTCTCCGAAGGGTTCGACATCGAGATCATCGAGGCGCATCACAACAAGAAGAAAGACGCCCCCAGCGGCACCGCGGTCAGCCTTGCGGAAGTCGTCACCGGCGTCAAGGGCTGGGATTACGACAAGGACGTCCGGCACGGCCGTCAGGGCCTCGTCGGCGCCAGAACCGATCATGAAATCGGCATGCACTCGATCCGCGGCGGCGACATCGTCGGCGACCACACGGTGCTCTTTGCCGCGGACGGCGAACGGGTCGAGCTCACGCACAAGGCGTCCAGCCGCGACACTTTTGCCAAAGGCGCGCTCCGGGCGGCCCGTTATCTGATGACGGCCAAGCCCGGCATGTATGACATGCAGGACGTGCTGGGATTCAAATAAGCGGAATGCGGCTTCCGGCGCAGCTCACTCCGATTTTCCTCCGTTGAGCACGGCGAAGGACATCCGGTACTGCTGCGGCGGCACCCCCATGACCGCTTTGAACCGGCGCGAAAAATGATACTGGTCCCGGTAGCCGAAACGTTCCGCGACCTCGGATACCGGATGATTCGAGCTCACCAGATATTCCGCCGCCCGGTTCAGTTTCAGCCGGTCCACATAAATCTTGGGCTTGACGCCGGTCCGCAGGATGAACACACGCCGGAGCTGATCGATGCTCAGGTTGCACATTTCCGCCATGTCGCGGACGCTCCACCACTTTTCAGGATGCTCCCTGATCTCGTTGAGCAGTTCGTCGAGCAGCGGATATTCCGCACGGCGGGAGCTGTTCTTTTCCAGATAGATTTCGACCAGCAGCTTCTGCAGTTCCATGTTCGCCTGAATCTGACTGCTGTCCGCCGGATCGTTGACCAGATCGAGAATGGAGAGCAGCCGCCGCACCTTGCCGAGGTGAAACACGCCATTGGAGATCACGCCGCTGCGCAGCAGCATATCGGCCACCGGACCCCAGAAAACGAGGCTGTCCTCGCAATATGACTTGCCCCGGGCTCCGCCGTACCGATGCACCGCCAGCGGAGTGACGATCACATAATCGCCCGGCTGGATTTCGGCGGTGACATTTCCCTCCTGCAGCCAGAACCGCCCGCCCCCGTCATACATGTGGGAAATCGAATAGAACTGAAAATACCGTTCCCGGCACATCTGAAACGAGTCCGGAGCTGTCCGGTAACCGCTGCCGCCGCGGATAATCCACAATCCATACCGCCGATGAATCTCCCGCATTCCGGAAACCGGAAGCAGATGAACCGCCGCATTCGTCTTTTTGTCATTTATCATGCCGTTTTTATCCATTTCATAATTGTGAAATTCAGGTAAATTTACTGCAGAACGCAAGAATTGCAAATGTTTTTTTTCCGAAAAACAACAAAAAAAGGAATCCAGCCATGAAAATCGGTGCATTGAATTCTTCTCTCCGCAAACCCCTGCCCGTGACCGTGAAAGAATATGCGGAAATGGGCATTCAGGGCATTCAGCTGCAAATCACTCCGGAACACCTGATCTATTCCGATGACCGGCTGCGCGAGATCAGCCGTCTGTGCGCCGATGCGGGGCTGGAAATCTCCGCCGTCTGCGGCGACATCGCCCGGACTCATTTCGGCGTGAGTTCCGAATGGCGCGACCGCGTTCTGCTCCACAAGCGCGTGGTCGACATTGCGGTCGTGCTCGGCACGAAATACATCACCACCCATATCGGCGTGGTCCCGGCGGACAAGAAGGACCCGGTCTATCCGATCATGGTCGAATCCATCGGCGCGGCGGCGGAATATTCCGCTTCGTGCGGTGCGGTTTTCGCCATCGAAACCGGTCCGGAAAAAGCCGACGTGCTGCTCCAGCTGCTGCAGGACGTCAACTCCAAAGGCCTCGGCGTCAACCTTGACCCGGCCAATCTGCGCATGGTCTCGTGCGAAGACCCCGTCCGGGCGGTCGAACTGCTCGGCAAATATATTGTTCACACGCACGCAAAAGACGGCATCAATACGTATCCCGGCAGCGCCGCCGCGGCTTACCACATGCTCGAACCGGATGGCACGCCGCGCAAATTCGCCGACCGCGCCGCCGAATGGAAGGAAGTCCCGCTCGGACAGGGCCAGGTACCGTGGGACGGCTATCTGGCCGCGCTCAAGAAAGCCGGCTTCGACGGTTTCCTTACGATCGAACGCGAATGCGGAAGCGATCCCGAAGGCGACATCCGTCTCGCCGTCGACTTTCTGAAAGCCAAGCTGAACTGAGACCTGGTCATGGCAAAAAAACTGCGTGCGGCGCTGATCGGATTCGGCGGCATGGGTCATTTCCACGCCTCGTGCTATGCCGGACAGAAGGAAGTCGAACTGGTCGCGATCTGCGACATCGACCCGAAAACCTTTGAGAAGGAAAAAGAGAAAATCAACCTCGGCGAAAGCGGGAAGATTTCGCTGGACGACATCGTCACCTGCCGTTCCTATCAGGAATTGAAGCGGAAAGTCCAGTTCGACCTGCTGGACATCTGTCTGCCGTGCCACCTGCACGCCGAATATGCGGTCCGCGCCATGCAGGACGGCTATCACGTGCTGTGCGAAAAACCGATGGCGCGCACGCTCGCCCAGGCCGACCGCATGCTCCGCGTCGCCCGGGAAACCGGCCGCAAGCTCATGATCGCCCAGTGTCTCCGTTTCGCCCCGAATCTGAACAAGCTCAAAGAAATCATCAAAACCGAAAAATACGGCAAACTGCTCCGTCTGGATACCCGCCGCAACGGGGCACTGCCCGCAAAAAAATGGTATCACGATCCGGCCAAAAGCGGCGGCGCTCTGCTCGACCTGCATCTGCACGACACCGATTTCGTAAACTATCTCTTCGGACTCCCGCAGGCGGTCCAAACCTACGGCATAGTCCGGGACACCGGCGGGATCGACGATCTGATGACCGCTTATCAGTATAAGAACGGGCCGGTCGTCAACTCCGAAAGCAGCTGGTGCCGCGGCAGCTGGTTCAGCTCCATGACCGCAGTGTTCCGCCATGCGACTGTGGAAACGGTCGGATTCAAGCAGCTGAAAATCTATCCGACCGGGAAAGAAGTCGAAGAACTTAATTTCGAACGCAAGAACAATCCGTATTTCAACGAGATCGAATATTTCGCACACTGCGTTGTGACGGACCGCGAACCGGAACAGTGTCTGCCGCAAAGCACCCGCAACTCCATCCGGATCGCCGCCGCGGAAGAACGTTCCGCCCGGAGCAAACGCAAAGTCCGTCTGGACTGAATTCCGGAAGATTATCCGCTAAATAAAACAGGAGGCTGTTCCCGAAACAGGGGACAGTCTCCTTTTTCGTCAACGGCGGCCGTTGTCAATCCGACCCCGGAATGTTTTTTCAGAGCTCCTTGACGATCGTGTCGTAGGTCTTCACGAATTCGGCCCAGTATGCTTTGTTTTTGGCGGAGACCCGGGCCACGTGAGGTTTGAGCTTGGCGAAATCATCCTTGAGGGAGGCGATCTTGGCTTCCTTGCCCCAGGCGGCCAGATTCTTCAGCGATTTGATGTGCACGTCCGGCGAATAGTTGTAGAAATACCGCTTGTAGGTCGCCAGCAGGAAGCGATAGGCTTTCGCCTTGTCGCCGCGGAAAGCGTTCGCCAGGTATATATCATACCACGACGGATTCTTTTCGGCGTAAGCCACGCACTCGGGAATGAACTGGCCGCGGCAGACGACAAACATCTTCTTGAGGGTCAGTTTGCGCTCGGCATTGTCCACCGGTTTTTCATACAGGTCGTCGCAGACTTCGTCCACGATCTTGCACAATTCGTCGAAGGTTTTGGCTTTCCGTTCGAGGAACTTGTACATGATCAGATTGTTGGCCTTGTTGTTCACGCGGGTCGCCGACTCGGCGGCCGCCTTGTAAGGCGCGGGGTCTTTGCCGCCCCAGCCGGGGAAAGTGTCCGCTGCATGGATGCAGATTGCCGCCGACAGTACGAGTGTGGAGAGGATCGTTTTTTCATTTTGGAAAACTCCTTTTTCGGGTTTGGTTTATACTTAAAACTGAATGTCTGGCTGATTGACGATCACGGTCTTCCGTTTATTTCCTCCGGTCAGAGTAACGCTGCCGTTTCCGGAAGCCCGGCAGGAAAAGACACCCTTTTCATACCGCGGTTCCAGCAGCCGGACGTCGCCCTGAAGTTCGGCTTCCACGGGAATCGGCAGGATGACGGCGCACTGACCGCTCTTCAGCTGCAGCCGGACCCGGATTTCGCCTTGTTCCGCAAAGAACTCCGCCGAATAATCCCCGGTCGCTTTGCCGAGGTGGTCGTAAACGAAGATTTCCGCCAGATTTTTGCCGCCGTACCAGCCGAAATCGCCGCTGACGCAGGTCAGAATCCGTTCCCTGCCCATGAGCCAGCCGGAATGAATCTCGATCGGAGTGAAGGGAAACATCTTCTGCGTGATCGTCGGCGAGGCCGAAGTATTGGCATAGTGATAATAGAGCATCCCGTTTTTCATGGCGTTGCGGATGTCCGCCATGTTCTCCTCGGCGTTCCGGCCGTAGGTGGAAGCGTCGCCCAGCTGGATCGGCGTGTAGAGGTGCGAATAGAAGACCCACCAGGAATTGCAGGTCTCCTCGAAACGCGGGAAATGGAACTGCCGCTCCGTGCGGGTCTCCGGTCCGAAATTGCCGATCAGCAGTTTGCGGTGTTCGTTGATGATCTTGTCGTAAAGTTTCATCATGAACGGCAGTTTCAGCAGCGTGACATAGCCGATCTTGTTTTTGACGTTGTTGTTCCGGTCGAGTTCCACGGACACCCCGTCCCACAGGTCATAGGAAAGCCGGAGCGGGGAACAGGTCATCTCGTCGATGTAGATACCGTCCGGATCGTAATAGCCGATGATCTTGTCAACGGTCTCCAGCATGGTCTTGCCGAAAGAGTTGGTCAGGGTCGGAATGAAGAAGTGATACGGTTCCTCGATGCCGGTGTAGAATTTGCCGTCCTTCGTCCGCAGAGCGCTGTCCGAATAGGTTTTGTAGTCGTCGACTTCCGTGGACCATTGCGTATGGATATAGTAAAAGCGTTTCAGGTCGGGCATGATCTTTCTGGCGATGTCGAACATTTTCTTTTCGAACCGGCGCAGCGGTTCCACCGGCCGCGGTTCGATCTTGCCGCCGACATTGGCACGGGACATTTCCTTCATGAGGGCCGGACCGAAGACCGCGGCGTTCCAGTCTTTGTGTTCACCGCCGAGGTGACGCCAGTAGTGAACGCCGTAAACGCTGATATTGACGCCGTTTTTCCGGTGGAACTCCAACGCTTTCCACGGTTCCTTCTCTCAGTCGCGGAACACGTTCATCGAAAAATGGAATTCGCCCGGAATGGTGAAATTGACCTCCCAGTCGCGGCGGACTTCGTTCACGAAATCGAAGTAATCCGCGGACCGCACCGGATAGATCGACCACTCGACGGTCCGGGATTCTCCCGGCTGAAGCGCAAAGGTCTCGGTTTTGATGCCGGCCTTGCCCTTTTCGCAGTATTGAACGTTCTGGACCCGGAAAACATCATCCTGCGCCAGCAGACCGAGGCCGGTGTCCGATTCGGTATCGGGGAAGAACACGCTCGGATTGCGGCCGTCCTGATTCGAACTGCGGGAAGGACTGCTGTCGCCAGCCAGATAGATCCGCGGAAAACGTTCCGTCTCCATTTCATACGCGATGCGCAGTCCGATCAATTTGTCCGATTTGCTCGTGAACGTATCGAAGATATCGATGCGGTTCCCTTTCTTTTCAAACTTGCGCTTGACCGTGTAAAAAGGATTGTCCTCGCCGACCGTCATGGTTTTGGTCCGCTCGCCGGGAATCGAAAAAACGGAACGGATTGTATAGGTCCGGCCGCCGAAAGCGACCGCAAGCCCCTGTTTCCCGTCGGCGACCGTGAAATCAGGCGGAGGCAGACGGCGGACTTTCACCGGTTTATTGTCTTTGACCACGGGCTTGAGCTGGGTGGGCGTATCTTCCTGCACCACGGAGAAATTGCGGATGCCCAAAGCCGGACGGCGCTTGATTCCCCAGTTGCGGTAATGCCCTTCGAGTTCCGAACCGAAGCGGATGCGCAAGACATTCGGCTCCGTCCGGGAGAGGACATCCGACAGGTCCAGTTTGATCTTGTATGCCTCGAAATTGGCCGGCAGGAATTTGGAAACGGCCAGCTCGTAGTCGGGCGAATAGAGCGCATACCATTTGTCGCCTTTGCAGACCCGCGCAATGCCGTAGTCCATGTGAACGGCGGTCAGCCCTTTGTTGAGCAGACGGGAATGGTTCCGGTCGGCCATCGCGGAAAGCAGCTGATCGTTGATCAAAATCTGCCAGCAGGGATTCCAGCCGCCGAGCCGGGGGAAATCCAGCCGCTGTTCGAAACTGACCACCACCCTGCCCTTGCCGTCCCACGGCGGCAGCTGCCAGACCTGATTGTCGTGGAGACCGATGAAGTACTCCTGCGGCTGCCGGATCAGGACCCGTTCTTTCGCACCGAGCAGAAACGACAGGAAACACACCGTAATCAGTAACGTTTTTTTCATTTTATCAAGGCTCCGTGTAAACATGTTTGAAATACGTGCCGCAATCATACCACCAGACATCGATTCGAGGCTGATGCACCCCGTTGCGGTAACGGGCTTTCAGTTCGGCGGCGGATGAAGTCTGGACATGACCGTCTCCCATCAGCAGATTCGCTTTCCGCTGGTGCCGTGCGGCGACGGCCCCGCCCATGTCGATGTTGATGCGGTACCACTGGACTTTCGAGCTGGTATCGGGCTGAACGTTCTCCTGGCCGGGCTTGCACTTGAGGCTGTCCGCATACAGCGGATATTCGGAAATCCGGCTTTTGACGCCGCTGAGCCGGAGCGCGACGATATGAGTGTTGTCCAGATTCACGCCGTCGACCGCGCCGTCGCTGCCGTAGGATTCGAAATAATTGCCCACATGCTTGCGGCCGATCTGGGGACAGCGGAACAGCACCTCGCTGCCCTCCTTCGGATGCTGGAGATTGCCGCTCAGGATATAGACCGAAACCCAGGAGATACCCTGCCCGTTATAAAAAGAATACGTCGGAGCGATGAAGCCGTTGTTGCCGTCCGCATACTCCGCCGCCACGATGCCGAGCTGTCTCAGATTGGAAACGCAGCTGGTCGCCTGAGCGCGCTGTCTGACCTTCGCCAGCGCCGGCAGCAGCATCGCCGCCAGAATGGCTATGATCGCGATCACGACCAGGAGTTCGATGAGCGTAAAACTCCGCTTACACTCCAAAGATGAAAGATGATCCTCCGTCGCTCTTCGAGCTTCCGCCTTCGCCAAGGCTTCGGCGGACAAGCTGGAGGACAGGGGAGATGAGGCATCCCTGCGGCAAAGCTGATACTGATTGCTGATTACTGAAGACTGATCACTTGTCGGGTTCATGTCACGTTCCCTTTCCGCAGTTTTCTGCCGGTTGTATGTTGAGTGTGACCTTATATTCGAATTTACGTTGATCTCGTGCCATCCGCTGGCTTCCGCGTGAGTTTTCATAGTATTCTCAGTAGTTCACAGTCTTCTCAGAAGTTCGCGTTTTCAGTTCATTGGTGCTGGAACGGCATGAAAATGGTCATTTCCGATTTTTCCCGGTTCTGCCAGAACGCATAGGGAACGGCAGCCGCGACGGCATCGGTCAGCGGAAAACACTTTTTCGTATAAAGCGCCTCTGGCTTGCGGAGACGTTTCGCGGTAAGGACAATCCCGACACAGCCGGGAAAAAGATCATCCATCGGCACCGTTTCAAAGGAACTTTTCTCCGTCAGGACCAGCTCGAAGGGGGAGATTTCCGAGGTGAACGGCATTTCCACGCAATAGACCAGCGGTCCGCGGCACAGCGCCGCCTGTCCGGCCAGCGACGGAATCGAAGTGAATACCTTTTCCACCGGCATGTCGAAATCGAATTCGAACGTTTCGCCGTCGGCAAATTCCTTTTTCAGAATCCAGAAGGAATCCTTTACCGCTCCGGCTTCCGGCAGGATATGATGTTCGCACCAGCCGGGAATCCGGACCGCAAGTTCGAATTTTCCGCCGCGGACGATCCGGACGGAAACCTTGCCGGAGTAAGGATAATCGGAAACGATCTCGGCCTCGTATGTTCCGGTGCAGACCGAGGCGGCGGCGGGAATGTCGATGGCGAGTCGCTCCGGTTCCGCCCGGAAACAGAAATTCCCGATCTGCGGCAGGAAACGTCAGTAACTCGTCGGACAGCAACTGGTCTGATACCATTTCTGCCGTTCCGTGGAGACATGTCCCGGACATTCCATGCCGCGGTGACAGGCGTGCAGATTGGCGTAGAAAAAGCGGTCGCCGGAAAGCGAAAGTCCGCTCATGGCGCAGTTGTACAAGGCACGCTCCATGACCTCGGCATATTTGTTCTTTCCGGTAATCTTCAGCATTCTCGAGGAGAACAGCACCAGCGCAATGGCAGCACAGCTTTCCGCATAACTGCGTTCGCATACCTGTTCCCCGGCGCCGCCGATGACCTCATTGATCTGGCGGCTGCCGACCCCGCCGGTGATAAACATTTTCCGGCCGGTGAGGTCGTCGAAAAGCCTTTCGCAGGCCGCCAGCAGTTCCCGGTCTCCGGTCGCCGCCGCGACATCCGCCATGCCGCTGTAAAGATAAAGCGCCCGGACGGCGTGACCGACCGCCTCGGTCTGTTCGCGGACCGGTTTGTGAGCCTGATATATGGGCAGCAGCGTTTCCGATTGTTTTTCCACGGCAACAAAATAATTGGGGGAAGTTCCGCGGCGGTCGATGAACAGTTTGGCCTGACGGAGATACTTTTCATCCCCCGTGGCCCGGTAAAGTTTGACCAGAGCCAGTTCGAGCTCTTCGTGTCCGGGGTAGCCCGGCCGTCCGTCGGGGCCGAATATCCGGCAGATATAGTCGCAGTAACGCCGCATGGCATCCAGGAACCGGGTATCGCCGGTCGCTTCGTAATGGGCGACGGCGGCTTCCGTGAGGTGGCCCGCGCAGTAAAGTTCATGCTTGAACGCCAGGTCTTTCCAGCGCCTGTCGGTGTCGGCGACCGTGAAATGCGTGTTGAGATAACCGTCCGGCTGCTGGGCGGAGATCACCAGATCGACCAGTTCCTCCAGTCTCCGGGCGATTTCCGGGGAGGACGCGGCGGTATAGGCCATGCCTTCCATGACTTTGGCCACATCGCTGTCCCAGTAGACGTGAGGCAGCGGCAGATCGGACCCCGGTTTCCATTGCAGTTTGAAGGCGTCAAGGCGGCCGGTTTCCTCGCAGCGCTGCAGGGCAGCCGGGATCGTAACGGAAATATTGCCGGCCTGCCGCGGGGCGAAAAATTTGTCTTTCAAAATGATCTTCGTTTTTACGGTCATTTTTTCACCATGCTGATGCTTGTCGTTTCCCGTTTAATATAGTGTTCCCCCCGCAAATAACAAGATGTTATTTACCGCAAAAAAGGTGTCGATTCCGTCTTTTGAAAGTTTTTTCATATGAAGTTTTGATGAAATCCGGATGTTTTTTCAGTCTTCTCGTTGCGTTTTGACTTTCCGGAGATATATTATGCCGGACAGCCCGAACCAAAGGCGGAAACATGAAAAACGTCAAATTCGAAATCGCCGGATACTTCGTCTCCAACGGAAAAGGCCGGCACGTAACCCGCGTCATGGATTGTCACGAACTGATTTTCGTCAAATCCGGAGTTCTGCACATCCGCGAGGCGGCCCGCTTTTATGAAGTCAAAGCCGGTCAATATCTCATTCTCCGCAAAGGCATCGAACACGGCGGCACGGCGGATTACGAAAAGGACCTCTCGTTTTTCTGGGGCCATTTCGACTGTTCCCGCGAGCGGCTGAAAAAGTGTCGTCAGTACGGAACTTCCGCACGACAGGATTACTTCACTCAGTACTACACCTTGCTGGTCAACGAGCAGAAAACCCAGGACAATTCCCGCACCTGCGATCTGCTGATGGAAATCCTGCTCAACGAAACCTGCCGTGCGGAGACCGAGGCCCCCTCCCGAATCAAACTGCCCGAGCTGGCCGAATCCGCGAAACGGCTCATCGACCTGCGGTTCGCCGGCAGCATCAGCACCTCCGACGTGGCCGCGGAACTGAACTGCAGCCCGGATTACCTCGGCAAAGTCTTCCGCAAAGCCGCCGGATGCAGTGTCCTGCAATATATCAATCACATGCGCTGCCGCGAGGCCGCATTCCTGCTCCGGACCAGCGTCTCCTCCATCAAGGAGATCGCTTTTTTCTGCGGCTTCAACGATCTCCCGCATTTCCGGCGGCAGTTTTTCCGCGAATATTCGCTCTCGCCCGGACAATACCGCCGGGTGTACCGCCTCCGCAAAACCAATACGATGAATCTCTGAAATCCGGAGACGAAAAAACCGTCCGCTCACGGGGAACGGACGGTCATTTTGTGCGTGTTTTTTCAGCGTGGAAAAATCACTTGGCGGGCGCCGGGGCGGGAGCGGCGGGAATCACTTCGCCTTTCAGGTCGCCGATGTAGAAATCGGCCTTGGAGACGGCGCCGAAAGTCACCATGACGATACCGGTTTTCAAAGTCTTATGCAAATCCTTGACTGGGAGATCGATTTTGACTTCCTTCCATTCCGGGGTCAGATCGAAGTAAGTCATGGGCAGGACCATGATCCATCTGCCTTTGTCGGTGAAACTCTGCAGACCGAACCACGCCTTGCCGGTCCCTTTCACTTTCGCCGTGACGCGAACGATATCTCCGGCCTTGGCCGCAGGACGGGCCTTGGAACTCCAGCCGAAACCGCTCTTGCCGTTGATCTCGGTGAAATGCACGGCGTTGAATTCCTTTTCCTTGACGATCTCGAATTTCGGCGCGGGCAGATAGCCGCCCCAGGTGTTGTTGTACCAGCCGACGGGATACTTGTCTTTCTGCAGGGCGGCAAAGTCGCCTTTGAGGGCGATTTCTCCCGCGGTGAGCGAAAGAGCTGCCAGCAGCGCGGCCGCAACGGTCAGATGTTTCATGATGGATTCCTCCTTTTGATGGTTGATGAACAAACCGCATTCCAATTTCGATCAGTTCTTACCATATCCCGTTTTGCGGTAAATGTCAAATGAAAATGCCGGAAAAATCCGCAAAAACCCGAACGGGAACCGGCAGGGATCAAAACGGCCGGAGCATCGGGACAACCGACGTCCGGCCGCGGGGAAAGCTCAAACACCGATCAATGCTTTTTCCCGGAATATTCGTTGTTTTCGAACGAGGGGGAACGCACTTCGATGCGCTTGCCGGTCCGGCGGTTTCCCTCGGCGTCGGCGATCGCCTTGCGGATCATTTCCGCCATCGGGGTCAGCGAATTCTCCTGATTTTCCCGGCCGCGTTCGGCCGTGGCGAATTCGGGATAGCCCATGACGCCGACCTTGATCTCCGGACGCTGTCGGGTGGTCGGGATTTCCTGCGGCTGACCGCTCAGGGTGGTGCAGAGCTGATAGGCATCCTGATCGTGCCGCATGCGTTCGGCCAGTTCAGGTTCATCCATTTCGAGCTGATCGAGCTGGACCAGATTCGGACGGTAGGCCAGCATCAGCGAAGTCTCGGAATCGCCGGCATGGAAATCGTGTCCGTCGCCCATGCGGGCTTCCTTGCGCGACCAGAATTCGCCGCGGCGCAGGATCATGATCATCACTTTTTCCAGCGCGGGGTTGAGCCATTTCTGAATGCGCAGCGCCTCGCGGAGCTGGTCCAGACTTTCCGTGCCGCCGTGTCCGGGGAAGATCAGGATGTTCTCGAATCCCTGCCCCGCCAGCGCGTCCACGATGTCGCACATCATGGCGCAGAAGGTGGTGGGACGCACGTTGATGGTGCCGGGCAGCTGTCCGCCGGAGAAACAGTAGTTCAGCGGCGGCGCCACGATGCAGCCGAGTTTTTCCGCCAGAATGTAGGACGGCACTTCGGCATTGTGGATGTCCATGCTCAGCGGCAGGTGGTAGCCGTGCTGTTCGACCACGCCGTAAGGCACGATGATGGTTTTGTTGGTTTTGAGATACTCGCGGATCTCCTTGACGGTCATTTCTCCCATGGCATGGGTTCTCATGATGAATCTCCTTTATGTTGAAGGTTGAACAGTGGGATCGAAAATCAGTTCGCCGGGCAGACTGCCGCCGCTCAGCGCCCGGACCGCCTGCGCGCCGACCTCTCGGAAGTCATACGTCAGGCAGACCGCATTGCGTACCGCTTCATAGGGGTTGTGCAGCCACAGCAGCACCCGGACCCCGGAGGGCAGTCCGAGGTTGTCGTTCAGACCGGCGGTGTAATCGTATTCGTGCAGATACGGTGCGGAAAGCAGCACGCCGTCGAAGCGATGGTGTTCGTGCAGACGCCGCAGCGCGGAACGGAATTCGCGGTCGTCCGCGGCAGAACGGTGAAAGACCCGTTCCGGATGCGGCATCGGCACGCAGAAGTCGAAATGTTCCCGGATGCACGGCATACCTTCGTGCGGAGTGCCGATCAGGGCAATCCGGCGGCAGTCGAGTTCGCCGCGCAGAAAATTCGCGGCGGTCCGGGCCAATATCAAACTGTCGTCGTGCAGCCGGAAACTCCGTTCGGTCAAACCCGGTCCGAGCGGCATCAGATTTTCCTTTCCGAGCGTCACCAGCGCGGTCCGGACCCCCTGCCCCCGCAGGAAATCGAACAGCGGCGCATACCAGGCGGAATAGGCGATCACCCGCGAAGAGCGGCTCAGGTGTCGCAGGGAAAGCCAGTCGATGTCGTCGTTCCGGTTGCTGGGGGAAACGGCGACCGTCTCCACCCGCAGCTGGCGCTTCCCCGCCTCGCAGATCGCGCCGCAGAGCAGTTCCCGCGTGACCATCGCCGCCCGGTAGCCGATCCGGTCCGCCAGGATTTCCGCACACGGCAGCAGAAAGGTGATCACCTGTTCCGGATTGGATTCCCGCAGCTGCCGGACAAAAGTCCCGCGCCCGGGTATCCGCTCGATCAGCGCGCGGTTTTCCAGCACCAGCAGCGCAGACCGCACGGTGTCGCGGGAGACCTTCAGCGCTTCGGCCAGTTTCTGTTCGGACGGCAGACGGCTCCCCGACGGCAGAGCCCCGACGACGATTTTCGCGGCAAGGTCCTCCGCAATGCGGTCGCGTTTTTCGGGTGTCTTCATAAAAAATCACATCTCCGGTATGGTTATCCACTATAAACCGCGGTATGGTTAAGATTCAAGTGCGGAATCCAAAATTTTTTCGAAAAAAAATTCGGAACGTCTTGACTTTTCCTTTTGCCATGCTAATTTAATACCAGCTGGTATAAAAACCAAGGAGAGAGCGTCATGGGCCGTCCGAGCATCTGCGAGGAAGTAAAATACAAAATATTCCGCGTCATCAGCGAATTCCGCGCGAAAAACGATTCGCTGCTGCCGGCGGAACGGGAACTGGCCGAACAGCTCGGGGTCAGCCGCGGCACCATCCGCAAGGTGCTCGACGGCATGGAACAGACCGGGATCATCCGCCGGGAGAATCAGACGACGCGGATTCTGCCGCCGAAAAAACAGATCGGCCGCTACGCTTTCTGCGCCGCAAGCAACCGTCGCCGGGACTGTTTTTTCTTTGGACTCTATCAGCGGCTGTGGGAGCAATTTCAGCAGCGCTCGAACGACTTTTCTCTGGACCTGATTTTCATTCCGCAGCAGGAGGACCACTGCGCCCCGGAGATTCTGAAACAACTCCGGCAGTATGATCTGATTTTTGTTTCCTACATCCTCCAGCCCGTGGCGGAGTCCATGAAAGCGGCGGGTCTGCCGCTGGTCATGCTGGACGAACAGAACGCCGATCCCGCGTATTCGCTGATCTGTCTGGACAACCGCGAAGTCGGGCGCATTGCGGCGGCAAACCTGCTGAAGGCCTCCTGCCGGAACGCGCTCACCATCGAATACTGCAGCGGCGGCGATTATCGTCCGTTCGACTTGCGGCGGGAAGGTTTTGCCGAAGTGTTCGAACGGGGCGGCGGCCGCGTGGCGAGCATCGGCAATCCGCACGATATCGAAAATCCGCTCGAGTGCATCAATCTCATCGCCGAAGCCATGAAACCTTATCTGGCCGATGGCACCGATGCGGTCTTTTATCTTTCCGACGAATGCATGCCGATGCTGAACTGGTACTGGTTCCACTCCCGGAAAGATGTCGGAGAAGTCCGGCTTTCGGCCTTCCGCGGGTCCGGCAATCCGATCACCCGCGACTCCCGGGTCTGTTTTCTGGATATGGACTGCGATGCCGTGATCTCCGCGATGCTGTGCATGATCGAACTCTTTGAAAAGACCGGGAAATTCCCGCCGCGGTGCGAACAGCGGATTGCGCCGGTGCTTTCAAGATTATAAAGGAATGTCGAACTTAACATTGAAATATTGCAAAAAAAAACAAAATCCAGAAAGGGGAATATCATGCCGAATCGCGACAACATTTTCAACACCTCATCTCTCCTACCTCATCTCTCATACCTGAAGCGTAAAACGATTTGTTGTTTTACGCTGATAGAACTTCTGGTCGTGATCGCCATCATCGCCATTCTCGCGGGAATGCTGCTGCCGGCGCTCAATGCGGCCAAACAGAAAGCCCATGCCACCCAGTGCACGTCGCAATGCAAACAGATCGGCACGGCGATGTCCATGTATGAAAACGATTACCGCGAATACATCCCGGGGCAGCAGAGACAGAATACCGGTTTCGACCATTTGCTGGGGAATTACATCAAGGTTCCCTCCAATGCCTATGTCTGCCCGTCGACCACGCCGGCGGAATTGGACAACACAGCACTGATCGGCACCCGCTACAAAGACGGCAAATATTACGCCATCACGCTGCAGATGGAAATGCGTTTCGGCAGCATCACGCTCGGTTCGAGCAATTATCCCCTGCGGAAAGTCCTGCAGGTCCGGCAGCCGTCGAAAGCCGGCCTGGTCGGCGATGTCTACAATGTCAGGAACCATCCGCTGTTCACTTCAAAATGGGATCAGAGTTACGCCTGGGGCTTCGCTCCGCTGATCCCGAACGGACTGCTCGGCAATTATTCCTGCCTGGCGCCGCGTCACAGCAAGCGCTGCAATATCCTTATGCAGGACAAGCACGTGGAACAGGTCAAAGACGGAAGCGATCATAAGGACCGGCATCCTCTGATGGGAAACAGCAGTCCGTATATCAACTGATCAAACCTCAACCCGAAAAGGAGATTTGAAATGAAGAAAAAACAATGGCTTGCGCTGGCACTCGCCATGACCGGCAGTCTGGCTTTCTGCGCAGAAAATTACAAGGACGATTTTTCCAAAAAAATCTGGGGCAGCTGGAAAGCCAAAGAGATGATCGGCGCGACCTCGCTGGACAAAAGCGTCGGCCGGACCGCGCCCGGCGCGCTGAAAATCACCATCGGACCGAATTGTCCGCCGAACCGTTCCATGTGCTTCCTGCGCCGGCTCCCGATCACGCCGGGCAAAAACTACACCGCGTCCGTCTGGTACAAAACCGCCGGGACCGATCCCGACGTCCGGGTTTCGCTCAGTTTTCAGGGATTGAACGAAAAAGGAGATTTCCTGAACAACGGAGTTCGCGGCACCCGCAAATCGGTCGCGGGCGAATGGACGAGGCTGGTCTATTCCATCCGGATTCCTGCAAAGGGGAACAAGTGGGATCAGGCCAAATTCCTGCTCTGCACGCTCGGAGTGTCGCAGACCGCCAAAGGCGAAATCTGGTTCGACGATTTTGAATTCCAGCCCGACGAGGAAACCGAAGAGTAAGCCGGGCGCGAGAGTCTGACCGAAAGAGAGGGACCGAAATGAAACGGATGATGATTTTGCTCCTGCTGCTGGCCGGAACCGCCGCATGGACGGCGGATTTCCGGGAAATCCCGACGGAACGGAAAATCGGTCATCCCGACTTGACATTTGCGGTGACCTTCGACCATTTCACCACCCGCGCCGACCTGGCGAAAGGGAACCGCGAATCCCTGACGATGGCGAACGAAAGTTTCCTGCTGCGGGGTGCGGTCGGGTTCGACGGCAAACAGGCGTATCAGCCGAAACCGGGCGAAAACCTGATCTACTCCGCCGCGAAGAACGTCGACTGGAAACAAGGCACGCTGACGCTGTGGATACAGGCGCAGGACTATGCGCCGGGCACGGTGTCCAAACGCGGCAATGTCGCCTACGCCCAGCTCCGGTTCACGCAGGGCACCCGATTCGTCCAATATCTGCTCTATGAATACGGCGGTATTCTGTACTGGGACTGGTATTCCTCGGAACCGCCGCACCGTTTCAGCGATGTCGGACGGGTCCAGATCAGTCTGGCGAAGTTCAAAAAAGGGGAATGGTTCCAAGTCGCGGTGACTTGGGACGAGTCGCTGGCGCTGTATCTGAACGGCGAGCTCCGCGGCAAAGTCAAACTGCCGGCAAAACGGAACAAGTCGCTGGATTTGAAACCGGATGCCAAATCCTTCATCGGATTCCGGAATCTTTTTCACGGCGACGATCATACCCGGAACGACACGCTCGTCGACGACTGTCTGATCTATTCCAGGGTCCTCTCTCCGCTCGAAATCAGTAATCAGTTCGATGCAGTGTGCAAAAACCGGGACGCGAAAGCGGTCCGCAGTTTCGACATCACGCTGAACGGCGTCGACCGCGGTCACGGCCGGGACAGCGGTCAGCTCGAAGCTGAATTCGATTTCATCGCGCTGCCGCCCGAGGCCGCGAAACTTTACCAGCAGGGCAAATTCGCGCTGGACTGGAAACTGTATCGCGAAAATCAGCTGATGCAGTCCGGGAAATGGCAGTTCCGGCCGGGCGAGTCGGTCAAATATCTTTCCGGACTGACCCTGCCGGGCAAATATACGCTGGAAACCTCCGCCGGGAAAATCCGGGAAAAAGCGGAGATCATCCGACCGGACCTCGCCTTCATCGGCAACAAGTACGGCGACGACGATTCCGTTCCGGAAATCTGGCGCGATTTCAAAGCGGACGGCAGAACCGTCACCTTGTGGAACCGCCGATACGTTTTCGACTCCGGTCCCCTGCCCGAACAAATCTTCATCGCCGGGAAAGAGCTGTTCGTGAAACCGCCGCAGCTGCGGATCGACGGGACTCCGGTCACCGGCTGGAAAGCGGGAAAGACAATCCGGAAAAATTCTCAGGTCACGTTCAGGGGCAGCGCCGCGATTCCCGGCGGCTCGGTCCGCTATGTCTCCACGGTCGAATTCGACGGAATGATCAAATTCGACTGGGTGATCTGCGGCAGGCCGCGCATCCGGTCGATGGAACTGACCTGGCAGCAGGCGCCGGGGTATCATGACTTTCTGATGCGGCCGCAGGTCTGGAAAAACGGCAAGGGCGATTTCCTGTTCGACAACGATATGGACAACTCCCTGAAGGAACTGTGGATGGTCTCCGAAAAAGGCGGATTCGCTTTTGCCCCCGTCAACGACGCCAACTGGGTTTACGATCCGAAAAAGCCGGTCTATCACGTCGATCTGAATACGGGCAGCGCCTCGGTCAAACTCATCACACGCGAAGTGACTATGCCCGCGGACGTGCCGTATCGCGCGGTCTTCAGTGCCACGCCGACCCGTCCCCTGCCGAAAATCTTCCGCGCGGTCCGGCACAACGATGTCACCTGGCCGGGATTCATGATGACCCAGTTCGGCGGCAAAGCGTTTACCGGCGTCTCCACCTACCGGCCGAACTGGCGCTTCGGACAGCATTTCAGACTGACCCGGCCCAACAGTCAGGGCATCTACGGCATGGCGGACGCGATGGGGGCGGAAGCTCCGGAAGCGGTCTATTTCAGAAAGTATTGGGAAATCCCCGGCGCGGCGGGATACACTTTCAACTTCCAGCGGCATTTCCGCGACGGGACCGTGAAAACGGAAAAAGTGCCAACTCTTTCCGCCTGCAACGCCGGCTCGCTGAACGATTTTTATTCCGCCAACATCGCCGCGCTGCTGGCGCATCCGAAAGCGGACATCGTCGCAGCGATCTACTTCGATCTCTGCGGCAGCCACCGCTGCGGCAATCCGCTTCACGGCTGCGGATTCAAAGACAAATTCGGCAGAGAGATCAAAACTTATACTCTTCTGCACAAACGCGAACTGCTCAAGCGCACCGTCCGGCAGGCGCATGCCGCCGGGAAACAGGTCTGGAGCCACGCCCAGCGGGATTTCACCCCCATGCTGAACGGTCTGGCGGATTTCGTTTTCCCCGGCGAACAGTTCGAGGCAATTTTCGCCCGGACGCTCTATCCGTTCACGGATGAAATCCCGGAACTGATACTCCAATCCGAGTTCAACCGCAACATCATGGGCACCGGCGTGATCTGCTGGAGCACGATCACGTCCCAGCAGCGGGTCTCGCTTCCGGTCGAGCAGAAAAAACGCGCGACCGAGGCCGCGGAAACCATGCTGCTGCTTTACGATATCGACATGAATTCGTGTTTTGCTTACAATCCGGTCATGGCGACGATCTGGAATATCCAGCGCCGTTACGGAATCGAAAAGCGCGGCACGGTGTTTCACCGGTTCGACCGCCAGAAAGAGATCGCTTCGTCCGATACGCGGGTGCGGATATCCTATTACACCACGCCCGGAAAACATACTCTGGTCATGCTCTGCAACTCCGATCCGATGCGGGCGGAAACCACGATCGATCTCGGTCCGTTCGGAAAGGGAATCGCAACGGTCCGGGAAGAATATCTCCAGCACGATCATCCGGTGAAAAACGGCAAGGTGACCTTGAAAGTTCCCGGACGCGGCTTCCGCATTCTGGGAATCAATCCGCCGCCGGCAAAACCGTGGAAACTGGATTATCAGGCCGGAATTTACACCGGCAGTGCCGTCAGCGGCTCCGACTATGTCTTCGACCCCAAAACCGGAATCCACACGCTCCGGAAAAACGACGGCAAAACGTTTACCATGTCCGCATTCATTCCGGTCCGTCCGGGCTTCCGCTACACACTGGAACTCGAATCGCGAATGAAGAAGGGTATTCCGGCGTTCTGGAGTCTTCAGGGACAGCTCAACGGTCCGCCCGGAGCGCTCGCGGTCAGTTCCGGCAGAATCAACGGGACCGGCGATTGGAGCAAGACGAAAATCGTCAAGGACATCCCGTCGAAAGAGGGACGCCGCTGCTATGTTCTGCTGTTGACTTTGAGCTTGAAACAGGTCGGGGAAAGCGCTTCATTCCGCAATATTGCGGTCACCGAATCTCCCTTGACTGATAAATGACCGACAGTCTCCGTTTTTTCCGAAAAAAAACGAAAATCGAGCTTGCTTTCCAAAGAAATCGTGGTATGGTAAGCGCCCGGACCGAAAACGCGGCGGTCCTGGGGAAACCGCGTTGAAAAACAAGGGGGGATTTTATGAACCACAAACTCATGCTGTGGGCGGTGTCTGCCGCTCTCGTCGCCACCATCACCGGATGCAACTCCTGCAATGCCGCCGATGCGGCCAACACGCAGGCGCCGGCCAAAACTCCGGCCAAAGCAACCATGCCGCCCACGGCCGCGAATCCGCAGAAAGCCGTCACGCCTGACGGCGAGGTCTTTTGGATCGTCGCCGAATGGGATGCCTGCTGCACGCCGGGACCGAAACGGAAATGCAAGCCGTGTCCGACCGCCCGCTGCTGGAAGACCTCCAACGGCAAGGTGCTTTGCGTCAAACCGCTGAAGAAGTGTCCGACCAACGGCAAAAACTGCAGCGCGGCGGAACACTATCACAGTCAGGCACAGCACGTGATCATGTGCACGCAGGACAATCCGGCGCAGCCGTGTCCGGCCAATTTCGCGGCCAAAGAGGTGAAACCCTGTCCGGCCAATGGCGCCGCTCCGTGCAATGCGAAAGAACATGTGAATCTGCCCGACGGCAAGAAGGGCTGCTCGAAAGCCGATTGCGCCAAGCCGGGCGCCAAGGCGAAAACGCAGGCCGCCGCCCAGGTGATTCCCATGGAGGAGAGTTTTGAAAGCAATGAAGTCTTCGAGATCACCTCGATAAACTGATCGCTGCGCCGAACGCACAAACGCCGGAACCCGGTTCGAATGCGGGTCCGGCGTTTTTTGCTTTATGCGATGCGGACGGAATCAGAGCGGGACCGGCACCCGAACGCCGGTGCCGAGATATTCGACGGTCCGGACCGGCTGTCCCCGGTAAAGCAGAACGCCGTCATCGGATTCCGCAAAAAAGTTCCGCGCGAAATCGTCGATCACTTCCGGATAGACCGCGTGGTCGCCGGCGAATTTCAGCCGTTCCTGATTCCGGTTGGCCAGATCGAACAACAGATCGCGGTTGGCCCCGTGAACATGCCCGTGCGTCCGGTTCCGGAAAACGGTCCGGAGTTCTTCGAGCGTGTGACCTTCCAGGTCCAGCGGCACTTTTTCGGAAATGCCGAGAATATGACCGCTGTCCACCTCGTCGGCGCGGCCGGAAAACGGTTTGACCAGAATCACGCTGCAGCGGAGATGGCCGAGGCCTTCGAGAATGGCCAGTTCGACGGGAACGGTATGCAGTCCGGTAAGGTAACGCCGTCCGTCCTTTTCGTAAGTGAGGTCGCCGGGATGCACGTTCAGACAAGGCATCGCCGCGGCGATGTTGGTCAGTGCGGCGAAACCGGCGAGGATGCCGAAATCGAGTTCGAACGGACGGAGTTTTTCCAGCAGTTCGGCAGTCCAGAGATCGCGCAGACGCCGCCCCTCGGCGGTGGCGACCGTGACGCGGTCCTGTCCGTGCGCCCGGTAAAAAGCGACGAGTCCGTGTTCGATCAGCGGCAGACCGAATGCCCGGGCGATCTCTCTCGCCCGGCAGGTTTTCGGACGGTCGGTGACCAGTGCCTTCGGAAGCCAGGGAGAATCCGCGGCGTTTTCCCGCACGTGCATCAATATTTTTTCCGCATTGGTGCCGGTTCCGCTCAGAAAAATGGCGCCGGATGGCTTTTTTTGCGAAACTTTCAAAAAAACCTTGCTCATTATTACCGCTTTCGATTTGCATTTTGCCGAAATGTGTTATAGAATATACGGTCAAGAGATTTTTGTCAACCGGAAAACGGAAAAAATCGGGAAAAAACAGAAACAGGAGTAACCGAACATGCTGATAATTTATAAGATGGTCAGAAACACATTTGTGGAATGCATCCGGGAACCGGTCTATTTTCTGATGCTGCTGAGCGCGCTGTGCATCAACGGCCTTTATCCGACGGCGGCAATGTTCGTGTTCCGCGAACAGATCAAATTCGTGGTGGACAGCGTGATGGCGACCTCGCTGATTTTCAGTCTGGTGGCGGCGGTGGTCTGTTCGGCCCACACGATCAGCCGGGAAATGCGCAACGGCACCGTGCTGCTGCTGTTGTCGAAACCGGTCACGCGGCTGGCTTTCGTGCTGTCCAAGATCTTCGGGATCATCGCGGCGGTCACGGTATTCCTGTTCATTCTGAACGCTTCGGCGCTGATCGCGGTGCTGATTGCCAAAGATCAGTTCCGGCTGGAATTCGGACTGATGGGCGCGTATTACGGCGCACTCGCCGCGGCGGCGATCTACGGCGGCGCGCGCAATTACTTCAAACAGGTCTCCTTCACTTCCAACACGCTCGTCGCACTGCTGATTCTGGTGCCGGTCATCGCGGCGGCGGCATATCTCATCCGAACCAGCGGCATGGATATGCACGACATTGCCGAGGACGAATTCATCGAGGCGCGTCATCTGCTGCCGGCGCTGGTGCTGCTCTTCCCCGCCGCGTGGACCATGGGCACGATTTCCGCCGCGCTCGCCACGCGAATCGAACTGGTGGCCAACCTGACGATCTGCACGCTGATCTTCCTGATCGGACTGATCTCCAAATACTTTGTCCTGCAATGGGTCGGCGACGGCTGGTTCGGCTCGTTTCTGCGGACGCTGCTGCCGAACTGGCAGTATTTCTGGATGGCCGACGCAATGGCCGCCCGCCAGGTGATCCCGGTCTCGTATATCCTGTGGGCGCTGGTGTATGTGCTGTTCTACATCGGCTTCTGGACGCTGCTGGCGCTGGCGTTCTTCAACGAACGCGAACTGGCGAAAGATTCGCGCTGACAGGGAAGCCGTCATGGGCATTGCGGCGGAACATCTGGTGAAATGCTACGGCCGCCGGACCGTGGTCGATGATTTGAGCTTCTCGCTGGAAGCCGGCTGCGTACTGGGCTTCATCGGCCCCAACGGAGCCGGCAAAACCACCACCATGCGGATGCTCTGCGGCGTTCATCCGCCGACCGCCGGACGGGTCCTGATCAACGGAATCGACCCCGCGGAGGACCCGGTCGGCGCAAAACGCGGCCTCGGGTATCTGCCGGAAAACGCTCCGCTCTACGGCAGCATGTCCGCCGAAACATTCCTCGCCTGGTGCGGCAAGATGCACGGTCTCTCGGGAACCGAACTGAAAAAAGCACTGTGCCGCGTCATGGACGCCTGTGCCCTGACCGAAGTCGCCGGAGAGGAAATCGAATCACTGTCCAAAGGCTACCGCCGGCGGGTCTGTCTGGCCCAGTCCATCATCCATTCGCCCTCGGTGCTGGTCATGGACGAACCCACCGACGGTCTCGATCCGAATCAGAAACGGGAAATCCGCACGTTGATCCGGACCCTGCGCGGGCATTGCGCGATCATCGTTTCCACACACATTCTGGAGGAAATCGACGCGGTCTGCGACCGGGTGCTGGCGATCTGCCGCGGCCGTCAGGTGTTCTCCGGCACCGTGCCCGAATTCCGCGCGATCTCCGGCGGCTCGCTGGAAGATTCGTTCACCCGTCTTACTCTGCCGGAGGAAGGAGCAGTGAAATGAGCTGGCGTTCCGGACAAGTCATCCGCACAGTCTGGAAGCGGGAACTGGGGGCTTCGGCCTCGTCCGCCGCGCCGTGGGTGTTTCTGATCATCTTTCTGGTGCTGACCGGGTTCCTTTCCTTCATCGTCAGCGGACTTTTCACCTACGGACAGGCGGACCTGACGCCGTTTTTCGGCTGGTTCCCCTGGCTGTTTGTCTTTCTGGTGCCCGCGCTGGGCATGCCGTTCTGGTCGGAGGAACAGCGGACCGGGACCTTCGAACTGCTGCTTTCGTATCCGGTCACGCTGCGGGAACTGGTCTGGGGAAAATTTCTGGCCGGCCTGACGCTGCTGGCCGTGGCGCTGGTGCTGACCGCGGGGGTTCCGCTGAGCGCATTCTATCTGGGCAAGCCCGATGCGGGGACGATTCTCTGCGGTTATGCCGGGGCGCTGCTGCTGGGGGGAGTGTTTCTGGCGGCGACCTGTTTCTGTTCGGCGCTGACGCGGAGTCAGACGGCGAGTTTTCTGCTTTCGCTGGTGCTCTGCGCCCTGTTCATGGTGATCGGCGCGCCCAATGTGCTGGAATGGCTGGGAGTATATCTGCCGGACTCCGCAGTAAATCTGCTGGCCTATATCGCATTTCTTCCGCACTATCAGGCATTTCAACGGGGCTTTATCGACAGCGCCGATCTGGTGTATTGTCTGAGCGGCATGCTGTTCTTCCTCTATCTGGCGGAGATCGTGCTCCGGTTTGCCGCGGCGGGCACCGGCAATCTGCTGGCCGCCGGCGCCTGGTCGGTCGGCCGGGTCCGCCGGGAAACGCTGAAGCTCTTTCTGCGCCTGATTCCGGCGCTTTATCTGCTCTTCTGCATCAATCTGATCGCGGCGGCCTTCCCGTTCAAGGCGGACTTGAGTCAGGACGGCGCCTATTCGCTCTCGCCGGAAGCGCGCGAATTCGCCGCCAGTCTGCGGAAAAACGCGGAGATACGCTTCTACGTATCGGCCTCGAGTCCGCATCTGCCGGAAGTGTTCAAACGCTATGCGGAACGGGTCGAATGGCTGCTGCGGAATCTCTGCGAGGCCTCCGGCGGACGTCTGACCTTGCGCGTGCTCGACCCCGAACCGGATTCCGTCGACGAGCAGGCGGCGTATCTGGAAGGCATCACGCCGATGAAAATCAATACCGGAGACCGTGTCTATCTCGGTCTTTCCGTCTCCTGCGCGGACCGCTGTCTGAGCATTCCGTTCCTCTCGCTCCAGCGGGAAAAACTGCTGGAATACGAGGTGGTGCGGACCGTCTTGAACACCGTCACGCAGAACCGGCCGAAAGTCGGCGTGATGAGCGCGTTCAAGGTCATGGGCGACCGGATGCCGACCGAACTGAACTTGCTGAATCCGGACCAGCCGAAAGTCTATGAGCGCGCCTGGTATGTGATCTCCGAACTGGCCGCGGACTACGATCTGGTCCCGGTGCCGCTGGATGCTGCGGAAATCCCCGCGGACCTCGCAGCTCTGCTGGTGATTCATCCGGCGGGAATCCGGCAGCCGACTCTTTATGCGCTCGATCAATATATGATGCGCGGCGGCCGCATGGCGGTATTTCTGGACCCGAGAAGTTTCTACGCGGTGCTGAAGATGCGGACCGATTACACGCTGTCGGAAAAGATCACCTCCTCGCTGGAACCGCTGACCGGAGCCTGGGGCGTGATCTGCAATCCGACCATGACCGCCGCGGACTTGATCTACGCCCACCGCAGGGTGCTGCCCGAACGCATGGTGACCAATCCCGCCGCGCTGGAGCTTTCCGGCGACGCAATCTCCCGGCAGACCCCCGTGACCGCGCTCTGCAATTCGCTTTCGCTCTGGTTCGCCGCACCGATGGAACTGGCGGAAGTCAAAGGGCTCCAATCCGAAATTCTGCTGCAGACCTCCGAAAAATCCCAGGCGGTCAGCATGTATGTGGCCGGCCGGCCCGAACTGATCCTGCGTCACTTCCGGCCCGGCGGCAAAAAACTTCCGCTGGCGGTGCATCTGGCCGGGAAATTTCCCTCCGCCTACCCCAAAGGACCGCCGCAGGTCATGCCGAAAATGCACCGTCATCTGGCCAACCCCGCCGCACCGGGTGAAGTCTACCTGTTCGGAGACAGCGACATGCTGTTCAACGATCTCTGCGTTCAGCTCATGCCCGACGCTTACGGTCAGCGCATTCCGGTCCGGCAGAATGACAACGCCGCGCTGCTGCAGAACGTTATGGAGCATCTGACCAGCACCAACCGTTTCCTCGGCCGAATCCGCAGCCGGAACCCGATGAGCCGGCCGCTGACCCGTTACAACGAACTCCGCGCCCGGGCCGAACTCAATTACAAGGACCGCATTCAGGAACTGGAACGGGAACTGACCGTCGCCTCACGGCAGGTCGCGCAGATCCGTTCCGCCGTCAGCAGTTCGGGAGGCACGGTCCGGCTCTCCGCCGAACAGAAAAATCTGCTCCGGGAATACCGGGCCAAGACCGCCCGCGCCACCCGCGAACTGAAAGAAGTGCGCAAACAGCTCCGCGCCGATCTGAACCGGCTGGACACCGCCCTGCGCGTCATCAATCTGGCCGCAATCCCGCTGCTGGTGGCCGTCGCGGGTCTGATCTGGGGCAGTCTGCGTTTTTCCAAATGGAGGAAACATTCCTATGAAAAATAAAAAGACCTGGCTCATGCTGCTGTTCTTCGCCGCCGTCACCGCCGCGGCGATCTGGTCACTCCATGCCGGACGCCCGATGCGCCGCCGTCATTCCGGACGCGGCATTCACGCGGCGCTGCCCGCGTCCCGGGTCGAAAACACCGCAAAAATCGTCATCTCCTGGCGGGACGTCCATACCACGCTGCTCCGGCGCAACGGACAATGGCTGCTGGAAGAACGCGGCGGCCGCCCGGCCTCGTCCGCACGGGTCGCCGCGCTGCTGAATTCGCTGACCGGTTTGACGCCGGTCAAGGAAATTCAAAACGTCACGCCCGAAATTCTGCGTGAACTGCGTCTGGTCGACCGCGACCCCAAACAAATCCCCGGCGTCCGGGTGAAACTGTATGACCGCGAAAACCGTGAGCTGTTCGATCTGCTGCTCGGAAAAGGCCATTTCGTCCGGCCCGAACCGGGACTGCCGCCCTCCCCCGACGCCGAAGGCCGTTACGTCCTCACCGGAGGGAAAGTCTATCTGCTCCCGGTCGTGTTCGAAAACTGCCATCCGGTCCCGGCCGGCTGGGTGGAGCCGCTTCGCCTGAACGAACTGCGCAAGGCGCTGGTCATGTCGGTCTGGCGGCTGGAAAACGGACAGAAAAAAATGCTCTGGTCGGTGTTCCGGTCCGGCACGGCGCATCCGTTCGTCATGAGTTCTCCGGAACATGGCAGACCGGCCGAGAACCAGCTGCTTTCGGGCATGGCCGACCGGTTGTCCAAACCGTTCACCGACGATTATTACATTCCAAAGCAAGGCGAACGCTTCGCGCCGAAATACGGACTGCTGATCCGTTGTGCGGACGGCTTCACCTATCAGTTGGAGCTGGCTCCGGGCAACGCGGAATTCGACATCGCTTCGCTGACCGTGCAATATTCCGCATCGGCGGTGCAGCGCTTCCCCGGCGAAACCGATCCGCAGTATCAGCGCCGCCTGCAGGAGCTGGAACAGCGGTTCCGGCGGGAACGCGATTTCACCGCCGGGCAATATTTTCAGGCGGACAAGGAACTGGCGCGGATGCTGGAGATCGTGCCGGAGAAACGCTCCGGGAAAGCCGCCGCGGGACCGTTTATCAAAAATCCGGCGGAAAACTGACGGCGTCTGCTTGAAAAAACTCACCAGTGCGGTATGTTAAACCGATTTTCCAAAATCGAATGTCATGAAACTTGCATAACCCGATGAAAGGATTTTTATCATGAACCGTTATTTGTCCGCGTTCGCAGCCTGTGCGCTGACTCTCGCTTCCGGATGTGCTACTGTCGAATCTCTTGAGGAAGGCAGTATCTGTGCCGACGAGATGCCGGTGAAAGCACTCAAGGAACGCGCCTATGCTTCGTCACGGCCGGCGGCCGCCCGGTCCGCCCAGCCCCAAACGGGCAGCGGCAACTTCGTGACGCCCGCGGGGCACCAGATGGCCTTCACCGCCTGGCTCAAAATCAATGTCAGCGATGTCCGCGCCGCAGTCAAGCAGACACGGGAACTGGCGCTGAAACTCGACGGCTATGTCAAACGCATGGACGACACTTCCGCGGTGCTGGCGATTCCCGTGCAGAAAGCCGATGACGCGCTGGCGGAACTGACCAAAGCCGGCGTGCTCAATTCGCTCCGAATCGAAGGCGAGGACGTCACCCAGCAGTCGATCAATCTCCAGGTTCGTCTGGATAATCTGGAAAAATCCCGTCAGCGGCTGCTGGCGCTGATGCAGAAAGCGGGCAAGGTCGATGAAATGGTCAAGGTGGAAACCGCCCTCACCCGCGTCACCACCGAACTGGAAAGACTGCAGGCGCAGCAGAAGAATCTGCAGAACCGCGTTCAATTCGTCACCGTCCACGTAAATTTCTCCGCCACGGTCACCCGGCAGCCGGACCGCAATCTCACCCCGGTCGGCTGGGTCAACCGTCTCGGTGACAACCTGCTGACGTTCAACCGGCAGATCGCCAACAGTTCAAATGCCCTGATCTTCAGCCTCACCCTGCCCGCCGGGTTCGTGCAGAGCTCCGATTCCAGCGCCGTTTCCGGCAGCAACAGCATCATCGAACTGCACAGCTACAGCAATGCGGTCACCGCCAGACATTGGTTCGGCAACGATTATGCCGGTCTCCCGTTCTACGAACCGATCATCGAAAAGGCGCTCGCCGCACGCTTCAAATCGCCCGTGGCGGTCACCCGCTGCAAGATCGACGGCTGCGATGCGGCGGTCTATACGGTCAAGCCCGAAATCGGCGGCATCTCCTATACCTATCGCGTCGCGGTCGCCGTAGCCGATTCCGAAGTGAAAGTGATCGTGGCGCGCGGCCGCAGCGCGGATTTCGAAAAGGACCTGCCCGAAGGAGCGTGGAAGAAACTGCTCGAATCGGTCGATTTCTGAGCTTGATTTGACGATTCATTACCATGCCGCCGGTCCTTCGCCGGCGGCTTTTTTGCGGCTTCGCGGAAGATTCGTTTTTTTGGAAAAGCCAGGAGAAAAACGCCCCTACGGCTCCCGTTCCTGATAACGGTGCCAATACACTTCGGTATCCCGATATTTCCGCTTGAAATCGGATTCTTTTTCGAGCGGGAAGCCATATTTCCGGAAAAACTCTTCCAGCGAGGCCCGTTCGGAAATATCATAGTAGAAACAGCTGTTCAGATATACCCAATGTGAATACTGCAGGATTTTCAGCAGGTCGTCTTTTCGGGGCGGATTGCGGTAATAAAATATGGCGCCGAAGTGATTTTTCACTTTTCGCGCTTCCAGATAATTGCCTTTTACGATTTTCTGCAGCCGGATGGTCGCCGGCAGAAACTTTGCTCCGACAAACAGATTCCCGGCCTCCTGCGTCCGGCTATAACGAGGGTAATAACCGGCTTTGCCCGCCCACAATGAAACCAGCCCCTGGACCCCGACGGAGGTTTTGCCGTCCGCATCGGTCAAATAGAGCCGCTGGCGCGGGAACGCGGCATATTCGTGCGAATAAGCAAAGACCAGCGCATCGGCGACCGGTTTCCCGCTGTCGGCATCCAGCACCGTCACCGGAGAGGAGTGGCAGGAAGTCATGACCAGAGACAATCCGGTCAGGACGGCGGCATATAACATTTTTTCTTTCGCGATCATGCAACTTTCCCCACGGTGTTCAAAAATATAACGTATCAAAAAAGATTTGCAAACCGTTTTTCCGGATTCGGTAAAAAAATGCTTTTATATTGCATTTCCGTATTGTCAAAAGTTATCTTTCCGCTTCGCGTTCGATCGTTTTGGCATAATCGGCGACTTTGCCGCAGAAACGGCACAACCGGATTTTTATGAAAATCTCCGCTTCAAGACTTGCATTCTTCCGTTTTGCAACTATAATTCGGACAGCGGACGGATTCGAATCCGATCCGCCGAAAAAAAAGAAAGCTAACATTCATGAAACGATTGGTTTTGTATAGTATTTGCATTGTTCTATCATGCGTGACACTCTGCGCCTGCTCCAAACGTGAAGCAACGGCTGAAGATGAGCAGATAATTGCCGAACTGGCCCAAAAAAGCCACCAGGCGGAAATTAAAGATGACTTTCCCGCCATGCTGAAAATCGCAGAGGAAATGCAGGCGTTTGCAGACCAATTCAAGCCGGACAGACGGGGACGGCTGATGCGGGCAGGCGCGAATGTCAAACTCGGCTTGGCATATTCTTATCTGAGAAAACGCGAGGAAGCGTTCAAGGCTTTCGATGCGGTCATTGCCGATTCCGATAACATTCCCCCATCATTAGTCATGTTTGCATACGGGCTTAAAATCATGGTCTGCATGAGACATCGTGATGACAGGAAAATGCAAGAAACCATCACTGCATTCCAGGCGGAGTATGACAAAATCAATGCATCGGAAGATTTCCGGAAAGATTCGGCATTCCGCCAGGCTATCCGTTCTTCCTACGTTTCAGCGATTTCAGGGTATTGGTTTTATATCTGCAAAATCAAAAAATATGCTCTTTTGAAAAAACAGATTTTCGAACTTTTAGCTCAATTCGAATCGGAAAACGATTTCGGCAGACAACTGAACGAGTCCGCTGCGATATTCTTCACGCTGTCCCAGGCTTTCCGCGGAGAAAAAGACTATGAGAAAGAACTGTTTTACCTGAAAAAAAGTCTTTATTGGGCAAAACAGGGGTATTATGTTTATGGACATTTATATCTGAGACTGGCCGCTCATGAATTGCAGCAGGGAAACTTTGAACAGGCATTGGCTTATTGTGATTCCGGGCTGGCGGAAAAAAAAATCGTTTCGAATCAGGTTTATGCACAAACTCAGGCGGTCCTGCTGTTCGCGAAATCAAAGATTTATGAAAAAATGGGCCGTCCGGAAACGGCCCGCGAATACGCAGAAAAAACCCGGAAGCTGGATCCGTTTCCGGGTTTTGAAAAGAGTTTCGAGCGATGGTGGATTATGGAGAAGTGAATCTGAAAATCCGAAGACTAGTTACGCGTCTCTCGCAGTCTCATGCTGAAATATGAATCCTCTTCATTGAACGCTGACATCATCCCGCCTTTGGCTCCGAGAACCTTTTCCGCTTCGCGTTCGATCGTTTTGGCATAATCGGCGACTTTGTACCGACTTTTTTCCCTCTCGGCACTTGCAAAAAATGAGCGGAACATGTATAATGATTACCTGCAATCGAAAGAGAGATCAGTATGAAGCATTATTTTTTACTGTTTTGTATCGGTTTTTGTTTGTTGGTTTCCAGCTGCGGCAAAGCGGAAATGACGCCGGAGACTGAAAAGCGGCTGATACAACTTTATAATGATTCCTATAAAATCTCCGATCCGGCGAAGCTGAATGCGACCGCTGAAGAGATTTTGCACATTCTGTCCGGTGTAGAGGATAATATCATAGCGAAAGCATGCCGGATCCATGCCCATATCATCCGGGGATTCGCCGCCTGCGTTCAAAAAGATAAACCGCTGGCGGACAAAGAACTGAAAAAGGCACTGGATTTGCTGCCGGAAATCCGCGATACGAAATTCCATTTCAAATGGGCGGCGGAACTTTATTCGGTTTTCGGCATGACCCATTTCGACGATCCGCAAAAAGCGGAATACTGGCTGAACAAGTTGGAGTCTCTGGTCGAAAATGAGATGAAGGGAAAACGTTTTCTGCACGACTCCCGGGACTATCGGATCATGGTTCAAATAAAAAAATATGAATGTCTTTTATGCCGGGCGGAATATTTGACGATGCAGAAAAAAGATTTTCGTCAGGTTGAAAAACTGCTGTTGAATAACATCCCTGTAATGGAAGAAAAAGCAAAGGAGTTTTCGCTCCCGCCGCTGCTGTATGGTTACGATCTGCTGAGTGAAATCTATTATTGTGATCGAAATGAAAAAATGTGCCGGGAATATGCAAAAAAAACTCTTGTTCTCGCGGCGAAGTATGATTCTCTGCCGAAATTCGCCGATGAACACCTCTATGAAATCTGCATGAAAGAAAAAGATTATCCGGCAGCATTGGACTGCTGTCTTACGGTGTTAAACCTGAGTTCGGTTCAATCAAAATCCACCCGGTTCCGCCGAAAATATCTCCTTCGCGCTGCAGGTATCTGCGAAAAACTCAATGACCCCAAAAATGCCGAAGAATATCGAAAAAAAGCAGAAAAGATCAATGCCCCGTCCGGAGCAGGAACCGGACGGGAAACAGGAAATTAAGAAAGCCGTTTATTTCTGTTTGCTCTCCAATATTATCTGAGTCCGGGAATTAAAATAACTGCTGGAATTATTCAGAGCCTGATTCCAGCTGCCTTTTGCTCCGAGGGCTTTTTCCGCTTCGCGTTCGATCGTTTTGGCATAATCGGCGACTTTGTCGCAGAAACGGCACAGCCGGATTTTTATGAAAATCTCCGCTTCAAGACTTGCATTTTTCCGTTTTGCAACTATAATTCGGACAGCGGACGGATTCGAATCCGATCCGCAGGGAAAAATACGAAAGCTCCCATTCATGAAACGATTGATTATATATAGTTGCTGCATTCTGCTGACGACATGCCTATATGCCTGTTCAGAAACCACAAAAAGGAAACCCGATGCGGAAAGCAAAAATAAAATTGCAGGATGGTATATCCTGGCGAAAGACATAACGCGAGAAGACAGTGAATATTATGCTGATAAGATTCTGACAGAAATCAGCCGGGTCGATTCCTGTGATGACCTGTCCGTGCCGCTGGCCACCGCGCATCTGGTCAAGGCGTATCACTGCATCACCCGAAAAAGACCGGAAGCAACGGCAAAAATCCATCTTGACGCGGCTGAAAAACTGCTGCCCTCGATCGATGAGCCGAATCTGCATGCGCATCTGCTGGTCGACCATTGCTATATTTCCAATCGGCAGAAGACGGATGATGAAAACGGAAAAGCCCGGCGCATCGAACGGATGATGAGTTTTTTTCGGAATTTCTCCAATCGGATAAGTTTTCCCGACTGGAAAAATCCGACCGATCGGAGATGTTGGAATATTACGGAGACGCAGTATCGATCAAACTGGAATTTCTGATGAAGCGCCGTAAACCCGATGACAGGGAAACGGAATGTTTTCTGCAAGATTCCTTTGCGAAGCTGGAAAAACTGTCTGCCGGTTCCCCTCTGCCGGAATCCATGTGTGACTGCTATGATCGTGCTGCTTTCTTTTACAGGGGAAAGCAAGATCGGAAAATGAGTTTTCATTATGCCGAAAAAAGTCTTCTGCTGGCGGAAGAAAAAAAAGTCATTCCCCGGGAAAGTTCCCGCCGCATTCTGGTTGATTCCGCATCCCATGACAAGGAGTATGAAAAGGCACTTGATTACTGCCGGAGAAGTTTTCGATACAGTCTGGAACATCCGCCGGTTTCCGCCGGGACCCTCGGCAATTATTATTTTATGATGGGCAGAATTTACTACTGGATGAAAGATTACGATCATGCCGCGGAATATCTCCACAAAATGGAGCAGTTGGACCTTCCGCCGGAATTTGTTCCGGCCTTGAAGAATTTTCAAAGGGCAATGTCTTCGATCCGCACCCCGGTTTTCAATTGAATCTCAGCCTTTTCAGACATCCGTAAAACGGAATTTTTCGAGTTTGTATTCTGATTCCAACTGCCTTTGGCTCCGAGGGTCTTTTCCGCTTCGCGTTCGATCGTTTTGGCATAATCGGCGACTTTGTCGCAGAAATGGCACAGTTCGTCGAAGATTTTGGTGTACATGCTGACCATCTGCGTGACGAACGGGAGATTGAAGGTCAGAACCATCTGATTCATCAGATTCATCACCTTCTGCATGTCCTTTTTGGCCTCCT
>Ga0079305_1001347_pt1 | contig 33872 bp, 33 predicted proteins | sample LMS_cellobiose_e_FD_79183 | JGI IMG/M metagenome (GOLD analysis project Ga0079305, IMG submission 79183) | Rumen-fistulated moose microbial communities from Alaska, USA - LMS_cellobiose_enrichment | ecosystem: Host-associated > Mammals > Digestive system > Stomach > Rumen fluid ... | reverse complement strand
ATGACCGTGTATGACAACATGGCCTTCGGCCTGAAGCTGCGCAAGACCCCCAAGGATGAGATCAAGCGCCGCGTGGAAGAAGCCGCCAAGATCCTGGGCATTGATTATCTGCTCAACCGCAAGCCCAAGGCTCTGTCCGGCGGCCAGCGCCAGCGCGTTGCCCTGGGCCGCGCCATCGTGCGTGAACCCAAGGTCTTCCTGATGGACGAACCTCTGTCCAACCTGGACGCCAAGCTGCGCGTGCAGATGCGTACCGAGATCACCAAGCTGCATCAGAAGCTGCAGACCACCTTCATCTACGTTACCCATGACCAGACCGAGGCCATGACCATGGGCAGCCGCATCGTCATCATGAAGGATGGCTTCATCCAGCAGGTCGATACCCCCCAGAACAACTATGACTATCCCGCCAACAAGTTCGTGGCCGGCTTCATCGGCAGCCCCCAGATGAACTTCTTCGACGTGACCCTGAAGGCGGAGAACGGCTCCGTGTACGCCCTGTTCGGCGATAACAAGATCCTGGTTCCCAAGGAGAAGATCGCCAAGCTGAAGGACGAAAGCTACGTGGGCAAGGAAGTCTGCATGGGCATCCGTCCCGAGAATATCGACGACGCGCCCGAGTTCGTGGCCGCCCATCCCGAAGAGACCATCACCGTGGACGTGGAAGTGACCGAGCTGATGGGCTCCGAAACCTACCTGTACCTGAAGACCAGCGGCAAGGAAGAGAACATCATCGCCCGTGTTGACCCCCGCACCGCCACCCGCGCCGGCGACAAGGGCGTCAAGGTCGCGCTGGACACCAGCCGCCTGCACTTCTTCGACAAGGAAACCGAAGAAACCATCCTGAACCGGTAATAAAACCGGCAAATCAAGCCCCCGCTGCTCGCAAGAGCGGCGGGGGCTTATTCATATTTACGAAGATTTTCTTTTAATGCCCGCATTGTTTCAGTAATTATAATTCGCTCTTGATGTGTACAATCAGATAGAATTGATTCTGCATTATTCTCAAAAGTATGCTTTGATTCAGTTAAACTATCGCATAGTAAATCATCAACAGTAACGTGTAAAGCATTAGCGATACTAACAATTGTTGGTAAACTAAGCTTTGTTGCACCACGTTCAATATGAGAGATATTAGACGGTTCTTGGTTGGACATTTCAGAAAGCTTTTCCTGAGTAAGCCCCTGTTCTTTCCGCAATCGCCGAATTCTCATTCCAATAGCCTGATAATCAATCACCGAAAAATCATCCTCCTTATAAAAAGTATTGTAAATCCGATTCGGATATGCTATAATAATTTCAAAATCCGATTCGGACACCGAATAACATTCGATGTCAATTTTAAGGAGGGTATTATTATGGCCTATTATTGTGGCGAATGTGTGGTATGGGTTGGTTCTAGCGATGTTGACAGGTATGGCCGTAGATGGTGCTCCTATTCACGAAGGTATGAAGAATCCAATCAGGAGACATACGGATGCCGAGGGTTTGTATATAACGGAAGAACCATTTTGACGAAGATTTGTGAAATAATGAATCTACCTGTGGAGAAATGGTTTGAATCCTTTGATGCGGTAAAAGACGCATATGTAGCTCCACAGCACATTGAGTGGCTTACCAGTTACTGCGGGATTGGCCCGAGAATTGCGAAAGCCATAGATGCAGATGAAAACAGACAAAATGTTGCAAAACGCATGCTGAATGATTTCTTGAAACCTGCATATCAATTATGGGAAAAAAGCGAATTTCAAAGAGCTGCTATGTGTTATCGACAAATGGTGATGTGCTTAATGAAACTGTATCTCTGAGGAGGGGGAAAATACTATGATTTGGGTTATACTGATTGTTGCTGCCATTGCAGGATATGCATATATTAAAAATAAATACAATAATCATGAAGATGATAGTTCTTCTTATTCTTCAACTACTACTACGAATACTACTCAATCTTTAAGAAAAATGCCAATCCCAACAGATGCACAAGATGTTCTTTCTTGCTACTGCGAATTCATGCAATTATTGGACAAATATATGAAGGATATTAATATGCATTATGAAGGGGAAGGAATGCTTCTAGGTGGTGCATCTTCTTCAGGAAAAGGTAATGCATGTTTTAGCTATACGCAGGACATACCATTACAAAAAGTGTTTGCAGGGTGGGGGTTTAATGTTCCAGTTAATTCTGATACAGATTGTGAGGGATGGAGAATAGCTGGCGCAGAGGACGATTATATTTGGTTTAATTCAAAAAAGGTAGAAGGATATAATGACTGGATTCAATATGATAGTCTTAAAAAAGGAGGATATAGTGATAATAAGATAAAACAAAACTGGGCAGATTCTATTCGAGATCTAATCGTGAAAAACTGGCCAAATGCAGAAATCACAAGATGTGATACATATTTTACAGAGTACGGAACATTTAGCTACGATGTCCGAATCAAAACGCATTCCTGAATAATAATAAAGTGCTATATGCAAATCGTCCCCAACCTGGGGACGATTTGTTGCTCTATTACAAGTTTTCTTTCAATAAGTGAAGCTTTGAGTATAAAGGAAATTAACCGTTACACGCTTCTTCATTTTACAATATTCTCCTTCCCGCCCTCCAGCACCACGCCGGTGGGGATAAACTGCTGGCCGCGCTCCACCCGGTACTCGGTAAGGGGGGGCAGGGTGCCGCCGTTGGTGCGGGTGGTGGGATAATAAAGATAGCGGCGCTCCCGATCCTCGGCGGGGTCGATTTCGTAGATGGCCTGGCCCTCCGCCTCAAAGCCGCAGAGCTTGAGCAGGGTGGCGTGCAGGTCGCTGACGCTGGCCATGGCCTCGTTCACGGCGATCTCGCCGTGGGCCCCGGCGGGCTTCAGCAGCATGATGGGGGAGGAGGGCCCCTCGTCAAAGCGGCCATGATCGGCGGTGATGATGATGTTGGCGCTGTCGTAGATGCCCAGCTCCTTCATCTGCCGCAGGTAGGGGTTCAGGATAGTGCGCAGCACGCCCTTGGTCTGCTCCAGGGCGGTGGTGTTCCAGTTGCCCACATTCACGCCGTTTTCATCCATGTTGCAGGGCAGGTGGCTGCCGTTGATGTGATACACCACGTAGGCGCTGCCGGGCCGGGTGGTCATGGGCGTGCTCTCCAGCTTGTCCCGGTACAGGAAGTTATCCTTGAAATAGGGCTGATATTCCCCGTCCGACGCCTTGTAGAAGCCGAATTCCCCGCTGTAAAACACCAGGCGGGGCTTGATCAGGTGGGGCATGTAGCGGAACCCCACGAACTCCATCATCTTGGCGTACAGCTTGGGATAGGAGCCCACGGTGAGGTTGGCGTGAATGATGTTGCTTGCGGTGCCGATCATGCGTTCGCTGGTATAGGTTTCCGCCGTGTACAGGCGAATGTCCCAGCCTGCGTCCTTCAACGTGCTGAACAGCGGCACGTTTTCATAGCACTGATCGATGTAATCCTCGATGGTCTGGTCGTTTTCATACCACACCTGGGTCATGGTGTAGGGCATGCCCATCTTGGTTTTGCTGTACGCGCCGGAATAATCGCTGAAATAGGTAAAGCCGTCCAGCTCCGCCAGGGCGTCGGGATCCTCCTGCTGGATTTTCGGCAGATAGGTCACGTCGCAGGCGTCCACGATGAACACAACGGTGTTGACGTCCGTCCCCAGGGTGAACTGATCCTTGTCCGACACGATCCAGTGCATGCGCTTGTTCTCGATGGGATGGGTCAGCAGCACGGTGGCCAGCGTCACCAGCTGGATCAGCACCAGGGCGGCGGCCAGCCCCCGGCCCGCCAGGCGGAATTGCTTGCCCTTTTTCAGGGCGAACCAGGCCATGCCAACGGGCACGGCCACCCAGAACAGGGTGTCCAGCACGGCGTACAGGGTGTAATCTCCCCAGTGCACGGCGCGGCCGTCCAGCTCGCCGTAATCGGGGTTCAGGAAATTGCCCTGCAAATACAGGCACAGCGTCAGCCCCAGAATCACCGCGGCGTATACCCGCCGCGCCTTGGGGGAGAGGGGCAGGCCGACGCCCACCAGCAGGGCGAAGAGCGCCGCGAAGCACAGCAGGGAGGCGGGCACGATGTCCCCCAGATTGAACCACATTTCCGCCTGATTCAGCATGTACTGCTCGATGGGGGCGAAAAGGAAGGCGGTAAAGCTCAGCGCCAGCGCGCACAGCAGCAGGGTGATCAGGCTGCGTTTTCCGCCGCGTTTTTTCTGCATGGTCAACATCCTTTCAGCGCCGCAGCGCCGTTTTGCCATGGCCCGGAGGGGCGGCCTTCCTATTATAGCATGGGCGGCCCCCCGTGACAACCGTCCGCCGCCCCGCTCTGCGCGTTTCTGCGCAAGGCTGATCGATTTGCGCACGCGGTTGATCGTTTGCTCAGCGGGCCGGGGTTGGAATTGTCAAATCAGGTAAGAAATCGGCAAGTTCCCCGGGATAAGGCTTGAACTGGCTGAGCGGCTATGCTATAATCATATCGGTCATTTTCGCGGCGGAAGCCGCGGCAGAATAGGAAAGGGATGGTATACACATGTACGACGCAATTATCATCGGCGCCGGCGTGGTGGGCTGCGCTGTGGCGCAGCAGATGGCCAAATACAGCGGCAAGCTGCTGGTCATCGACCGCTGTGAGGACGTGGCGGACGGCGCCAGCAAGGCCAACAGCGGCATCGTGCACGCGGGCTTCGACGCCCATCCGGGCACCGAGAAGGCGCGCCTGAACGTGAAGGGCGCCAAGATGTACAAGGAACTGGCTACTTCGATGGGTGTGCCCTACGGCCAGCCCGGCGCGCTGGTGCTGGGCTTCAGCGAGGAAGACCGCGCCACGCTGGAAAAGCTGCTGGCCCAGGCCAAGGCCAACGATGTGGAAGGCTGCCGCATCATCGAGCATGATGAGATTTTGAAGATGGAGCCCAATACCAACCCCGACGTGGTGTGCGCCCTGTACGCCCCCACCAGCGGCCTGGTAAGCCCCTATGAGATGACCTGCGCCCTGGCGGACAGCGCGGCCGAGAACGGCGCGGAGTTCTGCCTGGCCAACCCCGTCATCGAGATCAAGCCCACCCAGGACGGCAACTGGCTGGTGATCACCGAGCGCGATGAATACAAGGCCCGCGCCGTGGTCAACTGCGCCGGCATCGGCAGCGGCGTGATCCACAACATGATTTCCACCCGCAAGGTGAAGCTGATCGCCCGCCGCGGCGAATATTACCTGCTGGATCACATGGCGGAGATCCCCTTCACCATGACCATGTTCCAGTGCCCCACCAAGATGGGCAAGGGCGTGCTGGTTTCCCCCACCACCCATGGCAACATCCTGCTGGGCCCCACCGCCAACGACATTGACGACGGCTACGACGTAGCCACCACCCGCCAGGGCCTGGACGACGTGCTGAGCAAGGTGCGCCTGACCTGGAAGAACGTGAACCTGCGCCAGGTGATCACCACCTTCTCCGGCATCCGTGCCCACGAGGAGAACGGCGACTTCATCATTGGCAAGGTTGAGGGCGCGCCCGCGGGCGCTTACGAGGCTGTGGGCGTGGAGAGCCCCGGCCTGTCCGCCGCCCCCGCCATCGGCCAGGAGCTGGGCGACGAGGTCGCCGCCTTCCTGGGCCTGGATAAAAAGGCCGACTGGAAAAAGCCCACTCCCCTGCCCAAGACCTTCCGCACCATGACGGATGCGGAGCGGGAGGAAGCCTATAAGAAGGATCCCGAATACGGCGTGCTGGTCTGCCGCTGCGAGCAGGTGACCGAGGCGGAGATCCGCGCGGCCATCCGCCGCCCCGTGGGCGCCCGCAGCATCGACGGCGTAAAGCGCCGCACCCGCGCCGGCATGGGCCGCTGCCAGGGCGGCTTCTGCAGCCCCCGCGTAATGGAAATCCTGTGTGAAGAACTGGGCGTGAGCCCGCTGGAGATCACCAAGTGCGGCGGCGAAAGCAAGCTGCTGGTCGGCACGCTGCATCAGATCGCAAAGGAGGCGCGCCCCGATGAAAAATGAAATTCCCACCATCAATGTTGATATCCTGATCGTCGGCGCGGGCCCCGCGGGCCTGGCCGCCGCCATCGCCGCCAAGAAGGCTGGCATCGAAAGCCTGATCGTGCTGGAGCGCGAGGACAACGCCGGCGGCATCCTGCGCCAGTGCATCCATAACGGCTTCGGTCTGCACCGCTTCAAGGAGGAGCTCACCGGCCCCGAATACGCCCAGCGCGACATCGACACCGCCAAGGAAATGGAGATCGACGTGCGCACCGGCGTGACCGTGCTGAGCGTCACCAAGGACAAGGTGGTCACCGCCATCAGCAAGAAATACGGCCTGCAGGTCTTCAAGGCCAAGGCCGTTGTGCTGGCCATGGGCTGCCGTGAGCGTCCCCGCGGCGCGCTGGCCATCCCCGGCACCCGCTGCGCCGGTATTTACAGCGCCGGCACCGCCCAGAAATTCGTCAACCTGGAGGGCTTCATGCCCGGCCGCCGCGTGGTCATCCTGGGCAGCGGCGACATTGGCCTGATCATGGCCCGCCGCATGACCCTGCAGGGCGCGAAGGTGCTGGCCTGCGTGGAGCTGATGCCCTTCAGCAGCGGCCTGAACCGTAACATCGTGCAGTGCCTGCACGACTACAACATCCCGCTGTACCTGAGCCATACCGTGACCGATATCCAGGGCAAGGAGCGCGTGACCGGCGTCACCGTCTCGAAGGTGGATGAAAACCGCCGTCCCATCCCCGGCACGGAGATCCAGTTTGACTGCGATACCCTGCTGCTGAGCGTGGGCCTGATCCCCGAGAACGAGCTGACCATCGGCGCGGGCGTGGAGATGAGCAACGTGACCAGCGGCGCCGTTGTGGATGACAGCCTGCAGACCTCCATTCCCGGCATCTTTGCCTGCGGCAACGTGCTGCACGTGCATGACCTGGTGGACTTCGTTTCCAACGAATCCTTCAAGGCCGGTCAGGCCGCGGCGGACTTCGTGCAGGGCAAGGAGCATGCGGGCCGCCTGGTGGCCGTGAAGGACGGCGCGGGCGTGCGCGGCGCTGTGCCCCAGCAGATCCGGCTGGAAAAGGGCGCGGAGCACGAGAACATCGACATCATGTTCCGTCCCGACCGGGTGTACCAGAACCCCTATGTGGTCGTCAAGGCTGATGGCAAGCCCATCTTCTCCAAGAAGAACATGATCATGGCCCCCGGCGAAATGGCCAACATCACCCTGACCGCCAAGCACCTGGCCCTCTGTGAGGATGCTCAGTGCATTGAAGTGAGCATCAGCATGGAAAAGCCCGTTCTGTAACGCTTACGCTCGATGAAAACCAATGAAACATTGGTTTTCATCGGGGGCGTACACTTGGGCTACCGCCCGCCTTCCACTGAAAACATGCCACTGGCATGTTTTCCGGGCGTTCCAGGCACGCCTGCGGATTTAAAATGGGGGAACTGCGGTTCCCCCATCCCCCTGAAGGTTTATGATAGGCCGGAGGGCCTGCGAAAAAGAACGCAGGCCCTCTTTTTGCGGAGGCTGCGCTGTGGAATTGCCGTCTGTTACCTGCTGCTTTACCGGGCACCGGGAGCTGCCTGCCCCGCGCCTGCCCCGCCTGCGCGCCCTGCTGGACGCAGCGGTGGAGGCGGCGGCCCAGGCGGGGTATACCGCCTTCATTTCCGGGGCGGCCCGGGGATTTGATCTGCTGGCGGCGGAAGCGGTGCTCTCGGCGAAGGCGCGCCGCCCGGAACTGCGGCTGATCCTGGCCCTGCCCTGCCCCGACCAGACCCGGGGCTGGCCCGAAGCCGACCTGCGCCGGTGGCGGGCCATCGTGGACGCCTGCGACGAGAGCCTGTGCCTGTCGCCCTTCTACACGCCCCAATGCATGCTGTTCCGCGACCGGTGGATGGTGGATCACAGCGCCCGATGCATCTGCTACATGACCCGCTTTCAGGGCGGCACGGGCTTTACCATGCGCTGCGCCCTGGAACGGGAGCTGGAAATGGTCAACCTGGCGCTGCGGATGGACGCTTGACACGCGGGCAGGGTAACAGTATAATGTGTGGGAAAAGTTATACTTTTCCCACTTTTAATTTCGAGGAGGGAAGGACATGCCGGACGGAAAGCACATTTTCGGCATTGTGAACATCGGCGAAAAGGGGCAGATCGTGATCCCGAAAAAGGCGCGGGAGGTATTCGGCCTGCAGCCCGGCGACCAGCTGCTGGTGCTGGGGGATGAAAGCCAGGGCATCGCGCTGATCAAAGCGGAGAAATTGCAGGCCTTTGCCCGGGATATCCTGGGCGCATCCGCGGAAAAGGAGCCGGAATGCTGATATGAACGCTATTGAAGCCCAGGCGATTACCCGCCGTTTCGGCGATATGACCGCCGTCAATTCCCTGAATCTGACCGTTTCCCAGGGGGAACTGTTCGCCCTGCTGGGGGTGAACGGCGCGGGCAAAACCACCCTGATCCGCATGCTGTGCGGCCTGCTGGCCCCCAGCGGCGGCGACGCCCTGGTGATGGGCCACAGCGTGGTAAAGGAAACGGCCCAGGTAAAGACCGTTATCGGCGTATCCCCCCAGGAAACGGCGGTGGGAGCCCACTTGACCGTGCGGGAAAACCTGCTGCTGATGGCGGGATTGCACGGCTTTGACAAGCAGGACTGCATCCGGCGCACGGAGGGCATGCTGGAGCGGCTGCATTTGACCGGGGTGCAGCGCAAGCAGGCCCGCACCCTCAGCGGCGGATGGATGCGGCGGCTGTCCATCGCCATGGCGCTGATCAGCGAGCCGTCGGTGCTCTTTCTGGACGAGCCCACCCTGGGGCTGGATGTGCTGATCCGCCGGGAGCTGTGGCAGGTGATCCGGGAGCTGAAGGGCAAGAGCACCGTGATTCTGACCACCCATTATCTGGAGGAGGCGGAGGCCCTGGCCGACCGCATCGGCATCCTGGCCCACGGACGGCTGCGGGCCCTGGGAACCGCGGAAGAATTGAAGGCAAAAGCCGGAGCCGCCACCTTTGAGAACGCCTTTGTGGCCCTGGCCGGAAAGGGGGTGGGCGCATGAAACTGCGCAGAACGCTGTGCTTCGCCCGCCGCTGTGGGCTGGAGGTCATCCGCGACCCGCTGACGGTGTTTTTCGGCCTGGCCTTCCCGCTGATATTGCTGCTGCTGATGAGCCTGATTCAGGCCCACATCCCGGTGGAGTTGTTTGCCATCCAGCGCCTGGCCCCGGGGGTGGCGGTATTTGGCCAATCCTTCCTTTCCCTGTTCGCGGCCCTGCTGATCAGCCGGGATCGCAGCACCGCCTTTTTGACCCGGCTGTACGCCACGCCCATGCGCCCGGCGGATTTCCTGGCGGGCTATCTGCTGCCGCTGCTGCCCCTGGCGCTGCTGCAGGGCATCGCCGTATACGCGGTATCCCTGCTCCTGGGTTTGCCTCTCACGGGCCGGGTGGCGGCGGCGCTGCTGGCGGGCATGATCCCTGCCCTGCTGTACATCGCCCTGGGGCTGCTGTGCGGCTCCCTGCTGAATGACCGCCAGGTGGGCGGCATCTGCGGCGCCCTGCTCACCAACCTTTCCGCCTGGCTCAGCGGCATCTGGTTCGACATCAGCCTGATGGGCAGCGCCTTTGGCGCAGTGTGCAAAATCCTGCCCTTTTACCATGCCGTGGAGGGCTGCCGGGACGCGCTGGCGGGAGCCCCCGCCGCCTGGGGCCACCTGGCGGTTGTTGGCGGGTACGCTGTGGGGCTGATGGCTTTTGCCGCGTGGGTGTTTGCGAGAAAGATGAAAGGGAGAGGATGAAAACTGAAGACTGAAGACTGAAAAATGAATAATGAAGAGTTTTATAGTGCCTATGCGGAATAAGCGCCTGACCATATAAAATTCTTCAGTTTTCAGTATTCATTTTTCATTAAAACCGCGTCCCCGCGTTTTATTCGCGGGGACGCGGTTTTCCTTTTATTCCAGCTCGAATGCGCCGGTGTACAGCTGATAATACTGGCCCTTCTGGGCGATCAGCTGGTCGTGGCTGCCACGCTCGATGATGCGGCCGTGATCCAGCACCATGATCACATCGCTGTTCTGCACGGTGGAGAGCCGGTGGGCGATGACGAACACGGTGCGTCCCTGCATCAGCCGATCCATGCCGCGCTGCACCAGGGCTTCGGTGCGGGTGTCGATGGAGGAGGTGGCTTCGTCCAGGATCATCACCGGCGGGTCGGCCACGGCGGCGCGGGCGATGGAGATCAGCTGCCGCTGGCCCTGGCTCAGCCCGCTGCCGTCGCCGGAGAGCACGGTGCTGTAGCCCTCGGGCAGGCGGGTGATGAAATCGTGGGCGTTGGCCAGCTTGGCGGCGGCGATGCACTCCTCGTCGGTGGCGTCCAGCTTGCCGTAGCGGATGTTGTCCATCACCGTGCCGGTGAACAGGTTCACATCCTGCAGCACCACGCCCAGGGAATGGCGCAGGTCGGCTTTGCAGATTTTGTTGATGTTGATGCCGTCGTAGCGGATCTTGCCGTCGGCGATGTCGTAAAAGCGGTTGATCAGGTTGGTGATGGTGGTTTTGCCCGCGCCGGTGGCGCCCACAAAGGCCACCTTCTGGCCGGGCCGCGCGTACAGGGTGATGTCGTGCAGCACGGGCTTCTCCGGGTCATAGGCAAAGTCCACATTCTCCATGGTCACGTCGCCCTGCAGGCGGGTATAGGTCACGCTGCCGTCGGCGTGGGGATGCTTCCAGGCCCACAGGCCGGTATGCTCCGCCGTTTCGGTCAGCGCGCCGTTCTCCTCCCGGGCGTTCACCAGCTTCACATAGCCCGCGTCCTGCTCTTCCTTTTCATCCAGCAGGCCGAAGATGCGCTCCGCGCCCGCCAGGGCCATGGCCACAAAGTTGATCTGCTGGGCCACCTGGTTCACAGGCTGCATGAAGTTGCGGCTCAGGGTCAGGAAGCTGGCGATGGCGCCCAGCGTCAGCACGCCGAAGCCCCCGGTCAGGCTCAGGTTTTTCACCCCGGCGATGGCCATGGCCCCGCCGATGATGGCCAGGATCACGTATTCGATATGGCCCATGTTGTTGTTCACCGGGCCCAGAATATTGGCGAATTTGTTGGCGCTGGTGGCGTTTTCGCACAGCTCGTCGTTGCGGCGGTCAAATTCCGCCCGGGCGGCGGGCTCGTGGTTGAACACCTTCACTACCTTCTGGCCGTTGACCATCTCCTCAATGTAGCCGTTCAGGCTGGCCAGGGAGGATTGCTGCTTGATGAAGAAGCCCGCGCTTTTGCCGCCCAGCTTGCCCGCCGCCGCCAGCATGGCGAAGGAGCCCACCACCACCACCAGCGTCAGCCAAACGCTGCACGCCAGCATGTTGATGAACACCACCAGCAGCGTGATGGCGGAGGAAAACACCTGGGGCAGCGACTGGCTGACCATCTGGCGCAGCGTATCGGTGTCGTTGGTGTAATAGCTCATCACCTCGCCGTGGGTGTGGGTGTCAAAATAGCGGATGGGCAGGGTCTGCATGTGGGCAAACATCTGGTCGCGGATGGTTTTCAGCACGCTGTGAGCCACCACCGCCATGATGCGGGCCTGAATGAAGGAGGCCAGGATGGCCAGCACGTATACGGCGGCCATCCGCAGCACCGCCTGCAGCATGCTGGAAAAATCCGGATTTTCCGCCGCCAGCAGCGGGGTGATGTGGTCGTCGATCAGCCGCCCCAGGAAGGTGGCGTTGGCGGTCATGGCGATGGCGCTGATGATGATGCAGGCCAGCACGGCGGCCAGCCGGGGCCAGTAGGGCTTCAAATAGGTCAGCAGGCGCAGCACCGTTTTTTTGTTGATGGGCTGCCGGGGCCCCATGGTCCGGGGCCCGCGGGGGCCGCCGCCCATCATCGGGCGGGCGGGCTGCTGGTTTTTGCGTTCACTCATTGCCGCTTCCTCCCTTCGTCTGGGATGCGAATACTTCCTGATAGATGGCGCAGCGCTCCAGCAGCTCCGCGTGGGTGCCGCAGTCGGCCACGGCGCCGTTGTCCAGCACCACGATCATGTCGGCGTCCTGCACGGAGGAAACGCGCTGGGCGATGATGATTTTGGTGGTGTCGGGAATGTAGCTGCGGAAGCCCGCGCGGATCAGGGCGTCGGTGCGGGTGTCCACGGCGCTGGTGCTGTCGTCCAGGATCAGAATCTTGGGCTTTTTCAGCAGTGCCCGGGCGATGCAGAGGCGCTGCTTCTGCCCGCCGGATACGTTGGTGCCGCCCTGCTCGATCCAGGTATCGTATTTATCGGGGAAATCCTGAATGAACCCGTCCGCCTGGGCCAGACGGCAGGCCTCCTCGATCTCCGCGTCGGTGGCGTTTTCATTGCCCCAGCGCAAGTTGTCGCGGATGGTGCCGCTGAACAGCTCGTTCTTTTGCAGCACCATGGCCACGCTGTCCCGCAGGGCCGTCAGGTCGTAGGCGCGCACATCGATGCCGCCCACCTTCACCGCGCCCGCCGCGGCGTCATAAAGCCGGGGAATCAGCTGCACCAGGGTGGATTTGCCGCTGCCCGTGCCGCCCAGCACGCCCACCACGGCGCCGCTGGGAATGTGCAGGTCGATATCGCTGAGCGTGCTGCGCTCGCTGTGCCGCGCGTAGGAAAAATCAACGTGGTCAAAGTCGATGGAGCCGTCCTTGATTTCCGTCACCGCCAGGGCGGGGGAGGTGATATCGCTCTTTTCATCCAGTACCTCCACGATGCGCTGGGCGGAGGCCCGGCTCATGGTGATCATCATGAACACCATCGACACCATCATCAGGGAGCTGAGTATCTGGATCACATAGGCGATCAGGCTCATCAGCTGACCGGTGGTCATGCCCACGTCGGGGTTGTTGCCCGAGGCGATGATGGCCTTGGCTCCCAGCCAGGCGATGACCAGGGTGCAGGTGTAAATGCAGGTCATCATCAAGGGGCCCATGAAGGCCAGGTTCTTTTCGGCGTGGGTGAAATCCTTGTAGATGGAGCTGGAAATGCCGTTGAATTTATCGATTTCGTGATCTTCGCGCACAAAGCTCTTGACCACGCGCACGCCCCGCAGGTTCTCCTGCACCACGCTGTTCAGCCTGTCATAGGTCTTGAACACCCGGCGGAAGATGGGATGGGTGCGGGTCATGATGGTGTATATGCCCACGCCCAGCACCGGCAGCATGATCAGGAATACCATCGATATGCGGGCGTTGATGGTCAGCGCCATCGCCAGGGAGAAGATCAGCGTCATGGGGGCGCGCACCGCCATGCGGATGATCATCTGAAAGGCGTTCTGCACGTTGCTCACGTCGGTGGTCAGCCGGGTGATGATGGAGGAGGTGCTGAATTTATCGATGTTGGAGAAGGAGTAATCCTGAATGCTGTAATACATATCGTGGCGCAGGTTGCGGGCAAAGCCGGCGGAGGCCACCGCCGCCATGCGCCCGCTCATCACGCCGAAAAACAGCGAAAGGAAGGCCGTCGCCAGCAGCATGCCGCCGTACAGCCAGATCTTGCTCATGTCGCCGCGCTCGATGCCCCGGTCGATCAGGCTGGCCATGATCATGGGAATGAGCACCTCCATGCTCACCTCGCCCACCATGAAAAGGGGCGTGGCGATGGCGTGCTTCCTGTATTGCCGGATGCGGGATGCCAGTTTCTTGATCATATCGTTTCCGCTTTCTCCTCTTCTTCCATTTGCTTTAAATTTTCCTGCAGGCGGTCCAGCAGGCTGAACAGGGTTTCAATCTCCTGCCCGGTCAGGCCCCGGCGCAGGGTGCTTTCAAAGCTGCGGTGATCCTCGTCCATCAGCTTTTTTACCTCCCGGGCCCGGTCGGTCAGCACCAGGCGCTTCAGCCTCTTGTCCCCCGGCACGGCCGCCTGGGTGATCAGCCCCTTTTGCACCATCAGGCTGATCACCTTGGAGGCGGTGGAGCGGGTCACGCCGAAGCGCGCCTCCAGATCCCGCTGGCACACCATGTTTCCCTTTTCCTCCTGCCGGGCGATGTAGCCGATGATCCAGCCGTTGGTGCCGGTGATGGCGTCCACCTGTTTTTTGTTGGTGCGCTGTTCAAAATAGCGGCATGTCAGGTTGGACAGCCGCCGCAATTCAATGCCAAGCGTTCGTTCCATGCAGCCCCTCCTGCGTTTCTGTTTCCGGGTCGAATTGTACGACATGCAACATCATACTCTCGCCGGGTTCGTCTGTCAAGATGCGGCCGCATAAAAGTGCAGTGTCTGGCGCATACTGCATATATCCCATTTCACAGGAGGCGGTTTTGTATGCGTACCATCCTTTGCCTGGCCCTTTCCCTGGCGCTGTTCTGCCTGTTGGTGTTCGGCGGCAGCGCCCTGCCCGACGCGCCCCTTCCGCCGGGACGGCTGACCGCCTGGTGGGGGCTGCTGTTTCCGGGGCTGTTCTCGGCGCCCGTCCCGGGGCAGGAGGGGGTGACCTTTGTGTGGCCTGTGCTCGACAGCCTGCTGCGGCTGTTCGCCTGAGAAGCCGCGGGCTGTTCGCCTGAGAAGCCGGCGATTGACGCGCCTGCCCTCCTTGTGGTAAAATATATATTCCAGGCGGCATTGCGCGCCCGCCTGCCGGTGTGCGGAATTTGCGGCGGCAGGGCGCGTTATTGCCATTCCAGGGTTTTGGGCATATAATGATGCCGGAATAACGTCAAGGAGGTTAAGCCGTGCGTCGTATCATCACGATTGCTGCCGCAGCGCTGCTGCTGTTTGCCTGCGCCGCGCGCGCGGAGGAAACGGTCATCGAGCCCATTCGCCCCGTGCCGCAGTATGTGCAGTGGCTGCTGGACGTGGCGCGGCAGGAGATGGGCTATACCGAGGAGCGCAGCGGCTATACCAAGTATGGCGAATGGTCTGGCGATCCCTATGCCCAGTGGTGCGCGGAATTCCTGTGCTGGTGCGTGGATCAGGTGGATCAGCAGCACGGCACCCATCTGCTGCGGCAGGTGTATCCCCTGTACAACAGCAGCAACTGGGGGCTGAAATGGTTTTTGCGCCAGGGGCGCTACATCGCCCGCACGGGCTATGTGAAGGACTGGGGCACCCAGTGGTTCACCGGGCAGGATGAGCGCATGGCCTCCGCATCCTACGTGCCCCAGCCGGGCGACTGGGTGTTTTATACCTTTGACGATCAGGGAAACACCGCCCACGTGGCGATGGTGGAATACTGCGCGGTGGACGAAAGCGGGCAAATCCGCGCCCACGTCATCGAGGGCAACATGCCCGATAAGGTGCAGCGCAGCAGCCACCTGCTGACGGATTGGCGGGTGCTGGGCTACGGCACGGTGCATGATCTGGCGGACACGGTGATCACCAACGGCTGCCAGGGGCGCAAGGTGCTGCTGCTGCAGCAGAAGCTGCAATACCTGGGCTATCTGGCGGAGGGAAACCTGGATAGCCAGTACGTCACCCCCACCATCCAGGCGGTGCGCGCCTTCCAGACCGATATCGGCATCGAGGCCACCGGCGTGGCGAACCGCCAAACCCAGCTGGCGCTGGATGCGGCGTATCAGGAAGCCTATTGGCGGGAGGACGCCAATTTTGTGATCGAGGGGATCGGACAGGAGGAAGAAAATGCGGGATATGGTGCTGATCCTGAATTTTGACGATATCAGCAGCCGCGCCATCGCGCGGGCGCTGCGGGCGGAGCGCGTATATTGCAAAATCATGCCCGGCGGCGTCACGCGGGAGGAGGTTGCCCGGCAGGAGCCCCTGGGGCTGATCCTGGCCGGCGGCGTCAGCGGCAGCGTGAGCGGCGCCCTGGACGGGCAGCTGGCCGACGGCACCTGGCCCATCCTGGCCATGGGCGACACCGCCGCCCTGCTGTGCCGCGCCCTGGGGGGCGACGCGCTGGAAACCGCCATCTGCAACCGCATCGGCACCGTTTCCTTTGCCCGCAGCCCCGTGACGGAGGGCATGGAGGACTGCGAGCGCATGCTGCACAGCGTTCGCCGCCTGCGCCTGCCGGAGTGCGCCTCTCCCCTGGCGGAAAGCGAGGGGGAAACCGTGGGCTTCATGCACAGCGTGCTGCCCATCTACGGCCTGCAGTTCACCCTGGAAAGCAACGATACCGACGGCATGCAGCTGCTGCTGGGGTTCGCCCTGCGGGTTTGCGGCTGCTCCCGCTGGTGGGATGCCGAGGCCTTTGTCAGCCGCGCGGTGGAGGAGATCCGCCGGGTGGTGGGGGACGGCCGCGCCATCTGCACCATGACCGGGGGGCTGAACAGCGGCGTCAGCGCCATGCTGGCCCACCAGGCCCTGGGGGATCGACTGCAGTGCATCTTTGTGGATACCGGCCTGATGCGCGAGAACGAGGGCGCGCGCTTCCTGGCCTTTTACCGGGATCGAATGGGCCTGAATATCGAGCATGTTCAGGCGCAGGATCAGTTTATCGGCGCGCTGAAAGGCGTTGCCGACCCCGCGGAGAAGCGGCGGATCATCGGCGGGGTGCTGCAGCGCATCCTGGGGGAAACCATGGAGCGGCTGGGCAGTTTTTCCGTGATCATCCGCAGCCGCACCTGCACCGACATCATGAACGGCGTGGACGACCGTTCGTGGCCCGGCCTGCAGGCCGACCTGCCCAACGTGGAGCCCCTGCGGGAGCTGTTCAAGGATGAGGTGCGGCATATCGGCGAGTACATGGAGATGCCCTCCGAGGTCATTTCCCGCCAGCCCTTCCCGGGCAGCGGGCTGGCCCTGCGCATCCTGGGGGAGGTGACCCCCGCCCGGCTTCAAACGCTGCGGGCGGCGGATCAGATTTTTGCCCAGGAGGTGGCCGCCTCCGGCCAAGCCAAGCGGCTGTGGCAGCATTTTGCCGTGCTTAGCGCCATGCCGGAGGATGATACCCACGCGGTGATCGCCCTGCGCGCGGTGCAGGCCAGCGATTCCGCCCAGCAGGCTTACGCCGCCCGCCTGCCCTATGACCTGCTGGAGCGGGTGTGCGAGCGCATATTGCGGGAGCGGCCCGAGATCGTGCGGGTGGTGTACGACCTGTCGCCCTCCTCCCGGTACGGCGGCGTGGAATGGCAATAACATACTTTATAGAGTGAGAAGGAATACGCATGCATCTGACACATCCCATCGCGCCATACCAGGGCATTGCGCCGGAGGACTGCATTTTCGTCACCAACGATCAGATGATCCAGATCGGCATGGGGGCGCTGACGCTGTTTTACCAGCCGGAAATGTACCCTGAAACGCCGATGCACATTTATATGCAGCTGGACAGCCAGCCCGCGGGGCGCAACCTGCTGCTGGGGGCGCTTTTGGCCCGGGCGGAGCAGCTGCGCGCCCAGCAGGGCGGCGGCCATGCCCGGCTCTACGCCCAGGTGGCGCCGGAGAACTGGGATATGGCTTCCTTTTACACCAAGGCGGGCTTCAAGGGGGATGACAGCGAGGATCTGTACCACTTCGCCCTGCCCCTGTGGCCGGCCCATCCGCCGGTCAGCTGCAACTATGCCTCGGTACCCCTGCGCACGCCGGAGGAGGTGCAGGCGTTTTTGCAGCGCATGAACGCCTATCGCATCGCCCCGCTGGACGCCGATTTTCTGGGCCAGTGCATGCAGATGCCCCATTTCACCGCCATTGGCTACTACCGGGGCGGCCATGCCGTCAGCGAGGCGCTGCTCACCGGCGACGGGCAGAACGTGACGCTGGTTTCGATGTATGTGCGCAGCGATTTCCGGCGGCAGGGCTTCGCCAAATCCCTGCTGGGGGCCGCGGCGGATATCCTGCGCCCCCGGGGCGTGACCCAGGTTTCCGCCCGTATATTCAGCCGCAACGCGCCTCAGGTGGCGCTGATGCGCGCCGCCGCGGGCAAAAAGATCAGAACGCTGTCGCTGCTGCCCGGCCTGAACCTGTGACGGGCGCACAAAAGAAGGAGAAACGCTATGAAAATCGGCCTGCTTTGCGCCATGAAATCGGAATTTGACCAGCTGACCCCCTACCTGCACATCATGAAAGAGACGGAAATCGCCCGCACCGCCGTGCTGGAGGGGGAGATCGACGGCTTGCCCATTGCCGTGGCCGCCACCGGCATCTGCAAGGTCAACGCGGCCATCACCGCCCAGATGCTCATTGATAAATTCGGCGTCACGCACATCCTGATGGTGGGCGTGGCCGGGGGCATGGATCCCCGGCTGGGGGTGCACGCCCTGGCCTTTTCCCAGCGGCTGGCCCAGCACGACGTGAATCCCCTGTGGCTGCGCCACCGGCCCGCGCCGGAGGGCGGCTACTTCCCCGGCGATCCCTGGATGCTGGGTATCTGCAAACGGCTGAATGAAGCGGGCCGCTTCCTCTATCCCGCCTTCTTCGGCACCATGGTCAGCGGCGAGCAGTTCATCGCCGAGGAGGGCCGCCGGCAGATCATCGACGCCTGGCATCCCCTCTGCGTGGATATGGAAAGCGCCGGGGCCGCCCAGGCCTGTCTGGCCAACGATATTCCCTTCCTGGCCATTCGCGCCATCAGCGATACCGCCGAAACCGGCGCCCAGGGCTTTGAGGAGAACGAGGTCAGCGCCGCGGACGCCGCCGCATCGGCGGCAGCGGAAGTGCTGCGGGCGATGGCGAAGGAAAAAACTGAAGACTGAACAATAAACCGACGGACGGCTGAGGATTTTCCTCAGCCGTCCGTTGATTCTGCCCCAAAGCAGGGCTCCGGCAGCGCGGTAAACGTCATCCTCTCCCCCGTGGCCGGGTGGGTGAAGGAGAGCGACCAGGCGTGCAGCATCAGCCGCGGCGCCTTGGGCATGCCCTTGTGGCCGTAGATAGGGTCGCCCAGCACGGGATGATGGATGCTGCTCATGTGCACGCGGATCTGGTGGGTGCGGCCGGTGATCAGGTGAACGTCCAGCAGGGTTCGGTCGCTCCACCGGCGTACTACCCGCCATTCGGTGCGGGAGGGGCGGCCCGCCGGGTCGACGGCCATCTTCTTACGGTCGGTATGGCTGCGGGCGATGGGCGCGTCGATCACGCCCTCGTCCTCCTTCATCCCCCCCGCCACCACGGCGTAATAGTGCTTTTCCATCTCCCGGCGGCTCAGGGCCTCCGAAAGGGCCTGGTGGGTGGCGTCGTCCTTGGCCACCAGCAAAAGGCCGCTGGTGTCCTTATCCAGCCGGTGCACGATGCCGGGGCGCAGCTCCCCGCCGATGCCCGACAGGTGATCCAGGTGGTACATCAGGGCGTTCACCAGCGTGCCGTCAGGGTTGCCCGCCGCCGGGTGCACCACCATGCCGCAGGGCTTTTCCACCACGGCCAGGTGCTCATCCTGATACAGCACCCGCAGGGGGATATCCTGCGCCTCTGCCCGGGCGGGGCGCACCTCCGGCATATCCAGCAGCACCTCCGCCCCCGCCTCCGGCTTGCAGGCGGGCTTTGTTTCGGGCTTGCCGTTCACCGTTACCGCGCCTTCGCGGATCAGCTCCGCCGCGCGGGAGCGGGAAAGCTCGCCGCCTTGGGACAGCAGCACGTCCAGGCGGCTGCCGTCGCCGGTAAAGCGCATCATGAGTGTTTTTCTTCCTTTCCGAAAAGCAAATAAATCAGCAGCAGGGCCGCGCCGCAGGTGACGCCCGCGTCAGCCACATTGAAAACAAACCAGTGCAGAAACACCGGGTCGATAAAATCGATCACGTAGCCCAGCGCCACCCGGTCGATCAGGTTGCCCAGGGCCCCGCCCAGCAGCAGCCCTGCCCCGTACTGGCACAGGCGGCCCCGGGGCCGTCGGCTGATCCATACGATCAGCCCGGCGCAGACGGCCAGGCTCAGGACGGCCAGGACAAACGTGCCCCCGGGCAGCCAGCCGAAGGCCATGCCGGAGTTGCGGGTCGCGTTCAGAGCCAGCACGCCGGGGATCAGCGGCTGACGGCTGTTTCCCCACAGCAGCTTGGTGAGCCGGTCAATTGCCGCCACCCCGGCGGCGGAAAGATAAAAGCGCAGGTTTTTCATTGGATCCTCAACTGTACCATGGTGACCACCTGGGCCAGAAAATCGCTGATCAGCGGCAGGTTGGCCCGGGCGATGGACTGCAGCAGCCACACCAGCGCCGTGCCCACCACGGCGAAGCCGATCATGGCCCCGATGCCGCGCATCACTCCAGAGAGAAATGCCGTCAGCAACCGCTGCCGCCGAGCGTTCATGCCCCGCAGCTCGTATAGGATTGCCCGCAGCAGCTCTTCCATCCCCATCCCTCCCACGTTCAGGATGGGCCGGAAGGGCCTTTTGCATGCGCTTCCGCCCTCATATTATAGAAAAAAGCGGGCAAAATGTAAAGACGGCGCAGGCGGCGGATTTGACATCCGGGTGGAATGCGGCTACAATAACAGGAGGAATAACCATGCGCGTGTGTAAATTCGGAGGCGCGGCCCTGCGGGATGGGGCGGCCTTTCGGCGGGTGGGGCAGATCGTGCGGGAGGAGCCCGCCCGCCGGATCATCGTGCCCAGCGCCCCCGGCAAGCGGGACGCGGAGGACGAAAAGATCACCGATCTTTTGTACGCCTGCCACAGCGCGGCGGCGGACGGGCGGGCCTTTGCCCATCTCTTTGACCGGGCGGCCCAGCGCTATCGGCAGATCGCCGGGGAATTGGGCCTGCCCCTGCCCGACGGGGCGCTGCGGGCGGTGTATCAGGGCCTGCGGGAAGGCGCTTCCGCTGCCTGGGCGGCCAGCCGGGGGGAGTGGCTCAGCGCCCTGCTGTTGAGCCAATACCTGAAGCTGCCCCTGGTGGACGCGGTGGAGGTGATTCGCTTTGACGGCGCGGGCCGCCTGCTGGAGGGGGAAACCCTGCGCCTGCTGCGGGCGCGGCTGGGCGGTCTGCCCGGAGCGGTGCTGCCCGGCTTTTACGGGGCGGACGCCGCGGGCACGGTGTTCACCTTTCCCCGGGGCGGCAGCGACGTGACCGGGGCCCTGGCCGCCGCCGCGCTGAACGCTGAGGTTTACGAAAATTGGAAGGACGTGCGCGGGGTGTTTGCCGCCGACCCGGCCCTGGTGGCCGACGCCCGCTGCGTGCCGGAAATGAGCTACCGCGCCCTGCGGGCCTATTCCCGGCTGGGGGCCCAGGTGCTGCACGAGGCGGCGGTGGCTCCCCTGCGCCGGGCGGGCATCCGCATGAACATCCGCTCCTTTGCGGAGACGCGGCATCCCGGCACCTGGATCCACGGGGGCGCCGGCGAGGCCCGGCCCCACGTCATCGGCGTGACCGGGCGCGTCGGGGTGGCGCTGCTGCGGCTGACGGGCATAGAAAAGGGGAGTGAAATGACCCGCGCCGCCCTGGCCGCGGGCCTGCTGCCGCAGCGCCTGGCGGCGGACGCGGATACGCTGTGCCTGCTGCTGCAGGACGGCCGGGAGCTGCCGGCGGGTTTGCTCGCGCTGGCGGATGCCCACGCGCTTACGCCCCGCCTGGCCATGCTCTCAGCGGTGGGGGAGCACATTGACCGCCTGGACGGGGCGGCGCGCCTCTCTGAGGCGCTGACGGCGGCGGGCATACCGGTGCTCGCCCTGCATCAGCCGCCGGAAGGGCTGTATGTCACCGCGCTTATCGCACAGGAGGAGTATGGCCGCGGCGTGAACGCCGCCTACGACGCGTTCATCCGCACCTGATCCCGGGAGGTACACATGAAAAAAGACCGGATGCACCGGCTGTTGACCCTGTTTTTGAGCAATCTGTACATCAGCGCCTGCACCTTTGGCGGGGGCTTTGTGATCGTGAGCTTCATGCGCCGCCGGTACGTGGAGGAGCTGCATTGGATCACCGAGGAGGAAATGCTGGATATGACCGCCCTGGCGCAGTCTGCCCCCGGCCCCATCGCGGTGAACGCCGCCATACAGGTGGGATGGAAGGTGGGCGGCTTGGCGGGCATGCTGGCCTCCGTGCTGGGCACGTGCGTGCCGCCGGTGGTGATCCTGTCCGTGATCTCGCTGTTCTACCAGCGCTTCGCGGAGAACCGGTATGTGGCCTTGGTGCTGCGGGGCATGCAGTGCGGCGTGGCCGCCGTGATTCTGAGCGTAACGGCGGATCTGGTGAAGAACGTGGCCCGCCGCCGACGGATTATCGACGCCATCGTGACGCTGGCGGCCTTCGCCGCGGTGTTCTGGCTGCGGATCAACGTGGTCTTCATCATCCTGGCGGCGGCTGCCGTGGGCATCGCCGCCGCGCTGGCGGAGAAGCGGCGGGGAGGGCGGACGGCATGAGCGTGCTGTTGCAGCTGTTCCTCAGCTTTTTGCAGATCGGCGCGTTTTCCATTGGCGGCGGGTACGCGGCCATGCCGCTGATTCAGAGCCAGGTGGTGACGGTGCATGGCTGGCTGACCATGGACGCCTTCACCGACCTGGTGACCATTGCGGAGATGACTCCCGGCCCCATCGCGCTGAACGCGGCCACCTTCGTGGGCCTGCGGATGGGCGGCGCTGCCGGGGCGCTGGCCGCTACCCTGGGCGCGGTGCTGCCCTCGCTGGTCATCGTTTCGCTGCTCAGCTGGCTCTACCGACGCTATGGGAAGCTGCCCCTGCTGCAGAGCGTGCTGGGCAGCCTGCGGCCCGCGGTGGTGGCGCTGATCGGCGCCGCGGGGCTGACCATGCTGCTGAACGCTGTGTTCGGCAGCGCGGCGGCGGCGCTGGCCAACGTGCGCTGGCCTGCCGCGGCGCTGGTGGCGGCGGCCTTCTTCGCCCTGCGGCGGTTCAAATGCAGCCCCATCCTGGTGATGGCGGCCTGCGGGGTGGCGGGGCTGATCTTGGGATTGGTATCATAACGTGCGCCGCCGCGGCAAGCGGCGGGGCCGCAGGATAAAAGGAGGAGAGAATTATGTCCTATTTTCGCGGAGTTTTCCGGTCTGAAACGCTGCAGATGAACGTGCACATGGCCTACTGCCTGCCCGATTATGAAAAGCCGCGCAATACGCTGATCCTGCTGCACGGCCTCAGCGGCGGCTGCGACGACTGGGTGCGCTTCACCGCCATCGAGCGCTACGCCCGGGAAGGGGGGCTGGCGGTGTTCATGCCGGAGGTGCAGCGCAGCTGGTATACCGATATGGCCCGGGGCCTGCCCTATTTCACCTTTGTTTCGGAGGAGCTGCCCAAGTACATCGCGGAAACCTTCCGGGTTCCCACAGACGCGGAGCGCCTGTATGTGGCCGGCCTTTCGATGGGCGGCTTCGGAGCCATGAAGTGCGCCCTGATCCATCCGGAGCGCTATGCCGGGTGTGTGGCGCTGAGCTCCCGCTTCTACCTGCGCAACAAGATCAAGGGCCTTTCCGACCCCACCGCGAAGGCGGAATGGGAGGCCATCCTGGGGGCTTCGGGCAAGGTGAAGCCCCAGGACGACGTGGAAGCCCTGGCGGAACGGGCGGCCAAGGGCAAGGCCCGGCCCCGGTTCTATCTGGCCTGCGGCACCGAGGACGCGCTTTTCCCCGAAACGGAGCGCTTTCAGGCGGTGCTGAAGGAGCATGGCTTCCCCGTCACCTATGAAAAATGGCCCGGCATCCACGATTGGAAGTTCTGGGACGCGGGCATTCAGAAGGGGCTGGCCTGCGTGGTGCGGGGCTGATCACAGCAGCCGCTGCTGGCGATAGCGCGCCTCCGCCTCCACCCGCACGTCGGCCTCCCGATAGCGGCGGGGCCAATCGCTTCCCTGCCAATCCTGCAGGGTGCGGTATTTGCGCACGGCCACGCAGCCGTAGCCCAGGGCGTCGCAGCTCCCGGCCTGCAGGCGGCGCAGCAGGGCCGCGGCGGCTTCCTCCAGGGCGGCGGCGGCGCCGGGGCCGGGGGCTTCCTCATATTCCGAATAGACGATGGTCACGGGCAGGCGCAGCACCAGCGTGGTGCGTCCGCCCGTTTCTTCTATGCTCAGATGGGCGGCGCGGTGGGGCGTTACGCCGTAATACCGCCCCGCCCAGGGCAGCAGCCAGCCCTGGCTTTCCCCCCGGATCAGGTGATACAGCTGGGTTTCTTCCGCGGTAAGCAGGGTGATCTGCCCCGCCGCCCCCAGGGCGCAGGCCCCGGCTTCTCCCCCGGGCGCGGCCCAGGCCAGCAGGGGATCCCGCCAGCCGTTTCCCGCATCCCGCAGGGCGCAGGCCAGGGAGGTGGAGGGAATGCTGCCCTCCCGGGCGCTGTGCTGCAGGGTGATATCCAGGTATTTGCTCAGCCGCTTGCCGATCAGCGGCTGGGCGTTTTCAATGTATTTCCGGGCCGTACCGGGGCATACGGCGGCCATGGCGTGGGAGCGCACGCTGGGCAGCCGGTCGATCAGCGCCAGCAGCCGGGGCGCGGGCAGGTGCGCGAAGCTGTCCCGGGAGATGACCGCCTCCCGCAGCTGGCCGAAGTGCAGCTGGGCCGGGGCGGCGGCCATCAGGGCTTCAACGGCCCGGGGCCAGTCGGGGCCGGAGGCGCTCAGGGTCAGGTAGCCGCTGGGATCCTCCCGGCCGCTGCCGGTGTAATCGGGGCATTTTACGGTCAGGGTCACGCCCTCCGGCCCGACGTCTACCCCCAGGCACACCGCCATCAGGCACAGCTCGATGCGGCCCGCGCAGCCCGTCAGCGCCAGGACGCAGAGACACAGCAGGGCGGCAGCGCGCTTTTTCATGCCTTTTTCCCCTTTCGTTTGAGAATGAGGTTGCAGAGCAGGCACTCCGCCAGGATCGCCGCCGCCAAGGGATAGCGCCAGGGCAGCAGGCGGGTGAGCAGCCCCTCGCTTTCGCTCATGCCCGCCAGCGCCAGCGGCACGCACAGCAGGGCGAAGGGCAGCAGCGGCGCCCGCCGCCACCGCAGCGCTAGGCGCAGGCTGCGGCGCAGCATGTGGGCGCATACCGCAAAGGCGGTCAGGTACAGCAGCATTTCCGCCAGCAGCATCAGCGACCAGCTCAGGGTGTTGGGGCTCATCTCCATCAGCAGCTGCAGGCGCACCGCGTAGCCCCGGGGCGCGGCCAGCGCCGGGCCCGGCAGTACCAGGGCGCAGAAAAAGAACATCAACGCCGCCAGCAGGATCACCGCCGCCGGGGCCAGCCTGCCCCGCAGGCTGGGGCAGCCCGGGGCGTTGGGATACAAAACGGCGGCAGCTCCCGTGGCCCAAACGCTGCCTGCCGTCAGGGCGGCGCAGCGCAGGGTGTGGCCCGCGCCGTACCCTGCCAGAGGGAACAGATAGGCCGTCTCCGCCGTGGGCAGCACCGTGGCGGCGCAAAAAAGAAAGGCTCCCGCCAGAAACCAGCGCAGCATGCGGGCGGCGTTGGGCACGGCGGCGTCTGCGGCTGGAATGCCCAGCCCCAGCGCTCCGGCGGCGGCCAGGGCCAGCAGCAGCCGGGAGACCGAGGGGAAAAAGAAAACGTGGGTCAGCTCCACCAGGGAGAGGAAGCTGACGTTCATGTTGCTGAAAAACAGCAGGGCCAGCACCCCGGCCGCCGCCCGGTATGCCGGCAGAGCGGCGGCCCCCGGCGGGGCCGTTCGCCGCAGAGCCGCCCCCAGCAGGGCCAGCGCCCCGGTGGGCAGCAGCTGCAGCAGCAGGGCTTGCCAGGCGGCGTTGGCCGCGGCGGGCAGCAGGTACATGGACCCGAAGCTGATCAGCTGCCCCGCCGCGGAAAGGGCCAGCATCAGCCTTCGCTGGTCGTGCAGCGCCCGCTGCCGCTGGCGCAGGCTGCTTTTTTCATCGTGCACGGCGGTTTCGGTGCGGCTCATGGCTTCCTCTTTTCCCAGGCCCGCATGCGGCCCCGGGCCCGCAGCATCGAATAAGGGTTGGCCGCGTACCCCCGCAGCCGCTGCCGCCACACGGGGCAGCGCAGCGTCAGATCGGGGTTGCGGGGCCGCTCCGGGGCGAGGGGGGCGCACAGCGGGTGGTTCAGGCTCCTTTGCCCCGCCAGGCGCAGCAGCAGCAGGAACAGGCACAGCACGATGCCGAAATACCCCGCCACCCCCGCCGCGATGACCAGCGCCAGCTGGGCTACGCGCAGGGCGATGGACATGGCGTAATCGGGCATCACAAAGCTGCCCAGGCCGCTGAGGGCCACCAGCACGATCAGCAGGGGGCTGACCAGGTCGGCCTCCGCCACCGCCTGGCCCAGTATCAGCGCGCTGACCACCCCCAGGCTGCCGCCCATCACCGCGGGGATGCGGGTGCTGGCCTCGTTGATCAGGCTGAACACCAGCAGCATGGATACCGTGGCGGGGAACACCGGCACCGGCACCCGGCTCTGGGCCTCCTGCACGCTGGTGAGCAGCGTCAGGGGCATGCCCTCAGTGTGGTAGCCCGTCAGCGCCACAAGCAGCGCGGGCGCCAGCAGCGCCACCAGGATGCCCAGCAGCCGCAGCAGCCGCAGAAAGGTGCCGTAGGGAAAGCGCAGGGCGCTGTCGTCCGGGGCGTGAAACAGCTGGGCCAGGCTCATGGGCGCGGCCAGCAGCTGGGGGGCGTTTTCCAGCCCAATCAGGATCTGTCCGGACAGCAGAAAGCTGGCGGCCCTGTCGGGCCGCTCGGTGGTGATCAGCTGGGGCGTGAGGGCGTAAGGGTCGTCCTCCAGCAGCTGCTCCAGCATGCCCATGGAGGATACATAGTCGACCCGGCAGCCCGCCAGGCGGCGGCGCAGCTCCCGCAGATTTTCCTGCCGGGCGACCCCATCCAGGTACAGCAGGCACACCCGGCTGGGAATGCGGGTGCCCACCTGCAGGCTCTCGCTGATCAGCGCCGGGGTGCGCATGATGCGCCGCAGCAGCACCACGTTATCCCGCAGGGATTCGGTAAAGGCTTCCTGAGGCCCCAGCACCACCGTTTCGGTAGCGGGGGTCTGCACCCCGCGCTTCACGAAGCCCTTCACGTCGAAGATCAGCGCCCCGGGGATATCGCCGCAGATCAGCGCCGCGTCGCCCCCGTACACCCGCTCCATCACCGCGGTCAGGCGCAGGGTGCTGGATACGCTGCCGCCGGGAAGCACATGGCCCAGCAGGTGCTCCAGGGTGGGGTGCTCTCCCTCTGCTCGCAGGCAGGGCAGCAGGATGTAATCCTGGATGCGGATGTCGCTGCTCAGCCCGTCCAGATAGAACAGGGCGGCGGGCTGGCCCATCAGGGTGAATTCCCGGGTCACCGCGTCCTCGCACAGGGGGATGCGCATCGCCTCCCGGATCAGGCGGCGGCTTTCCTCGTACCCGCCGGTCAGCGCTTTGTTCTCCACCATGGGAAACGGCATAGAAAGGCCCCCTTTTTATGGGAAGTATGGCCCCGTTCCGCGTTTACTATGCGCAAAAAACATGGTATGATGGGGAGGAAAGGGAGGGATGCGCTTGAAACCGCTGGGGCTGTACGTGCATATTCCGTTCTGCGCCCGCAAGTGCGCCTATTGTGATTTTGCCTCCTGGCCGGGCCGGGAGGCGGATATGCCCCGCTATGTGGACGCGGTGTGCCAAGAGATCGCCGTCCGCGCCGGGGCGGCGGGTCATCCGGCGGCGGATACGGTGTTCTTTGGCGGCGGCACGCCCTCCCTGCTGCCCCCGGCGCTGTATCTGCGGCTGGCGGAGGCGCTGCGGAAAGGCTTTCGTATCGCCCCCGACGCCGAGTGGACGGTGGAGTGCAACCCCGGCACGCTGACGGCGGATTTTGCCCGCGCCCTGCGGCAGAGCGGGTGCAATCGCCTGTCGATGGGCATGCAGGCCGCCCAGCCCCGCCTGCTGCGGGCCCTGGGCCGCATTCACGATATGGACGGGGTGCGCCAGGCGGCGAACCTCGCCCGGGCGGCGGGCATCGGCGCGCTGAACCTGGATCTGATGCTGGGCCTGCCGGGCCAGACGGAGGCCGACATGCGCGAAACCCTGGGGGAGGCCCTGGCCCTGAACCCCTGCCACATCTCCTGCTACGCCCTGATCGTGGAGGAGGGAACGCCGCTGCATGCCGCCGTGGCGGGCGGGCAGGTGCGCCTGCCGGGGGACGATATGGATCGCGCCCTCTACGGCCTGTGCCGGGATACCCTGCGGGCGGCGGGCTTTCACCAGTATGAAATCAGCAATTTCGCCCTGCCCGGCGCGGAGTGCCGCCACAACGTAAACTGCTGGCGGCGGCAGGATTACCTGGGCTTCGGCTGCGCCGCCCACAGCCTGTATGAAAATGAGCGCCGGGCCAATCCCCGGGAGCTGACGGACTATCTGAACGGCCTGCCGCCGGAAACCGAGGCCATCGGCCCGGAGGAGGCCATGTTTGAGACCATGATGCTGGGCCTGCGTCTGACATCGGGCGTGGGGGAGGCGGATTTCGCCCGCCGCTATGGCCGCCCGCTGTGGGAGGTGTACGGCGGGAAGCTAGTGCCTGCCCTGCGGGATGGCAGGCTGATCCGTGCCGACGGCCGGGTGTACCTGACCGAGCGCGGCATGGATGTGATGAACAGCGTGCTGGTGGAGCTGCTCTGACCGCGTGTTTTACGATTATTTCATTTTTGTTCATATCCTTTTCACAACTGGCTGGTATGCTGAGCGCATCAACCGAAAGGAGGGATGCGCGTGAAACGGCATCTTTGGGCCATTTGCTTTTCCCTGGCGCTCTTTGGCTTTACCGCCTATGTGGCGCTGGATACCTTTGTGCTCGCCGTCGCCTATGATACCAACGCGGTGGGCATGAATACCGCTTTGTTTGAAACGGCGGCCGCCGCGGCGGAGGAGCCGCAGGCTGCCGAGAATACCACGAAGAAAACATCCTCCAATAAGCGCACTTCGTCCGGCCGCAGTTCCTGGGCTTCCAGCCGGGGCAGCGCGGCCACGGACGGCGCCGCCGCGCCTTACAGCGGCGACACCAGCTATCAGGATGAAAACGTGCGCGTCACGCTGACGGAATACACCCAAAACGACACCCAAATCTATGTAGCGGACGTGGTCGTTTCCTCCGCCCAATACCTGAAAACCGCATTTGCCAACGATACCTATGGCCGCAACGTCACCGCCGCCACCTCCGCCATCGCGGAGGCCAACAGCGCCATTCTGGCCATCAACGGGGATTATTACGGCGCCCAGCAGAAGGGCTATGTGATCCGCAACGGCATCGTGTACCGGGATACCCCCAAGGGCGCGGACGTGCTGTGCATCTATGCCGACGGCACCATGCAGGTGGTCAGCGATCGGGAGATCACCGCCGAGGAGCTGGCGCGGCAGGGGGTGTGGCAGGCCTTTTCCTTCGGCCCCGGCCTGGTGGAGAACGGCGAGGTGACCGTGGACACGGACGACGAGGTGGGCATGGCCATGGCCAGCAACCCCCGCACGGCCATCGGCATGATCGACGCAAATCACTTCGTCTTCGTGGTGTCCGATGGCCGAACCAACCAGAGTGAGGGCCTGAGCCTGTATCAGCTGGCGCAGTTCATGCAGGGCCTGGGGGCGCAGACCGCCTATAACCTGGATGGCGGCGGCTCCTCCACCATGTATTTCAACGGTCAGGTGGTCAACAACCCCACCACCACCGGCGGCAGCATCAAGGAGAGGAGCGTGAGCGACATTGTGTACATCGGATAAGGCGCTGCGGCGTCATCTGCTGGGCCAGCTGGCGGCCACGGCCTTTCTGGCGCTGTTTGGCGCGGTGTACGAGGCCTTCAGCCACGGGGTATACAGCTATTGCATGATCTATGCCTTCGCCCTGCCCCTGGCGCTGGGGGTGATTCCCTACACGCTGCTGCTGCTCTCCGGCAGGCGGCCCGGATCGCTGTTCCTGCGGCTGCTCAGCTCCGCCATCGCCGTGTTCAGCGTGGGCTCCGTCATGGCGGGGGTGCTGGCCATCTACGGCACCACCAACGCGCTGTTGACCGTCTATCCCATCGCGGGGGCCGCGCTGACGGCGGCGGCCCTTGGCACGCTGATACGGCACAAAGCAGCTTCATAGAACCTGATACTAAAATCTTCTTAAAAGCAGACATCTTTTCGGCTCTTTTTCGCTCTGACATAGCTTCATTCCGGTCAACGTAGCGCTGCTGCGCCTCCCTCCATTCAGCTTCATCAGAACGAAAAATATCTCGAAAATCTTGTCTCCTTTTAATCAGGTTTTAGTATGAAAATGAAAAGCGCCTTGCGGAGCAAATGCCGCAAGGCGCTTTTTGATGATATTGCTTACTTTTCCACCTTTTCGTTGAGCACGCGCACGGCGGGCGCCTGCACGCCCTTGCGGCCGAAGGCCTCCACGATGCTCTGGTTCAGGTCAAAGTACAGGTTCCAGTAATCCTCGGTTTTGCACCACACGCGCACGGTGAATTCCATGGCTTCATTGGTGCCGCCGCTGATGCGGGCGAAGGGAGCGGGATCCTTCAGGGCGATTTTGCTCTCCGCCACGGTATCCAAAATCAGCTGCTGGATCTCGGCGGGCTTTTCGCTCTTGGCGCAGGCGAACACCAGGTCGACCCGACGCAGGGGCTCAGCGGTGTAATCCGTCACGTTGGCGTTCATCAGGCTGCCGTTAGGCACGGTGACGCGCTTGTTGTCAATGGTGATCAGCACGGTGTAAAACAGGTTGATGGAGTGCACCACGCCGCTGGCCCCGGCGGCGTCCACATAGTCGCCCACCTTGAAGGGGCGCAGGATCATCAGCAGGATGCCGCCCGCCAGGTTGCTCAGCGCGCCCTGCAGGGCCAGGCCCACGGCCACGCCCGCGGAGGCCAGCACGGCAATGACCTGCGACATGGGCACGCCCAGAATGTTGATCACCGCGATGATCAGCATGGCGTACAGCAGCCATTTGATGAAGTTCAGCACGAAGCGGGTCACGGTCTGATCCAGCTTGTCAAAGCTCTTGAGCTTGCGCAGGGCTTTCATCACATATTTGATGATGAAATAGCCCGCCACGGCCACGATAATGGCCTGCACGATGCTTCCGCCGGCGTTGGCCAGCATGTTTTTGATGGAATCCATAGGATGTTCCTCCTTTTATTCAGGTTCATCGCCTGTACGCCCAGTATACAGGATGCGGACGGCAAATGCAAGGGTGAAGCGGCAATAATAAACAGAAAAAACACCGCTGTTTCCTTGACAAACGGCAGGGGAAAACGTATGCTATTGTCATTCCATGGAAACCGGTTAGGAGGCGCTTTTATGAGCCATGTCACCGTGCCCGCGGGCTATCATTCCTCTTTGTCCCTGTATGAGACCCAGGAGGCTATCGACCTGATCAAATCTACCTTTCAGGGCTATCTGTGCAGCGCGCTGAATTTGAAGCGCGTATCGGCGCCCCTGTTCGTGGAGGGGGCCAGCGGCCTGAATGACGACCTGAACGGCGTTGAAAGGCCGGTGGATTTTACCGTGCGGGAGACGGGGGACAAGGCCCAGGTGGTGCATTCCCTGGCCAAGTGGAAGCGCCTGGCCCTGTACGAGTACGGCTTTCCCCTGGGGGAGGGGCTGTACACCGATATGAACGCCATCCGCCGGGATGAGGAGCTGGATAACCTGCACAGCATTTACGTGGATCAGTGGGACTGGGAAAAGGTGATCTATCAGAAGGATCGCACCCTGGACACCCTGAAGGACGCCATGCGCCGCATCGTCACCGCGGTTTGCTGCACACTGGATTTTCTCAAGTGGAAATATCCCCAACTGCCGGTCACGCTGTGCCGGGATGTGACCTTTGTCACCACCCAGGAGCTGGAGGATCTCTACCCCGGCCTGACCCCCAAGCAGCGGGAAAATGCCTTTTTGCGGGAGCACCGCACCGTGGGCATCCTGCAGATCGGCAAAACGCTGAAAAGCGGGCAGAAGCACGATGGCCGCGCCCCGGACTATGACGACTGGGAGCTGAACGGCGACATCATGTTCTATAACGAGCTGCTGGGCTGCGCCTTTGAGCTCAGTTCCATGGGCATCCGCGTGTCGCCCGAATCCCTGCGCCGCCAGCTGGCGGAGGCGGGCTGCCAGCAGCGGGCGGAGCTGCCCTTTCACAAAATGCTGCTGAACGGCGAATTGCCCTACACCATGGGCGGCGGCATCGGCCAAAGCCGCATGTGCATGCTGTTGCTGGGCAAGGCGCACATCGGCGAGGTGCAGTCCTCCTTTTGGGATCCCGATACCCGCAAAATTTGCCGCAAGGCGGGCATTACCCTTCTCTGATGTTTTCAATCTGACCGGCAGGGGCTTCTGCCGGTTTTTTTCTATCTTTATCCCGCTGTTTGTGATACAATACGCTTGAAAATAACTGATGGGGAAAAGAGATCTGTTTCATGGTCAAGGAGAAGGATTTTTACCGCACCATCCTGCGATTGTCCCTGCCGGCGGCCTTTCAGAGCGCCGTCAGTCTGCTGGTGGTGATGGCGGATAACGTGATGGTGACCCGCACGGGGGCCAACGCCCTGTCGGCGGTGGCCCAGAGCAACGCCGTGACCACCTTCGTCACCGCCGCGCTGAACGGCCTGGCCGCCGGGGCGGTGGTGCTGATCAGCCAATACTGGGGCCGCCGGGATGAAAAGCGCATCCGCACCGTATGCGCGGTGGCGGCGGGGGTTTGTCTGCTGTTTGCCCTGCTGGCCGTGGGGGTGGTCACGCTGTTTCCCCGGGCCATCCTGGGGCTGGTGATCAACGGCAGCGAGCGGGCGGTGATCGACCTGGCCATGGAATACCTGCCCATCGTGTGCCTCAGCTATCTGCCCCTGGCGCTGACCAGCAGCATGGTGAGCATGCTCAAGGGCGTGGAGGTGGTGCGGGTCACGCTGTACACCACGCTGCTCTCCCTGGTGGCCAATATCGGGCTCAACTATGTGCTCATCTTCGGCCGCCTGGGCTTCCCCGCCCTGGGGGTGGCCGGGGCGGCCTGGGCCACGGTGATCGCCCGCGCCCTGGAGGCGGCGCTGGTGTGGGTCTACCTTTTTCGGGTGCAGCAAACGCTGCGCATCCGGCCCTGGGATCTGCTGCGCCCCGCCCGCTGGGCCTGGCAGGATTACGCCCGCTACGGTCTGCCCGTGGGGCTGACCGACGCCCAGTGGGCGCTGGTCGGGCTGCTGAAAGCCGTCATTCTGGGACAGATGGGCAAGGCCATGATCGACGCGGCCTCTGTCACCGATATGATGATGAACCTGGGCACCCTGTTCACCTTCGCCCTGGCGGGGGGCGCCTGCGTGATGGTGGGCAAGGCGGTGGGCGCCGGGGATTACGCCCGGGCGCGGCAATATGCCAATACCATCCAGATCCTGTTCGCGGGCATCGGCGCGGTGATGTGCGCGGCGGTGTTCCTGCTGCGGCGTCCCTTTGCGGGGCTGTACCGCCTGGACGCCGAAACCAACGCCCTGGCAGTGCGGATGATCGGCATCTGCGCCTTTACATTGCTTGGCACCACCTATCACGCCTCCTGCTTCGTGGGCATCAACCGGGGGGCGGGGGACAGCCGCTTCGTGATGCTGGTGGATCTGATCTGCGGCTGGCTGGTGGTGCTGCCCGCGGCGGCGCTGGCGGCCTTCGTGTTCCACTGGCCCCCGGCGGCGGTGTACTTCTGCACCCGCGTTGACCAGTGCTTCAAGTGGATCATCGCGTTTTTCCGCCTGCGGGGCAATAAATGGATCAAAAACGTGACCCGGGAGGAGGCGAGCCCATGATGATGGATGTGCTGGGCTTTCCCATCGACTTGGCGGCCCCCTGCGATATTGATTTTGTGCGCGGTTACGGCCATCCCTTTTGGGTAATCGCCCGGCCGGAGACGGGGCTTCTCTGCGTGGGAGTGGACAGCCCCCGCCACGGGCGGCTGCTGATTCGCTACGCCGGGGCGGCCCTGGCGGGGGACGCTCTGCCGCCCGAGCAGGCGGTGCGGCGGCTGCGGGAGGCCATGCCCGCCTATGAATCGCTGTACGGCCACCCCGCCCTCATCAGCCTGCAGGGCCACGGCCCGGCGGCGGCGGGCGGCGCCGCCGCCGTCCGCGGGCCGGCGGGGGGCCCCCCCTCCCGGCCGGGCCGCGGCTGGCACCGCGACCGCTT
>Ga0079305_1001345_pt1 | contig 33948 bp, 31 predicted proteins | sample LMS_cellobiose_e_FD_79183 | JGI IMG/M metagenome (GOLD analysis project Ga0079305, IMG submission 79183) | Rumen-fistulated moose microbial communities from Alaska, USA - LMS_cellobiose_enrichment | ecosystem: Host-associated > Mammals > Digestive system > Stomach > Rumen fluid ... | reverse complement strand
GAACAACGCGTGAAGATATGTAAGCGGATGCTATGGATCATCCCCGGGATGATTCTCGCCATCATCGGCGATTACTGCATGGGTCTCGAGCCGAAAGACAGCACAGCGGTATCCTTTATGATCTCGTCTGGCTGGCTCACGATCGCGGACTGGCGCATTGCGCTTTCCAACATCGGCGGCCTGATTGGCACTGCTTTTTATGCGGTCGCCGCCTTTGCCTTCATGGATTATCTGAAATACAAACTTTCTCAGTGCAGTGACAAATGGGACAGACGAGTCCTGAAGCTCTATATCGCAGGACTGATCTGGGGATGCATGGTTTTTATCTACTTCCATCTGGCTTGCGGAACACTGATCCACAACTATAACGTCATTTATGAAGCGGCACAGGGCGACACGGCAAGAGCGGTTGCAGCCTGGAACCGGTCCTACGCGGTGCAGGCCGTCCCGTACTGGGTATCGTTTGTCGTGCTGGGGATCGCCTCCACCGGCGGATGGATTGCCGTCGTTTTGAAAGGCGTGCTGCCGCTGAAAAAGATCTGGGCACTGGCGGCTCCGCTGCTGATCGCAGGAATCGGCTTCCTGCTGGAGCTGCTCCTGCCGCTGCCATTTAACGGCTTTTCCTCGGGCTTTGAGAGCTTCGGATGGATTGTGATGTTCCTTGGAGGAATCCAGGCAGTGAAGAAGGAGACAAAATGATTGTTCTGCAGCTGATTCTTTTCTGTGCTTTATTCACGCTGATGGTGAAGATTGGCGTGGGAAGCGACGCATTGAATGGCTTGTATTTCTACCCGAAGCCTGTCCAGGAAAAGGTCTATGAATTGGGATTGACAGACCGGGAAACCGTGTCGAAGAAGCGGAAACGCTTTATGACGTCATTCTTTGCGGTCATGGCGTTGGCTTTGATCCTGATCATCCGCGTCTGGAACGGAATACGAAGCTTTTGGCCGGCGTATCTGCAGGCGCTCATCTTCCTCGAAGTGATGAACTGGTACGACGGGATCGTGATCGACAGGCTTTGGGTCGGACACAGCAAATTCTGGGTGATCCCCGGAACAGAGGAAATCCCATTTGTACAGACCTGGCCGCAGGTTTTGAAGAAACGGGGAATCCTGACGCTGATCTGGATTGCAGTGGCAGCAGTCATTGCCGGAATCGTTGTGCTCCTTTGACGTGATATCAGAAGATTCGGGAGGTATTGAATGAAATACGTTGGGATCTATTGGACAGTGTTCGCACCACTGATGAAAAAGAGCATCAGGAAGCGTTTCAATAAGGAGCTGGCGGATAAGGCGATCAGACATGGAAAGTCCGAATATAAAGGATTGCTTTCCCGTGCGGATGATCTGGGACCGGGAAACCCCATGGCGATGAACGCTTATTTTGCCTATGTTTTTGCAGGAGCCTGGCTTGGCAGCGGGAAGGAAATCACGCCGGATGAGATGGCATTGGTGATGACCGATGTGCTTGAGAGTAAACTGCTTCGCACTGTTTTTGGAATGACAGATATGAATAAGACGCCGAAAAAGTGGGAGCGCGACATGCGGAAATATGAGGCGTGGTACAAGGCTCACGGAAAAGACTATCCCGTCAACTGGGTCGTGAATTTTGATGAAGCTCTCCATCAGGAGGGAAGCTATTATTGCTTTACTCGCTGCCCCATCTGTGAATTCTGCCGGAGGGAGGGCATCTCAGAGCTGATGCCTGCGCTGTGCTCGACAGATGAGGTTATGTTCCGGCTTCAGCATGGAAAGCTCTACCGGGAGAATACCATCGCAAACGGAGACGGTGTCTGTGACTACTGGGTCGTCGGCGATAAGGTGAAAAATCCGAAATGAAGATGAACGTATCATCGCAGAAAGGAGGTTTGACAGCCGGTGAGAATCTTGGTTTTTGGCGCCGGTGTGATCGGCAGTCTGTACGGTGCACTGCTGGTGGAAGCGGGATATGACGTATCCGTTTATGCGCGGGGGCGCCGGCTGGAAAGCCTGTTGCAGGATGGCCTGCTGTATAAAAGCAGGGGAACAATCCGAAAAGCTCCGGTCAAAGTGCTTTCAAAGATCGAGCCGGAGGACTGTTATGATTTTGTTCTCCTCACCGTCCGGGAAAACCAGCTGCATACTGCGCTGGAGGAGCTTGGGCAAAACAGCAGCAAGGCCATCGTCACGATGGTCAATTCTCTGGAGACTTATGATCAGTGGGAGGCGATCTGTGGGAAGGGCCGGATCATCCCGGCTTTCCCCGGAGCAGGCGGCGGCTTTGACGGAAGCGTGCTGGATGCGGCATTGACGCCGCGTCTTATCCAGCCGACGACCTTTGGGAAAACAGACGGAAGAGAAAAAGAGCTTGCCCGTATCCTACGCAGAGCGAAGATCCCATATCAGATCGTGACGGATATGCATGCATGGCAGCTCTGTCATTTAGCCATGGTCGTGCCCATCGCCGACGCGTATTATGAGGCGGCGGATCCTGAAAACGCGGGAAGAGACGCTGCACTCATGAGAAAAACCGCAAAGCGGATCCGGAATAACCTCAGCGCGATCGCAGACCGGAAGATCCGGCTGTCCCCGGGGAAAATGCAGGCCTTTCGCTTGCTGCCCGTGCCGCTTGTGGGATTTGTACTCGGTTTTGTCTTTCGGAGCCGTTTCGGAGATCGCTTTATGTATCAGCATTCGATGAAAGCGCCGGATGAGATGCGTCAGCTGCACGAGCAGTTTTATCGGTGGCTTGAGTAAGGAGGGAAATAAGGATGAGTATGATCGTATCACTGATGGCGGCAGGCGCAAAGAAGCGCTTCTCCCGGGAGGACTACCGGCGGATCCGGGAGGAAGCAAACGCCCTTTTTGAGAAACTTACGGAGGAAAACAAGGAGCTTCCCAAGGCCATGAAGAAGCATACCGGGACAAACATCTTTCCGGCGATCGCCGTATACAAGACGCTCCTGGCTCATGGCATGACGGCGGACGACGCCGTGGACGTGATCCGGAGATTTTTCTATAAGATCTGCGAGATCATGTTCCGGCCAGCGGCTTGGTACCAGCATCTTGCCGGGAACTACCACAGATATCCGGCCGGGATGGTGAAGCACTCGCTGCGGGATTTCAGCCCGGAAGCCGGGTTTGTATACAGGATGCCCGAGAAGATCGACCCAGCCGTGGCCCGGTTCGATATTGTCGCCTGCCCATATCACGCCATGTGCGAAAAGTATAACTGTCTGGAACTGAACCCCGCTTTCTGTGACAGCGACGACGCCAAGTACGGAAATCTGCACAGGAATCTGAAATGGGCGCGTAAGAGCACCATTGGCCACGGAGCGCCATGCTGTGATTTTCGCATCATCGACATCAGCCGCCGCCCGAATTATGACGATTGACCTGCAGGGCAAAATAACAGGAGGCGTGTGAAAGCATTCTCATTTCAGTGAATTGCGGAAAAGGCACTCTGATGACAGGGAGCTGCATCTTTTAACGTTTTCCGCACAATCGAATTATTTGCCAGCTATGTAGTGGGGAAAGGTTGCGCATTGACTTTCTCGATAACATATGTTATTATGAGTTAGCGAAAGCTAACCGGAGGAGATGTAATGTCACGCCTTCTACAGAATATTCGAGCATCATTATTAAGCAGCGGGAAAGATCAGTTTCTTGCGTACGGTTTTGAAAAGGCCTCCCTTAGAACCATCTGCAAAAAAGCTGGCCTTACTACAGGAGCATTCTATAATCATTTTTCCGGGAAAGAGGATTTGTTCTCTTCTCTTGTGGAGCCGATGATCCATGGGTTTCGGAAGATGTATCATGGTGTGATTTCCCAGGAGTTGGCTGATCTGACGACAGGTGTGGAGAATGAACTGACATCTATCACTTATGCCATCGAGCACAAGGACGAGTTTCGCCTTCTGTTTGAATGTTCAAAGGGAACAAAATATGAGAGCTTCAAGGAGCATCTGATTCAAGGGGTTTTTTACCCGAGTTATCAGGAGGTCTTTGACCGATATGCAGGAAAGCATGTTGATCCGGCCCTTGTCCGAATCATTCTGCACATGAAATTTGAGGAGTATATGGAGCTTATTTACGGAGGATACACCATGAATGAAGTAAAAAAGCTGATCACACAATTGACGGTATTTTCGGAAGCCGGATTTCACAGACTTCTGGAAGAAATAAATAAAGAAAGCTGAGAGCCTGATCGCAAACCGATCAGGCTTTTTAAATAACATTTTTGCAAAATCGTTATCTGGCAAACGGGTAAAATCGGCACAGGCCGCTTTTATACAACATCTAAAAAGGAGAAACAAATCATGGCAAGAAAAGAAATCACTCAAACCACACAGCAAAACGACAAGAAGCTGCGTACTAAGGACCTTATTTATGCAGGGGCATTCGGCGCAATTTATATCGTGCTCATGCTCATTGTCGTACTGGGCACTAGTGCGATCCCGGTTCTGTACATCCTAGCTCCATTTACGGTGGGCGTTGTCTGCGCAACCGTTTACGAGCTCTGCGTCCTCAAGGTTCATAAGTTTGGACCTGCACTGATTCTCGGCGTGTTGTTTGCTCTCGTAGCCTGCTCCGGCAATGTGCTGGGCATGGTGCTGGCGGTACTTGCCGCCCTGGCCGCCGAGCTTATTATTATGGCGGGCAAATACAGATCCAGGAAGATGTTCCTGTTGTCCTTCCTGGCTTTCAACCTGAATATGGTCTGCCCCTACACCATGCTCTATTTCCATCGTGATGAGTTCATGGCACGTTCCGTCAGCTTTTATGGTCAGGCTTTTGCCGATGAGCTGGCTAAATATGCCATTAACGGTCTTGCTTTTATCCAGATCGCCCTGGCGTTGCTCGGTGCTGGTATCGGCGTGCTGATCGCCTCAAAGCTCATCAAGAAGCACTTTGAGAAAGCAAACATCGTGTAATTATGGACTTCAGCATCTATGGAGATGACTCCAAAGCGCTCATTCGCTTTGACCCCAGAACTAAGTTATTTATCTTTCTCGCCTGCGGCGTGACAAGCCTCTATACCTACAGCGGCTTGTATATCCTGTTGTTCGCAGGAGCAGTCTGCGCTGTTCTGGCGCTGAGTGGAAAACCCTGGACAGCATTAAAGGCTTTCCTGCTCTTTGCCGTCGCCCTTTATATCAAGGAGGCAGTGGATCACGCGGGCAGCTCCGCCCCGGTGGTGGTGCTGATCGTATCCGTTTTGAGCACGATCATTCTCTATTCGTTACCCACGGTCCTCAGTATTCTGCTGATTGTGCAGACGACCAGGATCAGCCAGTTCCTCTCCGCTCTGGCGGCGATGCGCCTGCCGATCAAGGCGGTAATCCCTGTTGCCATGCTTTTTCGTTTTATTCCAACTGTGCAGGACGAGTGGAACGGTATCCGGAAGGCAATGGCCTTTCGCGGGATTTCGCTGAGTTTCAGCTCTGTTCTGCGCCATCCGGGAAAGACGATCGAATATGTGCTGGTGCCGCTGCTGTTCTCCACCATCGGCGTGATGGAGGAGTTGGCTGCTGCAGCGCTGGCAAGGGGCATGGACATTGATGTGAAACGCAGCTCTTATGAAGAGGTGCGGCTGCGTGCGGCGGATTATATTACAATGCTGCTCTTTGCAGCACTGAGTGCGACTATTGTGGTGCTGGTCACGACAAGGGGGGCGGCGGGAGTATGATCAAATTCAAAAATGTGAGCTTCCATTATGGCGGCGAAAACGGAACCGGAGAGGGCGTGGACAACCTTGATCTTACCATCCGAAGCGGCGAGGTCGTCGTGCTCTGCGGTCCATCCGGCTGCGGTAAGACCACGGTTACCCGACTGATCAATGGTCTCGCTCCCCACTTTTTCCCTGGTGAGCTATTGGGTGAGGTGTGGGTGGACGACCTGTGCGTCTCCACCGCGCCTCTGTCTGAGACGAGTAAGAGAGTTGGAAGCGTCTTCCAGAACCCCAAAAGCCAGTTCTTCAATGTAGACTCTACAGGTGAGCTGGTTTTTGGGTGCGAGAATCAGGGTATGGCGCGTGAAGAAATACACCGCCGTCTGGATAAAACTGTCGAAGATATGAAGCTCTCCAACCTGCTGGGACGCAACATCTTTGAACTCTCCGGCGGAGAAAAGCAGCAGATTGCCTACGGCAGTGTCTATACCGCCCAGCCGGAGGTCTACGTGCTGGACGAGCCCTCGTCCAACCTGGATAAGAAGGCCATCACTCGCCTGCACGAGACGATCCGCCGCATCAAGGACGCGGGAAAAACCATTATTGTATCCGAGCATCGGCTCTACTATCTCATGGACCTGGCCGATCGCTTCCTCTATTTAGACGACGGGATCATTACCCGAAGCTTCACGCCGGATGAGCTGCGTGCCTTGCCTGACTGCGAACTTGCAGCTTTGGGACTTCGATGCACCGATCTGCGTACTCTGGTGAAAAGCCCGTTGATCGGGGAGATTCCGCACGGCGGTAAGCCTGCGCTTGAAACCGTGGACCTGAGCTGTAACCGGGGTAACCATCAGATTCTGGACATTGATCGCATGAGTTTTCCTGAGCATAGCATTATCGCAATGATCGGGGACAACGGCTGCGGAAAGTCCACGCTGACGGAATCTCTCTGCGGCGTGATTCCTTCCAGTGGCAGTGTGGCCTTTGACGGAACTTATCTGACGGATAAGGAACGGGCGCGGCGCAGCTATCTCGTCATGCAGGACGTAAACCGTCAGCTCTTTTCGGACAGCGTGATTGAAGAAGTCATGCTGGGAGGTACTGTCTCCCGGGAGGAAGCGGAACTGGTTCTGGACAGTCTTGGCCTCAGAGAACAGCTGGATCGCCATCCGGCCTCCCTGTCCGGAGGGCAGAAGCAGCGCGTGGCGATCGCCTCAGCCCTCTGCGCCGGGAAGGAGATACTTTTTTACGACGAGCCGACTTCCGGGCTGGACCGGGGCGGTATGGAGCGTTTCGGGACGTTACTGCGGCAGATGCAGAACAAAGTGACATCGGTCATCATTACCCACGACCCGGAGCTGATCTTACAGTGCTGTACCCATATCCTTCATGTGGAAAATGGGCGCATTCTCGGCTTCTATCCTCTCAACGATGAGGGTGTGGCCCGCATGCGTTGGTATTTCCTCTCCGAGAGCGAGGAGAGCACCTCCAAGCGCCGGGAAAAGCTCGGCATGTTCGGCAAGGTCCTGCAATACGCAGGACGCTTCAGGAAATTCACCTACTGGGCGGTCGCTTTTATGATCGCAGGAGCTCTTTGCAGCGCGGTGCCCTATCTCGGTGTCTACAGTCTGATCGACCGGCTGCTGCAGGAGGAAGAGATGAGCCTTTCCACTGCCCTTCCGTCGATTTTGGTTGTGCTGATTTTCGGCGTCCTCTATGCGGTCACCTATACCGTCGGACTTCAGTTCAGTCATCGCGCGGCCTATCATACGCTGGAAAACCTGCGTGTGAGCTTACAGGAGAAGCTGGAGCAGCAGCCTTTGGGAAATGTGCAGGAGCTGGGCACCGGCGCGGTGAAAAAGCTCTTTAACGATGATATCGAATCCATCGAGCTGATGCTGGCCCATGTGATCCCGGAAGGGATTGCCAACCTCACGGTACCCGCAGTGATCCTGCTGGCGCTGGTGGCGGTCGACTGGCAGATGGCTCTGCTGACGGTAATCCTGCTTGGCTTCGGCTTTGCCGCCTCCCGGCAGATGTACTCGGTGGGCATGGACCGCATGGGCAGCTACTTTGCCGCCTCCAAGCGGCTCAATAACACCATCATTGAATATGTCTCCGGTATGGAGGTCGTTCGTGTGTTCAACAGGCAGGGCGAATCCGGACAGCGCTTTGAGGAGGCCGTGAACGGCTATCGGGATTTTGCCCTGGCCTGGTACAAAGTCTGCTGGCCCTGGATGGCGCTGTACGGGAGCCTTTTTCCCAATGTGGTACTTTACTCGCTGCCATTCGGCGCACTGATGGTGGTGCTGGGCTTCATGCCGCTGAGCCGTTATGCGCTGGCATTGTGCCTGAGCTTTGCCGTGGGGCCGATGCTGCTTAGGACTCTCGCCCTGATCGGTGCGATCCCGCAGGTGAACTTCAAGATTCAGGCATTGGAAAAGGCTCTGGACCGTCCACCGCTCAAGAGTGGAGACGCGGCTTTTACAGGAACCGATCACAGTGTTCGCTTTGAGCAAGTGCGCTTTGCCTATAAGAGCGATGAGGTTTTAAAGGGTGTCTCCTTTACGGCGCAGGAAGGACAGATGACCGCCCTGGTTGGCGAATCCGGCAGCGGCAAGAGCACTATTGCACGGCTCCTGAGTCATTATTACGACATAAGCGCCGGGGAGATCACAATTGGCGGGCAAAGCCTGCGGAACATGAGCCTGGACACCTTAAGCCGAGAGGTGGCCTATGTCTCTCAGGAGCTTTTTTTGTTCAACAGAAGCATTCTGGAAAACATCCGCGTTGGAAAACCAGACGCTACCGATGAAGAGGTCAAAGAGGCCGCGCGGCTGGCGCAGTGCGAAGACTTTATTCTGCAACTGCCTCAGGGCTATGACACCCCGGCGGGTCTCGCCGGAAGCAAGCTCTCCGGCGGACAGCGGCAGCGCATTGCATTTGCCCGCGTACTCTTGAAGGATGCACCGATTATCGTGCTGGATGAGGCCACGGCCTTCATCGATCCGGAAAACGAGCAGAAGATGAATACGGCCATCGCGGGCATCATTCGGGACAAGACGGTGCTGGTCATTGCTCACAAGCTCTCGTCCGTCGTCGGAGCGGATCAGATCATCGTGTTGCGGCAAGGGAAGATCGCTGCAAAAGGTACTCATGATGAGCTGTTGCAGGAAAGCGATGACTATCACAAATTGTGGGCGGCATCTGAGGCAAGCCAAGGATGGGAGTTGAAGAGAGGTGAAAGCGCATGATCGGAATGGTACATCGAATTCTAAAGTTTTGCGGCGGACATTTCGCTGCGAAGATTCGCATTGCCTATCTGTTTTCCTTCCTGAAATCCATCTGCCAGAACGCGCCTATCTTTGTCGCGGTATGGATCATGCGGAAGCTGATGGACGGAACGGCAAATGTGATTACTTGCTGCCTCTCTGCGGCAACACTGCTTGTGTTCTTTGCTCTCGGAACCATTTTTCAGAATCTGGCAGACCGTTTTCAGTCCGCCACAGGCTATGAGGTCTTTGCTGAAAAGCGAAACAACTTTGCTGCACATCTGCGTCGGCTGCCTATGGGATATTTTACAGCGGGCAATCTGGGGCGGATCAGCTCCATCCTTTCTGCGGATATGGTGTTCATTGAAGAGAACAGCATGAACATTGTTGCTGACGTGGTGAGCGACAGCTTTGCCCAGATAGTGCTGACAGTGTTTTTATTCACGCTGCATCCCTGGCTGGGACTGGCAGCACTCTTCACCGAACTGATCGCTGTCTGCATCGCTCATCCGATGAACCGGGAATCCATGCGAAACTCTGCTGCTCGGCAGCAAAGCATCGAGGATCTGACCGGTGCAGTGCTCGAATACACCGAGGGACTTGGCGTGTCCAAGAGCTTCTGTCTGACTGGCGAAAGCGCTGGGCAGCTGCGGCAGAGTTTTGCAAAAAGCCGGGACGCGAACCTGACCTTCGAGCGCCAGCACACTCCATGGGAACGAGCGTTGCAGATCATATATGCGGTCGGAACGGCTGCTATTCTCGCTCTCGCCGTATGGCTGAGTGGGCAAGGCGCGCTGGACGCCGCGAGCTTTGTGGGCGTGACGCTGTTTTTACTGAGCGTTTTTGCGCCGATCAAGCACCTGTTCCAGATGGATTCCCGGCTGACCATCATGGAGAACTGCCTGGACCGGATGGATGCTGTATTTGCAGAAGAGCCGCTTCCTATGGACGATACGATATCTTTGCCCGATGCGGCAGTGCATGAGATCGAATTTGACCATGTAAGTTTCTCCTATGGAGAAGAAACGATCCTGCATGATATCTGCTTTACCGCTGACCGGGGACAGATGATTGCACTGGTGGGCGAGTCCGGCAGCGGTAAGACCACCATTGCCAATCTCCTGGCCCGGTTCTGGGATGTGCAGAAGGGTGAAGTCAAACTGTGCGGAGTCAATGTGAAAGATCTGCCCATGGAGACTCTGATGTCACAGATCAGCATGGTGTTTCAGAAGGTCTATCTCTTCGAAGATACGATCTATAACAACATTGCCATGGGAAGGCCGGAAGCATCTTATGAAGAAGTTGTCGAGGCTGCCAAAAAGGCCCGTTGCTATGATTTCATCATTCGCCTGCCTTACGGCTTTGACACCATTGTAGGCGAGGGCGGCGCAAGTCTCTCCGGGGGTGAGGCGCAGCGAGTCTCTATCGCTCGCTGTATTCTGAAGAACGCACCGATCATCATTCTTGACGAAGCCACAGCAAGTGTTGATGCGGATAATGAGTTCTATATCCAGCAGGCTATGAGCGAACTCTGCCGGGACAAGACGGTGCTGGTCATTGCCCACCGGCTGAACACGATCCGAGGTGCGGATACGATTCTTGTACTGGATAAGGGCAGGATCGTCGAAGAGGGCAGCCACGAGGAACTGATGACGAAAGGCGGCTTATACCGCCACATGGTCGAGCTGCAGGATCAAATGAAAAGCTGGAACTGGGAGGCGAGCGCATGAGTAAGAATACCTGCCGGATGGTCGGACTGTTGATGATGTTGATCAGTGTCTTCCTTTTAATTGGAGGGCTATATCTCGGGAGTGTCGGATTGCCGGAATATGTTGCTCCATCCTGCCTTATCACAGGCCTGATCCTGCTGATAGTCGGCATTGTATTTTACCGTGTAATCAAGAGCGACTGATCATCAAAAATACGGAAAGAGCAAAAAGTAAATGTTTTAGATGAGGAGAGAATTACATGGAGACATTGCAAATGAATCGAAAAGCTGACTATGGCAACTGGGTTCCGGCGGCCATGATGAAAACGTTCTGGGCGGCAACAGCAGCCATTGCCCTTGTTTCCGTGCTGATGTTCGTTTTGATAAAGTCACCTGTTCCGGGCTTTATTGGTATAGTTGTTACACTTGCTGCGCTGTGCATGACTATCTATATGCAGAGATGCAGAAAGCTGTTCGATTTCCGGGGCGGCGGGGTGATGGGCAAGATCCATCAGTTTCTGGTAGATCATTTCCCCCGGAATGAAGTTGTCGGAAAAAATGAAAACGGCAGGATCATAGATATCGGCTGCGGAGCAGGCGCATTAACCAACCGGATTGCCAGGATGTATCCGTCTGCGGAGATTACCGGTGTTGATTTCTGGGGAAAGGAATGGAGCTACGCAAAGGAGCAATGCGAAAAGAACGCTGCTTTAGAGGGAGTGGCGGAACGAGTCAAATTCCAAAAAGGGGATGCTGCAAATTTGGATTTTGCGGATGCCGCTTTTGATGGCGCGGTCAGCAATTTTGTATTCCATGAAGTACGTTCGGCAAAGGAAAAGCGCGATGTGGTGAGGGAGGCGCTTCGCGTGGTCAGAAAAGGAGGTGCTTTCGCATTTCAAGATATGTTCGGGCAGACGGCATTGTATGGCGAACTGTAGATGAAGAACGCCGAAAATCAAGTAAATACAATGGTTTCCGGCAACAAGGTGGACGAGTACGGCCTCAAGGCCGCTCGTCGTGCGCCGCAGTTCAGCAAGCGCTGATCGAACGTCTCTGTACCGAAACGCAAAAAGCACCCGCTCCGGCGGGTGCTTTTTCTTCGCTGTTGCGCCTCCGCTGAAACGGCCGCCCCGAAAGCACATGCTTTCGAGGCGGTCTTCCGGTCAACGCAGGATACCGCGAAAACGGGCCCTTACTCTCCCAGGGCGAAGACGACCTCGGCGCAGACGCCCAGCGGCAGCACCGACTCGTCGATATCGAACTTTTCGTTGTGATGCGGCGCGCCGCTGCCGTACTCCGGGTTGCGGATGCCCAAAAAGCCCAGAGCGCCGGGATAGCGCTCCAGATAGAGGCTGAAGCTCTCGGAGGCGAACCAGCGCTTGCAGGGGCCGAGCGCGTCCTCTCCCCAGGCTGCGGCGACGCCCCGGCGGACACGCGTCGCCACCGCGGCGTCGTTGACCACCGGCTGCAGGCGGATCCTGTGGCGGGGCGTGTATTCCACCGTGCACTTGTGGCAGGCCGCGGTGTGCTCGGACACGTTGTTCACGATATGCATCGCCTTCTCGCCCTCGGTTGGGCTGAAGAAGCGCGCCGTTCCGGCGAGGAACACGCGCTCGGGGATCACGTTGGTGGCCTCGCCGCCCGCGCGGAAGATGCACAGGCCCAGCGTCACCGTCTCCTCGGCGTCGATCTGATTGTGGAAGGCAGAGTCCAGCTGCGTCACGATATGGGCGGCGGGGATGATGGGGTTGGCCGCCTGATCCGGACGGGAGCCATGGCCGCCCTTTCCGAGCACGTACATATCGATCCCTACCGTGCCGGCCATGCGGGGACCGTCGTCGATGTTGATCTTGCCGGCCTCGAGCGCCGCGTAGACGTGGAGCGCAAAGCACTCGTCGATCCGGTATTTCTCCAGCGCCGAGAGCATCTTATAGGCGCCGGTGGTCTCCTCCTCACCCTCTTCAAAGCAGCAGTAGACCGTTCCTTCCAGATCCTCCCGGAGCCCGGACAGGATCTTGATCGTTCCCAGCATCATGGCCATGTGGGCGTCGTGCCCGCAGGCATGGCTCTTGCCCTCGACCTCGGAGAGGCAGACCTTCCCCCGGCAGAGATTTCTGGCGTCCTCGGCCACGGGAAGCGCGTCCATATCCGCACGGAGCAGCTTGTTTTTGCCCGGCTTCGCACCGCGGATCTCGGCGATCAGGCCGGTGCCCTCCACCTTTTCGTAGGAAACGCCCATCGCGTCCAGCTCCCGCATGAGCACTTCCCGGGTGTGGAACTCCTCCGAGGCGACCTCCGGGTGACGGTGGAATTCCCGCCGCAGTTCGATCACGTAGTCCCGGCACTCCTGCGCCATGCTCCGTATCCGGTTCAGATCCATCTGTGCGCCCTCCTCTCAGCAGGTCTCGCCCAAATACTTCTCGGTGTGCTTCGTGTTGACCGCCTCGCAGATCCTGCGCAGGCCCTCCGCCAGCGTGGCCTTGGGGCAGGCGAGGTTGAGGCGGATGAATCCGTCGGAATGCTGGACAAACATATTGCCGCCCTCCAGCAGGACGCCGGCCTTGTAGGCGAAAAACATGGGAAGGCTCTCATCGGGCTCGAAGTAGGCGCTCAGATCCACCCAGGCAAGATACGTGGCCTCCGACACGCGGTATTTGGCCTTGGGAAGATGCCCCGCCAGATACTCGCCGGTGAAGCGGAAGTTTTCGTCGAGATAGGTGCAAAGCTCGTCGACCCAGGGCTCGCCCTTGTTGTACGCTGCCTGCGCGGCGGCGATGCTGATGGGGTTGTCGGAGTCGTTGTGGCGCTCCTTCCACTTTTTCCGCAGGCCCTCGTCCCGAATGAGGATGTTGGAGATCATCATCCCGGCCAGGTTGAAGGTCTTGGTGGGCGCCATGGCGGTCACCAGCCGGGGATAATCGGCCATGACCTTGCCCATGGGGATATGGACCGTGCCCTGCCGCCGAATGTCGCAGTGGATCTCGTCCGAGATGATCCACAGATGATGCCGCTCCACGATCTCGGCGATCCGGCGCAGCTCCTCCTCTTTCCACACCCGTCCGGTGGGGTTGTGAGGATTGCAGAAAATGAACAGGGTGGTCTTGGGGTCGGCGCATTTCCGCTCCAGATCCTCATAATCTACGGTATAGTAGCCGTCCTCGTTGATCAGGTCGCAGCAGACACACGCCCGGTGGTTGAAGTCGGCGGCATATTTGAAATAGGCATAGGAGGGCGTCAGGAACAGGACCTTTTCATCCGGCTCGGTGATGTAGCCCGCCAGCTCATAGAGCGCGGGGACGACGCCGTTGCTCATGACCAGCTCCTTCTTGTCAAAGGTCCAGCCGTAGCGCCGACGGCACCAGCCGGCAAACGCCTCGTAATACTCGGAGCCGAACACCCGGGTGTAGCCGAAGATCCGGCGGTCGATCCGCTCCCGCATCGCGTCCAGCACGCAATCCGGGGTGGCAAATTCCATGTCGGCCACCCACATGCGGACGAACTCGTCATCGGCGTAGGGGAACTTCATGGACTCATCGGCGTGGAAGATGTAGCCACGGAAGCCCTCCACGTTCAGCGAATTGGTATTTTTGCGGTCAATGATCTCGTCAAAGTTGTACATACACGCCCTCCTCATTGTGTAAACCAGACAAGTATTCCGGCTTGTATCCACATCATAACAGGCATTTTGCAGTATGTCAAACCGTCCTCTGCGCCTTTATGGCAAAAAAAACGTGCTCAAGCGCCGTTCGGCGATCGAGCGGCGGCAAGCGCTTCCGCTCTTGCGTTCGCGCGCAAAGTCTGCTATGCTGAAGAGGATAAAAAGTGAAAGGCGCGCCGAAACGGCGCGGCGGTGAGGAAATGATCAACGGATAACTCTCTTCGGTTCAGGTAAACCGGCATGGTGCCCGTCCGGAAAACGCCGGAGGGGAGCGGTTTGCGCGCGCCGAAGCGGGATCATCCGTCGGATCGGAGCCTCACGGCGCCGCGCGCTGCCCGCGCCCGCCCGATCCGATCGGTCGAAGCCCGCCTGCGCTGCGCAGGCGGGCTCCTTTTTGCGCGCGGAGGGAGACAGAAAGCGAGGGAATGTATGTTGCAGATCCGGCATTTGACCATCACGCACAAAGAGAGTCTGCGGAAGCTCACGGACGATCTCAGCTTCGTGATCAACCGCGGCGACAAGACCGTGCTCATCGGCGAGGAGGGCAACGGCAAGTCCACCCTGCTCAAATGGATCTACGATCCCCGGCTGATCGCAGGCTACGCCGAGGCGGAGGGTACGCGCGTTTCGCAGGGCGAAACGCTTGCCTATCTGCCGCAGGAGCTGCCGGCGGAGGCACGGGAGCAGAGCGTCTTCGAATACTTCAGCGAGCGGGCCGGCTTTGCCGACGCGTCGCCGCGCGAACTGGCGGCGCTGGAGGCGCAGCTCGGCCTGCCGGAGGGCACGTGCTGCGGCGCGCAGCGCATGGGAACGCTCTCCGGCGGGGAAAAGGTCAAGATCCAGCTTGCGGCGCTCCTGCTGGCGCGGCCGGACGTGCTGCTGCTCGACGAGCCGTCGAACGACGTCGACCTGGAGACGCTTGCATGGCTGGAGGCGCTGATCCGCTCCTGTCCGCAGAGCGTACTGTTCATCTCGCACGACGAGACGCTGATCGAGCGGACGGCGGATCATGTGATCCTGCTCGAACAGCTCAGGCGCAAAAGCGAGAGCCGCCATACGGTGGCCGCCCTGCCGTACAGGCAGTTCGTGCAGGAGCGCGCGGCGCTGTTTCAGAAGCAGGCGCAGCGCGCCGGAAGCGAGCGGCGGGAGGAAGCGAAGGCAATGGAAAAGTTTCGCCGCATTCGTCAGCGCGTGGAATTTGAACAGGAAACCATCTCGCGCGGCGACCCCGCCGGCGGAAGACTGCTCAAAAAAAAGATGGCCTCGGTCAAGGCCATGGAGCGGCGCTACGCGCGCGAGCACGCGGAGATGACCGCCGATCCGGAGAGTGAGGACGCGATCCTGATCCGGCAGCACGGCGCGGCGCGCGTGCCGCCGAACAAGACCGTGCTGGATCTCCGCGTGCCGGAGCTGCGCTGCCCCGGCGGGGACAGGCGCGTACTAGCGGAAAACGTTTCCCTGCGGGTGCGCGGCGCCGAAAAGATCTGCATCGTCGGACGCAACGGTGCGGGCAAGACCACGCTGCTGCGGGCGATCCGCGACGCGCTGAACGCGCGGAACGACCTGCGCGTGTTCTACGTGCCGCAGGATCACGACGAGCTGCTGCGGCCCGACGAAACGCCCGTGGCCTTTCTCGCGCCGGACGGGACGAAGGACGCCGTGACGGAAGCGCGCACCTATCTCGGCTCGCTGCGCTTCACGGCGGAGGAGATGCTGCGGCCGATCCGCACGCTCTCCGGCGGGCAGCGGGCAAAGCTGCTGCTGCTGAAAATGAGCCTCTCCGACGCAGACGTGCTGCTGCTTGACGAGCCGACGCGTAACCTCTCCCCGCTCTCGGGGCCGGAGATCCGCGCGCTGCTGCGCGGCTTCCCCGGTGCGATCATCAGCGTATCGCACGACCGCAAGTTCATCGCAGAGGTCTGCAGCCGAGCATACCGGCTCACGCAGAGCGGGCTCGCGCCCATCGAGACAGCAGATTAACGGAGCCCGTCCCATTCGGCGAGAAATTCCTCCAGAAAGACGCGCATGAATCTCTCCCGCTCGGCGGCGAGGGCCTTGCCGGTCGCGGTGGTCATCCAGCCGCCGAGACGCAGCAGCTTTTCATAGAAGTGGTTGATCGTGGTGGAGACGTGGGCGCGGTATTCCTCGGCGCTCAGATCGAGCACCGGCGGGATCGACGGGTCGTGCATCACCCGTCCGCGGCTGCCGCCGTAGGCAAACGCCCGTGCGGCGCCGACGGCGCCCATTGCGTCCAGCCGGTCGGCATCCTGCACGCAGCGGCCCTCGATCGTCGCAGGCACGACGGAGTCCCGCCCGGCAAAGGACACCTCCTGCAGGATGGCGCAGACCGCCTGCACCACAGGCTCCGGGACGCCGTGCGCACGCAAAAATGCCTTTGCGCGCGTCTTGTCCGCGGCGGTCGCCGGGGAGAGCTTATGATCGTCCACGTCGTGCAGCAGCGCCGCAAGGGCCGTGATCGTCCCGTCGGCGCCCTCCTCCGCGGCCAGACGCACCGCCATGCGGTACACGCGCAGCGTATGGGAGAAATCGTGCCCGCTGTGATCCTCCGCAAAGGTCTCGCGCGCAAAGGCGAGCGCGGCCTCGATGAGCTGCTGATCCATGACGCACCTCCGCAGTCTTCATTTTGCTGCCGACAATGTATCACACTCCGTCCGGCGGCGCAAGGGGCGGCAAAGCGGAAGGAGGCACAGAGAAATGCGGTTTCTGCGGTTGACTTTTGGCGCGGAAGCAGCTAAAATACCCTTATTGATTGATACCAACCGCATCGGATCAACGGAGAGTGAACATGACCTACGAAGCCTTTCACGCGCTGCTGCGCACCGCCGAAACCTATAAGGACATTGAGGAGTTCCTCGCCGCGCAGGAAGCGACGCAGGAAAACGAGCCGCTGCTGAGGTTTTCTTACATTTATGCGCACGCCCCCAGCCCCACGACCGTGCGAAAGCTGCTGGCGCTGACGCCTGAGCGTTTTGCCGCGATGTTCTCCGTGCCGGAGCGCACGGTGGAAAGCTGGGATGCCGGCCAGAGCGCCCCGCCGCGCTACGTGTCCGACGCGTTGGCTTACGCCGCGCTGACCCATCTGATCTGAACAGTGAAAAAGAAGGGGACCGCGAATTGCGGTCCCCTTCTTTTTCGGTTTTTGCGGGAATCAGAATTCCAGATTGCGCTCGTCGACCTTGCTGAAAACGTGCGCAACGCCGCCGTCAAAGCGGAAGGAGATCGGCCGGCCCGTCTGCAATGCGGCGCGATCCTTCAGGTCGATGGTCGGGATGATCATGATGGCGTCCCGCCCGCAGACGGTGGCGTGCACGTGCACCGCGCTGCCCATCATCTCCGTCACGTCTACGCTGCCGCGGATGAGATCCGCGCCTTCGTCGGCGAGGACCATATGCTCCGGACGGACACCGAGCGTGATTTCCTGCGGTTCCACGCCGCGCGCGGCAAGGTTCGCCTGCTTCTCGGGCGAGAGCGTGATGCGCGCCCCGTCAAGCTCGACGGCATAGGTTCCGTTCTCGCGCAGAAGCCGCGCGTCAAAGAAGTTCATCTGCGGCATGCCGATGAAGCCCGCGACGAAGAGATTGGACGGATGATCGAACACCTCCTGCGGGGTGCCGATCTGCTGAATGAACCCGTCGCGCATGATGACGATGCGGTCGCCCAAGGTCATCGCCTCGGTCTGGTCGTGCGTGACGTAGATAAAGGTCGTGTCGATCCGCTGACGCAGCTTCAGGATCTCCGCGCGCATCTGGTTGCGGAGCTTTGCATCCAGATTGCTCAGAGGCTCATCCATCAAAAAGACCTTCGGATTGCGCACGATCGCGCGGCCGATGGCCACGCGCTGACGCTGACCGCCGGAGAGTGCCTTGGGCTTGCGGTCGAGATACTGCGTGATATCCAGGATCTCCGCCGCCTCGCGCACCTTGCGGTCGATGGTCTCCTTGTCCACCTTTTTGAGCTTGAGGGAGAACGCCATGTTCTCATACACAGTCATGTGGGGATAGAGCGCGTAGTTCTGGAAGACCATCGCGATGTCACGATCCTTGGGGGCGACGTCGTTCATGAGCTTGCCGTCGATATACAGCTCGCCGCCGCTGATCTCCTCCAGTCCCGCGATCATGCGCAGCGTGGTGGACTTGCCGCAGCCGGACGGGCCGACCAGAACGATGAATTCCTTGTCCTTGATGTCGATGCTGAATTCCTGCACCGCCACGACGCCCTCGTCCGTGATCTGAAGGTTGACCTTCTTCTCCGGCTCGTCGCCCTTTTTCCTGCGTTTCTTCTCTTCGCCGCCTGTGTAGGGATAGACCTTCTTGATGTTGTTCAGGATCACTTCTGCCATGGCTGTTGAGTTCTGACGGCGCCGCCTCCGCGATGCGCCGCCTCGCCCCGGGCCGTGCCCGCGGGCTTTTACGGCAGGTCTCCACACTGCCGCACCGCGAACTCTGCGGGTCTCCTCCTTCTGGTTCGTCCGGCGCGGCAGGAAGTGGAGTGCCGCGGCCGGATCGGATTTCGGATTTTACCGCGTACAGTATAAGGCCGCTTTGCCGTTTTGTCAAATCCTTTCGCCGTCACGCGCAGTTGATTTGTATCATCGGCACAACGGCGGGTGCAAAAGAAAGCGCCATCCAAAAGGATGGCGCTTTTGTATGGAGCGGGCAACGAGGCTCGAACTCGCTACCTCCACCTTGGCAAGGTGGCGCTCTACCAGATGAGCTATGCCCGCGGAACGTTTGAAATGATAGCAGACCTTTCCGCGTTTGTCAAGCCCTGTTTTCCGCTTTGCCCAAGAATTTGTTGCAAATCGGCCGGGGATATGATACATTGATTTTCCAAGCTTTTCTCTCAAGGAGGCTGCCATGTATCCTGCCGAACCTTAAGACGGACGACTTCCGAATACACTACAACGGTAAAGGAGTTGTCTGCATGTCAAGTTTGCAGCAAGAGATCTCCCGGCGCCGGACGTTTGCGATCATCTCGCACCCGGACGCCGGCAAAACCACGCTGACGGAAAAATTCCTGCTCTACGGCGGCGCGATCGCGCAGGCCGGAGAGGTCAAGGGCAAGCGCGCCCGCGCCGCGACCTCCGACTGGATGGAGATCGAAAAGCAGCGCGGCATCTCCGTCACCTCCTCCGTGATGCAGTTTCAGCACGGCGGCTACTGCATCAACATCCTCGACACCCCCGGCCATCAGGACTTCTCGGAGGACACCTACCGCACGCTGATGGCGGCAGACAGCGCCGTGATGGTCATCGACGGGGCGAAGGGCGTGGAGCCGCAGACCCGGAAGCTCTTCCGCGTGTGCGCGCTGCGGCACATCCCCATCTTCACCTTCATCAACAAGATGGATCGTGAGACGCGCGACCCGCTGGAGCTGTGCGAAGAGGTTGAGCGCGAGCTCGGCATCGACACCTATCCCGTCAACTGGCCGATCGGCAGCGGGAAGGAATTTCGCGGCGTCTACGACCGCGAAAAGCGCTGCATCCTGCACTTCACCGACGCGGGTCACGCCCGCAAGGCCGGGATCACCGAAATCGAGCTGGACGATCCCGCGCTGGTCGAGCTGATCGGTCAGGCGCGGCGCGACGCGCTGGCGGACGAGATCGAGCTGCTCGGCGCCGGGCGTGAGTTTGACCTGGCGGCCGTGCGCGGCGGTACGCTCTCGCCGGTGTTCTTCGGCTCGGCGCTGACGAATTTCGGCGTGGAGCCCTTCCTTGAGCACTTCCTTGAAATGACCACCGCGCCGCTGCCGCGCGTTTCCGACGAGGGCGAGGTGGACGTGTTTTCCCCCGATTTCTCGGCCTTCGTGTTCAAGATCCAGGCGAATATGAACAAGGCCCACCGCGACCGGCTGGCCTTTCTGCGCATCTGCTCGGGCAAATTCGAGCGCGACGCCGAGTATTACCACGTGCAGGGCGGCAGGAAGATGCGCCTGAGCCAGCCGCAGACGATGATGGCCGCCGAGCGCGAGATCGTGAACGAGGCCTACGCCGGAGACATCATCGGTGTGTTCGACCCGGGCGTGTTCTCCATCGGAGATACGATCACCGCGCCGGGCAGGAAGTTCCGTTACTCCGGCATCCCGACCTTCGAGCCGGAGCACTTCATGTCCGTCTCACCCAAGGACACGATGAAGCGCAAGCAGTTCGTCAAGGGCATCGAACAGATCGCCCAGGAGGGCGCAATCCAGATCTTCCGCATCCCCGACAGCGGCTTTGAGGACGTGCTGGTCGGCGTGGTCGGCACGCTGCAGTTCGACGTGTTCGAGTACCGCATGAGGAGCGAATACGGCGTGGAGCTGCGCATGAGCGGCCTGCCCTATGAGCACCTGCGGCTCATCGGCGCCTGCCCCTGCGACGTGAAGGACCTGATGCTCTGCACCGGCTCGCGCGTGCTGGAGGATTTCAAGGGCCGCCGGCTGATCGCCTTCGGCGGCGAGTGGTCCGTCGGCTTCCTCACGAAGCACAACCCGGGCCTTGAGCTGATCGACTGGCTGAGCGTATAAAAGCGAAAAACGGAGCGCCCGATGCTTTGCATCGGGCGCTCCGTTTTTTATTCAGTCCCAGGGATCCTCACGGCGGGGCTTCTGCCGTGGGCACCCTGCCGGTCCTTCTTCCGGCGTTTTCTTCAGCGCAGCGATGGGATCGAGGCCGCGCTCTTCACAGACCCACGCCGCGGCCTCGCGTCGCTCAACCGACGCGTCGGCTGCGTGCAGCGTGAAAAGCACGTCCGCATCCTCCGCGGTGCGCAGCGCGGCATAATGGACCTCCGTCCCGTCGCCGCCGCGGCGATGCGGACGGAACAGCTCCACCCGATCGCATACCGGGCAATAATACAGGTCGAATTCCGGCATCGCTCGCGGGATCACCGCGCGCGGCGCGCGCTCGGAACCCGGAGACCCGCCGGCCCGGAGCGTGTAATTTCCCTGATAAGCCATGATGTGCCCGCAGGCACAGTATCTTCTCGGCATGGCGGTCTCCTTTCGGAAGGGATCATTCCTCCGGCTCCTCCCGCAGGATCACCTCGACGATGCCGGGATGGTCGTTGTCGGGATAGAAATACGTCTGCCACGGGATCTCGCGCGGCGCAGGTTCCTCCGTTTCGGACGGTTCCTCCGGCGATTCCCCGGCCGGGGCCTCGTCCGTCGGCGGCTTCTCCTCCGCCGTGCCGCCCGTTTCCGCGATCTCGCCGCCCTCGGCGGGCGGTTCGTCCGCCGGCGGCTCCTCAACGGGATAGAGCTCCTCATACACGGCACGCACCATATCCAGCACGCCGACGCGGTCAGTCGCAAAGTAACCCACGCGGATCGCGATGCGCGCAAGATCCTCCGCCGCCGCGGCGCGCAGCAGATCCGGCAGCGCCTCGGTCGAGGTGGCGTTGAGGATCGCCGCCTGCTCCTCCGCACTGCGGCGGTAGCTGAAGCTCACGGAAAGCTCGGCATAATCGTGCTCCTCCTTCACAGAGAAGACGATATAATCGAGCAGAAACGCGCCGACGTCCGTCTCCTGCTGCACCTCGCTGCAGGCGCGGCGGGCCGTGGCGTAGGCGTCCGCCTCCCGATCGTAGAAACGGACGGTCGCCTCCGGCGCGTGCTCGAGCGCAAGCAGCAGCAGCGCGTTGACCAGATCCTGATAGCTCTCGATGCGCAGCGTGTCGCGGTCGGCATCCTCCCAATAGGTCGCGCTGTGCGGCGCGCTGGAGCTGTAGCTGCGCTCCAGGACGCGGTTGCCCGTGAGCGAACAGCCGCTCAGCAGCAGGGAGAGTCCGAGCGCAAGCACCGCAAGCCGCTTCGTCCCGGCACGCATCTCAGTAACCGAGGTCCGCGTCCACCAGGACGACCTCCGTCCTGCTGCCCTTCATCGCCTCCCAAAGCACCACGAGCCCGTGGCAGATGCGCTCCGGACTGCGGCAGTCGTAGCAGCGGTCGGCGCGGATGGCGCAGGGCGTCCTGCGGGCAAGGCGCTGCGCGTTCTTCGGCGCGGCGACGTTGCGCGCGCGCCAGAGCGCCTCGTCATACGTAGGGGCGAGCTTGTTGCGGCCGATCACGAAGAAGACCCGCTCGTGACCGTACAGCGTGGCGGCGACGCGGTTGCCCGTGCCGTCGATATTGATGATCTCGCCGGTCTCGGCCAGGCCGTTGGCGGAGGTCAGATAAGCCTCGCAGCGCATCGCGTCATGGCGCACCTCCTCCGTCGTCCTGCCCTCGGGCACGTCCCAATGGCTTACGACCTCGTTGTGCGCGCCGAGCGACTCGATCAAGCCCAGCTCGCGCAGGGTGACCGACCCGCCGAAGCCGACGCTCGTGCCGTCGATCTCAGCGTTGAGATAGGCGGCGGCGCTTGCCGCGTCGGGACAGACGGTGACGCGGTAGCCGCGCCGCTCCAATTCCCTCTGCACCTTGGTAAAATCCATCGTATGCATCTCCTTTCGGATTCATCCGGCCCGTCCGCCGGTCAGAAGCCGTTCGGCTTGTATTCACCGAAGCCCTCGCCGAGCACCTCGCTCGCGTCGCACATGATGAAAAACGCGTTCGGATCGAGCTCCTTGACCAGGCGCTTGACCATGGCGATCTCACGCCGGCGCACCGCGCACAGCAGCACTGGCCGCTCGACGCCGGAATAGGCGCCCATCGCGTAGATCTTGGTGACGCCCACGTCGTGCGCGAGCAGCGCCTTTGTGATCTCCTCCTGCTTGCCGGAGATGATGTGGGCGAGCTTGCCGGTGTTGCCGCCGTAGATGACGAGATCCATGACGGTGCTCGTCACATACAGCGCGACGCCGCCGTAGAGCGCGTTGTTGATGTTGCGGAAGGCCGCCGCAAAGCCCGTGATGACCGTGAGGTCGAGCGCGAGCAGGATCTTGCCGAGAGAGATATGCGCGAAGTGATGCTTGACCAGCCAGGAGGCCAGCTCCGTGCCGCCGGTGGTCGCCTCCTCGCGCAGCATCATGCCGCAGCCGACGCCCAGCAGCACGCCGCCGTACAGGCAGGCGAGCAGCGGGTCGATCGGGCGGAAGGTGTGGACGGCGGCCAGCACGTCCACCATCACGGCGCTCAGCGCCATGGCAAACAGCGAGCGGAACAGGAAGATAAAGCCGAAGCGCTTGAAGCCGATCAGGTACAGCGGCAGGTTCAGCACGATGATCAGCACGCCCACCGGCAGCACGGGCAGATAGAAGTTGATGATCTGCGCGATGCCGGTGAAACCGCCGCAGCTGAGATTGTTCGGATCGAAAAACCAGTCGAACGCAACCGCGTACAGCGCGCAGCCGAAGAGGATGATCCCATAGCTCTTGAGCGTCTTTTTGTTCAACTTGCTCAGCACTTTCTCTTTCATGTCCGCTTCGTCACTCCATCAGCGTCATTTGTTTGTCGTCCCCGTCCTCGGCCTTGAGCAGCGCGCCCAGCGCCGGGATCGAGCGCGCGCGGTAGCGCGCGAGATTCGCAATGCCGGTCTCCTCCGGCAGGCAGGCATAGTCGAGCGCCTTGTTCTTCTTGAGCGTTAGCACGGCGACACCCTGCGTGGTGCGCGTGGTCTTGACCGCAAGCAGCGCCGTATTCACGATCAGCACACGCGGCTCGGTGGAATAGAGCGCGACCTCGCGGTCCTCGGGCAGCGGCAGGATCGTGCGCAGCGGGCTCTTGTCACTGTAGGCGCCCGTGAGCCGGCGGCGGTTGGACGTGGTCTGATAGGCGGCAAGCTCCACCTTGGCGCACTTGCCGTTCTCATAGAAGAAGAGCAGGAAGCCGCGGTAATCGCCCGGCAGCACCATGCCGACGACGTTCTCTCCCTCGTCCATGCCGAGCTTCGCGGGCAGATAGTCGCCCAGCGCGGAGGCCTTGGCGTCGTCAAATTCCGAAAAGCGGGTCTTGTAGACCTGCGCGCGGTCGGTGAAGAACATGACCTCGGCGGCATTCGTCGTTTCGACGCTGGCGCGCAGGCCGTCGCCCTCCTTGAACTTCTGCTCGCCGCTCATGCGCAGCGACTGCGGCGTGATCTTTTTGAAATAGCCCTCGCGGGAGAGAAACACCGTGACCGGATAGTCCGCGGCGGGCTCCTCCGCCGACTCGTCGGGCAGCTCGTGCTCGTAGACGATGCCCGTCCGGCGCGGCTGGGCATATTTCTTCCGCACTTCCTCCAGTTCCTGCACGATGATCTTTTTCACGCGCGAGGGGCGCGCGAGCACGTCCTCCAGGTCCTCGATCTCGCGCTGGAGCGCCTCAGTCTCTTCGGTGCGCTTGAGGATATACTCGCGGTTGATGTTGCGCAGCTTGATCTCCGCGACGTATTCCGCCTGCACCTGATCGATGCCGAAGCCGATCATCAGGTTCGGCACGACGTCGGCCTCGGTCTCGGTCTCGCGGATGATGCGGATCGCCTTGTCGATGTCCAGCAGGATGCGGCGCAGGCCCTTGAGCAGGTGGAGCTTGTCCTTTTTCTTGCCCAAAACGAAGTACACGCGGCGCTTGACGCTCTCCGTCCGCCAGGCGCACCACTCCTCCAGCAGCTCGCGCACACCCATGACGCGCGGCATGCCCGCGATGAGCACGTTGAAGTTGCAGCTCATCGTGTCCATCAGCGTGGTGGAACGGAAGAGCTTCTGCATCAGCTTCTCCGGATCCGTGCCGCGCTTGAGGTCGATCGTCAGCTTCAGGCCGGAGAGGTCAGTCTCGTCGCGCATGTCGGAGATCTCTTTGATCTTGCCGGCCTTGATGAGCTCCGCGACCTTGTCCATGACGGCCTCGGTCGTCGTGGTGTAGGGGATCTCGTAGATCTCGATCAGATTCTCCGCCTTGACGTAGCGCCAGCGGGCGCGCACGCGGATGCCGCCGCGTCCGGTGTTATAGACCTCCTCGATCGCCGCGGCGTCGTAGATCACCTCGCCGCCGGTCGGAAAATCGGGTGCGAGCAGCGTCTCGGAAATGACGCAATCCGGATTCTTCAGGTAGGCGATCGTCGTGTCGCACACCTCGCCGAGGTGGAAGCCGCACAGCTGGCTCGCCATGCCGACGGCGATGCCCTGGTTGGCGGAGACGAGGATGTTGGGGAAGGTCGTCGGCAGGAGCGCCGGCTCCTTCATGGTGTTGTCATAGTTGTCGACAAAGTCGACGGTGTCGCTGTCGATATCCCGGAAAAGCTCGGCGCAGATGGGTGCGAGCTTTGCCTCCGTATAGCGGCTGGCCGCCCAGGCCATATCGCGCGAGTAGACCTTGCCGAAGTTGCCCTTCGAGTCCACGAAGGGGTGCAGCAGCGCGCCGTAGCCCTTCGACAGACGCACCATCGTGTCATAGATCACGGCGTCGCCGTGGGGGTTGAGGCGCATCGTCTGCCCGACGATGTTCGCGCTCTTCGTGCGCGCGCCGGTCAGCAGGCCCATCTTGTACATCGTGTAAAGGAGCTTGCGGTGACTGGGCTTGAAGCCGTCGATCTCCGGGATGGCGCGCGAGACGATGACCGACATCGCATAGGGCATATAATTCAGCTCCAGCGTGTCGGTGATGCGCTGATCCACCACCGCCGCCCGCAGGCCGAGAACATTGGGGGCGTTCGGCCTGTGCTTGAGCTCTTCCGGTTGTTTCTTCTTTGGCATGGAATCCCCGCCTTATTCGTTGCATTCAAACCGCTCGGGCGCAGTGTCGATCCCATAGCGCGCCTTGAGCGCCTTGAGCCGGCGCATCGGCTCGCCCTCCATGTGCGCCTGCAGCGCCGCGGCGTCGCGCCAGCGCTCCAGCAGCACCACGGTCTCGGCGTCGCGCAGCGAAAGATAATAGTCGTACTGGAGGCAACCATCCTCGCCGGTGACGGCGTCCCGCAGGCCGGAGGCGATCATTTCTTCCGCAAAAGCGCGCGCCGCGCCCTTGGGACCGGTGTAGGTGCAATGAATTACAATAGTTGACATAATGTTTCCTCCTTCACGACACGTCGATCATTTCCAGATATTTATAGCCGTTTTCCGCGATGTGGTCCTTGCGGCCCTGCAGATTGTCGCCCAAAAGCAGATCGAACACCTGCCCGGTCAGCTCCATATCCTCGGGCGTGACGCGGATCAGGCGGCGCGTCTCCGGGTTCATGGTGGTGAGCCACATCATTTCCGGATCGTTCTCGCCAAGGCCCTTCGAGCGGTCGACCTTGACCTTCTTTCCCTCGAGGCTTTTGACCACGTCGTTCTTTTCCTTGTCCGTATAAGCGAACCAGGTCTTGTCGCCGCAGGTGATCTCGAACAGCGGCGTTTCCGCGATATAGACGTAGCCCTCGCGGATCAGCGTGGGGCACAGCCGGTAGATCATGGTGAGGATCAGCGTGCGGATCTGGTAGCCGTCCACGTCCGCATCGGTGCAGATGATGACCTTGCTCCAGCGCAGATTGCCGAGATCGAAGGCGCTGAGCTCCTTGGCGAATTTGCCCGACACCTCGACCCCGCAGCCGAGCACCTTGAGAAGATCGGTGATGATCTCGCTCTTGAAGATGCGGGGATAGTCCGCCTTGAGGCAGTTGAGGATCTTGCCGCGCACGGGCATGATGCCCTGGAACTCCGCGTCGCGCGAGAGCTTGACGCTGCCGAGCGCGCTGTCGCCCTCGACAATGTAGATCTCGCGGCGGGCAACGTCCCGTGTGCGGCAGTCGACGAACTTCTGGACGCGGTTGGCAATGTCGATGCTGCCGGAGAGCTTTTTTTTCATGCCGAGGCGCTGCTTCTCCGCGCTCTCACGGCTGCGCTTGTTGATGAGCACCTGCGCCGCGATCTTCTCGGCGTCGGTGCGGTTCTCGATGAAGTAGACCTCGAGCCGGCTTTTGAGGAACTCGGTCATCGCCTCCTGCACGAATTTGTTGGTGATGGCCTTTTTGGTCTGGTTCTCGTAGCTCGTGAGGGTCGAGAAGTTGTTCGACACCAGGATCAGGCAGTCCTCCACGTCCTGCCAGGTGAGCTTGGTCTCGTTCTTCTGATACTTGCCGTTCGCGCGCAGATACGCGTCAATCGCGGAGACGAAGGCGCTCTTCGTCGCCTTTTCCGGGCTGCCGCCGTGCTCGAGCCAGCTGGAGTTGTGGTAATGCTCGATCACCTGCACGCGGTTGGAAAAGCAGCAGGCGCAGGAGAGCTTGACCTTGTATTCGGGCTTGTCCTCGCGGTCGCGGCCGCGGCGCTCCGTCTCCCAGAAGACGGGAAGCGTCAGCGCGTCCTCGCCGGCGAGCTCCGCCACGTAATCCGTGATGCCGTTCTCGTAGAGGAAATCCGTCGTCTCAAATTTGCCGGGAGAGATCTCGTTCCGGAAGCGGAACGTGATGCCCGCGTTCACGACGGCCTGCCGCTTCATGGTCTCGGTGAAATAGTCGGCGGGCACGTCGATCTCCGTAAACACGTCCAGATCCGGCAGCCAGCGCGTGCGCGTGCCGGTGCGTTTGCCGCGATCCGTCGGCTCGATGATGAGCTCCTGGCCTTTTTTCCCCGTGATCTCGCCGCGCTCAAAATGGAGGGAGTATTTCTGCCCGTCGCGCCAGACCGTCACGTCCATATAGCGGGAGGAATACTGCGTGGCGCAGGCGCCGAGGCCGTTGAGGCCCAACGAATACTCGTAGTTTTCTCCCTCGTTGGTGGCGTATTTTCCACCGGCGTAGAGTTCGCAGTACACCAGCTCCCAGTTCCAGCGTTTCTCTTTCGGGTTATAGTCCAGCGGACAGCCGCGGCCGTTGTCTTCCACCTCGACACTGTGATCCAGAAAGCGTGTGACGGTGATCAGTTTGCCGTGGCCCTCGCGCGCCTCGTCGATCGAGTTGGACAGGATCTCAAACACGGCGTGCTCGCAGCCCTCCAGTCCGTCCGATCCGAAGATGACGCCCGGGCGCTTGCGCACACGATCCGCTCCCTGGAGGGAGGAGATGCTCTCGTTGCCGTAATTGTGTTTTTTTGCCTCTGCCATAGTCGTCTCCATTTCCGAAAAGCCTGCCGCATCGGCGCGGCGCGCCGCCGCGCAAACCACAGGATATGGGTATTATACCTCTTTTTCTCCCCTATGGCAAGCGATTCCCGCAGGAAATCAAGCCACACGGACACGGCAGCGAGTTTGTGCGGCGAAGGGCGGAAAAGTTGTCCGCCGACACCGCGGCATAACGCGGCAGTCAACCGCTGAATTTGCGGCAAAAACTAAGTTATTCACAGTTTCCACAGTTTTATCCACATCGTTATGTAAACGCCGTGCAAACGGGAAAAGTTCCGGTTTTCGTCAAAAAACGACTCTGCCGCCTGCGCGTCGGAACGACCGTGCAGGCAAAAAGGGAGAGGCCGCTGCCCTCTCCCTTTCCGGTTTTCGCCCGTCCCGTCCGAAGGGCGTCAGCCCTCCGTCACGATCCGATTCAGTTCCCGCACGACGCGCGCGCCGCTCAGGCCATGTGCTCGGCAGGCCTCGTACAGCGTTTCGCCCTGCGCCGCCGCGCAGCCGATGCAGTGCATGCCGACACTCTGCAAAAACGGCACGACCTCGGGGTACAGATTCACCGTTTCCGCGACCAGGTCCTCCCCGAAGATCGGGCCCTCGTCGTCCATATCCCAGAATCCGGTCATTGTATTCCCTCCTCCGTTGTCAACGATCGCGGCACCGCGCCGGTCTATTGCCCGCCCTTGCGGAGCATGAACGCGCGAGCCGCCCGGATCGCGATCCGGTACGGCAGAGGACGCAGCGCCCGATCCGCCTCCTGCAGCTTTTCCCGGATGGGGATGCCCTGCGGGCAGTGCTGCTCGCACTTGCCGCAGCGGATGCACTGTGAGGCGAAGGCCGGCTCCCGCGTCAGCGCCACGGTCTGGATGAACTGCGAGCGTCCGCCGCTTCTGGATTCCGTATACATGGCATTGTAGCAGCGGAAAATGCCGGGAATGTCCACCCCCTTCGGACACGGCATGCAGTAGCGGCAGCCGGTGCAGCCCACCTTCTCTTTTTCCCGGATGGCCTGCTTGACCCTTTCCAGGGCCGCAAAATCGTCGGCGGTCAGGGCGCCCGCCTGCGCCTCGGACGCCGTGCGGCAGTTGGCCTCCACCATCTCCAGCGAATTCATGCCCGAGAGGACCACCGTCACCTCCGGCTGATCGTAGAGCCAGCGCAGACCCCACTCGGCGGGGCTCCAGTCCCGGCCGCTGTCCCGCATGGCCTGCTTTGCCGCCTCCGGCAGCATATGCACCAGCTTGCCGCCGCGCAGCGGCTCCATGATGATCACCGGGACGCCACGGACCGCCGCAGCCTGCAACCCGGCTTTTCCGGCCTGCGTCACCTCGTCGAGATAGTTATACTGGATCTGGCAGAAATCCCAGTCGTAGTCCTCCAGGATCTTCAGGAAATTGTCCGTGTTCCCGTGATAGGAAAACCCGATGTTCCGGATCGCACCGGTCCGTTTCTTCTCCTCAATCCATTCCAGGATGCCAACGCGCTTGAGCTTTTCCCACATGGCCACGTCCGTCAGGTGGTGCATGAGATAATAGTCCACGTAATCGGTGCGCAGGCGGCTGAGCTCCTCCTCAAAGTAGCGATCCAGCGCGGCCCGGTTTCCGATCAGATACTGCGGGAGCTTGGTGGCGATGTTGACCTTCTCCCGCAGGCGGTTCCGCTCGAAGATCTCGCCGACGGCGGCCTCGCTGCCGGGGTAGATATACGCCGTGTCAAAATAGTTCACGCCCGCCCGGCAGGCGGCCAGGAGCTCCTGCTCGGCCTTTTCGATATCGATGCCGCTTCCCTTTCTGGTAAAGCGCATGCAGCCGTAGCCAAGGATGCTCAGATCATGCCCGTTCCGATCTTTCCTGTACTGCATTTCGTCCGCCTCCCGTATCTTCTCATCGTGCGCCGCCGTCTGCAAGCGACCAACGGATCAGCTCCGTCAGGATCGGCTGCAGCCGCCGCGCCTTGTCCGTCAGATCGTACTCCACGCGCACCGGCACTGCGAGATGCTCCGTGCGTTTCACCAGGCCGTCCTCCTCCAGCTCCCGCAGCGTCTTGGAGAGCATGGTGTTTGAGATGCCGCGGGTATTTTTCAGCAGCTCGTTATACCGGCTCTCGCCGTTGGCCAGGAGCGAGCAGAGGATCGGCAGCTTCCATTTTCCTCCGATCGCGTTGAGCGCGCCCTGCAGCACGCACGTCTCCGCGCAGGGACAGTGATGCACCTGTGCCATAGGATCCCTCCCGCAGTCAGCTTTTTCTTCCTTGCTCATGAAAAACTGCGTCATTGACAAACGCACGATTCTCCTTTACAGTATAGAAGGTAATTTTTCCGTTGTAAAGCATGATTTCTGATCGCCGGAAAAGCGCATCAGGGATCGCTTCGCAAAGAGGAGCAGCACATGAAAGACTCGTTTGATCTTCAAAAACACATCGAGCAGGGCGTGGAAAAGATCGTGACGGACACGATCCGGGCAACGCTCAAAAACCCGAAGGAAAGCGCCTTCATGGTCCGCTTTGCAGCGGCCAGCCGGAAGGCGTCAAAGACCCGGATGAAGCTGGAGCAGGAGGGGCTGCACGTGCCCGGTTTTCTGATCGCCAGCATCACGAGCAGCTGCAATCTGCACTGCGCGGGCTGCTATTCCCGCTGCAACAACGCCACCGTCGACACCGCGCCTGTGCGCCAGCTGAGCCGTGACGAATGGCTGCGCGTGTTCCGGGAGGCAGAGGAGCTGGGCGTCAGCTTCATCATGCTGGCGGGCGGCGAGCCCATGATCCGGCGCGACGTGATCGAGGCCGCCGGCAGCCTGCCGAACGTCGTTTTCCCGATCTTTACCAACGGGACCTTCCTCGATGAGCCGTATTTCCGGCTGCTGGACGAGTGCCGCAACCTCATCCCGGTGCTCAGCATCGAGGGCGGCCGAACGATCACGGACGCGCGCCGCGGCGCCGGGATCTACGATCTCGTCACGGCCAACATGAAGGCCTTCCGGGAAAAGGGTCTGATCTTCGGCGCCTCCATCACGGTGACGACAGAAAACGTGCGGGAGGTCACCTCGCGCGCGTTCGTCCGCGCGCTTGCCGCGCAGGGCTGCAAGCTGGTGATCTACGTGGAGTTCGTGCCCGTCACGGAGGAGGCGAAGCATCTCGCGCCCGGCGACGCGGAGCGGACATATATGGCGGGCGCCGTGGATTCCCTGCGGGAAACCGACGACGACGTGGTGCTGCTGTCCTTTCCGGGGGACGAGCTGGCGATGGGTGGCTGCATGGCGGCCGGCAGAGAGTTCTTCCACATCAACTCCCACGGCGGCGCCGAGCCGTGTCCCTTCTCACCCTATTCGGACAGCAACGTGCGGGAGACCTCGCTCAGGGAAGCGATCCGTTCCCGGCTGTTCGAGACGCTGCGCGAGCAGCACGTGATGGAGGCGCCTCATGACGGCGGCTGCGTGCTCTTCACGCAGCGGGCGCAGGTCGAACGGATCATGGCGCAGCTTGCGGCATCCAAAACGGAATAAAAAAGCGCCTCGCCGTTCCGCTATCGGAACGGCGAGGCGCTTTTTGTGTGCCGCATTGTTCGCCGAGCAGGAGCAGCGCCGCGCCTGCGTAAGATATAATCATTTTTCTCTGTCCCTCAAACACAAAAGATAGTCGGCGCTCACATTGTAATATCGGCAAAGCGCAATAATATGCCGGACAGGCATTTCATTTTTCCCGTTTTCATAGCGCGAATAGACCTGCTGCGTAGTTCCCAGATATGCTGCAATTTCAGTCTGTGTTTTATCGTGGTCTTCACGAAGCTCCCTGATTCGGTCAACATACGATTTCATCCTGCACCTCCGCTTGTTGATATGGAAATCGTAATGCACACCGGATATGATGTATTGACTTTACATCTAATATGATGTATTCTTTAATTGTCTTCTGATACGGCCATCAACCATTTTGTTGCCGGAAATGAAAGCAAGGCGGTGCAATGGATCATTGCAAAGAATCAAGCCAAAATGAACAAGCTCTGCGTGAGTTCATGATGGATATCCAGTGCCTGGATCGCCTCTCGGATTGGAGCACCCGCTTGAATCTGTTTGATGTTCTGGGCATCTCCAGACTTGAAATCCGACACAGTGCTTTTCTGGCATGGCTGCTGAACCCCGGTGAGAATCACGGTCTCGGCGGCGGCGTTCTGTGCGGCATGCTGAAAAAACTTGCCTCAGCCGCTCCCGGAGTCGATATTCTTCAGACGCTGCTGATGGACCCAAACGACTTTCAGGTGCTGCGAGAGTGGCGACATATCGATCTTCTGGCAATTTCTCACGAGTCGCAGTTTCTGATTGCCATTGAAAACAAAATCGGTGCGGACGAGCGCGACAAGCAGTTATCCGAATATTGGTCTGTCCTTCAAGAGGTATATCCTGACTATCAAAAAATACTTGTCTTTCTCACGCCGGACGGAAGGCTGCCAAACAAACTGTCCGACCAGGAGATCTGGCTCCCTTTCAGCTATGCAGAACTTGTTGAGATTATTGAAACGGCAAAAGAAAATACCTGTTTGGCCGACGGTCCTGCACTCCTCATTCAGCATTATATTGACACAGTCAGGAGGAACATCGTGGGCGATATACAACTGGAAACCATCTGCCAACAGATTTACACAAAGCATCGGCAGGCACTTGATCTGATTTACGAAAACCGATATGACGCTGTGGCACGCATCGCGGCAATTGCCAGAAGCTGGTGCAAAGAAAAAGACGCACACGGCGACCTTGCGTTTGATCCTTTGAGCCCGGCAAACGCTGGAAAAAGATGTGTGCGCTTTACCACTCCGCAGATGACAAGGCTTCTGCCCGAGCTGGACGAACCTGTTAGCGGCTGGAAAACCAAAAGCATCTATTATTACGAGATAGAGATACGTGAGGAGTACATCAAGATAGCATTGAGCGTTTCCAGCGAAGGACTATCCGATGCGCAGCGCAGCGCACTTGATTATCTCAGCAATCAACTTGGAAAAAGGGATAAAAAGGCGAATTGGCGCTGGAAGCGGCTCGGCAGCTGGAAGCGATATTCGTTCCGTTCCGACGTCATGTCTGACGACTTCAGCGAAGAATTGCACTCAGCTTTAGACCGATATTGGCGGGAAATCGTCCGCTTTGAACGCGAGACCGAAAACGCTCAAACCAGCGAAAAACGATAAGGGGGAGATAACATGAGCGCTCGTTATTACTCAGGCACAAAAAACTGCGCAACCTGCGTCTTTTGGCTGGGCTCCAGGGATCCTGCAAACAGCGGCAGTAGTGTGGACGCCAAAGATTCTTCCGGAAAATGCGCATGTCCCGGAATGGGCAACTCGACCAAATCCGCTGGCAGCTTCTGCTCCAAACACCAAAAGTGGCCTGTGCTGCGTTGACCTGATTCACCCGACTGCAAAACAAGCCCGCCAATATCAAAGCCGTCTGGTGCGTTTTTGAAAACGCACCAGACGGCTTTTCTCATGGCATCCCTGTTATGAGCATCAGCACCGCGCCATACACCGCGCTCGCGAGCGTACCGTAGACGATCACCGGCCCGGCGATGGAGAACATCTTTACCGCCGTGCCGGTGACGAGGCCCTCCGCTTGTGTCAAGTTAGAACAATAATTTTTCAGTGATTCAACGAAACTCCTGTGCCTTAACGCGAGGTGCCCCCAGCGGTCTGGACTGCATCCGATCGCCGAGGGCATTCTCTTATT
>Ga0079305_1001344_pt1 | contig 33985 bp, 30 predicted proteins | sample LMS_cellobiose_e_FD_79183 | JGI IMG/M metagenome (GOLD analysis project Ga0079305, IMG submission 79183) | Rumen-fistulated moose microbial communities from Alaska, USA - LMS_cellobiose_enrichment | ecosystem: Host-associated > Mammals > Digestive system > Stomach > Rumen fluid ... | reverse complement strand
TCTAATGATACGTCAGTCGCAACAATTGATAAAAACGGTATTATAAAAGCAATAAATGCCGGAACATCTGTAATCACTGCCAAAACTAGCAATGGTGTCGAAGCAACAATTAGTATTATTGTCAGAGCTTCGTGTCAAAGAATGGACTTGTTTGTAACATATTCGAGAACGAACACCGATGTAAATATTGGACGTGAATGGGAGTATTTAATAAGCGCTACCGTTAATAACGAAGATATATTTCATTATTATAATTATGAAAATAAGGCATTCACTTCTAACACCACACCCAAAAAAGAGATTTTGCTCTCAGACGGTGACAAAATAGAGTGTTATGCACAATTCACAGAGAAAGACAAGCATCCGGACATTGGAAGTGCAACTAAGTCCCACACTGTAACAATGGAAGAACTGAATTCTGGCTTTAGTATTATTATGGAGCTTCAAGTAACTGAAGACAATGGTCCAAACGCCGGAAAAATCGCATACTTCGTTGTGAAATATAATTTTATTCAAAAGCAATGACTTCTTCACATCTATCGGTAACTTCCGCTATGCATAAAGCATAGCGGAAGCTTCTATTTTTTTGCTGATGCCAAGATATCATGCAATAGAGAAAATAGCAGATGGATGTCCGAAATGGCTCTGAAGCGAGTTTTTTCCTCATAACTCTTGACTTCATGTCCGAAATGAAGTATAATAACATAATGGTAAACTTGTCTGTATTATATCATCAGGGGGCATTCGTATGATCAAAAGCATGACCGGGTACGGCAGGAATGAAACTCTCTTCGATCTTTATAAGATAACCTTCGAGATAAAAAGCGTGAACAACCGTTTTCTCGACGTGAACTTCCGTTTTCCGAAGTCTTACGGTTTTCTCGAGGACAAAATCAAAAAGTTGCTTTCAGCCAAAGTCTCAAGAGGAAAAGTCGACGTATTCATGACCGTCGAACCGGTAGGCACGGGCGACGTTGACGTCAAGGTCGACAGCGCGCTTGCCGGAAAGTATATAAACGCGCTCAGAAAGATATGCGCCGAGCACTCGATAATCGACGACGTGTCGGTATCGGTCATCGCGCGTTTTTCGGATATTTTCTCAAAGCAGGAGATCAGATACGATGAAGAGGCATTCGCCGCTGACGCCGCTGTTTCTTTCGGCGCCGCGCTGGACGCTTTCGTGGCTATGAGAGAGACGGAAGGAGAACAACTGAAAAACGATCTCTCCGAAAAAATAGCCGGTCTCGGCAATACAGTTGAAAAGCTGAAGGAGCTTTCTCCCGCTTCCCTTTCGGCGTACGAGAAAAAGCTGCGCGCAAGAGTTGAAGAGATTCTCGGAGATTCCGCATACGACGAAGGAAGGCTTCTTACGGAAGTGGCGATAATGGCAGACAGGATCGCCGTTGACGAGGAAACCACGAGGCTCGAAAGTCATTTGCTTCAATTTTCCGAAGTGCTCGCCTCCGGTGAAGCCGTCGGCAAGAAGCTCGATTTTCTCACACAAGAGATCAACCGCGAATTCAACACCATCGGATCTAAATGCAATATGCTCGAAATGTCAAAGCTCGTCATCGACGCGAAAAACGAGGTCGAGAAGATCAGAGAGCAGATCCAGAATATAGAATAAACAAATCAAGCAGTTAAGCTGAAAGGTAAAAATCATGAAAATGGTCAATATCGGCTTTGGGAACCTTGTTTCCCTCAGCAGAGTCGTTTCACTCGTAAGCCCGGATTCGGCGCCGATCAAACGCCTTATCCAAGACGCGAAGGACTCCGGAAGAGCCATCGACGTCACGTGCGGAAGACGCACGAGATGCGTTATCATAACAGACAGCGATCATATAATCCTGTCCGCGATACAGCCCGAAACTATTTCGAACCGTCTCAGCGGATCGGAAGACAGCGAGGATGAAGATGAGATCGAGGAAGAACAGTAAACGGGGAAAGATCCTCGTCATTTCGGGATGTGCCGGAAGTGGAAAAGGCACTGTGATCAAAGAGATCATGAAGATGTCCGACAAGTTCGCTTATTCTGTCTCAATGACGACAAGAGCTCCGCGCCCCGAGGATAAGGAAGGCGAAAGCTACATATTCGTCTCAAAGGAAAAATTCCGTGAGGAAATAGAAAAAGGCAGTTTTCTTGAATACGCGGAATACTGCGGCAACTATTACGGAACGCCGAAGTCATTTCTTTACGACAAAATATCAAAAGGTTTCACTGTGATACTTGAGATCGACACGGTGGGAGCGCAGAGCGTCATAGATCTCATTCCGAAGAAAGACAGGATGACGATCTTTCTTTCCGCGCCGAATTTCGCTTCTCTGAAAAGCCGTCTCGTAGGACGCGGTACAGAGACGCCGGAAGTAATCGAGCGCCGAATGGAGACCGCGCGTTCGGAAACGAGAAAATGCGGCATATACGATCACGTCGTCATCAATGACGACGGCAGGATAACGGATGCCGCAGAGCTCATATTCGCTCTGTGGAAGCAAAAAGTCCTGCGCGAGCCGATGACGGAAGCAGAAAAAGAAAAGTATTCCGACATTCTGCCCGACGACAACAATGAATTCATTGAAAAGTTCTTTTCAATCCAGTAACAGGAGACAACAAAATGATAAAACCGTCAGTTAACGACCTTTCAAAAAACAAGTACAACAGATACACCCTTTGCATAGCCGCTTCAAAGTGCGCAAGGCTGATAACGGAATCCGAAGCGGCAAACGACGCTTCCGCCGATTTCGCATCGACTGAAAAAGCGGCAAAAGAACCTTCTTCGGAAAAGCCCGTGATCGCAGCGATCCACAAGCTGTATGAAGAAAAGTATATAATCAAAATGCCTGGAGAAGAGCTTCCCGAAGACGCCGCGGAAAAGGTCGCGGAAGAAAAAGCAGATACCTCCGAAAACTGAAAAATCTATGGATCGAAAGATTTGCGGCGTTCACGTTTTTACGCAGATATATTCTCTTGACCGGGAATACAGTTATCTTATACCGGAAGGCGCCGAGATCGTGCCGGGAGATATCGTTTCTCTTCCGTTCGGTCCGTCCGACAGGAGCACCCGCGCCGTCGTGACGCGGATCTTAACGGACGAGGAAGCCGCAAAAGCCGACAGCGGAGAATTCGAGTTAAAAAGCATAACAGCCGTCGCATACAAAAACGCCTTTGACGAAAGCCGTCTCGAGCTTCTCAGATATATGACGGAACGTTATTTCACCACGTATCTTGAAGCTTCCAGGCTCCTTCTTCCTCCGGGATCCGATCCCGACGCCCGCGGCATCGCAAGGAAAAGCGCCGCGGCTTCCGAGAAATACGTCCGGTTCGTATCGGAAGAAAACGCTTCTTCTTTCCTCGATTCTCTCAAGGGTGCCCGTCGCGATAAATACAATGACGTCGTATCTCTGTTTCTTTCGGGAGGAGAGTTTTTCAGCGAACGCCGCGGCGATATTTCTCTTTCAGATCTGAAAAACGTTCCCGGCGTCACGCCCGCGCTTATAAAGCGGCTCTGCGAAGAGCACGTTCTCGAAATATCGGAAAAGCGGGAATTCCGCGATCCGTTCGCGCGGATGACCGTTCCCGGCGAAAACGACGCTTACTCGTCTTTTCGCACGGAAGAGCTGAACGACGAGCAGTCGGCGGCGCTTTCAAAGCTTTCTGCGCTTCTTTCGGATCCTTCCCCGCACTGCGCTCTTCTGTTCGGCGTTACGGGAAGCGGAAAGACGAGAGTGATGCTGCGTCTCATTGACGAAGCGATCTCCTCCGGCAAGAACGTGATAATGCTTGTGCCCGAGATCGCGCTCACCGGGCAAGCCATGAGGATACTCATAAGCAGATACGGAGAAAAAGTCGCGGTGCTTCATTCCGCGCTTTCAGACGGCGAGAGAAACGACGAATGGGACAGGATATCCTCCGGCGAAAAAAGCATAATACTCGGCACGCGTTCCGCGATCTTTGCCCCGTGCAAAAACGTGGGGCTCGTGATAATCGACGAGGAGCAGGATCAGAGCTATAAATCCGATTCGCACGTCCGGTACCACGCGCGTGATATTGCAAAGTTCATTTGCGCAAGATCGGGCGCTCTGTTGCTTCTTGCGTCCGCCACGCCGGATCTTGACAGCTTTTACCGCGCTCTTTCCGGAAAATACGAGCTTTTGAAGCTCAGAAAAAGGTACGGTGACGGCGGTATACCCGACGTCGTCATATCGGATGTGAGAAACGATTTCCGCGACGACCCGGGATCTCTGATAGGCAGAGAACTTTCGGAGCGTATATCCCGCGCGCTGGAGAAAAACGAGCAGATCATACTCTTCGTGAACAGAAGAGGCTACAACCGTTTTATAATTTGCAGATCGTGCTCGGAGGTGATAATGTGTCCGAACTGCAGCGTTTCGCTGACGTATCACGTATCGCCGTCCGGAAGTTTCCTTCAATGTCACTACTGCGGATACAGAAGCGAAGTTCCGTCGAAATGTCCGTCCTGCGGATCTGATCACCTTTACAATATGGGGTTCGGCACGCAGCAGGTGGAAAAACAGCTTTCCGACAAATATCCCGCCGCGCGCGTGATGAGGCTTGACGCCGACACCGTCACAAAAAAGGACTCTCACGACAAGATACTGAACGCCTTCAAGAATCACAAAGCCGATATTCTCGTCGGCACGCAGATGGTCGCCAAGGGGCACGATTTTCCGGGGGTCACGCTTGTGGGCGTGATACTCGCCGACGGATCGCTCTATTCGTCGGATTACAAAGCGAAGGAGCAAAGTTTTTCACTGTTCACTCAGGTGATCGGAAGAGCAGGCAGATCGTCAAAGCGCGGAACGGCGCTGATACAGACGTTCAGCCCGTACAACGAAGCGCTGAATCTCGCCGCTTCTCAGGATTACGAACGCTTTTACGACTCCGAGATCGCTCTGCGAAAAGCTCTGCTGTTCCCTCCGTTCTGTGATATATGCGTCATGGAGCTGAAGGATGAGAACGAAGAGCGCCTGAACGAAAGCTCGGAAAAGCTCATGAAGATCATTTCCGATCTGCTTTCGGGCGAATTCAAGGAAACTAAAATAATCCTGTACGGACCTTTTGAAGCTATGCCGTACAAGATAAACAACATATACAGAAAAAAATGCGTGGTCAAATTCAGATTTTCTTCCGGTTCTTCGCGTTTTCTCAAAGAAATAATATCGGAGTTCCGTAAGGTATCCGGAAAAACGCTGTTCTCGGTAGACATAAATCCGAAAAACGTCTGAATCCGGACTGATTTCACCGTTCGCGCTTTCAAAGCCGCTCATTGCGGCATATATAAAACACCGGTGCGATTTCCGGAAATATTTGAACCGCCCGTAAGGCGGCACGGAGATTATTATGGCAATCAGAAAAATCGTAAAAAACGGCGATCCCGTTTTGAGAAAGATCTCAAAAAAGGTAGATAATATAGACAAGAGGACGATCGTGCTCATTGACGATATGCGCGATACTCTCGAAAAATCCGGCGGCGTCGGTCTCGCGGCGGTCCAGGTGGGAATACTGAAAAGGATAGTTCTCGTAGACAACGGCGAGGAAGTCCTCGAGCTTATAAACCCCGAGATAATATCGAAAGAGGGCGAGCAGGAGGAAGTCGAAGGATGCCTTTCCTGCCCTGACGTTTGGGGTATCACGAGAAGGCCCATGAAGGTCACCGTGACCGCACTCGACAGAAACGGCGAGCAGAAAACTTATACCGGAGAAGGTCTCACGGCAAGGTGCTTCTGTCACGAGATCGATCATCTTGACGGCAAGCTTTTTATTGACGACGTGGTACGCTTTCTTGACAAGGACGAGGTGGAAGCAGACGAATGAAGTGTATCTTCATGGGAAATCCGGCTTTTTCCGCCCGTATACTTCAAAAAATATATGACAGCGGGCTTTTTGATACCGTGGCGGCGGTGACCTCTCCCGACTCGCAGAAAGGCAGAGGCATGAAGCTGCAGTTTTCCGAGGTGAAAAAATACGCTCTCGAAAAAGATATGCGGATATATCAGCCGGTGAATCTGAAAAAGGAAAACTTTGAGGATTTCCTTCTCGAATTTGATCCGGACGTGATAGTCGTCGCCTCTTTCGGTATGCTTTTGCCCGGATACGTTATCGACTATCCGAAATTCGGCTGTATAAACGTACACGCTTCCCTGCTCCCCGAATACCGCGGAGCGGCTCCGATAAACAGAGCCATAATGGACGGAAAAAAGCTCACGGGCGTCACGATAATGAAAATGGACCGGGGACTTGACACCGGAGACATGATATCGAACGTTCCCGTCGATATACTCGATAACGACGACTATCTTTCTCTTCACGACAAGCTCGCGGACGAGGGCGGAGATCTTCTTATCAGGACGCTTCCCGATATTTTCGAAGGCAAAGCTTCATATACTCCGCAAAACGACGCTCTCCATACTTACGCCGCGAAGATAAGAGAGGAAGAGCGCGATATAGACTGGACGCGTTCCGCTTATGAGATATCGTGCCTCGTAAGAGGGCTTTCTCCCGATCCGTGTGCGAAAGCCGTTACTTCGGAAGGAACGGAATTCAAGATCTATGCGGCGCATCCCGTCGAAAAATCAAGTTCGGACGTGCCTTGCGGTCATTTCTGCGGCGACAAAAAGACGATCCGTATCTCATGCAAGGACGGCGATCTTGTGATCACCGAGCTTCAGGCGGCTGGCGGAAAGCGTCTGAAAGCGCAGGATATACTCAACGGAAAAAAGATAACCGCCGCGACCGTATTCAAATAATCATACTATTCAACTCTAACGGAGGTAAAGATGGACGGGCTGACTGCTTATATCCTTCTCTGTCTTCCGGCGCTTCTGTTCTCACTTTGGGCGAGCGCCAACGTCAGATCGACGTTTTCAAAATATTCAAACGTATCTCCGCGAAGCGGTCTCACTTCCGAACAGGCTGTGTTTGCCGTTCTCGAGCACAATCATATTCGCGGCGTCGCCACCGAATATATAGCGGGAGAGCTTACCGATCATTATGACCCGAAAGCAAACGTGATACGCCTTTCGCAGTCCGTGGGAGGCAGATCATCCGTGGCTTCCATCGGAGTCGCGGCTCACGAGGCGGGTCACGCCGTACAGTACGGCGTCGGTTACGGTCTTATAAAACTTCGGACCGCCATAATACCGATCTGTCAGATCGGTTCAAACGCTGCAATGCCGCTGATAATCGCCGGCGCGATCTTCTCCTTCCAGCTTCTTATAAAGCTCGGCATCGTTTTTTTCGGTTTTTCCGTGCTCTTTCAGCTTCTCACCCTTCCGGTGGAGCTCGACGCAAGCAGAAGAGCGCTTGAAGCGATAAAAGCCTCGGGATATCTCGAAGCCGATGAGCTTGCCGGCGCGAAAAAGGTACTGCGCGCCGCCGCTTTGACTTACGTTGCGGCTCTTGCCGCCGCGCTTGCTAACTTCATCCGCCTTATTGCGATGTTTTCAAGGCGGAATTCACGATGAGGAAAAATTCTCACGGGCAGAATAACGCTTCCCGTACCGTCTGTGCGCGAAGCGCCGCCGTAAACGCTCTGATGCGTTTTGAGAGCCGCGGCAGCTATTCGAACATCGAGCTCGACGTGTTTTTAAAGTCTGCCGACCTGTCGAGCGAAGACAAACGTCTGTTCACGCTCATTTTTTACGGTGTGATCGAAAACAGGATTTTTCTCGATCACGTTATATCCTCGATGACGGATATAAAAAGGCTGTCTCCGAAGATACTCTGCGTTCTGCGTTCGGCTTTCTATCAGCTCATATTCACAGACAAGATACCTCCGTACGCAGCCGTGAATGAAGCGTGCGGCGAGGCGAGATCCGACGGCAGAGGCGCGGTCTCGCTCGTAAACGCGGTGTTGAGGAACTTTTTGAGGACGTATCCCGAACACGGCAAGGACGCGCTCGTGCGCGATATGGGGATAAACGACAGAAGCGTCGTATATTCCTGCTCAAAGGACGTTATTTCCGTTCTCGACGCCGGTTACGGAAGAGAAAAAGCCGACAGCGTGCTGAAGAGCTTTGAAACAAAGCCGGGGCTTTCCGCTGTCGTGAACACGTCCGTGATATCCGCTCGTGATTTCATAACCGGACTTTCCGAAAAAGGTATCGAATGCTTTTCGCCCGAAGGCTTTGACGATCTCGTATATATACCCTGCGGAGCAAATCCCGCGGAGCTGCCGGGCTTTGAAAAAGGCTCGTGCTTCATCCAGGACCTGTCATCCCACGCCGCCGTAAGAGCTCTCCTTCCCGAAGAAGGCGATACGCTTATCGACGTGTGCGCCTGCCCGGGCGGCAAGACGTTCGCATCCGCCCTGATGATGAACGGGCGAGGGCGTATAATATCGCTGGACGTACATAAAAACAAGCTTTCTCTTATCACAGGCGGATGTAAAAGACTCGGGATAGATTTTGCAGAGGTGCGCCGGTGCGACGCGCTTTCGCCCCTGACCGAGTTCTTCGGGACTGCGGACAAGGTCATATGCGACGTTCCCTGCTCGGGTCTCGGAGTGATCGCCAAAAAGCCGGAGATACGTTATAAAACGAAAAATGATATTGCTTCGCTTCCTGCGCTTCAGCGCGAAATACTCGAAAAAAGCGCGGCGTATCTTAAAACGGGCGGAAAACTGATGTATTCCACCTGCACTCTGAATCCCGAAGAGAACGACGGGGTTACAAACGGTTTTCTTGCCGCGCACGACGATTTCGTCCGCGTTTCCGGAAAAGAAAGCGGCGTAACGCTTTTCCCGGATGAAGCGCGCGAAAAGTACGGAGCGCCGCACGACGGTTTTTTCTACGACATACTGATGAAAATAAAATAGGACTTATTATGCCAGCCGACCTTAAATCACTTTTTCCGGAAGAGATCGAGGAAATGATCCTTCCGCTCGGGCTTGAAAAATACAGAGCCAAGCAGATCTTCGAGTGGATGACGCGCGGCGTTTCATCCTTCGACGAGATGACAAACATATCAAAAAAACAGCGCGAGATCCTTTCCGGCTCGTTCGTCATTTCTCACGCGGAGCCGGTTAACGTGCTGAGATCGAAAACGGACGGCACGTTGAAAATACTGTGCGCCTTTCCTGACGGCGCTTACGCAGAATGCGTCGCTCTTCCCTACGAGCACGGGATCAGCGCGTGTATATCCACGCAGTCCGGATGCAGGATGGGATGTTCATTCTGCGCGTCGACAAAAGCCGGATTTACAAGAAACCTTCTTCCCGGCGAGATGATCTCGCAGATACAGCTTTTAAACTCCGAAAAGCAAAAGGAAGATCCGGGATTTTTCATAAATCACGTCGTTATGATGGGGATCGGAGAGCCGCTCGATAATTACGAAAATTCCGTGAGATTTTTAAGACTCGTAAATCATCCTTCCGGACTCGGGATCGGAATGAGGAACATTTCGCTGTCGACCTGCGGCCTCGTTGATAAGATAAACAGGCTCGCAAAAGAAGACCTGCAGATAACGCTTTCGGTTTCCCTGCACGCTCCGGACAATGAGATAAGATCCAAACTGATGCCGGTAAACAACAAATACTGCGTCGAGGAGCTGATAGAAGCGTGCCGCGGATACATAGCCTCCACCGGGAGAAGGATATCATTTGAATATTCGATGATCTCGGGCGTGAACGACTCTCCGTACTGCGCCCAAAAGCTCTCGGATCTCCTTTCCGGGATGCTGTGTCACGTTAATCTCATCCCGGTAAACAGTATAAAAGAGCGCGACTTTCGCGCCTCGGACAAGAAGGCTCTGCGGATATTCCGGGACATTCTTACTAAAAATCACATAAATTCAACGGTAAGGCGGACCATGGGCGCGGATATAAGCGCCGCCTGCGGTCAGCTCAGGGCAAAGAATCTGTAAAATCCAGTTCAAGGGTTTGTTATGAATTACTACGGTGCAAGCGATATAGGGCGAAAAAGAAAATCGAATCAAGACTGCTTTTCCGTTTTCAGGGTGGGAGACTACCTTGCCGCCGTGGTATGCGACGGAATGGGAGGCGCCAAGGGCGGCAACATCGCTTCGAACATGGCTACAATGCTTTTCGAAAAGCGGATGCGCGACTTTTTCGATAAGCTGAAAGGCAAGCCCGCCTCAAAATATATCGACAGGTTCATATCGTATGCCGTCGGCGAAACGAATTACGATATCTACCGCCTTTCTCTGCGGGATTTCTCGCTCAACGGTATGGGAACGACGTTCACCGCCTATCTTACGGACGGTATCGATCACATAACGGTAAACGTGGGCGACAGCAGGATATACTACATTCCGGACATAAGCACGTGCGACGATATCAAGGACGCTTTCGTAAAGAAGCTCACGAAGGATCACTCGTACGTCCAGAATCTCATCGACGCCGGGACGATCACGGAAAAAGAAGCTCTTACGCATCCGAGCAGGAACGTGATAATGCGAGCCGTCGGGGTAGACGAATTCGTCGAGCCGGATATCACTCATCATGAGCTTTCCGGCGGCAGCGTACTTTTGTGCACCGACGGATTATCCGGCTATTTCACAAGAGACAGATCGTATCTGAAAATACTTAGAAGCGACTTTTCGCTCAGGTCGAAGGTACTGAATCTGATAGATTATGCCAATTTCAACGGCGGGACGGACAATATAACGGCAGTTCTCGTGGAGATCTGAATTCAATTCAAGCGGGTTAGAGAAATTGATCAACAACAAAAATTACACCGATCTTATCGGTACTGTTCTGAATGAAAGATATAAGCTGACTGATCTTTGCGGGATCGGCGGAATGGCGGTGGTTTTCCGCGCCGAGGATCTGCAGACCGGAAAAGAGGTCGCCATAAAAATACTGAACGACGACAACAGCTCGGACGAAAAAGCCGTAAGGCGGTTTGTGAACGAATCGAAAGCCGTCGCCATGCTTTCACACGAAAACATAGTCAACATTTACGACGTGACGTTCGACGATCCGCTGAAATATATCGTCATGGAGCTCGTCGAAGGCGTCACGCTCAAGGATTATCTCGAGAAAAAAGGAAAGCTCCCGGTCGATGAGGCGCTTTCCTACACAGCGCAGATACTCAGCGGTCTCGAACACGCTCACGGCATGGGCATAATCCACCGCGATATGAAGCCTCAGAACATCCTCCTCCTGCCGGACGGCTCAATAAAGATCACGGATTTCGGCATTGCAAAGCTTCCGACCGCGGACACCATCACTATGTCTGACAAAGCCATGGGAACGGTGCATTATATCAGCCCCGAGCAGGCGAGCGGAGAGCCCACGGACGCAAGGACAGATATATATTCAGTAGGTGTCATGCTGTACGAGATGGTCACCGGGAAGCTTCCGTTCAACGGAGACACTCCCCTTGCCGTCGCCATGATGCAGGTCAACAACGAACCCACCGATCCGAGCAAATACGCACCGGAGCTTCCGAAGGGCGTCGTACAGATAATACTTAAAGCCATGCGAAAGGATCCCGACGACAGGTTCCGTTCCGCAAAATCTATGCTTCGCGCCGTCACTATCGTCAAATCGTCTCCGGACGTGGTATTCGAGGAAAAGAAAAAGAACCGCGCAGTCGAAAAAGTCGACGAGACAAAGCCCGAGGAAAAAAAGACGGGCGCCGTCGGTTTCGTGCGTGAAAAGAACGATAAGGCAAAAGAAACGGCTCCGAAAAAGCCCATAAAGATCAAAAAAGCAAAGCGCACGATGTTCCCGATCATATTCGGCGTCTGCGCCGCATTTCTGATCGTTCTTCTCGTGAGCGCTTTGATCGTCGGTATGTCGTTTTTGAAGAATCAGACGAAGGATCTCAGCATCACCGTCACGATTCCTCAGCTTGTCGGTGAAAAGTTCACTCAGGATCTGTCATCGTCGCTGTCCTCAGGCAACATCAGAGTCGCCGGGACGGAATACAGATTCAGCTCCGACTACCCGGAAAACACGATCATATCTCAGACCCCCGCCGCCGGAACGAGAAGAAAACTCGCCAACGACACGCTTTTCTGCGACGTAACCCTCGTGATAAGTCAGGGCAAGCAGAAGGTCACGATGCCCGACGTCACCGTAACGGAATACAGGACCGCAAGGATAAAGCTCACGAATCTCGGGCTCAACGTACAGATAGTCAAGAAATATGACGACGCGATCCTTGACGGATACGTCATTTCAGCGAGCGTTCCCGCCGGAACGGAGATCTCCTCCGGCGACACGGTCACAATATACGTGAGCGAGGGGCAGCAGATAAAATACGCGAAGATGGTGAACGTTCTCGGCATGGATTACAGCGATGCGAAGAGGACGATAGAGAACGCCGGCTTCGTCGTGGGCAGGATAACCCGCGAGCCGTCGGACTTCCCCACCAACGCCGTGGTTTCACAGAGCGTCGAGCAGGATCAGCTCTGTCCGATGAAGTATACGATCGTCGATCTCGTGCTGAGCATACAGTACACTGACGAGGTCAAACAGCAGATGGAGGAAGAACGTCTGCGTCTTGAAGAAGAGGAAAGGTTGAGGCTCGAAGAGGAAGAGCGGCTGAAACAGGAGCAGGAGCAAAACGGTCAGAGCGAGGCCGAAAACGGCGGTTCCGGTGAGAATACCGAAAATACCGAAAACACAGAAAACGGAGAGTCTTCCGGATCGGGCGAAAACGGTGAAAATTCCGGAAACGGCGGAGAAAGCCAAGGTAACGATGCCTGACGCCGATATGAAAAAAAGCGCCGGCAAAGGCGCTGAAGAAGAGCTTTTTCAAGGAAAAATAATAAGCTGCATCGGCGGCATATATACCGTCGCTTCTTCGTTTTCCGGCGAAGAGAAACTGTATCCGTGCAGCGCGAGAGGCGTTTTCCGTCATAACGGCGTGACTCCCGTCGCCGGGGACAACGTAAAGTTCTTTATCGAAAAAGGCGGCAAGGGCTGCGTATATTCCGTCGAGGAAAGAAAGAATTTCCTTTTGAGACCGCCGCTTTCGAATCTCGACGTGCTTTTCATCGTCTGCGCCGCCGCGTCTCCGGATCCGTCGACGCTTGCGATAGACAAGCTTTCGTGTCTCGCGCATTTTCACGGTATTGAGCCGGTCGTTATCGTAAACAAAGCCGAGCTTGACCCGGATTCCGCGGAAAATCTGAAAAACGTATACGAAAAATGCGGTCACAGAGTCATCGTATTCTCTCAAAGCGACCATGATACTGCGCCTGATTTGATTCTCCCCATCGTGAAAGGCAAGGTTTGCGCGTTCGCGGGAGTTTCCGGCGTGGGAAAATCGACGATCATCAACGCAATTTTCGGAACCAACGCTTTGAAGACCGGCGAGCTGAGTCTCAGGCTGAGACGCGGCAGGAACACCACGCGCGACAGCATACTTTACAGAGCCTCGGACGATACGTACATAGCCGATACGCCGGGCTTCTCTCTGCTCGATTTCGGCAAATATTACATAATGTCGAAAAGCGAGCTTCCATATTCGTTCATGGAATTTGAAAAATACATAGGCAAATGCCGGTATACGAAATGCACGCACACCGTCGAAGAGGGGTGCGCCGTGCTCGACGCCGTTTCCGGCGGAGATATACCCCGCTCGCGCCACGACAGCTATCTTTATCTATACGAATGTGTGAAAAAGCACAACGAATGGGATAAAAAAACGTTATAATCTCATATTGCAATGTATCTTTTTTGAGTTTTCAAAGTCGTATAAAACATTCAAAAAAATTTCATTTTTTATCTTGACAAACGGCTCTTGCCGTCATATAATAAAGGCGGATAGTAGTTGTACAGTTTGATCGAGGTGAAGTTTTAGAAGAACACAATTTCTTTGACTTTCCTGACGGTATGTTTTGCCCGGTATGCGGGTATGTTATACAAAATTAGTTTTTAAGATTTTAAGGGGGAAATACTAAATGAAAAAGAGAGTGTTCATCTTATTTGCCGTTGTGCTTGCCTCGATTTTAATTTTCGCGTCGTGCGCATCGGAAAAACTTGACAATGTCGAAAACATTGGTCAAACGCTCGATATCGCTGCGGACGCCGGTGCTGAAAACGTAAATGATATTAAAACGGCAGACACGAATAATTCGGATGATCAAATCGCCGATATCTTCCCCGACGCCGATTATACGAAAGATCAGGCTATCGCGGACGGATGCAGAGTCATCGTCATTAATAAAGTTGTAAACGATTACGGCTTTACCGTTTCCGATTATGAATATCTCTCCGAGGGAAACAGAATCGAGTTCCGTGATGCGATCAAAGCGGGTGAATTTGCCGAAACCGCGTACGCCTATTTCTATGCTGACGGAAGTTTGAATCAATACGTGAAATACGTCGCTGATGAAGACGGTTATCATTACAAAACCGCCGTTTATACGGACGGAAATACAGAAATTAAATCTTACGATTACGCTTATTTTGTTTATACAGATAACGGAAAGTCCTTTATGTTCCTGTTTACAAACGATGAAACAATGGATTTCGAGAAGTACAATGCTCAAGCTTTCTCCGGAGCTTATCCGGATGATCGTATAAAGCAGGAGACCGCAATGTTATTCATCGATTCTCTCTGATAAACAGCTCAATTTAAGTTGATTTTTAGGTATTACCTAAGTTTGAATATGTTATTTCAAGGAGGCTTATCATGAAAATCAAAGCGTTAATTTGTTCAGTTCTCGTACTCGCCGTTATCGCGGTTTTCGCGTCGTGCGCATCGGAACAGTTTGACGGTCCCGGCGAAGCGCTGACGGGAGAAAGTGATAAAACAAATGAAGGTTCCGAGAACGAAACCGCGGAAGGTGTATCGTACGCGGATTATACCTACGAACAGGCTGTCGCCGACGGATGCGAGGTATACGTTCTGACCGGTGATACCGTTTCAACCGCCGAGCTCAAAAGCGAAGGAAACAAAGCCGGTTTCTACACGGCCCTCGACAAAAACGAGTACGCTTCTTTTGCTACGGTCATCTTCACTAAGGATATGAAACTTTTGCAGTACGTCGACCGTATTTCAGATGAAAACGGATATCACGTCCGTTCGTTTTCCACCGAGCCGGGCAAGGAAGAAGACGTCAAGTATGATTTTGCATATCTGTCTTCCTATACTTCTTCGAACGGCAGCAAAAGCTATATTTTCACGAACGACGAATCCGTCACGTGCGAATATTACTGGTCATGCGTCGCAAAGGGAACTCTCACCGAAAAGATCGGTAAGAACGTCGCATATATGATCTGAACAAGCCAAAAAGCGGTCCCGGAGCCGAAAGCAAACGGCTCCGGGATTTTTGTTTGATAATGCGCGTCATAAGCGCTTTTCTATTCTGTACGGCGTAAAGCTGATGTGATCCGACGCGACGAGTTCCATTGAAACGCCCTCAAAGCTCTTCACGAGCCTGCTGTCGGGAACGGAATGAAGGTGACCGTAATATACCCTTTCTATCCCCGCCTCTTTTATGACGTCAAAGCACGGATTTCTCCTTGCGACCTGATAAGGAATGAGAGGATAATGAAAGAAAGCGATGATCTCGCGCTGCTTTCCTTCGGTCTGAGCGAGGCTTTCTCTCAAAGCAAGCGCGGCATTTACGGAAAGGACCGTTCTTTCCTTCTCGCGTTCGAGGATCTTTATATCCTCGCTTTCCATTTTGTCCTCGCATATCCAGCCGCGGGAGCCGCAGATAATGAAATCGCCGCACGCGCAGGCGTCGTTCTGCAAAAATGATATGGTTTCGAATCCGTTTTCAAGCGTGAATTTTCTCAGCTTTGAAAGCGTGTTCCACCAGTAGTCGTGATTTCCGCGCATGAGTATCTTTTTTCCGGGAAGCGCGTCGATGAATTTAAGATCCTCGAATACCTCGTCGAGCTTCATCGCCCACGAAATATCTCCGGGAATGACGACCGTGTCGCCCTCGCAGACTCTGTATTTCCAGTATTCGGACAGCTTTGACGTATAATCGCGCCAACCGCCGCCGAAAACGTCCATAGGCTTGTCGCATCCGAAAGAAAGGTGAAGATCACCGATCGTAAAAAGTGCCATTGAAAACTCCGTAAAATGAATAACCGAATACCGTCCGATACATAATATGAACGGCAATCAAAAAGCATGAGCGATCCTGCTTTGCATTGCATAATAACCGTTTACGGAGATAATCATGAACAACACCAAAGACAGAAGCACGTCCGCGGGCGACTCCCGCGCGCCCGAGCATATAAAGGATATCAACTGCGAGGTCAAAAATTGCAGTTACAATGATGAAGAGCGTTACTGCACCGCAAACCGCGTAAACATCGGTCCCTGCTGCGCAAACAGCACGCCGGAGACGGTCTGCGCCACCTTCAAGCCCAAGTCGGGCTCCGCAAAGAGCGAAAGTACAAAGTCCGGAAGCGACAGATCCGGAAGCGACAGATCCAGGAGCAATAGCTCCGGGAGCAATAGCTCCGGGAGCAGTAGCTCCCATAATTCGGGATCCTGCGCGGCATCGGAAGGCTGCAGATAAATAATAAGCGGGGACGCCTTTGTCCCCGCGTTTTTTCATTCCGTTGCTATTTTTTTTACCGTTTCCCTCATGTCCGCGGGAGAAATAACGTCGCCGAAGCGCGGCTTTTTGGTAAACAGCGCCATGATCGGAGCGGGTATCTCGGTATTCGTTCTGCCGGAAAGCTTCTTTATCGCTTCGAATTCGTCCGAGCATACCTCGGAGGTGATGGAGCGGTAGACGTTCGCGGCGAACTTGTAGGCGCTCGCCGTGGAGCAAACGAGCATATGGGTATCGTCGTTGCTCTGACGCATATAATCGCGCGCGGTCTTCAGCGCCACCGCGGTATGGGTGTCGCAGAGATACGAGAAATCGCAGAAAGCGTGCTTTACCATATTGGAGGTCATCTGTTCGTCGCACCAGCCGCCGTAAAATACGGAATCCATCTTCTTTTTGACGTTGGCTGAAACACGGTAGCTGCGGTTCTCATTGAGCTCCGTCATGTATCTCTTCGTTTCCTCCGGACCGGCAAGCAGATATAGGAGCCTTTCAAGATTGCTGGAAACGAGGATATCCATAGAGGGGCTCATCGTCTGATAAAAGCGTCTGTCTCTGTTATATATACCGGTCTTGAGAAAATCGGTAAGGATATTGTTGGTATTGGAAGCGCATACGAGCTTTCCTATGGGAAGTCCCATGCATTTTGCAAGATACGCGGCGAATATGTTGCCGAAATTCCCGGTGGGGACCGTCACGTTTATGTATGAGCCGAGCTTTATGCGGTCTTGATTTACGAGATCGCAGTATGCGGAAACGTAATATACGATCTGCGGAACGAGTCTGCCCCAGTTAATCGAATTCGCACTGGAAAGAAACGCTTTTTCCGATATTTCTTCCCTGAGTCCGGTATCCGTAAATATCTTCTTCACCGCCGTCTGAGCGTCGTCAAAGTTGCCTTTGATAGCGAAAACGTTCACGTTGTCTCCGTCCTGAGTATCCATCTGGAGCTTTTGAGTCTTGCTTACGCCGCCGTCGGGATAAAACACGGTGATCTTTATCTGATCGACGTTTTTATAGCCTTCGAGAGCCGCCTTTCCGGTGTCTCCGGAAGTGGCGACGAGAACGCACGCCGTCCTTTTTTCGCCGGTCATTTTCAGCGCGTTCGACAAAAGCCTCGGCATTATCTGAAGAGCCATGTCCTTGAAAGCACAAGTGGGACCGTGCCACAGTTCAAGGACGGAAAAATTACCGAGGATGGGAGTAACGGGTGCGGGATCGCTGCCGAATTTGTCCGGAGAATAAGCTTCCTCGCAGAGGCGCGGAAGTATATCCTCGTATTCGTCGAGATACTTACCCATTATTCGGCAAGCTCTTTCCGCATAGCTCATACCGCAAAGCGCTTTTATCTCGTCGAGAGTGAGCTGCGGTATGGTCTCCGGCATGAAAAGCCCGCCGTCTTCGCAAAGTCCCTGTTTTATGGCAACGGCGCCGCTGACTTTTTCCGCGGAGCCTCTTGTGCTGACATACTTCATTTGAATGCCTTTCGCTGTTTTATGTAATTATAATATATTCACACGCTCTCGAAAGCGTCACGAATATGATTGATATACGCCTTTGAAGAAGATTTGCCGGAAAGAACGCCGGAGGGCGTATATACCTCGATGACGTCAAATCTGAAATCGCATTCGCCGCACCTGTCCTGATTTTCCTCCACGTACCGTTCCGCCGCCCTTACGACGTAGCGGATCTTCGCTTTGTCCACGGCTTCCGACGCTCTGCCGTACTTTCTCGCGGAATCGAAGGTCCTCGTTTTCACCTCGGCGAACACGACGACGCCGTCTTTTTTCGCTATCAGGTCTATCTCTCCGCCGCGGATCGTGTATTTTCTTTCAAGGATCGCATATCCGTGTTTTTCAAGATAATCCGCCGCCAGCTCCTCGCCGCAGTCACCTAATTTCTTCCTGTAATTCTCCATTCATTTCACCGATGATGTTTTTCAGGAAAGTTTTTCTGTGCGCGGGGCACGGACCGTATTTCTTTATCAGTTCTCTGTGTTCCTTGGTGGGATATCCCTTGTGCTTTGCAAACTTATACTCCGGATACATATGATCGAGCTCTTCGCAGTATCTGTCGCGCATGACCTTGGCGATGATCGAAGCCGCCGCGACGCTCGGAAGCTTTCCGTCTCCTTTGACTACGCTGATGGCGGGGATATCGAAGCCTCTTGAAACGTTCCCGTCAATGAGAAGTATCTCGGGTCTGACTTTGAGAAGCGACACGGCGCGGCGCATGGCGAGAAGCGACGCGTTCAGTATGTTCATCACGTCTATTTCGTACGGATCGGCGTGCGCCACCGCCCAATCCGTCGCGTTTTCCTTTATGATCTCGAAAAGCTCGTCGCGTTTTTCGGGAGAAAGCTTTTTCGAGTCGTTGAGAGATTCGATATGTATATCCTTCGGAAGTATGACCGCGGCGGCGTAAACCGGTCCCGCCAGGGGTCCTCTTCCCGCCTCGTCGAGTCCGCAAACGATATTGTACTTTTCAGCCGTCAGGCTGTTCTGAAACATCCAATCCATGATCTGCACCAATAAGCCTGTATATAGGCGTGTCATTCAAGGACGTCGAGAGTTATCCTCCCCGTCTTTCCCGCTCTGAATTCATCGAGAAGCATCACGGCGCATCTTTCCTCGTCGACCTCGCCGCCTCTGAGAAGAAGCCCGCGCTTTCTGCCTATCGAAAGATATACGTCGTAAACGAAGCCGTTTTCGTCATCGGCATCGTGCCCCGATTTTTCTATATCGAGTTCGTCCCTGGTCAGTCCGTATCTTTTGCACAGACAGCCGGGATACATTTTTATGAGCTTTTTCAAGAGAGCGAATGCGACGTCCTCACGTATGAGCACCGTGTCCTTGATGGCGCCGGTGGCGGCGAGATTCTCGCCGACGGTCACGTCCTCGAACTTCGGCCACAAAACACCGGGCATATCGAGAAGCTCAAGTCCTATCGACGTCTTGACCCACTGCTTTGTCATTGTAACGCCGGGTCTGTCCTCGACAGCCGCTTTTTTGCTTCCGCAAAGCTTGTTTGTAAGAGTCGACTTTCCCACGTTGGGGATGCCGAGTATCATGGCTCTTATCGGGACGTTCATCCCTTTTTCGCTGTAACGTCTGAGCTTTTCGCTCATCATTATCTTTACGGTCTTGTCGATTTTAGCTATTCCCTGACCCGTGGAGCAATCGGTGGCTATAACGTGTGAGCCGTCCTTTTCGGCAAAATACTCGCACCATTTCTCGGTCACGGTATCATCGGCGAGCGACGCCTTGTTAAGAACGGTAAGCACGGGCTTCGGCGAAACGAGTTTTTTTATCTCGGGATTCCTGCTCGAATAAGGGATCCTCGCGTCAAGCAGCTCGATGATCATATCGACGTATTGAAGATTCTCACGTATGAGTCTCTTCGTCTTCGCCATATGCCCGGGAAACCACTGTATCCTGTCAGACGGCATATCAGTTCACGACTCCGATTCCGGATGAAACGGGCCAGACTCTGAAAATCACCTTGCCGAGAATGTATTTTTCATTCAACTGACCTATCCTTGACGAACGGCTGTCGATCGAACCGTTTCTGTTGTCGCCCATGACGAAAACGCAGTTCTTATCGACGGTTATCGGATACATTCCGGCGTTGCCGTAATCCTCCATACTCATCCCGGGAACGAATTTGACGTAATCCTCATCGAGGACGACGCCGTCAACGGTAACTTTCCACGTTTTGAAATCTATATCGACCGTCTGTCCCTCGGTGGCGATTACTCTCTTTATGAGGGGTTCGTCCGTTTTGTAATGAGGGGCGGATATGACGATGATATCGCCCGTCTTCGGCTTATATCCGAGATTTGATATTATAAGAGCGTCCCTGTCCTTCAGCGTATCGGTCATGGAGGTCCCGTCTACTACGACATATCTCATGATGAAGGTGAACATGAGAAGGACCGCCGCAAGAGCGAAAATGAACGTCTCTATCCATTCGAAATAATTGTTTACGATCTTTGTTTTAAGATCGGTATGCTCTTCTTTTTCTTCAAGCCCGGTCTGATTTTTGATTGATTTCATTAAGATCACCACAAAGCACTCTCCGGAAAAGCGCAAAAAGCCGAATCCGGACAGTAAAAAGGGCGTTGCCGCGGCAACACCCGAAAGAAGTATGTATTTTGATTTTCCATACGCTTTACGGGATTTTTGTCGGAGAAGGATCGCTCCTTCTCCGAACGCGGTATGCAGCGCCTGCACAATTCCTGAAAACGTACCATGACAAAGAGGTCATGTGCAGATCTCCGGCGGCATTCCGTAAACCCTGTGCCTCAGATAAGCTCCTTGACTTTCGCAGCCTTACCAACGCGATTGCGGAGATAATAGAGCTTAGCGCGGCGAACCTTACCGCGGCGGATGACTTCCACCTTGGCAACGTTGGGGGAATGAAGCGGGAACGTCTTTTCGACGCCTACGCCGTAAGAAACGCGTCTTACGGTGAAGGTCTCGGAGATCCCTCCGTTTTTCCTTGCTATTACCGTACCCTCAAAAAGCTGTATCCTTTCACGGGTACCCTCTTTGATCTTGTTGTGTACGCGAACGGTATCACCGACGGAAAACTCGGGGGCGTTCTCTTTAATCTGCTCGTTTGTCAAAGCCTTCAATAAATCCATTTTGGGCTTCTCCTTTCAAAAATAATATTTTATTTTGGAAAGATCGCAAGAGTTCATGCTGAGTCCGGCAGAGGAACACTTATATCTATACCGCAACAGTCTAATTATAGCACAGCAAGATGCGCATTTCAATAGATTTTTCAACATTTTTTGATTTTTTCGCAATTCCGCCGCGATTTTGCGGCGCAAAAGAAAAAAGTACCGGTCCGTGTTGATAAAAAAAGCGTTTTATGCTATAATGTCTAAGCGCGGTAAAAGCGATTTTTCCCCGTGCAAAGCAAATAATCCGCCCTCGCGGGCATTCAGGACCGAATATGTCAACAGTTTATCAAAAAAGAGGCGTTTCCGCCTCCAAGCAGGACGTTCACAACGCAATAAAGAATATAGACAAAGGGCTCTTTCCCGGAGCCTTCTGCAAGATAATCGAAGACGCGTCTGACAGCGAATATTGCTGTCTCATGCACGCCGACGGAGCGGGCACTAAGTCTTCCCTCGCATATATGTACTACAAGGAGACCGGCGATCTGTCGGTATTCACCGGGATAGCGCAGGATTCTCTCATAATGAATATCGACGATCTCATATGCGTCGGCGCCGGTGCTTCCAAGGAGGACGTTTTCGTCGTCAGCAACACCATCGGCAGGAATGCTCACAGAGTCCCCGGAGAAGTTATAAAAACGATAATCGAAGGATACGAGATCATCGCTCAGACTCTCCGCGAAGGCGGACTCAACGTGGTGCTTTCCGGGGGCGAGACCGCCGACGTAGGCGATCTTGTTTCCACTCTTATCGCGGATTCCACCGTTTTCACAAGGCTGAAAAAGTCAAACGTCATAGATTGCTCGAATATAAAGCCCGGTTGCGTCATAGTCGGGCTTTCCTCCAGCGGGACAGCGACATACGAGACAGGGTACAACGCGGGTATGGGCTCCAACGGTCTGACCGCCGCGCGCCATCTGATGTTTTCGCACACGTACGCGTCAAAGTACCCGGAGACTTATTCGTCCACGCTGTCCGACGATCTCGTTTACTGCGGAAAATACGCTCTGACGGACGTCCTTCCGGGCACGGATATCACAGCCGGGAAAGCCGTCCTCTCCCCCACGAGGACATACGCGCCGATTATCAGGCAGGTCCTTTCTGAAGGAAGAGACGGTATTTACGGCATCATCCACTGCACCGGCGGCGCACAGGTCAAGTGCAAGGGTTTCGGCAGCGGGATCAGATACGTAAAAGACGATCTGTTCGATATACCGCCTCTGTTTTCAGAGCTTATTAAATCGGATATATCTCTCAGGGAAGCGTACAACATATTCAACATGGGTCACCGGATGGAGATCTGCTGCGACGAGGACCGCGCGGGAAGCATCATTTCCGTTTCGCGCTCCTTCGGCGTTGACGCAAAGATCATCGGTCACACCGAAAAAGCCTCCGGCGCATCGAATGAGCTCGTGCTCACTGCGTGCGGCGAGACCTTCGAATACTGAATTTTTTAAGATGTAACCTGCCCGGACAGTCCCATGCTTATGTTGATCGCTTTGTCGACCTTCGTCATCAGATCGTCGGTAAGATGTCCCATTTTTTCTTTCAGTCTCATCTTATCGAGCGTTCTCAGCTGCTCGAGCAGTATCACGGAATCTTTTGAAAGTCCGTAGCTGTTGGCATATACCTCTATATGGGTCGGCAGCTTTGCCTTTCCCGTCCTGCTCGTTATCGCCGCTGCGATAACCGTCGGACTGTGTCTGTTTCCCACGTCGTTCTGAAGGATGACCACCGGTCTGATCCCTCCCTGCTCCGAACCGACCACGGGGCTCAGATCGGCGTAGTAAATGTCTCCTCTTTTAATGTTCATAAATATCTCCATGCCGCCGCGCGGCAAAAACAGGTCAGCGTACCAAGCAAAATCTCAGAGCAAAAACCGGCTCATTGCATAAGTTTTAACGCGCTGTTTCCCGTTTCGTAATATCGATCGGAATTATCCTTTCATGATTATTCTTTCCGATGATATACCATATATTCAATCTTACAGATTTTTTCAGGAGGTTTCATATGGTCTATTCAATCAATTTCCACGAAAAAAACGTTCCTCTCATCATCGGTATGCATATGACCGGCTTCGGTCTGAGGCTCAAGCCGTCTGACGGCACTCACGACAATCCGATGATAAAGTGTCTTTCCGTTTACGACAAGGATGCAAGCGACAAAAAGCTGTTCATCCACATGGATCTGCTCGGTTACTCTGCGAAAAGATGCGACATGGCAAGAAAAGAGATATTTGAAAAAACCGGAGTAAAGCCCGAAAACGTATTCATAACATGCACCCACACCCATTCGGGGCCGGCATCCATAACGCTTCTCGGATGCGGAGACGAAAGAGACGACTGGTACGCACTCGAGCACAAGGCGATCGTTGACGCGGCGGTCGAGTGCGTCAACGGAGAACACTTCCCCGTTTCGCCTTCTCTTTACAAGGGATATCTCGACACGATATCCTATAACCGCGTCGTCAGCCGCGGAAAACCCGACCCATCCAACATCGACACGGACGTTTTCTCAATTGTGATGAGAGACCCTGACAGCGGAAAGATACGCCTCGTCATATCGAATTTTGCATGCCATCCCGTTACCGCGAGAGAACAGAGCTATAAGTATTCGAGAGACTATCCGTATTTCACGGAGCGGACAATAAAAGAAAAATACGGCGAAGACACGGCTTTCATTTTCGCAAACGGATGCTGCGGAGACATAAACCCCGTTTACGAACAGCAGACCGGATTTGAATCCGCGGAAAAGGAAGGACGCATCCTCGGTGAAAAGATCGTCGAAAGTATCGAATCAGGCAAACCGCAAGACGTATCCTTCGGCGAGATCAAAATCATTGACCACAACATCAAATTCCCTATCGAAAAGCGCGACAGCGACGAGGAGCTTGAGAAATTCAGAGCCACGACGATGACTTTGAAGCAGAACGCAAAGCTCGAGGGACTGTGCGAATTCTACGACTGTTATCTGGAGTGGATCGACAGGATGAAAGCGGAAAAAGCGAGCGGGGTACCCTGCGATTTTCACAACGCGCACGTCGTACACGTTTCGTTCGGAGACGTGAACATCGTTCTCACGCCGTTCGAGACCTTCCATGAGATCGGCAAAAACATAAAGAAGCTGCTCGGCGAGGACAGAACGATGGTGTTCGAGCTTTCCGGCGGAAACTTCGGTTACATGGCGTCGTACAATTACTTCCCGAAATCCTCGTATGAGGTAAATTACGCACATTTGGGATACTGTCATCACGGTCCCGTTTGCAGGGAGTCCGAAAACATGATCCTCGACGCGCTGAAAAGCGAGAAGAAATAATATATATCCCGGCGCTTTCCGTGCCGGGATCATTGTTCAGGCAAAAACGCCGCAAAGCGCTTGCTTCGCGCTTTGCGGCGTTCTCGTTTTCTTTCAGAAAAATACCGGATCATTTTGCGTCGGGAGAATAAGCCTTTACCGTATATTTCGTGACTCCGAGAACGGTCTCGCCGTCGATCTGGAGAGCCGTGGGTCTGTCGAATTCAACGGTGACTTCCTTTCCGGTCAGCACCTCTGTCATTTCCGTGTGGCTCACGTGTTCGCCTTTGAATATGGAGGGGAATACCATCAGCGTTTTGAGCTTTCCGGAGCCGTACATGACGAGAGTAGAAACGGTCTCGTTGTTAAGCCGGTCCTGCTTCGGCGTGGGTATCATGCCGCCGCCGTAGAATCTGCCGTTCATCGTGGGAGCGAGCCAAACCTTTTTATATTCTTTTTTCACGCCGTCTACGGTGACGACTGCGTTTGTCGGCTTGTAGTGGAAAAGCAGACCCTTTATTGCGATGGAAGTATAGTTTATCGGCTTATCTGAGGCCTCGCGGAGCTTGTCGCCTACCTCACAGCAGTATCCGTCGATGCCGTATCCGATGCCGTTTATGAATTTGCGCGTCTTTCCGTTTATCGTGACGGTGGGAAGATGATCGACGTATTTTCTGACGTTGATCGGAGGCTCACCGGCTTCTTTTCCGAGATCATGGAGAAAATCGTTTCCGGTCCCCGCGCTGTAAAACAGCAGATTATCGGGAAGGACGAGGCCTTCGGTATCGTTGATGAAACGGTTGAGCGTTCCGTCTCCGCCGCATATCACGAGGTTGTCGCCGCCGGAAAGTTCCGCAAGGATCGGAGCGTAATCCTTTACGGCGGTGATATCGGTCATAACGATCTCATCCTTGAAAAATTCTCTTAGCTTTTCAGCCGTTTCCTTGCCCTTGCCGTTATTGGCTTTCGGGTTGTAAAGAATGATACTTTTCATGAATTGCCTTCTTTCTGAAAGGTCTCTCGCAGTCAGAGGCCTTCGGGATTTTATTCAGACCGCGCGTTGAGCGCATGGCCGATTATGCGTTGCCGTTTTCTTCGAGGAAGTTTACGAACGTGTCTCTGACGCTTTGTCCGATATCGTCCGTGCGCTTTCCCTCAAGCTCGGATGCGTCGAGTACTCTTATAACGTCAAGATATACGTCGGTGCGCTTTTTTATGAATTGCCGGTGTATCTTTTCGGTCCCTCGCACGGCGAGGACCACGACGGGAGCGGATGCTTTTTTAGCTATCGAGAATATCCCGTTATGGAACGGAAGCAAAACGCATTCCTTGCTTCTTGTACCCTCTGGGTACACGCCTATGGACGCGATGCCGTTCTTCATCATTTCCGCCGCTTTTGCGACCGTTCTCGCCGCGTTCATCGGATGTTCCCGGTCTATCGACAGAAATCCGCATTTTCTGATCACGCGTCCGAAGACCGGCACGTCAAAGTTCTCAACTTTTGAGATAAACGCAATATCATATTTTCTGAGCGCGTACCACGTCACGATGGGATCGAACTTGGATCTGTGGTTCGAAACGACGAGAAAGCGTACGGACGGCACGTTCTCAAATCCGCTCTTATGTACCTTGATTCTCAGAAGATGTATTCCTATAGCCGTCGCGCTGTTGAGCAGAAAGCGGTAAAAGCGGCTGTTCGTGCCGTATTCCCTCTTTTTATCGACAAAAAGCGAGCTTATGACGATAAGAAGGCAATACGCCGCGAACGCTCCGACGAGTACGGCTAATGCTATCAGAACGTATCTCATGAAGTTTTCTCCTTTGATGACACGCGTCAAGCCGGAGAAGATCTCCGGCTCAGCGATCATTATTTTCCTTTGCTGTCCTTGAGGCTTACGATACTGTTGAGAGTATCTTTGTTTTTCGTATCCACGCAGAAGTAGCCCGTTCTGACGAACTGGAAGCTCTCTCCCGGCTTTGCTTCGGCGACAGACTCTTCGACAAGCGCGCCGGAGATCACCTTTTTGGAATCGGGATTGAGATAGTCGCCGTAGGTCTTGTCCTCGGGTATGTCCGCAAGATTTTCAATGGTGAAAAGCCTGTCGTACATGCATACCGTTCTGTTCAGGCAGTGATCCGCGGAAAGCCAATGGATGTTGCCCTTTACTTTTCTGCCGTCGGCTGGATTGCCGTTGCCGGTCTCAAGATCCGCCTCGCATCTGATGAGCGTTACGTTTCCGTTTTCATCCTTCTCGTAACCGGTGCATTTCACTATATACGAGCCCATGAGGCGGACTTCTCCGCCGGGATAGAGGCGGAAGAACTTCGGCACCTTTTCCTCGAGGAAGTCGGCGCGATCGATATATACCTCCCTTGTGAACGGAAGCTTTCTGACACCGGAATCCGGATCGTTGGGGTTGTTCTGGAAATCGAAATATTCTGTCTTTCCCTCGGGATAATTCTCTATGATCACCTTCACGGGATCGAGAACGGCGATCTTTCTGCTTGCGTTGAAATTGAGTTCGTCCCTTATACAGTGCTCGAGGAGGCTGATATCGACTATGCTGTAAGCCTTTGCGACGCCGGCGCGCTTTACGAATTCGATTATGGAAGAAGGCGTATATCCTCTCCTGCGAAGTCCGCACAGCGTGGGCATTCTCGGATCGTCCCATCCGTCGACGATGCCCGTTTCCACGAGACTGCGCAGATACCTCTTGCTCATCACGGTATACGTGACGTTCAGGCGCGCAAATTCGTACTGATGCGGCTTTTTCTCAAATCCGACGTGGTCAATGACCCAATCGTAAAGAGGCCTGTGGTTCTCAAATTCAAGGGAACACATGGAATGGGTTATGCCCTCGAGAGCGTCCTGGATGGGATGAGCGAAATCATAAAGCGGATAGATGCACCACTTGTCTCCCTGACGGTGATGAGAAGTATGAGATATCCTGTATATCGCCGGATCGCGCATATTGATGTTCGGGCTTGACATATCGATCTTCGCCCTGAGCGTGCAGTATCCGTCCGGGAACTCTCCGTTTTTCATCCTCTCGAAAAGCTCGAGGTTTTCTTCAACGGAGCGGTTGCGGTAGGGACTCTCCCTGCCGGGCTCGGTGAGCGTGCCGCGGTATTCCTTCATTTCCTCGGCGGAAAGATCGCATACGTACGCATCCTGTTGTTTGATGAGCTTTACGGCGTATTCGTAGCATTTGTCAAAATAGTCGCTCCCGTAATAAACGCCGCCGTCCGGCACGGCGCCGAGCCACAGAAGATCCTCGTATATGCTCTTCACATATTCGTCGTCTTCCTTGACCGGGTTCGTGTCGTCGTATCTGAGATTGAAGAGTCCGCCGTACTTTTTAGCGGAATAAGCGTTGATGAATATCGCTTTCGCACTGCCGATATGGAGATATCCGTTCGGCTCGGGCGGAAAACGGGTGTGGATCTTCTCCACCCTTCCGTTTTTGAGATCGTCTTCGATTATATCATGCAAAAAGAAGCTTATGTTTTCGTTTTCGTCCATGGCGATAAATCCTTTTGATCCTACTGATTTTTATACTTCGTGATCCGTTGATCCTTTCTGAAAGTTTGCGCGTCAGCAGTTTTCCGCAGCGCGTAAGATCCTTGAAACGACTCTGTCCCTGCCGAGAAGCTTCATCACCTCGTACATATCGGGTGAATTCAGCTTGCCGGTAACGGCAATGCGCAGAAACATGCTCACGTCTCCGACGTGTCCCTTATAGCTTTCGGGAGAAGCCTTGTACGCCTTTACGTCCGGGCAGAAGCCGTTTTCTTCCGCGATCTTCTTTATTTTTTCAAACCACGCGTTCTGATCGTCCGCCGGATCGTAAGAAGCGGCAAACGCCTGATAAACGTTCTTAACGTCGTTCTTCGAAAACGTATCCGGAACACTGTCGTATATTCTGAACGCTTCGTCGTAAAACAGCTCCGTATACGGCTTGACGTCGGTCCATACGGTAATGTCTTTTCTCGGCTTTGCACCGCCTCTGCCTATGGAAAGTATCTTCTTTGCGTAATCCGGATCCGAAGAGAAGCGTTCGTAAAGCTCTCTGTCGAACTTTTCAGCCCAGGCGATAACGAGGCCGTACACCTTTTCCGCGTTCATGCGGCTTATGACGTTCTTAGATACGTCGCCGAGCTTTGCGAAATCGAAAAGACAGCCGGAAGAGCTCATCTTCTTGACGGAGAACGGGAAATCCTCGAGCGGCGACGAGGGATTAGCCCTGCGCCAGTCCTCGAAATTTGAATTCAGGAGCGTCATGACGTATTCGCGCACGGTCTCGGCGGGATAACCGGCTTCCATATAATACGAAAGAGAAGCTCCGTTGTCTCTCTTGGAGAGCTTCTTTTTCGTGCTGCCCTCCATACGCATGAGCTGAGATACGTGGATGTATTTAGGAAGTCTGAAGCCAAGAGCCGAGAATATCTCGATGTGATACGGAAGGCTCGGAAGCCATTCCTCTCCCCTTACAACGTGGGTCGTGCCCATGAGCCTGTCGTCCACGGCGTGGGCGAGATGATATGAAGGCATACCGTCGCTTTTCAGGAGTATGTGATCTATATAGTTCTGCGTGAGTTCAAGATTGCCTCTGACAAGGTCGGTGAACTTTATCTTATTATCGGGGCTTCCCGATGAACGGAGACGTAAAACGAAGCTCTTGCCCTGCGCGAGATTTTCTTTTATCCGTTCAAGAGAAAGATCTCTGCATTTAGCCGCCGCGCCGTAATAGCCGGGCACTTCCTTGTTCGCTTCCTGCTTTGCTCTCGCCTCGTCGAGCTCCTCAGGCGTGCAGAAGCAGGGGTAAGCCTTTCCCTCGCTTACGAGTTTTTTGGCGTAAGTTCTGTATATGTCTCTTCTGTCGCTCTGACGGTAGGGACCGTATGCTCCCCTGTCGACGAGCTCTCCGTTTTCATCGAGCGAAACGCCCTCGTCAAAAACGATGCCGAGATCTCTGTATGAGGTTATTATGTTTTCTTCCGCGCCTTCGACTTCCCTTTTTGAATCCGTGTCCTCTATCCTGAGATAGAACACGCCGCCGCTCTGATGGGCGAGTCTCTCGCAGACCGTGGAGGGAAACATACCGCCGAAATGGACGAAGCCCGTGGGGCTGGGCGCAAATCTCGTCACCTTCGCTCCCTCGGGGAGCTGACGCGGGGGGTATTTGTTTTCATAGTACTCCGGTGTGTTTACCACATCCGGGAAAAGAAGGTCGGCCAAAGCCGAATATTCATTCTGACTGAGCATTTTCTGTCCCTTTCTGTACGTCTTCTCTTGCTTTTATGTCTTTCGGATCGCATTTCCATCCGCAGGCGGAGCATTTGTCGCGGCATGAAGGCGTAAGTATGCCTTTTTCCGCTCTGTCGCGTTCACGCTTAAGGAAGTTTTTCGTTATCCCGGCGTCGATGATATCCCACGGAAGGACCTCGTCTTTGCCGATATCGCGGTTAGCGTAGAACGAAATGTCTATACCGCACTCATCCGCCGCGTTCATCCAGTTTTCATATTTGAAGAACTCGTCCCATGCGTCGAATATCTGTCCGCGGCGGTAAACGTTTTCGATCAGCGCTGAAAGCTTTCTGTCGCCCCGTGCAAGAAGCGCCTCGATGCGGCTGACTCTCGCCTCGTGCCACGCATAGCTTACCTTCTTCGATCCGTGTATTATCTCCTCGCGGAGAAGCTGCTGCTTTCTTATAAGCTCGTCGAGAGGATCCTGTCCGTCCCACTGGAACGGCGTGAATGGCTTAGGCACAAAGCATGACACGCTTATGCCTATGGACGGCTGTCGGTTTTTCTGACGGTTCTCGCAGGTGTAATAAAGCTCAACGCACTTCTGCGCCAGAGCGGAAATGCCCTTGATATCCTCGTCGGTCTCCGTTGGAAGTCCGTTCATGAAATAAAGCTTTACGGACGATCTTCCGGAATTGAAAGCATACGTGAGCGATCTGAAAAGGTCCTCTTCGTTCACGCCCTTGTTGATCCTGTCGCGGAGCGCCTGAGTCCCCGCTTCCGGAGCGAACGTAATGGAGCTCTTCCTGAGATCTCCCGTCTTGTCCAGAATTTCCTTCGTGAAACTGTCGATACGCATGGACGGCAGAGAAAGATTGACTTTTTTTCTGTCGCACCACTCAAGAAGCTCGTCGCACATCTCGGAAAGCTGTGTATAATCGCTGATGCTGAGAGCGCAGAAGGATATTTCTTTGTATCCGGTGTTTTTATATGTTTCTCTTCCCAGCTCGTCGAGGCGCTTTGCGCTGCGCTCGCGCACGGGTCTGTTCGTCATCCCCGCCTGACAGAAGCGGCACCCTCTGATGCATCCGCGGAACACCTCGAGAGTGATCCTGTCGTGCACAGTCTCCACGAACGGGATGGCCTGCCTCGTGGGATAGAAGGAATTCTCAAAATCGCGTACGATGCGTTTCTTTACTCTGTCGGGAGCCTTTTCGTAAAGCTTTTTATATTCGCGTATCGTACCGTCGTCATTGTAGACCGGTTCGTAAAGCGACGGAACGTAAAATCCCTCGAGGCGCGCCGCCTCTTTAAGAAATTCCGATTTTTTCTTCCCCGCTTTTTTGCATTTTTCGTAAAGCTCCATAAGCTCCGGGAGCGCTTCCTCTCCCTCTCCGATGGACATCACGTCAAAAAAGTCGGCGAACGGCTCCGGGTTGAAAGTACACGGACCGCCGCAAAGCAGTACCGGCGCTTCGCCGAGGACAAAGTCGCCTCTTTCGGCGCTTCTGAAGGGGATCCCGGCAAGCTCCATCATGTACAGGATGTTCGTATAGCACATCTCGTACTGTATCGTGAACGCAACGACGTCGAATGAAGAAACGGCGTCGCCGCTTTCGAGCGCGTAAAGCGGTGTGTTCGTCTTTCTCATGAGCTGAGCCATGTCGTTCCACGGCGCGAAAACTCTTTCGCAGCTCACGAAATCCTGCTCGTTGAGAACGCCGTACAGTATCTTCATGCCGAGATTGGACATACCGATCTCGTAGGTATCGGGAAAGCAGAAGGCTACCCTTACCTTTCCCGCGGGGTCTTTTATTATCTCGCCGTACTCGCCGCCGATATATCTGCCCGGCTTTTCGACTTCATTCAAATGCTTTTCAAGCGTTTTCGGTACCATTGTCTGTCCTTTCAGGCTTAACGCAAAGCTTTTTCGAGTTCCTTTTTCAGATATTCGCCCGTATAAGATCCCGGTGTCGCGGCGACCTGCTCCGGAGTGCCCTGAGCGATCACGGTGCCGCCGTTTTCTCCGCCCTCGGGCCCGAGATCTATTATATGATCCGCTGTCTTTATGACGTCGAGATTATGCTCTATGACTATGAGGCTGTTTCCCGCATCCACGAGGCGCTGCATGACGTCGATCAGCATTTCGACGTCGGCGCTGTGGAGTCCGGTGGTAGGCTCGTCGAGGATGTACATGGTTTTGCCTGTGCCGCGCTTTGAAAGCTCGCAGGCGAGCTTGACTCTCTGCGCCTCACCGCCGGAAAGCGTCGTGGAGGACTGTCCGAGCTTTATATAGCCGAGTCCCACGTCGCACAGCGTTTTCAGTTTTCTGTATATCGACGGTATGTTCTCGAAAAACGACGCCGCTTCCTCCGACGTCATGTCGAGGACATCCGCTATCGTCTTGCCTTTATATTTGACCTCAAGGGTCTCTCTGTTGTATCTTTTGCCCTTGCAAACGTCGCACGTGACGTACACGTCGGGGAGAAAATGCATCTCGACCTTTATCGTGCCGTCGCCGGAGCATGATTCGCATCTTCCTCCTCTGAGGTTGAAGGAAAATCTGTCCTGCCCATATCCGCGTATCTTGGCATCGTTCGTCTTTGCGAATATGGCTCTTATATCGTTGAACACGCCTATATACGTAGCGGGATTCGATCTCGGCGTCCTCCCTATCGGGGATTGGTCGATGGCAATGACCTTATCGAGATGCTCCGTGCCGTAAACGCCGTCGCATTTTCCGGGTTTAGTGAAAGCTCTGTTCAGCTTTGCGGCGAGTTCCTTGAGAAGTATGCCGTTTATAAGCGACGATTTGCCGGATCCGGACACGCCGGTCACGGCGGTAAAACACCCGAGAGGTATGGAAACGTCTATGTTTTTCAGGTTGTTCTCCCTCGCTCCGCGGATCGTAAGGAACTTACCGTTTCCTTTTCTGCGGTCACCCGGGACGGGGATCACGCGTTTTCCGGAAAGAAACTGACCGGTGATCGAATCGGCGCATGCTTTTATCTCGTCTGGCGTACCGGCTGCTACAACGTGTCCGCCGTGTATACCTGCGCCCGGTCCTATATCGACGATATAGTCGGCGTTCTCCATCGTCTCTGTGTCGTGTTCGACGACGATGACGGTGTTGCCGAGATCGCGCAGGGATTTGAGCGTGTCGATAAGTTTTGAATTGTCTCTCTGATGAAGCCCGATGCTCGGCTCGTCGAGGATATATATGACTCCCATGAGCGACGCGCCGATCTGAGTGGCAAGGCGTATCCTCTGGCTTTCGCCGCCGGACAGCGTCGCCGATCTGCGGGAGAGAGTGAGATATTCGAGTCCGACGTGTTCAAGAAACGAAAGCCGGCTCTTTATCTCTTTGATTATCTCCCGGGATATCTTTTCTTCTTTTTCCGTAAGGACGAGCGAATCCATGAACGAAAGAGCGTCTCTGACCGAAAGGTCGGTGAACTGCGCGATGTTGAGTCCTCCGACGGTGACGGAAAGGATCTCTTCCTTCAGCTTTCTGCCCCGGCATTTCGGGCATTCCACCTCTTCGGTGAACTCGTCGTAGTATTCCTCGTTTTTCTGTTCGTATCTTTCCTGGATCTTGCCTATTATACCGCTGAACCTGTATTTGAACGATATCGTCTCACCGTTCATTTGATAAGTTCCGTCGTATCTCTCGTTTCCGGTACCGTACAGGAGGTAATCAAGCGCTTCCTTTGAGAGATCGCAAAGGGGCGTGTTGATATCGAATCCGTGATCACGTCCCACGGTATTCAGTTCTCTTCCCGTCCAATTGTCGTTGTTTATCGTCTTGAAACCGTTCACGACGACGGCTCCCTGAGAAAGAGAGAGGGACATATCGGGGATCACCTTTTCCGGAGATATCACCTTTTTCATACCGATACCGAGGCATGCTTCGCACGCGCCGTACGGATTGTTGAAGGAAAACATCCTCGGCGTAAGCTCGCCTATGCTGATATCGTGTTCCGGGCAGGCGTATTTTGCGGAAAGCGTTATTATCCTTTCGGGATCGTCCTTGTCGGCGTCCACGAGTTCGATCATCACCACGTCGTCGGAAAGCTTGAGCGCCGTTTCGATCGAGCCCGTGAGCCTCGCTCCGATGGACGGATTCATCACGAGCCTGTCGATCACTATTTCGATATCGTGCTTTTTCTTTTTGTCAAGTTCCGGAAGAGCGTCTATATCGTATACGTATCCGTCGATGCGGCATCTGACGTATCCGTTTTTCGCC
>Ga0079305_1001342_pt1 | contig 34017 bp, 31 predicted proteins | sample LMS_cellobiose_e_FD_79183 | JGI IMG/M metagenome (GOLD analysis project Ga0079305, IMG submission 79183) | Rumen-fistulated moose microbial communities from Alaska, USA - LMS_cellobiose_enrichment | ecosystem: Host-associated > Mammals > Digestive system > Stomach > Rumen fluid ... | reverse complement strand
TTATCCGCAGGCATTACGATTTCGAATTCCTTTTGGAGCGGGCTTACACATTCATCCGGTATCCTATGGGTAAGCAGGATCTTTTTCATGATTTGACCTCCCTTTCAGTCAGCTTTCAGGTTATCGCCCGAGCAGGTTACGAACGGACTTTCCATCGGTATTGAAGAAGCGAATATGGGTTCCCACCTCGTCGCCCAGACAGAAATGCCGGATACCCAGGTCATAATAATACTGTGCTTCGGCGGCGGTATTGATCTCACAGCGCGGTTGCACTCCATGCTTAAAGGCCGCCTCGATCATCCGGCGTTCAGCAGCCTTCGCATCCTCGCGGTTTTCGCCCGGGTCCCAGCCCATGCTCAGGCAGTAGTCGAACGGCCCGAACTGCACCATATCCACACCCGGCACTGAAAGAATCTCATCAATCTGTTCCAGCGACTGTTTTTTCTCGATCATGACCAGGATGACCGTTTCATTGAGCATCTTGCGATAATCCGCCATTCCGAGTCCGCCGGTCCCATCCATATCGAAACGTCCGCCGGGATGTCCGAAGCATCCGCCACCCGGCTCACTTGGACGGATGAAGTGGATCGATTCCCGCACCTGCTCCGCCGATGTATGGTCGCACAGCAGAATACCATCATAACCTGCCGCCAACGCCTTCTGCATGGTATAGGAACGGTTTTGATAGTCGAGCTTGATGATGGAACCTGCGCTATGCCTTTCGGCGGCCAAGACCATATTTTCCAAGTCGCGCACAATGAACGGGCCGCATTCAGCCAGAAATTCGATATAGTCGAAGACGCCGCTGGAGGCAGCAAGCTCGGTGATATACGGCCAGGTGCTGTTGATGCGTGTTGCCAAGGTAGGCTTATTCGTTTTTAAGAGTTCCCTCAATTTGTTTTCTTTGCGCTGCATATGGATATCTCCTTTCCTTTTGCCTGTTTTTATTTTCAAATAGATATATTATTTTTATTATAATTATTAAAAATATATATCTATTTTCTTATATATTAAGAAATGAAAATCCTCGCCATACCGTTTACATAGCGATTTTTTATCTTTCCGCCAGCTTTCCAATGAGCGCTGCAGAGGCGGCAATCCCTTTCCAGAAACTGTCCAGAAGAATGTTTTCGTCCGATGAGTGATTGTTCTGATCGGCATTCGCATATGGGATTCCAATCGTCGGCACGCCAAGAGTTGTGAGAAAAACGTCATTCGGTCCGGCACCTCCGACTCCCGGAAAAATGATTGGCTCGACACCGAATCCGTCCAGCACTGCCTGCCGGGCAGCCTTTACATACGCGCTGTCCAAGGACATGCGCGCAGGAATGAAGGCACCCCCAATCATTTGCAGCGAGGCATCCGCAAAACCTTTCTCATCCAGATGTCGCCGCAACTTTGAGAAGATATCCGCCGGCTCCTGCTTCGGTACGAGTGAAACATCCAGTCGTGCCGTCACCGACCGGGGAATGATGTTGCGAAATCCCGGGCCGGTATAGCCACCCTGTATCCCACAAAGGTTTACCGCCGGTTCAAAGATCAGCCGTTCATAATAATCGCTCCCGTCCCCCTTTCCAAGAAACCGGGCGATCCCATAACTTTCTTTCAACGCAGCTGAGTTCACCGGAATCTTACGGGCGGCTGCACGCTGTTCAGCTGACGGCGGACGAACAGCGTCATAAAAGCCCTTAATTGCAATTCTTCCTCCGGGCATATGCACCGAAGCAAGTAAATCCACCATCCGCCAAGCTGGATTTGGCAAACAAGGGGCGCGCATCGCATGCGTCTCCTGTTTGCAGCCTTGCAGTGTGATTTCAGCATAAAAGCTGCCTTTGACCCCCAGAATCAGGATTGGCAGGCCGCTGTCATGATACCCGCCGTCCGAATAATAACAAACGTCGCAGCGAAGCAGTTCGCAGTTTTCCGCTACAAAGCTTCGCAAACTCGGGCTGCCGATCTCCTCCTCGCCTTCAAAGAGGTACTTTACATTGACCGGCAGATTTCCTTTTACAGCAGCATATGCTTCCCGGCCTTTGATATGGGCGAAGAGTTGCGCTTTGTTGTCCGCTGCGCCCCGGCCGTAAATTCTGCCATCCCGGATTTCCGGAGAAAAAGGATTACTGGCCCACTTTTCGAGATCTGAGGCGGACTGGACGTCATAGTGTCCATAGATGAGCATGGTCGGCAGCCGTTCGTCCGTGATACATTCGGCGTAAACCACTGGAAATCCACTGGTCGGTAGAATCTGCACCCGCTTTGCGCCGCTTCGCCGCAGGATCCCACAGAGGTGTTGGGCGGCCTGTCTCATATTTTCCCCACTGCAACTCACCCCCGCGCAGCGGATAAAGTCGAACAGTTCCGCAAGGTAAGCCTCTTTTCGCCGCTCAATAAAGGAAAAAATTTCTTTCATCTCTGTCTCCTTATCGTATGTCCGGCACACCGCTTGGGACGGCGTGCCGGATTGCCGTTTTATGATGCCGGATTACGAGATTCCCCAAGCTGAGCAGATTTCCGAACCGAATTTCTCAATGAACTTCTGTCGGACGGGGGTGACCACATCTACGAATGCCTGTCGCTGCTCGTCGGTCAATTCCGAGATCGTCACGCCCGCATCGATGAATTTCTGCTTCTGTTCCACTTCGAGCGATTCCTGATATTCCCGTCCATATTGCGCCGCCTCCGCTGCTTTTTCCATCAGGAGCTTCTGGGTGGGCTCGCTAAATTCATCCCACGCGGCCTGATTCGCCATAAAAGCAAACAGATCATAGCTCCATCCACACTCAGTGATATACTTTTGCACATCGGAAAGGCTATTGGAGTCAAAGTTAAAATAGGCGTTCTCCTGTCCGTCAATCGTCCCCTGCTGGAGCGCGGTGAACACCTCGCTCCAGTTCATTGCAACCGGATCAGAACCAAATGCCTTGAAGGTTTCCATCGGGACTTCACCGTTTGGAATACGGATTTTCATGCCTCTGAGATCCTCCGGGGCCCTAATTTCCTTCTTGTTGTTTGTGATATGCCGCAGACCGTTGTGCAGACCTGCCATCCATACCACGCCTTTCTCCGCGAGTAATTTGGCGTAAGCTTCTCCACCGGTACCGTTCAGCACCTTGTTGACCTCTTCATATCCGTTATAGGAGAACGGGATCCAGTGGGTCAAAAAGCGCACGTCGACATTGCTGATGACCGATCCGGAGAAAACCGCCATCTCGTAGCTGCCGCCAGAAACAAGCAACTCCATGCCCTTAGCCTGGTCGCCACCTGAAAGTTGACAGTTTGAATAGACCTTTGCGGTAATCTTCCCGCCGCTTGCTTCCTCCACAAGCTCCGCGAACCGGTTTGCTGCCAAGGTTGCGATATCCAGATCCGCTGAAGAAGTGCTGATTTTGAGGTTCAGTTTCTCATATTGGTCGTCTTCCGTAGGAGCCGCCGCCCCACCGGATGCCGCCGGTGCAGTGTTGGAAGTCCCCGGGCTGGATGCACATCCGGCGAGCGCCCCCATGCAAAGTGCAGTCGCCAACAGGATGGAACACAGTTTTTTCATCGTGATAGTCCTCCTTTATCTATATTTTGGATATGTAGATGCCAGTTTCCCGGCCGTTTAAGGGGATCAATTTGAAAGGAAGCCCGGTAGGAACAGGGATATCTGCGGGATGTAGGTGATGATCAGCAGCGCACAGAACGAGGCGATCAAAAACGGGATCGCTGCTTTGGAAACCCGTTCGATCGGTTCGCCGCTGATGCCGCAGGAGACATACAGGCAGACCCCCACCGGCGGCGTGACCATGCCGATCGCAAGGTTCATAACCATCAGCACCCCGAGCGCGATCGGGTCATATCCCAGGCTGAGCGCCACCGGATAAAAAATCGGCGCGAAGATATAGAAAGAGGAGTTCCCGTCGATGAAGCATCCGGATATGAGCAGGATGATATTGACAATGATCAGGAAAATGATCAGGTTGCCGCCCGAAATCTGGATGATGAATTCGCTGGCGGCCGCCGCGATCCCTTCGATCGTGATCACCCAAGCGAATAAACCGGCGGTCGCGGTGATGAACATGACCACCGCCGTCTGGCTGACTGAATCCAGGAAAATTTGATACAAATCCTTTAGTTTGACCGAACGGTAGATGAAAATGCCCACCAGCAGCCCATAAACCGCTGAAACCGCGGCAGCCTCAGTCGGCGTAAAGATGCCGCCGTAGATGCCGCCGAGGATGATCACCGGCATGAGCAACCCCCAGAAAGCATCTTTAAAAGCCAGCCAGCGTTCATGTCGGCTCGCTTTTGGTAGCTGAACCAGGTCGGAATGCCGACTGGAGTAAAACGAGGCAAGAATCAAGAAGAAACCCATGATCAGTCCCGGGATGATACCCGCCATAAAGAGTTTTCCGATAGAAACGCCCGTGATGGATCCATAGACCACGAAGGTGATGGACGGCGGGATGATTACGCCGATCGAACCGGCCGTGGACATCAGTGCTGACGAGGACGCCGGATCGTAGCCTGCACGAATCATAGCCGGAATGATGATCATACCGAGTGCGGCGACAGTCGCAGGTCCAGAACCGGAAATCGCTGCAAAGAAGCAGGCAACGATGACGCATACAATCCCGAGTCCACCCTTTTTATGGCCTACAAAGGACTGCGCAAACCGGATCAATTTTGTGGAAATGCCGGACTTGTCCATGATGTTGCCCGCGAGGATAAAAAATGGAATCGCCAAGAGGATAAATTTGCTGCAGGAGGCATAAATAGTCGCCGGCATCATATCGAAACCCAGATCAAGCTGCAGCAATGCTGCAAGCGCTCCGGCCCCAAGGCAGACTGCAATTGGTACGCCCATGATGAGCAGCAAGGCAAATGGGATCAAAAGGCATGCTACTGTCATGCAGTTTCACCATCCTTTTTTTGGCCATCTTCCAATTTGAGCGAAAGATAAGCCGCCTGTGCAAATCGGATCACCAGGACCGCCGCTCCGATTGGGATGAAACTCCCATAGATCCACTGCGGCCACTGCATTGCAATTGTGAGCTGTTTAAGCTGATATTCGGTGATCACCATAAAAATCCCCTGATATCCCAATATCGCACAAAATACAGCGCAGACTAAATTGCCAGCGCACAGGACACACCGGCGCACTTTATTTGGCACCATCCCAATGAAAAGTCCTAAACCTAAATGTGCACCGCGTTTGGCAGCGATTGCGGAACCCAACATACTTAAAAGTACAAACATAGCTGTCGTAAATTCTTCTGTGAAGGAGAGCGATGCAGAAAAAACATACCGTGCGATTACATTGGAAAAGGTAATCAGAAGCATCAGGCCCATCAGCACAACCGAAATGTGCTCATCAAAATTTAAATTATATTTTTTCATGGAATGTCCTCCCATCCTCATTTTGATTCAAATGGTTTTGCGGACCGCTGATTTTCTGTATCATTAGAACTGCATCTCAGAAAAAACACCTCCAATTCCTCCATCTTGCCGTTTGAAACATCCCAACCTTTCATATCATTGCGATCCACTCATCCATCATAATGGATTTTCTTGGAATGCGGAACTTTATTTTGGACATATTCAATAATTTTATCTCTTAATTTACTTTCTTTATATTGATTATATCATTCTTTTGAATTATAATCTAATATATATATTAATATAACTATTATAATAAGGTGATTATAATTAGGAGGATCAATTTGAACAGCATGGATTATGTACTTGCGGTCTACAATGAAAAGAGCTTTTCAAAGGCAGCGAAAAAACTTTTCATTTCCCAGCCCGCACTGAGCGCCACAATCCGCAAGGTGGAAGACGAAATTGGTTATCCGTTGTTCGACCGCAGCATCCTTCCAATCAGGCCAACACCGGTCGGGCGTAAATACATCCAAATGATCAATGAGATCAACGCCGTAAAAAATAATTTCTATTTCTATCTCGAAAACATGGAAAACCTAGCAACCGGTATCCTTGTGATCGGTGCCACCCATTTTTTCTCCGCATGCTTTCTGCCGAAATTTATTACCGCTTTTATGCGGGATTTTCCCGGTGTTGCGGTCGAGTTGGTGGAATCGAATTCCACCGAGCTCGAGCAGAAACTTTTGAACGGGGATATCGATCTGCAGATCGACAGCCGCTCCTTCAATGCCGATCTGTTTTCCAGCATCCCGGTGCGCAAGGAAAACATCATTCTTGCTTCACCAAAGAACCATCCGATCAATCAGCTCCTCGAACCATTCCAGCTCACTTATGAGGACATTTCCTATGACAGGCATATGGACCCGGAGTTTCCATCCGTCGACCTGCACCTGTTTCAAAGCGAGCCTCTGCTTCTTTTCAAACCGGGCAACGACCTGAACAACCGTGCTACCGCTATCTGCCGGGAATACGATTTCCAACCAGTGGTAAAGATGTATTTGAATCAGCTTCCGACGATCCATTCTCTTACCAGTGAAGGGCTCGGCTTTTCATTTGTGACTGACACCTTGGTAAAATTCAACAGTGCCTTCCACAATGTCGTTTATTATAAGTTGGAAAGCAAACACGCTATCCGTGATATCAACGCAGCCTATAAAAGGAACCGGTTCCATATCCGTGCCATCGACCAGTTTATCACACAGCTGCGTTCCCAGATTCCGGAATGCTCTGAGGAGAAAAAGTCGCTTAAGGTAGCGCAGGGATAGCCGGCCCATAATATCTAATTGTTTTTTATTTCTGTATATAAAAATCCGCCCGTCCATTTAAAAATGGACGGGCGGATTTTTTGCTTTTAGAGGATGCCTGCCGGACAACTCACAGACGGCGAATGGAGAAACCTCCGTCCGCATTCAGCACCTGGCCGGTGGCAAAGTCCAACCGGCCGCTGCAGGCGGCGACAACACAGTTGGCGACATCCTTCGGCTGGCCGAAGCGCCGGATCGGCGTAACGCCTTCCGAGATAAGTTTTTCGTATTTTTCAGCCACTTTCGCGGTCATGTCGGTCATGATAATCCCCGGGCGGACCTCAAAGACCGGAATACCGTAATCGGCCAGACGGTCTGCAAACAGCTGGGTGGTCATCGAGATTGCTGCTTTGGAGATACAGTATTCGGCACGGTTGGTCGAGGAAGTATAGGCGGAAATCGAAGAAATATTGATGATACGCGGGGAATATTCCGCGATGTCTCCCGCTTCCTTGAAGGCAATCATCTTGTTGGCCGCAAGCTGGCACATAAAGAAGGTTGAACGGGCGTTGGTATTCACCACATAGTCGTAGCTTTCCTCGGTGGTTTCCAGCAAATCCAACCGGCTCTTGGGCGCGACACCCGCACAGTTCACCAGGATATCGAGTCGGCCGAACTTTTGACAGACCGCACCGAGCAGGGCCTCGCGGGAGGGCGCGTCTGAAATATCGCATTGCATATATTCACAGCTGTCCTGCAGGCCCAGCGCTTTCATCTCTTCCAGCGCATCCTGCGCGTCGGCGGAAAACGCGGACATGACCACATAACAGCCGGCCAGGCCCAGCTCTTTCGCAATGCCGAGGCCGATCCCCCTGCGGGCGCCGGTGACAACAGCAACTTTTTTCATCATTTTGACATTATCCCCTTTTATGTATTCATACTGCGCAAGATGTCCAGATAGGGGTGCGGCATACGCACCACACATCCGGTCAGCTTGCCGGCGCGGATCAGAACCCCGCATTTGCCGCAGGTCACACAGACCTTTTTGGGATCGATCGTCCCGGTCGCCGCAATTTCATTGGGGAACTCCGGATCGGCAAAGGACAGCCGTCCAAACAGCACTTCATCGCAGCAGCCGTCCAGAATCGCTCCCGCTGCCAAGTTCGGTGAATAAGCACGCAGATAGCTGGGCGCCGACGCCGAAACCATCAGATCCGGCAACGCTTCTTTCACCGCTTTGCATCCCTCGTACATCCGCGCGATACCCTCAAACGGATGCTCCGGCGGCGGATAGTTGCCCAGATCATACGGGCGGGTGACGTGGGTGTCCTCATAAGGGTTTCCCATCGTGATATTGGCAAATTGCAGACCGCATTCCTCATGCAGGATTTTCATCAGCCGGACGCCTTCCGTATAGTCCGGCGCAAGTCCGCCTTCCGGCCGTACGCCAAACCCATAGGGATAAGCGTAACCGTCATAGATGCCAACCCGCGCCACCACCTGGAAATCGTCGGTCTCCGCCTGCTTTGCGTTTTTAAACGCGTTGATAAAGAGACGGAACCGGTTTTCAAAACTGCCGCCATACGGGCCCGGCCGGGTATAGGCTGACGCGAGTTCCGCGAGCAGGTAGCCGTGGCAGCTCTTGATGTCGGCCGCGTCGAACCCTGCTTCCCGGCAGAGTACCGCCGCCTGACCGAATTTCTCCTCCAGGCCCTTCAGGTAATCATCGCTCGCGATGCAGCTGTCGTCCGCGGGACGGCGCTGTTCATAAATCGGGTGCCGGTAAGCGATGATCGGCTTGGGCACGCCGTCCGGTTTGGCATAACGTCCACTGTGATTGGCCTGCATGATCAGATAGGGGGCAAAGCCGTTTGCCCGCATACCCGCCTCCTTGACCTGCGCGGTCAGCCGCTGGAAAGCCGGCAGCGTCTCCCGACTGAGCAAAAGCTGATGCGGGCTGGACCGGCCCTCTGGCACAATCGCGACCGCTTCCAGCCAGATGACGCCCGCGCCGCCTTTCGCAAGGCGGATATAACGTTCAAAAGTCTTTTCGGAAGGCGAACCGTCCGGATTGGAATCCGCTCCTTCCATTGGCGCGATGCCCAGACGGTTACGGATCTCCACCTTGCCGAAGTTAAACGGCGTATTCAGAACCGCGGTGTCCGCGCTCAGCGGAAAAGAAACTCCCACCCGCTGCTGTTCCGCCCTGATTTCATCCAGTGAATGATAGTGAAATTTTGTATGCTCCATGGTATTCCTCTCTATCCCTTTGCACCGACCACACGGTCGTTCAGATAATCGTTGTAGGTGACCTCAAACCAGCAGTTGTCCTCCGGAAGCGGCCTGCGGGGGATATTCTCCACCACGACCCGGCCGTCCGGCTCCAGCGTCACTTCCTGGACGGATCCGGCATGGCGGCCATCATCCAGAACCGACGCAACGCCATTCGCGCGGCAGTCGTCATAGCTGATATCGCCGCGGTCGACCAGATAGGAACCGCGGCTTCCGCCGCCGTCCGAAATGTATGCCTTCATGCCGCTGAGGTAGACAATCTGCGTGACCAAGATATCCCGGTTGATCAACGCGTCAACCACGCGGCCGGTGCTGTCCGCAAGCGTCTGGCGGGTGAAGTCCCTGAGATAGCCCCTGCACCGTTCGATCTGTTGTTCGATTTCCTGGCTGCGGCGCAGGAACGCCGCGCAGACATCCATCTCACGCTGGTATTTCTCCCGAACCTGTTTGGGCGGCAATTTTTCCTCTCCGGGCTTGGCCAGTTCGTCGCAGAAAGACAAAATACGGGAAACCTCCACTTCAGCAGCAGCTTGCAGCGCCTCTGGGGAAAGCGGCGACTCGGCCGCCCGCGCAGCGATATACTGCGCGGCGCGCAGCGAACCCACCTGCCCCGCGTTGAGCGCGCTGCCGCCCGGCCGGTAAACGCCGAAGTTGCCGCAGGCCTCCCCCACCGGGAACAGATGCTTCACATTCGACTGCCACCACATATCCGCCTGCAGGCCGCCGTTATTGTGCTGCGCACAGACGGCGATCTCCAAAAGGTCCCTTGTGAGGTCGATCCCATGATCGGCATAGAGCTGATAGGCCGGCCGGTTCATCGCCAGCAGACGTTCAATCGGTGTGCCGAACAGCACGCCCGATTTTTCCAGGTATTGATAAGCTTCCTGAGAAAGCAGCGAGAAGTCGAACGTCCCGTCTTTTCCCGCGCAGGAGGGGTTCTTTGTAAAGTCGAGGAACACTCTGCGCCCCTTGCGGTTGATTTCGTGATAAACAGCGATGTCCACAAGGGACGAGCCGCCCTTTTGTACCTTGCGCGGGTCAAACGGCCACTGGTATCCCTTGAGGAACACCGCGTTCAGCATCGCCTGCGGGTCCTCGAAATAGTCCAGCAGAAACTCCCGCGCGTCCGACCCATCGGGCGCGGTTGAGAGGTAGCGCGGGATGACCTGCTGGTAGGTGCCCGAAAGATTCCACCTAAAATCGGTGGACGCGATGCCGTACTGCCATTCGCCCACATTGCTGCCCTTCGCCCCGCACAAAAACGCCGCGCCGTGGGCGCAGGTCTGGCTCTGTGGGAAAACGCTGCGGTAGTAAAGCCCGCTCGGGCCGCCGGTCGCGTAGACAACGTTGGTACAGCCGAACAGGGTGAGCCCTTCCTTGGCGGACGGGCTGCGTTTATTGATGGCAAGCGCGCCGACAACGCTGGTTTCGCCGTTTTCTTCCCGGGTCAGCAGGCTGACAATCCGCAAAGCGTCAAAAACCGCAATCCCCTTCTGCCGGACCGAGCGTTCGAGATGCTCGGTCATGTACCGGGAAGTCAGCGGCCCGCAGGAGGTCGCGCGCTGGGAGGGGTCATGGTCGGTCTTATAACCCACATACTGGCCGTAACGGTCATGTGGGAACGGCACTCCCAAATTGACCAGTTTGTAAAAGCATCTGGCCGAAAGGGCGGCTTCCACCAGAGCGGTGTCGCCATGGACCGACTGTCCCCCATACAGCACCTTTGCCATATCATAAACCGAATCCGGAGTCCCGGAGGCCAGGGAAAGCTTGTAGTAGGTCTGTTTATCCGAACCCGTATTGCGCGAGGTGCCCATATTGACCCCTTCGGTCACGATCGCAACGTCTTTCTGGCCGAAATCGTAAAGACTGTCGGCGGCGTTGAAAGCCGCTGCCCCCGAACCGATTACAATGGTATTGTAAAAATGGACGGGGATTTCCACGCCCGATATGGCGATTTTCGTATTCTCTTGCATGGGGGGAACGCTCTCCTCTCTGATTTCTGGGCCGCCCAACTTTACATATTGACCAGCAGCATGCTCAGCGGCGGGAAGAAGGTAATTACCAGCAGCGCCACAATCATAACCGCCCACAACGGCAGCATCGGCCTGATCATATCTGTCAGCGAAGTCTCCGAAATGCGGGAGGAAACAAACAGGGTGATGCCGACCGGAGGCGTGCTCATACCGATTGCCAGGTTAACGGTGACGATAATGCCGAAGTGCACCGGGTCAACGCCGAACTGGGTCACCAGCGGGAGCAGGATCGGGACAGCGAGGATAATTGCAGGCGTGGAATCGAGGAATGTGCCGAGGATCAGGAAGATGACGTTGATCGCAAGCAGCATCACAATTTTGCTCGAAATAACCGAGCTCATCGACGCGGCAACTTTCGCGGCAACATTCTGGCTGGTCATCAGCCATGCGAGGATGTTGGTGGTCGCAACGCAGAACATGATACCCGAAGAGGTCATCGCGCTCTTGACGAAAATGTCAGTGAGATCGGACAGGTGCAGTTCCCGGTAGATGAAAAAGCCGACGATCAGTGCATAGACCACTGACACACAGGCCGCTTCGGTCGCGGTGAAATAGCCCGAGAAGATGCCTCCGATGATGATGAAGATCATGAAGAGCGCCCATACCGCGTCCCTGAGCGCGATAAAAAATTCCTTGACCGTTGCGCGCCGCCCAGCCGGATAGCCTTTCTTATGCGCAATGACATAGACGCAGGCCATCATGGCGATGCCGAGGAAGCAGCCGGGCAGGTAGCCGGCCAGGAACATCGAACCGACCGAAACATTGGCGGTGGTCGCATAGATGACCATGACGACGCTTGGCGGGATGATGATGCCGAGCGGGCCGGAAACCGCGGTGATCGCACCGGAGAATTCCTTGTCGTAGCCCTGTTCGCGCATCGAAGGGATGCAGATGCCTCCGATCGCCGCGCTCGCGGCCGAACCGGAACCGGAGATCGCGCCAAAAAGCATGCAGCTGAGGATGTCCACCATGCCCAACCCGCCGCGGATATGGCCGACGATGCTGTTTGCAAAGGTGATCAGCTTTCTTGAGATGCCGCCCTTTTCCATCAGGTTGCCCGCCAGGATGAAGAACGGGATTGCCAAAAGCGAAAAGGTGTCGAGCATGGTATACATGCGCTGCGGCACAACCGTCAGCGGGACGTTGCCCACAAAAAGCAATCCCCAGGTCGCCGCCAGGCCGATCGCATACGCAATCGGGATTCCGAGAACCAACATGATGATCAAAATAATAAATACCATTGCCATATTGCGTCAGGCCTCCTTTCTTGCTTTGGCGTCTTTCCAGATCGATTCGATCAGGTGCAGGATCACCAGCACGCCGTTGATTGGGAAAATCGTGTAGATATAGCTCATTTGGATCCCCAGCGCGGGCGAGATACGGTTGGTATTGGACATCATCAGTTTCACACCGAAATAGATCAGAATGACGCTGAAAAGGGCCACCAGCGCAAAACTCAGATATTTGAGAATCTTCTGCACAACCGGGGAGCATTTGGTCACAAAGAAATCCACACAGAAGTGTCCGTTGTCGGCGGAAACCAGGATCGCGCCGATAAAGGTACACCAGATGAAAAGGAATTTGCACAATTCCTCCGACCAGCCCAATGGGTTATGTAAAAATACACGGAAGGTAACCTGCAGAAAAGCGACCGCGGTGAAAGCCACCATCGAGATAACCGCCAGGGCCGTTTCCACTTTCCGCAAGCCGGAAAAGAAAGTTTTCATACTTGCCTCCAAAGCGTGTTATTGTATTTGCGCCCAGTGGAGTTCCCACTGGGCGCATGTTTGACCATACAACAAACAGGAAAGCCGGAATCTTCTGAACTTATGCCAGAGCCTGGATCTTATCGATGTTCTCCTGGCCGACAACGTCACGGAAGTTGTCCCAAACTTTCTGCGCGGCAGCGATCCACTCGGCCTTGTCGACCTCGGTGACAGTCACGCCGGCGTCTTTCAGCGCGGTCATGGCGTCCTCTTCCTGGGAGAACCACAGTTCGCGCTCGTACTGCATCATATCCTTACCAGCCTGGATGATCGCATCCTGGTATTCCTGCGGCAGGGATTCGAGGTAGCTTTTGCTCATGACAACGATATCCGGAGTCATGATGTGCTCGGTCATGGTCAGGTACGGAGCCGCCTCAAAGTGTTTCTGCTGATAGTAGAAGATCGGAGCGTTCTCAGCGCCGTCAACAACGCCGGTCTGCAGAGCGGTGTACAGCTCGCCAACGCTCATCGGGGTGCCCGCGCAGCCAAACGAATCGCACAGGCCCATGAAGATCGGGGACTCCGGAACGCGGATCTTCCAGCCCTTGATGTCGCTCAGGGCGTTGATCGGTTTGTTGGTGTAGAAGCTGCGGGAGCCGGCATAGAAGTAAGCGATGCCGATCATATCCTGGGTGCCCAGAACGTCTTTCGCATAGTACTCGCCGATTTCGCCGTCGATGACTTTGAAGAACTGATCCGTGTTCTGGAACATGTAAGGCAGGTCGAAGATCTGGATCTCAGGGCAGTAAACCGACAGGCCGGTGGTCATCGATTTTGCGATCTGGACGGTGCCAAGGCTCAGTCCTTCCACCAGGTCGGACTGGTTGCCCAGCGAGGAGTTGACATACACTTCCACCTTGACCTTGCCGCCCGTCAGTTCCGCGACACGGTCTGCAAACCAGTAGTAGGACTGGGAATGCGGGTGGTCTTCAGCCAGAACATCGCCCAGCTTCAGGACATATTCAGCTTCACCGGAATCTGCGGGAGCAGCGGAGGAATCCGCCGGAGCAGTGGAAGCCGCGGGTGTGGACGCTGCAGGGGCCGCGGAGGACGCGGGAGCGGAAGAACCGCCGCAAGCTGCAAACGAGAGGACCATTGCAAGCGCCAGAGTAAGAGCAAGTAGTTTTTTCATATCTTTTCTCCTTTTCTTTTGCTGTTTTTTATTTTTATGAGGGAATCCTCATAAATGACAAATCAATGTGCGGATTCCTGGATGAAACGCAGCCCATCCTGCCGCATCTGCTCAGGCTCCACGTCCATACCGGTCCAAATCTTGAACGAACAGACGCCCTGATGCGAAAGCAGATCCAGCCCGTCCACAATCGGATGCCCGAGCTGCTCGGCTTTTTCCAGAAATTTGGTCTTGAGCGGGGTATAGATCGCGTCGAAAAAAATCGCGTCCGGGTCCGCATATTCGTACGGGAACTGCAAATACAGATCGCCGTCGCAGTTAAGGCCGTTCGGCGTGGCGTTCGCCACCACGTCGGCGCCGGCAAGCGCCTCTTTCCACCCGGCCGGGTCCCAGTCCATAAGACGCACCGTGCTGTGCGGCGCTTTCTTCTGCAGGCGCCCGGCAAAAGCCCGGAAGCTGTCCACATAGGCGGTTTCTTCCATGCGGTTGACCGCAATGATCTCCTTTACCCCCTGCAGCGCCGCCTGTGCGGCAGCCGCTTTGGCAAAGCCGCCCATCCCAAGGATAAATACCCGGTTGATTGGCCGGTTTTTGACATTGCGGGAAGCAACCGCCGTCCAGAATCCGCGGCTGTCGGTGTTGTAGCCGATCAGCCTGCCATTCTCATTCTGCACACAGTTGATCGCGCCGGTGATTTCGGCCTCGTCCTTGACCTCATCCATATGGGAAAAGACCATTTCCTTGAGCGGCATTGTGAAAACATATCCCTTCAGGTCCATGAACCGGAGCGAACGCATCATTTCATCGACGTGTTCGGGATCGCAGCGGACCGCCAGGAAAACCTTATCCATCCCGAAACGCCGGAAGGCGTTATTGTGGATGACCGGGGACATCGAATGGGAAATGGGGTCTCCGAGGATTGCATAAAGGTCGGTTTTGGCATTGACAATGAATGGTTCCATGGATATATCACCTCCTATGAAAACGTTTTCAAGTGCGGCAAAAAAATATTGTTTTTCCCGTATACGCCTTTCACACACCAAGGCGTCTCAAGAAAACGTTTTCATGACTCGCAAAAAATAATGATCTTTTGTTTTCAGGCATTTTGAAGAATGTATGTTGTCATCCGGTCCCAAAACAGTTCCTTCTTTGCCGGCCCCAAACCGGCCACACTACTCCTTCACCTATTAAAAGATCGTCCGGCACATACCACGCGCTAAAACGCGCATGGTATGTGCAATTCCTTATTCTCTTCTCTGCCGTCCGCAGCGCGAACCGACTGCCGCTCCACCACCCGTACGGGAAAAACCTGCTGCGGCTGATCGGGCGGCTCACGCTTTTCAATGATCGCGATCAGCTGCCTGGTCGCGGCACGCGCCATCTCATAGAGTTTCTGTTCCACCGTGGTCAGGTAATAATTCTCCGCAAATGGGACATTATCGAATCCGATGACCGAAACATCCCGCGGGATGGAACAGCCCAACCGGTTCAGGGTGATCATCACGTCGAATGCGAGCGGGTCGCTCGATGCGAAGATCGCTTCCGGAATCCGGTTATATTTTTTGTAGTAGGACAGGATGCATTCGGAACCGTTCTCCCGCCCGTCCTTAACGCCTTCCAGACAGATGGACGGATTGAATGGGACCCCATATTCCGCAAGGGCCTTTTTGTAACCCGCAAGCCGCTGCCCATACAGCGCCAGGTTTTGACGCCCGCACACGACGGCAATCTCACGAAATCCCCGATCCAACAGATATTTGGCGGCGAGATATCCCCCCTCCAAATTGTCCGAAACAACCGAATCCCGTGGATCTCCGGTTTCACGCATCAGGCAGACCACCGGGACGCCTTCCCGGCGAAGCTTATAGATCTCGGCGCTTTCGCCGCCGGCCAGCGCTGTGGAAAAAAGGAATCCGTCCACAAAGTCCCCTTTGAGCTTTTCAACGTACCCCTTTTCCTTCGCTTGCTCCTCCTGCGTATTGCAGAACAGCACGAAATAACCGTATTTCTGCGCTTCATTTTCCACAGTGATCGCAAGGGATGGGTAAATCATATTGACCAGATTTGGGATGACAAAAGCGATCGTATTGGTACGGCCGCTTTTCAAAGCTTTTGCAATTGCGCTCGCCTTGTACCCGGTCACCTGTACGGCATCCATCACGCGTTGTCTGGTTTCTTCCTCCACCGGGGCGGTATTGTTCATCACGCGCGAAACCGTGCTGATCGATACATTTGCCAGACGCGCAACATCTCGAATCGTCGACATAGGATGCCCTTCTGCATTTCAAAATTTTAGGAAAACGTTTTCATCGACATAATAATAACAAAATGTTTTCCTGTTTTCAATAGTCAAATTCCCCAAAATATCGTCAAAAATTTCAGCGGAATCGAAAAATTCAAGTCCAATTTTACTTTAATTCGCCGGACTGTTCCTGCGCCCAATGGTCAACCACCACGCTCGGCGCATAGACAAACATCATGTGCAGATCCTCCTCACCGGTGTTGGCGAGGGCATGAGAAAGCATCGGCGGGATGAAGGTATAGTCGCCCGCTTTGACCTTGCGCACTTCCCCATCAACAGTCAGTTCCCCTTCGCCTTTCAGGATAGTGTAGGACTCCACCGTTTCGTGCTCATGCGCCGGAACCGTGCCGCCCGGATATACCACGACATACCCCTGGCAGAACTTGTCGCCTTTAAGCGCGCCATTCTGCCCGATCATCACACGCGTCCTGCGGCCCGCCGGCATTTCCATTCCCTCAATTTCAAATATGTTGCAGAGTTCCATATCCGTACCTCTCTTTTTCTAAAATTTTTATCATCCCAAAGGACGGGTCACCGCGCGGAATAGCCGCCGTCCACCGGGATCATCACACCTGTGATATAATCGGAAGCCGCGCTTGCCAGAAAGACCGCGACCCCTTCAAAATCCTCCGGGCGCCCCCAGCGCCCGATCGGCAGGCGTTCATCCATTGGGGCGCGCCGCACAGGGTCGCTCCAGATCGCGCGGGTGAGTTCGGTTTCAACATAACCGGGTGCGATCGCATTGACACAAATGCCCTTGCCGGACAGTTCGTTTGAAAGCGCGCGGGTGAGTCCCAGGATCGCATGTTTCGAACAGGTATAGCCGCTCACTTCAACGCCGCCGAAACTGGTAAACAGCGAGGCGGTGTTGATGATCTTGCCTCTGCATCCGCGCGCAATGAAATGCCGCGCGGCTTTCTGTGCCAGATCGTACGGCGCCTTTAAATTGACCGCCAGCACCTTGTCGAGCACCTCCTGAGGATAGGTCAGGATGCTTTCCCGGTGCTGCATGCCGGCATTGTTGCAGAGGATATCGATCTTCCCGGCCGCCGCGACAGCGGATTCCCAAGCCTTGCCTACCCCCTCCTGCGTCGATAGATCGGCCTCGACACAGTGACATGCCCGCCCGAGCGCATGGATTTTTTCGGCGGTTTCGGAGAGATCCGCCCGGTCGACCGCGACAATATCCGCGCCCGCCTTGGCGAGCCCGGATGCGAGTCCGGCTCCAATGCCGCCCGCACAGCCGGTGACCAGTGCAATTTTTCCTTCCAATGAGAATAAGTCCATCAGCTTTGCTCCTTTCGTTGATGATGAAAACGTTTTCAGAAAGCAGCAAAAAATGTACGGCGTCTTCTGCGCCGCTTTTCATTTGATGTGATTCATTTTAACCGCTCCGAGCGCGGTTGTAAAGATCAAAAATACACAAAATTTCGCGCGCTCTTTACACACGGACAAAAATTTTCTATACTATATGGGAAATCCATTTTGACGGGAGAGGTCGTTTTGGCGGAATCTTACCATGCCGAAATCCAATATAACGAACAGGCGATCCGCACGCTTGCCAACATCCAGTACCGCGTGTTCGGCGCCAAAGTCCGCACCGCCGTCATCGCGGCGTGTTGTGTTTTTCTCGCCCTTGGCCTGCTTGGAAACCTGAGCACCTCCTGGCGCATCTTTTTTTTGATGCTCGGCTGCATCCCCATCCCCAGCATCAACCTGCCTGCTAAGATGGTCGCTGAACGGGTGATCCGGCAGTTTGGCGGAAATTTTCCATTGATGTCCTACGATTTCGGGGAGGCTGGAATTCATGTCGGAACCGGGCAGGGCCGGCAGGACCTGCTCTACAGCGACGTCTACCGGCTGATGGAGGACAGCGATTACCTGTTTGTGCTGATGCGGGACAAGTCCGCTTACCTTTTGGAACAAAGCGGCGATTTTGAGCAAATCAAATCCCGGCTGACACAGCGGACCGGACTCGGATGGGTTGTCAAACGAAAGGCCACCCAGGTTTCGCTGCGCACCCTGTCCCGGGACTACCAGGCCACCCGCCGCCATTCCAAATATGACCGGCATTGACAGTGTTCCGCCATCTGGGAGGTTTTGAGGTCGCAATGAAAAAAGATTATCTGATTACGGAAAGTCCAATGAAAGCGCTGCTGGTTTTCTCGATCCCGATGATCATCGGAAACCTGTTTCAGCAGTTTTACACGATGGCCGATTCAATTGTCGTCGGCCAGTTTGTCAGCGAGGAGGCGCTCGCCGCGGTCGGCGCGTCATACGCGCTTACAAACGTCTTTATCTCTGTGGCAATCGGCGGAGGTGTGGGAGCTTCGGTGATCGCCAGCCAGTATTTTGGGGCCCGCCGCTATACCCAGATGAAACGTGCGATCTTCACTTCCCTGCTCTCTTTTTTCGCGCTCAGCATGCTGCTGGGCGCGTTCGGACTTTTTGCGGGGCACGCGCTGATGCGGCTGCTCAACACCCCGGAAAACATCATCGGCCTGGCGGTCACCTATCTGAACATCTACTTTTTGGGGCTGCCGTTTTTGTTCCTTTACAATGTCGTTTCCGCCACCTTCAACGCGCTTGGGCGCTCCCGTATCCCGCTCTATCTGCTGATCTTTTCCTCCCTTTTTAACATCGTGCTGGATATTTACATGGTGCGCAGCCTTCGGCTTGGCGTGGCGGGCGTTGCCTGGGCGACCCTCATCGCGCAGGGGATCTCCGCCGTGCTCGCCTTCGCGCTCCTGCTGCGGGAGCTCTCCCGCTATCCCACCGAGGGCACCGGACTTTTCGACGGCGCCGCTTTCTGCGATATGGCAAAGGTTGCGCTGCCGTCAATCCTGCAGCAATCCACCGTTTCGATCGGCATGCTGCTGGTGCAGTCGGTGGTGAATTCCTTCGGCTCCGAGGTACTTGCGGGCTTCACCGCCGCTATGCGCGTGGAAAGCATCTGCGTGGTGCCGATGGCCGCCATGGGCAATGCGATCTCCTCCTTCACCGCGCAGAACATCGGCGCATCGGAATATGGCCGGGTGCGCAGGGGTTATCATGCGGGCTATGGGATTGTCTTTTCCTTCGCGCTCATAATCTGCATCGTGCTCGAACTTTTCAACCGGCCCATCATCGCCGCTTTCCTCGGCGCGGACGGAACCCTGCCCGCTTTGCAGACCGGTACCGGCTATCTGCGGTTCATGGGATGGTTTTTCGTGATGATCGGGCTCAAGATGATCACCGACGGGCTTTTGCGCGGCGCTGGGGATATGCGGATGTTCACCGTTGCAAACCTGGTCAACCTCTCGATCCGTGTTTTTATTGCAGTGGCGTTTGCACCGCGTTTCGGGATCGCAATGGTGTGGGTTGCGGTGCCGGTTGGCTGGAGCGCCAACTATGTCCTCTCGTTTTTGCAGTACCGCACTGGCAAGTGGGAACGTTCGCGTTTTGTAAAAGGCGCGGAAAACCTGCCGGAAGAATAGCCTTTGTTTACGGACTCTATAAACGCCCTGTGGAAAACTTCCACGGGGCGTTTTTTCACGCTTACAGGATCTCGGATTTGACCCGTTCGGTGAGTCGCAAAAGCTGATCGAATTCCATCTGCAGGTTGGGGGTGAATTCGGCGGCGCTGCGCGCGCGGGAATGAAGCCCCATGGAAACACCGAGTGCATTCAGGTAGTATTTCGCACAGACCGGATAGACCCGAGACTCCATCACCGAAAAGACGCCCAGGATATCCTGCAGGCGCTGCGCCTTCTCCGGCTGCTTCTGAAAGTTCTTGCAGAGCCATCCGTAAAGTTCGGGATGGAAGTTGGCCATCACCCCGGAATAACCTGCGCAACCCATGCGCAGGCTTTCCAGCAGTGTCGCGGAAACTGCGTTATAAATTTTAAGGCCGGTCCCTTCCGTCGCCTTAAGTTTTTTCCGGATCAGTTCCAAATCGCAGCAGGTGTCCTTCAAAAAGGCGAACCGGCCGGTCTCTGCAAGCTCCCTGAGCGTTTCGGGCCGCATCACCCGCTTGTATGGGTACGGGCATTCATAGATGCCGAATTGCGTACCCGGCAGGGCGTCGATCACCGTATGGATGTTCTGGAGCAGCGTCTCCTCGCCCTCCGTCTCACTGGCAAACCGGTTGGAGATGAAAACATAGGCGTCGATCCCAGCGGCGATGAATGCTTCTGCTTCCCGAATTTGGGTGGGCAGATCGGGAGCTGTATGCCCTGACGCCACCACCGAAATGTGTTTGGGCGTATTCTTCACGATAAATTTTAAAAGCTCCAGCCGTTCCCCAAACGACAGAAAAAAGATCTCACTCGACTGGCAAACAGCGAAGATCCCTTCTACCTCCTGTCTGTCGTACCATTCGATCAGGCGTAGCACCGCGCCGTAATCGATCCTGTTATCCTCTGTGAAAGGCGTCACCATCGTCGGATAGACGCCGTCCGGTATCTGCATTTTCATAAGAACACACCTCTCCCTATCCCATCAGGCTGGGCACAAACAGCACCAACTGCGGGACGAATGTCAACAGCATCAGCACAACCAACAGAACCCCAACCATTGGCAGCACCTCGCGCACCACCGCGCTGAGGGACGTTTTGGCAATGTTCGCGGTGACAAACAGCAAAAATCCAAACGGAGGCGTGGAGAGGCCGATCATCATGTTCAGGCAGATGAGCACGCCGAAATGTACCATATCGATCCCCAACACCCGCACAATCGGAATCACCATCGGCAGGAATACATACTGGAGCACCGCTGTATCCAGGAACATCCCAAGCACCAGAAACAGCGCGTTGATGATGAGCAGCAGAACAATCTTGTTGTCGGTGATGCCCAGCATGAAATCCGAAACCATGTCCGGAATTTTCTCTTTGGCCACAATATAGGAGAACACCGCCGCCGCGGCTGTGAGAATCGTGATCGAGCCGGTGGAGAAAGCCGTGTCTTTCACCGTCTGCTGAAATTCCTTCCAGCCCAGAATCCGGTAAACAAAAACCGAAATGATGAGCGCATAAAGCGCGGCGATCGCACCCGCTTCGGTCGGGGTCATGACCCCGGTATAGATGCCCGCCAGCAGAATAACCGGCGTCAGGAGCGCCGGCAGCGCCCGCAGGGTGAAGCGCCAAAATTCCCGCGGGGAGAACTTGATGCCTTCCGGGTATTTTCTTTTTTGGGAAACATAAGCAATATAGAGGGACAGGGCCACCGCAATCAGGATCGCGGGGACCACGCCGCCCAGGAAAAGCGCGCCCACTGAGGTGCCGGAAAGCATTGCATAGATGACGAACGGGATACTCGGCGGGAAGATTGGGCCAATGGTCGCGGTAGCCGCCGTGATGGCGCAGCTGAACGGCAGGTCATAGCCGTCCTTTTCCATCGCTTTGATCTCCATGAGCCCCATGCCGGCCGCATCCGCGATCGCGGAACCGGTCATGCCGGAAAAAATCAGCGAGATCAGCACGTTTACATATGCCAGCGCACCTCGTTTTTTGCCGACCGCCGCTTTTGAGAAGTCGAACATGGCGTCAGTAACCTTGCCGGAATTCATGACGTTGGCGGTGAAGATGAAAAGCGGGATGGCCATGAGCACATAGCCGGTGTACATGGTTCCCATGACCTGCCCAACTACAATTCCGAGATCGGCGCTTGTATACAGTAGATAAAACGCGCCCGCCGCAACCATACCGTAAGTGACGGGAATATTGAGCGCGAAGGTCAGAACCATCATAATGATCGGGATCCAGGTGGAAAAGCTCATGCGGCATCCTCCTTCTTCGGCAGCCTGTACAGGCCGAACAGCGTGCGGATGGCCAGCACGATGTCCCGAATGATATAGATGATACTAAAAAGCAGAAAAATCAGAAACGGTGCATATGCCACGCCAAACGAAAGTTTGAGCACCGGCGTGGTCTTAATATCCATGAAAGAGATATATTCCACCGCATACGGGATCAGCAGAAAAAATGCCACGATTATAATCAGGTTGCCCGCCAGGGACATCAGCGCCTGGCCCTTGCTGCCCAGGCGGTCATAGATCAGATTGAAGGAGACATGATCCCGGATTTTGCTGCTGTAGCAGGCGCCGAAAACAGCTGTCCACATGAACCCGATGACGGTAAACTCATAGGTCCACTCAAACTGGTAATTGAACAGGTAACGGCAGATGATCTGGATGCAAAAGGACACAAACATGATCAGGAAGGTCACACACGGAAGATAGATCCCTATCACTTTCTCGATCACTTCCCAGATGCGGCGAAGTATTTTCAATCGGATTCCTCCTCTGTCGGCAGGGCCGGGTTTTGCGCGGGCCGGGGACATCCCCGGCCCGCCGTCTTACAGGATTTATTCGCCCATCGCTTTGATCTGCTCGAACAGGTCCATATCCCAGTCCTTCACCATCTCCGAATCGTTCAGATAAAAGTCGTTGACCTGTTTTTTGAATGCCTCCACATCGGGGGTCATCACTTCGACGCCCAGCTCCTTATATTTTTCCAGAAGGACTTCTTCGTCCTGCAGCGCCAGCTCGTCGTTTGCGTCCAGACCCTTTTTAAACGCATCCAGCACGTTCTTCTGCAGCTCCGGCGTGAGGCTCTGCCAGATTTCTTCATTGATGCACGGCCAGACCGCGCCGATCATATGGTTGGTCAGCGAGATCGACTTGATGACCTCGTAAAACTTGCCCTCTTCCAAGCCGGAGATCGGGTTTTCGAGGCCGTCGACCGTGCCGGACTGGAGCGCGGTGTAAAGCTCGGAAAAGGCAATCGGGACCGGGTTGCTGCCCAGCGCCTTACCAAGAAAGAGCCAGGATTCCGAGTTCGGCATACGCAGTTTGACCCCTTTGAGGTCGTCCGGGCTCATGATCGCGCGGCCATCGCGCATGCCGACCACGCGCGCGCCGATGTAATAGGCGTACAGTGGGCGCACGCCGACTTCTTTCGCGGTCTGTTCAAAGAGCTGCTGCCCAATTTCGCCGTTTAGCACTTTATCCATATGGTCCTTGTCCTTGAACATGTAGCCAGCGGCAATCATATTCATTGAAGGCATATAGGTAGCCAGCCAGGTCGCGTCGGTATAGCACATCGAAGCATTGCCTTTGATGGTTGCGGGCAGCTCGTCATCCTGGCTGAAAAGTGATCCGGAATCGTGGACTTCGAGCTCGATCTGACCGTTCGAAAGCTTTTCAAGCTCCGGTTTGATCACATCGTAAAGCACCTTGGTGTAGGAAACATCCGGCAGCGAGGCGGTGGTGAACACCAGCGTGATCTTTTCCGCGGGCGCGGCCTGTTCAGACTGCGCCTGGCTCTGAGACGGCGCGGCCGCGGCGGGTGCCGCAGAGGACGCCGGGGCGGACGAGGAGCCGCAGCCGGCCATCAGGCCGGCAAGCAGGGCCAACGCGGCAAGGGATGCGGTCAGTTTAATGCGGATGTTGTTCTTTTTCATCATGTTCTCTCCCTCTTTCCTTTAAAAATAAGTGATTGTTTTGGGTCTTCTTGGATATGCAAACAGTTTACTTACTTCCATAATCTGATCCGCCCGATCGATCTCCGCAAGCCCCAGCGCGTGAAGCTCCGCAAAGTCCGCCGCGCCGGTGACCATTGCCGTGAACACGTCCCCCGGCATCCGGAGCATCGCGTCCCAGGGGCCTTCCTCCGAAATGCGGGCGGTCCCGTCCTCCACTTTCAGCCCCAACTCCTCGGAGCCGTCCGGTCCCAAAAGCGTAAGCCACAGGCGCAGGTTCGCCCCGTTAAAATTGACCGCTCCAATCTGCGCAAACAGATTTTTGGCGTCGAGAACTTTATACATTGAGTCGGCCGCCGCCACATACATCTCATGCGTTTCGTTCTGGAACGCACCGTTGAGCCCGTTCGCCGGGTCCAGCAGGGACAGGTACAGATTTTCTTCCGGTGTGTTCAGAATAACCCGCGTGATCTGGTCGGACTGCGCGTGAAAAAAGGAACAGAGTTCCAAAAACGCTTCCCGGCTGTTCCAAACCCATTCGGAAACCACCATGTTGTCCATATGGACACAGTTTGGGTCCACCTTCTCATAGCGGTAGGCGGCATAACCTTCCACCACGCCGTCCCGTTCATAAGCGGCGATAAGAGTATCCTCCAGCAGCGCGTCGATGTCAACGCTCCGCTTCATGAGCATCCCGTTCGTATTGGCAAAATACGCCGCGAAACAGTCGGTCAGCTTTTTCCGGTCATCCTGCCCCAGCATCCGCACATGTTTGGGTGGGCCGGCGTACGGGAACATGTCCGGCAGGATCCGGTACTGATACATCCGGGTGGCGCAACAGAAACCACGCTTGTGATAAAACCGGATGCTGTAGGGATAGAGCACCAGCACCGGGATCTGCCGTTCCCGGAAATACCGCTCGCAGAAAGCGAGCATTTCGCCGGCCACCCCCTGGCGTTTATGGAAAATGTCCACGGCAATGAAACCGACCCCGCCAACCTGGATCTGGCAGCCGCGCAGATTCATCCGAAAGTCGTAGAGCTCCAGAAAGCCCACCATTTCTTCCGCTTCAAAGCAGCCATAAAATTCGCCCGATGTCCGCTCGGAAAGCGCCCGGCACAGGTATTTTTCCCGTTTTGCCTTTTTATCCCCATAGGGCGGATAGGAAAGGTTCGCAATCCGCCAAATCTCCGGCAGATCTTTCATTTCGAGCTTTCGGATGTTTCTGCTCATAGGACTCCTCCTTCATTTCTTGTTCTGATACAAAACCATTGCGGCAAGTTCCCGTGCTCTCTCTCCGGGATTTTCCGCCGAGAATACCGCCCTGCCCAGCACTGCAGCGGACGCACCCGCCCGGGCGGCCTGCACGATTGTCTCCGGGCCAACGCCGCCGTCCACCCAGATGGGAAGCGCTGTCAGACGGGAAAGAGCCCGGATCTTTTCAAGCGTCCGTGCCCGAAAAATCTGCCCTTCCCCATCCGGCTCCGCCGTCATGACAAGTAGGTAATCGGCCCCGGACAAAAATGGCATCACCGCTTCGGCGCCAGAGGAAAAGCCCAGCGCCAGGCCCGCGCGCATGCCTAGTTTATGGATGGCGCTCAGCGTCTGAAGCGGATAGGGCAGCGCCTCCAGATGAACCGCCACATTTTTGACACCGCAGCCCGCGAGCTCCTCAAGATATGCTCCCGGATCGGCCACCATCAGATGCGCGTCCAGTTCTTTCTCCGTATAGGACGCAATCTGCCGGACCGTCTTCATCCCAAAGGTGATGTTCGGCACAAAGTTCCCATCCTCGATATCGAGATGCAGGTACGGCCAGTCCCCCAATCGCTGGATTTCCCCGGCAATCCGCATTTGGTCCGCCGATGCGATCGATGGCAGAATCCGGAAATCCCCGTTCATGTCCATCGCCCCACCTTGCCCGCCTGGCTGGAAAACAGGTCCTGCAGCGCGGGATAAAGCGCCCGGTAAGTTTCATAGTAGTCGGCGTAGAGCGGCACGTTTCTGCGTTCCGGTTCCACCATTCGGACCACCCGAACAATCTTGTCGGCAGCCTGCGGTACGCTGTCAAATAAACCCGCGCCCACCCCCGCCAGGATTGCCGCGCCGACCGCCGGCGCTTCCGCCACATTCGTTACGGCAATGTGCGCATCGAAAATGTCCGCCTGCAGCTGCAGCCACAGCGGGCTCGCCGCGCCGCCGCCCGCCGCGCGCACCTCATCAACCGGGACATGATATTCCCGCAGGATTTCCACCGTGTCGCGCAGGCTGTAGGCCACGCCTTCCAGCACCGACCGGCAGATTTCCGAAATTCCATGCCGGGCGGAAAGCCCGAAAAACACCCCGCGCGCCGCCGGGTCCGGATGGGGCGTGCGCTCGCCGCTTAAGTACGGCAGGAACAGAAGCCCTTCGCTTCCCGGACGGGCCTGCACGGCCAATTCGTCCATCACACGGTAGGCTGGCTGTCCGCTTGTATTCAAAGTTACATGTTTTTTGTCAAAAAAACAATCCCGCAACCATTTGTAAGCGCCGCCCGCGGCCAGCGTACATCCGTAGACGCACCACGCATCCGGCACGCTGTGGCAGTAGGAAAGCGCCGCCCGCGGCTTCTGGTCGGTGATACAGCAACTGCTGTAGGAAAAGACACATCCGGAGGTGCCGATCGTGGAGGAGAGCACCCCTTCCCGCACAACACCGAGCCCGACCGCCCCGCACATCTGATCTCCGCCGCCCGCAACCACCGGGATACCCGGCAAAAGCCCCAATCTTTCCGCCGCGTCCGCCCGCAGGCTCCCAATCACGGCCGTGGATTCAGAAGCCGTTTTGGGAACAAAGCTGCGCGGGAGCGAAAGCTGATCGAAAAGCTCCCAGTCCCAGGCGCGGCGCGCGGTATCGAAAAGCATGGAACCGGTCGCATCGGTCACATCGATGTCATGGACGCCTGTCAACTTAAATTTGAGGTAATCCTTCGGGAAAAGCACCTTGTCGATCTTCGCATAAGTTGCCGGACGGTGTTTACGCAGCCAGAGCAGTTTTGGGGCCCAGTAACTGACCAGCGGATAGTTGGCCGTCCGGCGCAGCAACTCCTCCCTGCCAATTATCGTTTCCACCCGCGCAAGCTCCTCCTGCGCGCGCTGGTCCATCCAGATGATGCAGTCCTCGATAACCGCTCCGGCCCGGTCAAGCAGCACGCTGCCGAGCATCTGCCCGGAGATACCGATCCCAACCACCTCCGGCCTGCCAGTCACCGACGCGGCCGCCTGCCGCACGGCGGTGCAGCAGGCTTCCCACCATTCGCCCGGGTTTTGTTCTGCAAAACCCGGGCGCGGCGTGGAAAGACACAGCTCACAGGAACCGCTGCCCGCGATCTGCCCTTCCGGCGTCAGCAGGACCGTTTTGATCCCGCTGGTGCCAAGGTCAATACCCAATAACAGTTTCATCGTTCACCGCCTCAGTTTCGCCAGATCCACCACTGTCCCCTCCCTGCGGGATGTTTCCGCCGCAAAGGCAATCAGGTGGCTTTCAATCGCGTTTTCCATACAGGTGAGTCCACCCGCTCCGTCCCGCGCAATCTGCTCCACAAAATATTCCATAATCCCATGATCGCCGCCGCCATATTTGTAACGGGATGGCTTCAGCAAAAGCTTTTCTTTGCGTCCGGTCAAAAGATCGAAAAGCTCGATCTCATTTTTGTCCATGTCGGCCCGAATTTCACCTCTGCTTCCAGTGATTTTCAGGGTTCGGCCGTTCGCGCTGGCAAATGGCTGCAGGATGAACGAGGCGGTCACGTTGTTTTCAAACTCCATGATCACCGTCTGATTGTCCGCCACCGTATTGTCACAGCGGTAGACGCATCGACCGTACGGACCGTTTTCCAGCTCCTTCATCCGCGCCTCGTAAGACATGTCGGTACAGATGGTGGAGGTGGGCCAGCCAGTGTCCTCGGTCAGATAGTAGTCCGGCGCGTAGTATGGACAGCCCGTGCTGTGCGGGCAGCCGTCCAGGCAGCGCTTTGGAGCGCCTTCCGGGGCGTTTTCTTCGTTGAAATGGGTGAGCCCGCCGAAAGATGCCACCTTGCTGCATTTCGCACCCGCGAACCAGCTGATCAGATCAAGGTCATGACAGCAGTGCGCCAGGATGATCGGGCAGGAAACCTGCTCGTTGCGGAAGATGCCGCGCGTGAAGGCGTGCACCTGATCCACCAATGGAATATTTTCCAGATGCACGATACTGTTCACCCGGCCAATCCGCCCCTCATCGATCACCTGACGGATGGTCGAGAAAAATTCGGTGTACCGCAGCACAAAGCAGAGGATGAACATTCTGCCGTAACCGCGTGCCGCCTGTTCGAGCGCCACACATTCCGAAAGGGTCGTGGACATCGGCTTTTCCAGCATGATATGATAACCCTGTTCCATCGCCTTGATGGCCGGTTCGTAATGCAGCTTGTCGCTCGTGCAGATGAGCAGCGCGTCCGCGAGCTTTGGCCGCGCGAGCAGCTCCCATAGGTCTTTAAAGCGCCGCTCTTGCGGGATGCCGAACCGCTCCCCGAACTGACGGCGTTTTTCGTCGTCCATCTCGGCCACCGCCGTGAATTCCAGCTTCCACGGGTTCTCTTCGGCATAGGGCGCGTAGCAGTGGAAGCCCCGGTCCCCCGCGCCGATCAGCGCGGCCTGAACCTTTTTCATAACATTGCCCCCTAACCGCGTCTGCTCCTGATTTCGCGCACCTTATCCATGAACGGTTTCACCCGTTCCGGATCCACGAGGTTGTCAAATTTCCCATCCACTTTAAAGGTGGTGCCGACCACCGCGCCGTCCGCGATGGAAAGCTGACGTTCGATGTTTTCGAGACGGCATCCGGTGTTGCAGAAAACCGCAGTATCCGGAACCGCGTTCTTCACCCGTGAAAGGATCTGGCTGTCGGTCTCTTCACCCGCCGTGAGACCGGAAACGCAGAGCGCGTCAGGGCGGTTGTTGAAAACAGTCGAGCGGGCGACCTCGGTGATCTCACGCTCCTGGAGGTATTTGGCCGCCTCCGGCACAATATTGAACAGCAGCTTGAGGTTCGGGTTGCCAAGCTCCATCTTGTGACGCACCGTTTCGCCCACATGGGTGTTCCACAAGCCATAGTCGCTCGCGTAGACGCCTGTCATGATCTCGCGGATGAAGCTTGCGCCGGTGGCCGTCGCAAGATCGATCGAAGCGATCGGATCCCACAGGACGTTCACCCCGTAAGGGACTCTGATCTCGCTTTTGAGCTCGCCGATGATCCGCGCCATGCAGGCAACCGTTTCGGTCTTTACTTTCAGAAGGTACGGCAGGCTGAATTCGTTCGAAAACATCACCGCGTCCACGCCGCCGTCCTGCAGGTTCAAAAGATCCTGCCGCGCAAGCTCCACCACCCGTTCCATACCGCCCGCGGCATCGAAATACGGGTCGCCGGGCATCGCCCGGATATGGCACATCGCAATAATCGGTTTGTCGGTACCGAAGGTTTCTTTGATCCACTGCATCATTCTGATATCCTTTCTTTCTCTTCGTCGTTAATAACGCGGGAGCCGGAAGGTTTCATCCATCCCGCCAAGCATTTCCCGGATGAGCCGCGCAAGTTGTTCTATATCTTCGGGGTTGCAGGCCTCGACCGGCGTATGGGTATACCGTGCCGGGAAACCCAGATCGAGCGCGGCAATCCCCTCGTTTTCGAGCTGCACATAGGCGGAATCCGTGAGAATCCCAGTTGAGGCGAACCGCTGCAGCGGGATATCCGCCTCTTTCGCCGCTCGAATTGCAAGGTCAGCCAATCCCCGGTGCGCGATCGTTCCGTTGAGGGTTCCCCGCCCATGAAAATTATAAAGTGATACCACCGGACCTCCGCCAAGCTTCACCGGGAAGCGGCCGGAAAGATCCGGCGTGTCCCCGGCCAGCGCCACGTCGAGCGCAATTGCAATATCGGGCTTCAGAACCCGCGCCGCCAGCATAGCCCCGCGCAGGTTGAATTCCTCCTGTACCGTGCCAACCAGGAAAACCTCCTGTTCCGGCCGCTGTTTGCCGAGCAGCTCGGCCAACCGCAAAAGTGCCGCGCAGCCGCCCCGGTTATCGGCCGATGTGCCAAAACAGACTCCTCCCAGCTCACTGAAGGACGGTTCATAAATGCCCGGGTTTCCGACGCCAAGCCCCATTGCAAAAACTTCTTGCGCGCTTGCGGCTCCGACATCCGCATAAAGCGACCCAATTGGATCGGCATGGTACTTTTCCTCCGCCGGGGTGACATGGTGGGATTTGCTGCCCATCACGCCCGGCACCCAACGCCCGTCATCGGTAAAAAAACGCAGGCGCAGCGCCGGAAGCACTTTTTCCGGCACGCCGCCGAGCCGTTCCAGCCGCAGGTAGCCGTCCTCCGTGATCTGCCGGATGATAAAACCGATCTGATCCATATGCGCATAGACCATGACCGACGGCAGATCCGTCCTTTTTCCCGTGAACCGCGCAATCACATTCCCGGCGCGATCAAAAAAAACGGTGTCTGCATAAGGAGAAAATCTCTCAGCCATCCTCTGCGCCACGGCATTTTCATAGCCCGACGGGGCCGGCAGCAGCATCAGCTCTCGCAAACTGTCCATGATCTTCATTTCCGCCTCCGCTTTTCCCTATTCCGGATGTACCATGATGATCGATTTCATAAAGCCCTGCGGCTGTGTTTCGATCAGATGGATCGCCTTTTCGTAATCCTCAAGTTTAAGCAGATGCGTCACCAGATGGTCAACCCTGAGCTTCCCGCTTGAAAGCATGTGCAGCGCACGTTCGTAGGTGTAGGGGTTGATCCACGACCCGACGAGGGTCAATTCCTTTTTCAGGATCTGGAACGGCTCGATCTGTGCCTTCACGCCTTCCGCAGGGAACCCAAACTGCACGATCCTGCCCCCCTGCGCGACCATATCCATCGCCATTTCGAGCACTGACGGGTGTCCGACCGCTTCAATCACAACGTCCGCGCCCTTCCCGCCGGTGAGCGCTTTAACCGCTTCAATCGGGTCCGCTTTGCTTCCATCCACCACGTCGGTGGCGCCGTAGGCTTTGGAAACTTCCAGTTTCCAGGCGATGCGGTCCACGTGGATGAGCTTTGCCGCACCGGTGTTGCGTGCCATCTGCAAAAGCAGCTGCCCCATTGTGCCAGCGCCAATGATCACGACATTGTCACCCTGCCGGATGCCTGCCTGCTCGATACCGTGCAGCGCACAGGAAATTGGTTCGACAAAAGCGGCAATCTCCGGCGGAAGGTTTTCCGGGACCAGGTAGAGCCCCTTCTCTTTGGCCTTCGCATATTCCGCCAGACCGCCGTCGGTGTAGACACCGTAACCCGCCATCGTTTCACAGAAAGTGGAATGCGCGGTTCGGCAGGCGCCGCAGGCGCCGCAGCTTTCATTCGGGTCCGCCACAACCCGGTCACCCGCTTTAATTCTTGTGACCTTGTCTCCGACTTTGACCGCCCTGCCGGTAAATTCATGTCCCGGCGTCACCGGCAGGCATCCGCTGTATTCCCCCTTGAACATCTTCAAATCGGTGGCACAAATGCCGCATGCCTGCACCTGGATCAGCACCTCGTCCGGTCCAATTTCCGGCATTGGTTTGTCTGCCACGGCCACGCTCCTGCGCGGCGCTTCCAATACGATCGCCTTCAAGGCCTTCACTCCTTTTTTGATCTATGATAAACCGGTTGATCAACGAAAAAAATTTTGCGCCCACAAGGACGCGAAAGATTTTATTCAAAATAGGGAGGAATAAATTTATGGATCTCCTCTTTGGAAACACCATTGATCTGATCGATCAGAACATCCACTGCCGCGCGCGCCAGCGCCTGGACATCCTGCTTGAGGATGATCAGCGGTTCTTCCACCACACGGGTCGTCTGGATGTCGTTCATGGAATTATAGGGCAGCCGAAATTCGTCGAACGTCGCAATCGAAAGGTCGCGCGGCACCTTCATGCCGTATTTTCGGCAGAGTTTGAGGATTTCCGGAATCTGCCAGGATGAAATCATTACCAGCGCCGTCGGCCGGTCCTCCTGCAACGCGCGTTCCAGTGAGCGTTCGCCTTCCTCCGCCGCATATAGAAGCTGCTGCGTCAGACCGTTTTCTTCCATCGCCCGCGCATACCCCATGTAACGGTTTTTCTGGACGGTCGTTTTGGTTGCAAAATCGTATCCGACAAAGCTGATCCGCTTATGCCCCTTCTGGATGAGTTCCTGCGTCAGGATGTAAGCACCCTGCCGATTTTCAGTGGCCACCACGCTGATGCCGGTGTCCGGAATATAACGGTCCACAAACACAATTGGAAAGCCGTCGTGATGGATCTGTTCATAGAGTTCCCTGTTGGAGGTTCCGTCGCTTGAAGACGCCAGAATCCCATCGATGAGACCCGACTGGTACAGTTTGAGATAATTTGCTTCCCGCGCTGTATTTTCCGCGATGTTACACAGGATGATGTTATACCCCTGCCGAAACGCCTCCTGTTCAATATAAAAGACCAGATCCGTATAAAAGTCGTAATTGGTGTTGGTGACAATGCAGGCGATCAGATTCATCTTCTTGGAGCTCAATGCCGAAGCCACCCGGTTTGGGACGTAGTTGTATTCTTTGATCTTATCAAGAACCTTCTTACGGACTTCGTCGCTGACCCGTACGTCCCTGTTGTTAATGATTTTGGAAATCAGGGACTTTGAAAGCTGCAGCTCATCTGCAATGTCCTGTAGTGTCACCTTCGGCACATGTATACCTCCCGCAGAGTGATCAACCGGTTTATCACCTGTTACATTTATGTTATCATTTTCTTTTTTTACATGCAATAGCATTCTTACCCAAAAATAGGAACGTTTTTTCAGCAATGTTTTTTATACCGCCTGTTCTCAAGGGATCTGCCACGGCATTTTTATAAGATAAATAATAGGAATAACTTTTTCATTTGTCAATAGCGACAATGGTAACGGTGATAGACAATATTTGTTGCCTGCTTAATTAATTTCTGCATTGTGCTGCTTATAAAAATGTAATTTCCTGAATTTGTCTATTTCGACGATGCGAGATCGGGCAGGCTAATATCAATGCGTTTCTACAGCAGGAACTGATTTTGCAAAAGATCCGAGGCACCTTTTTTAAAAACAATATAAATAAAAAATAATAAAGAAAAAAACAGAATTTCACTTGACAAACCAATATTTGTCCCTTACGATTTATTCAGGAAGTTTTTTGCGCATCAAAACCGGAAGGGACGGGACATTTATGAAATTCGGTATCTATTCGCAGTATTTTCAGCGCGGCTGGGACGGCAGCTTTGAAACTTATGAGAAGGTTATCCCCAAAATCGCAGGGCTGGGTTTCGACCTGTTGGAGATTCTCACCACCGACCTCATGGGAATGGACGAATCCCAGCAGGACCGGCTTTTGAAGCTAGGCCGGGATCACGGCGTATGTCTGACCGCCGGAGGTGGCATGGGCCAAGCTTACGACATCTCCTCGGACGACGCTTCGGTGCGGGAAAATGGCGTATGGCGCTTTTTGAGCTTCCTCCCGACCCTGCACCGAATGGGGATTCAAAAGATCTGTGGGCTCCTTTACAGTTATTGGATGTACGATTATTCCAGGCCGGTTCAGAAGTCCCAGGCCTGGTCGCGCAGCGCGGCCTGTATGCGTGAAATGGCGGACGCCGCGCGGGATTGCGATGTGACAATTATGCTCGAACCGGTCAACCGCTATGAGAATTTCCTTATCAACACCGCGGCGGAGGCCGTTCAATATGTGGAGGAGGTCGGCAGGTCAAATGTAAAGATCCAGCTTGACACCTGTCACATGAACATCGAGGAGGACTCAATGGGCGGAGCGATCCGTACAGCCGGAACACACCTGGGCCACATGCACATCTGTGAAGGCAACCGCAAACTGCCTGGAACCGGCGCTTTGCCGTGGCGGGAGATGGCGCGGGCACTCAGGGAAATCGGTTATAGCGGCGATTTTGTCATGGAACCGTTCGTGCTGTGCGGCTGCGAGGTGGGGGATACGATGTACCTGTTCCACGATTTATCCGGCGGCGCGGATGATGCGCAGCTTGCAAAGGATGCGGCGGATTCCCTGCGGTTTGTAAAAACACTGTTCACCTGAATTCCTATAAAAAAGGGAGCCCCGCGTTTGGTCTTTGCCAAACGCGGGGCTCCCTTTTTCTGAATCTTTTTACAGCGCGAGCGGGAATGATTTGCGCTCCAGAGCTCCATGTACAAAATCAATAAGCGCTGTGATATCGAATACGGGCAGTCCGGTGGCCTCCTGGATCGCCTGCGAATAGGCCGGCATGGTGGTGCACTTCAACAAGATTGC
>Ga0079305_1001339_pt1 | contig 34043 bp, 25 predicted proteins | sample LMS_cellobiose_e_FD_79183 | JGI IMG/M metagenome (GOLD analysis project Ga0079305, IMG submission 79183) | Rumen-fistulated moose microbial communities from Alaska, USA - LMS_cellobiose_enrichment | ecosystem: Host-associated > Mammals > Digestive system > Stomach > Rumen fluid ... | reverse complement strand
GATGAGCTATTCAGAAAATAAACGTATTGGCAATTATTCAGAGAAACAGAGGTGACTTTTGTGAGTGAAAACAGCTCTTTCCTCCCCGGTAAAATCCGTGACCGGATTCAGGATTTGATGAAATCCCACAAGGTCACGCAAGCCGAGCTCGCCGCCCGCATTGGCTGCTCGGAAAGCATGCTGAGCCGTTTCATCAGCGGCAAAACGGACAAGCTTGGCGATGAAAATATCATCCGCATCGCCCGTGTGTTCAACGTCTCGACCGACTTCCTGCTGGGCGAGGTCGATGTTCCTGACCGCGTGAATTACGACATTTCCGAGCTTGGCCTGTCGGTGCAGGCGACACGAAATCTCTACACACAGAAAGTCAATCCGAAGGTCGTGAATGCGCTTCTTGAAAACCCGGAATTCGCCAACACAACCAATCTGATCTCCGGCTATTTGGATGATGAGCTGGCGAAAGGCTTTGCAGCGCAGAGTCAGCTTTATGCGACCATTGCCGGAATGCTGAGAGGTGAACCGGAGGCCGTCGATGACGTTAAAAAGTTGCAGACACCGGTCTATCAGGCAGATCTGGCTGCGATTCAAAGATCGTTTATGAATGCTGTGCAAGCCGTGAAGAAAGAAGTCGGGAACGACCTGACTGCCACCCGTGAGCTGACTGCACAGGCGGTGAAAAAGATTTATGCCGAGCTGACCAAAGGCCAGAAAAAGCCGAACAGGACCATCACCGCAGAACAGGTTGCCGAGGCTGTCGCACAGTCTGTTTCTCATCTGCCTGGGGTCGACACGGAAACCGTGAAGCAAATGTTTCTTTCGATGACCGGCACGGTAATTAACCATGAAAAGGAATCCAGCGACCAATGAAGAGCTCTGTGCATTGGCAAAGCAGGACGACGCCGATGCGCAGAATCTGCTGATCGAAAACAATCTCCGTTTCATCAAAAAGACAGCGTATGAGTTGTGGAACGCACAGACTGAACTGAATCGTTCTCTTGGCATCGGTCTTGATGATTTGGTTCAGGAAGGCTTGCTTGGGTTATACGGCTGCATCGAACTTTACGATCCTGACAGCGGCAATCTGTTTCTTACTTACGCCGGTCCTGCGATACGGAACGCCATGCTCGATTATATCCGAGCACAGAATTCGTCCTTTGAGGCAAAGAACCTGAACAACATCATTTCTCTCGACGAGCTCGCAAAGGATGAAGCACGAAGCAGACATAGCTTCCTTGCGGATCCGACCCGTCAGACGCCGGAACAGATTTATCTGGCATGGGAGCGGATCGACGATATCCATCACGCCTTGTCCATGATTGCGAACAGAGAAGAGCAATATCTGCGATATCGTTTCGGTTTCGATGACGATATCGAGCATCCGTTGACGGAGACGGCGAAGCATTTTCATCTCTCTGAAAGCAGAGCGAAATCCACGGAAGCGCTTGCCCTGGACAACGTGTGGCTGGAGCTGCCGTGGTGGTATTGAGAACACGGAGATACGTCGCTGCGGCGGGCTTTATATCCCTTTTGCTCCCTCGGCGATCCAGCTTCATTTCCTCTGCGGATGAAATTCCGCCGGATCACCTCAACCCGAACAGATCATTTTTGCAATTTTGACGGCATTGCAAAAACGCTGTTCTGCTGCCACCGGAAACGTCCTGCCAAACACGGGCAGTCCCTTTCCGCCGTCAGCGGTCGCAAAAGGTATAATAACACACTACACCTTTGTTCCATAGGTTGTGTGCCAAGGGGGTTGCCTCCCCCTTTGGAAAACCCCACCGGCTTTGTCGGAAATGGGTACCCACACAGACGTTCCGTGTGGCTATATTTACTCTAAATCCGCAAAGCAAAAGCGGCATGAGCTGTCACCCCATGACAGCAGCGCCGCTTTGTTTTGTTCTCTGTCTGCACCTCGCAGCCGGAGGGAATTGCCGCCGTGCCTCGTCAATTCCACGCGAAAACATTTGCGGATTTTTTTGTTTCCCGAGTTGCCTTAAATCACAATTTGAGTTGTAATGAAGTCAACTAGATTTGGAGGTCGATATGATGAAAGAAGTGGGTAAACGATTGAAGGAGCTTCGGGAGAGCATCGGCCTGTCTTAGGCGAAGCTGGCCGGGGCCATCGGCTCCACACAGTCCAGTATCAACCGCTATGAGAACGGACAATCCGGCGTGTCGATCCCGCTGCTTCGACGCTATGCGGATTACTTCGATGTGTCGCTGGATTATATCTTTGCCCGGGCGGATCAACCGCAGGGGACGACCTACGAGTTCAAGCCCAAGTACACACCGGAGAAAGAGGAAATGCGCCGTTTCATTGAGATGTGCTTTGATCCTCAATCTCCCATGAACGGAAAGTTGAAAGAAACTCTATTGAGAATGATGGAGGGTGAGGAATAACCGCCGCGAAAGGAGGCGAGAGAATGAAAGCTGTGATTTACGCCCGCTATTCCTCCGACAGCCAGCGGGAAGAAAGCATAGAGGGCCAAATCAGAGAGTGTATCGCCTTTGCCGATAAGAACGGCATCACGGTGTTGCGTCACTACATTGACCCGGCCTTTTCCTCCAAGACGGACAATCGCCCGGAGTTTCAGAACATGATAAAGGACAGCGGCAAGAAGCTGTTTGATATGATTGTCGTCTGGAAGCTGGACCGCTTCGCCCGGAACCGGTATGACAGCGCACGCTATAAGGCGGCGCTGAAAAATAACGGCATCAAGGTGGTGTCCGCTACCGAGGTAATCTCCGAGGGTGCGGAGGGTATCATTCTGGAATCCGTTTTGGAGGGCTATGCCGAATACTATTCCGCCGATCTCTCTGAAAAAGTCATCTGGGGTATGACAGACAATGCGCTGAAATGCAAATACAACGGCGGGACGCGCCCATCGGGTATCTAATTGATGACGAGCAGTATTTTCAGATCGACTCGCTGACAGCGCCATTGGATTGCTCTGGCGCACCAAACCAATATAATCCGAACCCGTTTCCTCTTGGAGATGGATTCAGATTTATTGTTTGTTTCGAGCGCTTTAAAGATACGCATTTCCAAAACGGGGTCATTAAACGTCCGAAATCCAAGCCAAGAGGACCACGAAAAGAAGAAGAAACCATAAAAATATGATAACGGTGGGACGTTACCACCATGGGTGACGCCCCGCTATTTCATATTATTCCGCACTTTTCTCTGCTTGCTCCTTCGCTTCCTGCTCTTTCTTCCATTCCGCAAACTCCCGCGGCCCTTCCTCGCTTTCGTAACAGGCCAGAATATCCAGTAGGATGCAGCGGGCAATGGCTTTGCTCTTGTGCTGCGGAGTATTCGTGTCGTTGATCAGCTTCTTTCTTCGTCCCACATATGCCTCCGATATTCCTCGCAGTTCTTATCGTTCAAGATCGTTTCCCTTTTTGCCTTGGACAATACGAATGTGGAACAGAAATAAAAGAGCATTTGCCTTCTAATATATCTCCGGCCGGTTTCGTTGTGTTTATATCTGGCAAACTGTGTCAACAGATCGAAAAGGGGCTTATCGAAAGATCGATAAGCCCCTTTTCAAAGGTTTCATCTGCTTTTTTTACGTTTTAACTTCGTGAGCTTACCGCGTAAACGGTTCTGCTTCTGCTTTAATCCGCAATGGCTTCGCAAAAGCGCATGAGGATCATCGCAGCCTCCGCACGCTTGGCATTGCCGCCTGGTACGAGGGTCGTTTCCGTCCGGCCATTGATGATACCATTCATAACGCACCAATGCATGGCCTCGTTCGCCCAGTCACTTACATCACCCACATCCTCAAAGTCGAGCGCGAAGTCCCAGAGGCCCGTGAATCCGCCGCCGGTGGTCTGTACGTAGCGATACAGGATTGTTGCGAACTGCTCGCGGGTCAGGTCGTCGTTTATGCCGAACACCCCGTCGCCATAGCCGTTGACAAGGCCGCATTCTGCAGCCCAAATAACTGCATCGGTATACCACATGCCGTCCTTCACGTCGCTGAACGGGTTGCTACCGGAGGCCTCGGGCTGACCGGCGAGGCGGTATAGGATGACCGCGATCATCGCGCGGGAGATCGGCGTCTCGGGCTCGAAGGTCGTTTCGTCTGTACCGTTCATGAGGCCCTTCTCCACTACATACGCTACAGCTTCTGCATACCAAGCATCGTCAGCCACATCGTCAAACGTCGGCTTGTCGCTCTGCGCGGGCGTTGCAGGCGCGGTTCCGCCGCCTCCGCCGCCTCCGCCGCCGGAGGGATTTGACGGCTCATCGTTAAAGTCCTTCGTATAGTCGTCCGTGTAATGGAAGACGATCGCGTCGCCGTCGTTCAGGTACTGCGCAGAGATGTCGAGAAGCGGGTATTCCCCGTTGAGAGTATACATCCAGCCGGAATTGACGCCGTTGGTCTTCTCGCCGAGGGTCACTCCGTTCCTGGTAACGGCAGTGATATAGGTGCCGGTCTCGTTGGTCCATGTAATGCCCGCCTCGGTCATGGCCATTTCAAGTACGTCCTTTACGCAGGCGTTGGCGCTTACGCTGTAGGACTTATTGGCGATCCAGGTCTGCAGTCCGCCGCCGGTGAGAGAGTGGACCTGACCGTCCTCGTCGCTGTTATGCAGGTCGTCGCCCATGACGGTAAGCCATACCGTGATCTGCTCCGTTTCCGGCGGCAGCATGACCTTTACGCTGAAGGTCGCGGATACGGGCCCGTAGGTCGCGGTGACGGTCTGGGTGCCGCGCTCGTTTCCGTTGAAGCCGGAGAAGGTGATCTCGGCGGCATCGACGGTCGTCTCCGTGCCGTCGGTGTAGGAAACGGTGAAGACCGCGCCGCTCATATCGAGCTCATCGCCGAGCAAATACTCCGTCTTGTACTCGCCGCTTACGGTGAGCTTGGAAGGCACCGCGGCGTTGCTGTGCACCGGATAACCGGCCTCGCCCTGCACCCAGTTCTGATAGCTGCCCTGATTGAGCAGGTCGGTTACGGTCCCGTCGGCAAAGGCCTCGGCGGTCTTGGCTATGAAGGAATCCTCCTCGGGCTTCCATTCCGCGTTGGGTCTTACCAGATATCCGAAGCCGCTGTAATTATCGCTGCTCAGGTAGTAGTTGTTCTCATAACTCAGCACATCCGCATCGTATCCGCCGAGCTCGCCGAGGATGCCGCCCACGCGCTTGTACTGCGTGGCGGCGTCTAAGTTCAAATCGTTGATGGTGCCGTAGAAATGGTTGTCGCGGATGGCCGCGCTGTCCCACGGCGCTCTCAGGCCGATCTCGCTGCCGAGGATACCGCCGATTCCGCCGCCCATGTCGTAATCGTAAACGCTATCGATGTACGGCGTGGAGTCGCCGGTGATATTCGCTGCGACGTAGCAGTTGATAACGGAGACGGACGGCGTATTCGCCGCGTCGTGCTGGATGTAGCCGGCGCCGATGATGCCGCCGACCCTGCCTCCGCTGGCCTCGATGGTGCCCACGAAGGAGCTGTTTACTATCTCGCAGGAGCCGATGGACTGGCCCTTCTTGCCTACCAGGCCGCCCACGTTGGAAACGCCGCGGACGGTGGCGTAGCTTACGGAGTTCTCAACGCGGCCGTTGAGGGTGCCGACGAAGGAGCCGATGCTGCTCTGGTCGCCGTTATAGCCGACGATTACGTTCTCTTCAACGGTGCAGTTGGTGATATAGATATTGTTGATACCGGAGGTAAAGCCACCGTTCACGAGGCCGGAGCCGGTGGTCCGGCTGCCGGAGAGCAGGGTGACGTTTTCCACGGTGATGATATCGGGGTCGGTCTCCTGATATTCGCCGTCTTCGCCGTAGTCGATGCCGGCCTTATCGAGCAGGCCCGCGCCGCGGATATCCTCGCCGTAGATATTCAGATCCTTCACATAGGCGTCGCGCGCAAACTCGAGCAGCGGTCTGCCGCCGGGCTCTACGGTGATGGTCTTGCCGTTGCCGTCTATCGTGCCGCCGAAGGGCAGACCGGACTTGCCTATGGGCTCCCAGTCGGCGGGAAGGGTTATGTCGTTTTCCATGCGGAAAACGCAGCCCTCGAGGCTATTGCCGCCCATTACGTATTCGTCGATCCTCTTGAGATCGTTCAGATCGTTTATCAGGTAGGGGTCTGCGTTTGTGCCCTTGCCGGTAAAGCCCTCCAGCTCGCCGCGCTCGCCCACGGTGATCTTAAGGAATTCGCTGGTGACGCTGGCGGTGTTTTCGGGGTTCTCCCTGTCGGTGATGGTTACTATGCCGAAGTAATAATGATCTCCGATGTCCAGGCTTCCTATATTCAGCGTGGAATAGAAGCCCTTGACATATTCGGTGAAATCGGTTTTGCCGTCATAAGCGTAGTATGTATAATACTGCTGGGTGCCGGGACGGAAGTCCTCTTCCTTCAGGAGCTGCGCGCCCTGTACGGAGGGAACGCTGTTGTAGTACCAGGCGATGTGGGTATCGGCCACATACAAGTGCACGCCCTCTGTCAGCATGTCGGTGGGACCCGCGATGATCCAGATGGGATCGATACGCTCGCCCTCTACGTACTCCATCGTCATCTCGTGGTTCTGATCCACCTGGCTCATTCCGGTGTACTTGCCCGGCTGGTAGATGATAACGGGGTCGTTGAGCTCGCCGGGAGTCACGTCGATGGTGATAACGTCCGTATACTCGTAGGCGCCGGTGGCGTTGTCGGTAACTCTGCAGCGGTAATAGCGCCTGCCGGAGTTGATCGTCGGCACGGTGAAGCTGGGCTCGGTCGCGCCATCTATGTCGCCCCGGACGGAGGAGGAGTCATCCTCGCCGAATGCCCCTTGCAGGTCTGAGGAGCCGCTATCGGACCACTGCCACTGATAGCTGACCTCGCCGGCACGCTCCCCTTCCACTTCGACGGAGAGGGTAACGGTATCGCCCTTGTCATAGGTCCCGCCCTCGGAGAAGGAGCTGATTGCCCAGTCGAAGGGCTCGCCTATGGTGGCGTAGATCACAAAGTCGCTGCTGACCTGGTTGGCCCCCTCGCCGTAGATCAGGGAGAAGGGCACGGTATAGACGCCGTCGTTTACTTCGCAGCCGCTGACGTCCAAGGTCGCGTCGATGGTGGTGCCCCGGTCGCCAAACACATGATGCGCGGGGATGATCTCCCCATTATAGAGAAGGGACACGCCTGTGCTCTCGTCTCCGGGGTACTGGTTATAGAGCCAGTTGTTGACGATCAGCTGCAGTGTGATTTCATCGCTCCCCTGGGTATTCGCGCTGAACTCCCGGATAAAACGGCGCTGGTAATAGCTCTCGTCACGATAGAAGGGATTCCGAAGGTCCGGGTCGGTGATGATCAGTTTCCCGTCCGCGTAAGCGTTAAGGGAAAGCAGGAAGGGAACGACCTCATAGGTGAAGGTATAAACCTCCGCGTTTTCCTTTTGGCCGTCCTCGTAGATCTCCAGGACCAGGGTATAGTTCCCCGGCGGGACCTCGCAGAAGGAGGTGCGGATATTACCCGGGCCCTGACCATATTTCGGCACCAGGTTCAGAAGGCGGAAGCCGCCGTTTTCATAGTCGTACAGATAGGTGTTGGGAACCTCGTTGGGGCCGCTCATCGAAGTCTTCTTAAAGGGCACGTCGCTCTCGGAGCGGACATTCCCGTCGGCGTCCGTCAGCGTGATGGAGAAGCGCATGTCGCGGTAGTTCTCCTCATCCTCCAGCGCCAGGAAGAAATAGGGCATGCTGGCGTCGTAAGCGGGCACCTGGCCCAGCGCATAGCTGGTCTGCTCCGGCGTGAAGCTGTCCAGATAGATATGGTCGTCGATCAAAGGATCCCGAATAAAGATTTCCTTCACATAATGGGTCTCCGGCTGCGCGAAGTTCAGCGTGAGAGTGTAATAGCCGTCGGCAGTGGCGCCGTCGCCGGTATAATCCACCATGAAGGGGATGACCAGCGCGCCGGCTTCGTTTCTGTACTCCTCGCCGTACTTCGTGAGATCCAGTGTCAGAGTGCCGCTTTCAGGCAAGGCCTCGTATATACCTGTGCCGTTATCGAGCATAAACGTGGCGTTCGCCTTTGTCGCAGCGTTCAGCGTCAGCTCCGTCGCATCGGCGCGAACGTCGTTGGCGACATAATTAAAGAAGTTTTCAGCCGTATTGTAGTATTTGATTACCTGCGCAGACATTGACTGCTTCAGAAGTTTTTCCGTGCCGTCATACAGCTCAAACTTGGTCATGGACGCGCAGCGGCAAATATTGAAGGTATAGGTCTGCCCCGTCAGCGTTCCGGTCTCGATATCATCGCCGGAAAGAACGCCGACCTCGATGATGAACTTGGCGGGCCTCTCCGCGTCCAGATTGTAAAGGATCGCATTGTCAATGATATTATTGACGTCGAGCCCCGCTTCTCCAGCGTTTCCATATACCCCGACTACCTTGACGTCGCCGTAGGCAACATCGCCATAGCGGAATCGCGGCAGATCAGCGCCGGTTTCGGCGTCATAGCGGTAAACGACAGAGAGACGTGCGTAGACGTTGGGGTCCGCCTTGGCCTCTTCGGTGAACTGGAGAATACCGGTTAAATTGCTGATCTCCATGGCGCCGGAAATAAACGGGAATACCAGGTCGTACTCCGTTACCTCCGGATCAAACTCGAAAAACTTGACATAGGGGAATTCGTCCGACTTTTCGTAGATTATGTTTCCCGCGCTATTTCTTGTCAGCGAAAAATCTTCTACGTAGAGCGGAGCTGCGGGCGTGGGGTCCGGCTCGCTGTTTTCCGGCTGCTCAAAGTTCAGCGTGAGGGTATAATAGCCGTCGAACGCGCAGCTCCCCGTCCCCTCCTGGTCGTAATCCAGCATGAAGGGGATGACAAGAGCGCCGGCTTCGTTTTTATAGGCGTCGCCGTACTTTGTAAGGTCCAGAGAGAAAGTTTTATCCGTAGGTCCTTCGACATAGGCGCCCGTGCCGTCATCGACCTTCAGAACGGAGTCGCTGTTCAGGGCAATCGTCAGATCCAGCTTCTCCGTCCCGTATTTGACGTTGTCGATGGGGATATTGGTAGCGTCTTCAAGCAGCGGATAACCTTTCGTGTAGTAATTCAGATTCAGCGCCGTGCTGCCGTCTTCATACGTCGCTTTGATCGTCGTAAAGCCGGCGCAGCGGTAATAATTGAAAACATAGGTCGGGCCCGCGTCCTCAAGTACTGCGGTCTCGATATCGTCAGAGTTCGGAACTCCGGTCTCGATCTTCACCTTCGGAGGATACTTGGCGTCCATTCCGCCATTCTTTGCAATGAGGCCGTTGGTCCAGCCAAGGCCGGTCGCGTCATCCGTAACTCCGATTTCAGCGGGGAACTCGGCGGCCTGATAGCCCCAGCGAAATGCCGTCTTTTCCTCGCCTGTCTCCGCATCTATATCATAGACAACGGATACACGGCTGTAGACGTTTTCGTCTGCCTTTGCTTCGTCCGTGAATGTGACGTAGCCAAACGCATAGTCTACCTTGACTCCCATCATGTACGGGAAGACGAGATCATACTCCGTCACATCCGGATCGAACACGAACGGCTGGACGTATGGGAACTCGTCGGACCTCATATAGACAGGATAGTCCGCTTTTTTACTTCTTTTCCAAATGATATCCTGAATATAATCCGGAGCCGCTTCGCCCGATTTTTCGGCCGGGACGTCCGCCTCCGTCGCCAGAGCCGCTGTCGGCAGCAGTGTGCACAGCATCACTACCGCCAACAGCAGCGCTAAGAGTTTTCCTTTTGTTTTCATCATGTAAAGACCTCCTGTGTGTATTTTTTATTTTTAAGCGTCAACTGATTTGTAATCCGCCTTAAAAATCAAAAAAGCCGCATCGACTATCCGATGCGACCGACTTTTTTCGCCTTCATCAATGCCCCGCCGCCTGACCTGGGCGACAGCAGCGTTCTCGAGCATCGTCGGTATTCTGACTTGTGCATTTAGAGCTCTCTGCGCTCTGCGTCCGTTTCCCCGCCTTCTCAGCTTTCGCCAATGACCGGATCGCTCCTCGGAAAACGTACTCCTGCACTCACAGCTTCGGGTAAAGCTCCGGATTTTCACCGGATTTCCTAATCGCCCCGCCTGCCCTTCGGCAGCATAACGGTCGACACGATGCAGCTTATTTTGTTTTCTTCCCTCGGCGTCTCTGCGGCTCCTTCGGCCGAATCTTCGGGATGACCGGAATACAGATCAGGCCCTCCTTGTCTAAATAGTATTCATATGGTATGCGGGACTCGTCCATCGTGTAATCCGAATCCGGCAGCCATTGCTTGAGCGCGAAGTACCAGGTCACCCTCACGTTCTCGCAGAGCACCGTGGTATCCGCCGGGTCCTCCGGCATTTGGACCGAAAACGAAGCGAACTGGCCGCCCGGCACATGGAGAGTGTCCATATTCTTCGGGACGTACCGGACCTCCTTGACGCCCGGGCCGAAGAGGAACAGCGTCTCTCCGTCCCTCTCCGTCCATGCGCCTACCATATCAAATCCCCCGCCAATTCTGGCCCATTCCCGCGCGGACACATGGGGGAAATCCTGGATGACATAAAAGGCTCCGTCATCCTCCCAGTTTATCGGCGCCGTGCCCTTGAACACATAGCCGACTATGTGAAATTCATGCCGCCGCATGATTACCGGCTCCTGCATCAGATCGACGCCATCTGTCTGCGCGAATTCCCATGGCGTTACTCCGACAATGTCTTCAAACGCTTTGGCAAACCCGCTCCTGGATGCAAAGCCGCTTGCCTGATACGCCGTCTCCACATTCCCGCCGTGCCGCAGATAGCGCGCCGCCATGTGAATACGCCGCAGGCGGATATACTCGTGGACGGAATAATGCCCCATCTCTTCGAAGTATCGCCTTAGGGACATTTCCGAAACATGACACTGCCGCGCAAGCTCCGACAGCGTCAATTTGTCATACAGGTGCGCCTCGATATATCGCTTGCAGTTTTTGACGATCCGTTTTCTCTCGTTGTAATCGGCCACGGACTCACCTCTTTTCTATTATACTGCGCTTTTTTCAAAACAGTTGTTCAATACAGGTCTCTCATTGTTCAATTTATTGGGTGAAAACATGTTCACTTTCTGCATATATTCTGTTCACTTTTTATCAGAAAATCCTCTGAAATCGTTGGTATCTTTTGGTTTTTCGGCTTTTCGAAAATACGTGTCTTTAAGAAAACCGGGTGTGCTGCAATGCGTATCGCATAAACAGTACACCCGGTTTTTTCCCATGCCGAAGCGCAGGCAGACTCTGCCTGTTTTCAATAGCAAACGGTAAGTCTTCTGACTCGCGATAGGGCGGCATAAACCGCCTGCGGGATACGCCCTCCCTTCCCACATAACACCAGCAGTCATGCAGTGGTGGCCTTTCAGCCCACATCCAACGGATGCTTCGGGCATCCCTCACGCTTACAGCGCCGGGTGCGCGGGGCTTTTCACCCCATTCCATCTACGTCCGGTCCTGACGCTCGGTCTTTACGGGTCGGACGACCGTTTTTCATCATTATAATACATTATAACACAATGCTTCCAAATAGTACAGTCAAAGGGACTGATTTTGAACAAGAAAACATATAATACTGTTACAGAAAGCTGTAGCGAGGTGATCAAATGCAGCTGAATCAGGCGATCAGCCTTAGACTGGCGGAGCTTTTGCGGGAACGCGGGATGACACAGTATCAGCTCTATATCAAAAGCGGCGTGCCGAAGTCTACCATCGGCAATATCATCAACTGTTCCTATGATTCCGTAAAGCTGCGGATCATCCACGAAATGTGCCAGGGACTGGATATCACAATCCCCGAGTTTTTCGCCTCACCGCTGTTTGATGAAAGCAATCTTGATCCTTGACTGTCTCGACTTTGGTTCGCTCCGGCGCGGCGTGTGGAACATCGATCCTACAGCTGCCACGATCACCGCGGACACGGCCTTCACTTAAACGTTTAAGTTTCCACTACCTATACCGTCACCTTTGACTCAAACGGACACGGCACGACCCGCGCACAGACTGCGGCTATCCTGATGAGGTTCATCGAAGATATCAAATAATTAAAACAAAGACACATAGCAAAGCGGCGGCGGAGAGAGAGCTCTGCCGCCGTTTTCATATAATCAGTTAATCAAGACAGGAGCATGACGCATGCGGGATCTTTGTATACCCTCCGGCGCTTCCCAAAAGCGAACAGGGTTTTGTTCGTTCCCTCTCACAAGACCTGTCCGTTTTCCTGCCGGTCAAAACGAGTGTGTCCATCAGGGCCCCCCTTGCTTTGTCCGCCAGCCGCGCCGTCAGGTATAACACACTAGACTTTGCAGGGCAAAATCGTGTGCCAACAAGGCGCTGCTCGCCCCTATTGGATGACCCTGAGCCGAGGGGATGCTCCCCTCTGGGCACCTGCACTTTTCTTCACACGGCAATATCCAAACTGTAAAACGCAGTTTGTAAGCAGTGCGAAGAACAACAAAAGGGAAATCACCTAGTGAATGAGGCAATTTCCCTTTTGATATAGGATGACGGAGTATAATGCTACTAAATTCAATTTGTTGCCCTATGGCAAAGGAATCATATCATTTTCCCCCCCCCGGATATGTACGGTCGGCGCGTCCCTTTCCGTCACTATGTACTACTTCCAGCCCTGGCGTTTGGCTAAATCCATCATGCCAGAGCAGAATCTCTGCCAGTTTGCCAATGTCATCAGTGACGGGTCGCCCTCGCGTATGCGCATCGTGCGCCGTATCTCCTTCGGTATGACCACTCTGCCGAGATCGTCTATCCGGCGCACTATTCCTGTTGCTTTCATTTGTCCCAAGGCTCCTTTACTTCCGGTTTCTCCATTATTCTTTGGAAACACAGGCAATTTATACAGATAAGAAACTGGAAGTTTTTGCAGCGGAGCGCAAATATAAAAAAGGGGAGCAGGCAATGCCCGCTCCCCCTTGCGCTGAGGCCTGTTATCCGAGATAGTCCGCCTCGTATACTGTTTCGATATTGAAGTTGCCGTAAGTATCTATTCCGTAGTTCACGATATCAGATATCATTAGCGTGGAATTATAAACATGAACGAGAGGAATGATGCAGGCTTCATCTCTGAGGAGATCGTTTATCTCTCCGAAGTACTCGAGCCGCTTCGCGTCGTCGAGCTCAACTATCGCCTTGTCGAACAGATCAGTGTAGCCGTCCTGCAACCAGCCGTTCATCGCCTGGCACTGAGGATACTTCGGGTCGAGATTCATTATCATTCTCTTCGGGTTGGGATTGTTGCTGGTCCAGATAAGCGCGTCAAAGTCCTTTGCGTCCGAGATGCTGTAGAACACGCCGCTTTCAACCGGGTTGAGAGTACAGTTAATGCCGATTTCCTTGAGGTTGTTCTGCACTATTTCCGCGCTCTTCTGCCAGACGCTGTCTGTGCTGCGGTAGGAAATCTGGAAATCGAAGCCGTCGGCGTAGCCGGCGTCCTTAAGCAGCTGCTTGGCCTTCTCGGTATCTGTGTTGCCGAGGAAGCAGGGCTTTGAGCTGTCAGCCGGGGTATATGCCTGATTGTAATGCGAATACGGTGAATCCACGGTTTCGCCGTGTCCGGCGCAGGCTATATCGAGTATAGCGTCATAATTAATCGCGAGGCCCATCGCCTGACGGACTTCCTTTACGTTCAGAGGAGCTCTGTCGGTGTTGAGCGTCATTATGACCATCTGCTCGTTAGTGTTGTACATTACCTGGAAGCCGGGAAGTGCTCCGAGCGATTCGCAGGCGGAGGAGGAAGGCTTCTGGATTATATCATAGTCTCCCGCCTCAAGGCCCATTGCGCGGGTATTCGCGTCGTTTACGAAATACGCGTAGACCGTCTTGTAGTAGGGCATCTGTCCCCAGTAGTCGTCGCGGCGCTCGAACTTGGCGTACTGTCCGTCGACCCATTCTGTCATTTTGTAAGCGCCGGTGCCGGAGATCGGGTTGTCTCTTGTCGCCTGGATGCCGCCGGCAGCTTCAACGGAAGCCTCAACGGACATCTGATATGCCGTATGGGCCAGGTCGAGCACCAGGAAGGGATACGCCGTCTTCACAGCGATATCCACGGTGTAATCATCAACGGCCTTGCATCTGTCGGCGTCGAACAGGTTTTTATAGTATGTATCGAGGGTCGTCTCTTCGCAGCCCTGACGTATAGTATATACCACGTCGTTCGCGGTGAATTTATCGCCGTTGATGGAGGTAACGTCGTCGCGCAGCTTCATCTCAAGGACCGTGTCCTCTACCCATTTCCATTCAGTGGCGAGATTCGGGGTTATCTCGCCGGTTTTCGCATCATAGCCCACGAGCCTGTCGTAGAGCGCGTCTATCTGAAGCGCCACGTTCGCGGACTGCACCTGCATCGTCAGCTGCTGCCACGAGACCGGCTGAACCTCAAAAGCAACTCGCAGCTCTTTGTCCGAAGCTTTTACTTCGCCCGCGGTCTGAGTGCCGTTTTCCTTCGGGCCTTCTTTTTTCTCTTCTTTTTTGCCGCATCCTGCAAATATAACCGCCAGCATCAATACGGCAAGCAATAACGCCAAAATTCTTTTCATGGTTTTCCTCCTTTTAATCATTCCGCGCTTTTCGTACTTGTCATTCAGGCTTGTTTATCTGTTTACAGTTCCGACAGCCCAATTGTAAAATACAGTTAACTTTTTGTCAATTATTATTTAACATTTAGTTTTCCCGGCTGCTGCCTGCCCCTTAAGAGCATCCGCATATTTCTCCTCTTGTCTCTGCCCTCGGCGCCGCCGTATTCCAATTGACCTTTACAGCCATATATGCTATGATTATTTAATAAGTTATTACACGTCTGGAGGCTCCTCTCATGGATTCTGATAAACTTACTCTCATCTTCGGCGGCGACACCAGCGTAGGCGACGATTCCGCCGCATATCTTGAAGGCGTCGCCCCCCTGCTTGCAGCGGCCGACGTGCGCATGGCGCAGCTCGAGACCCCTTATGTGAACGAGGTTTCCGAATACGCAAGCGAATCCAGAACCGTTAAGGTGCTCGAACCCCTCGTCGGCCTTTTCGACCTGATGACTCTCTCCGGAAACCACTTCTACGATCTGGGCGAGCTCGGCGTCAAAAACACCATAGACTGGCTCGACAGCAAAAGGATCTCTCACGCCGGAGGCGGCAAAAACCTGCAGTTGGCCAGAATGCCCGGCTTTGTTGAAAAGGGCGGCATAAGATTCGGCGTTCTGGCGTACAACGCCGTCGGTCCCAAGAGCTCGTTTGCCGGAGAGAACAAGGGCGGCGACGCTTACGTAAACTTCACGCGCGGCCATATCCCCGTCGGCGAAGACACGGCGCGCCACGAGTGCGATAACTACGATTTTAAAAAACCTGTGCATCTCGATGCGGATTTCGACCGCGATAATTTTGCCGACCCCTCCTCCCTGCTCAGCATGGCGGAGGATATAGCTGCTCTCCGCCGCCGCTGCGACGTGGTGATCGTCTATTACCACAAGGGCATGGTCCACAGGCCGGCGGAGGTCGCTCCGCTGGAGCGGCTGATGTGCCATATCGCGGTGGATGCCGGAGCCGACGTTGTTTTTTCCACGCATTCTCATCTGCTCCGCGGCTGCGAAATATACAAGGGCCGCGCGATATACCACGGGCTGAACAATTTCGTAATGTGGGTCCCCTCTCTTTCGCCCAACTACAAGGGCAAGCGTGATAAGGACATGGATTCGAGCAACAATGAAGAGTGGGTAAAAAAACGCGTAGAGCGCTTCGGATTCATTCCCGATCCAGATTACCCCACTTATCCTTTCCATCCCGATTCCGTCTATACCGCGGCTGCAAAGTGCATAATCGAAAGCGGCAGGATAACCGAAAACCTGCTCGTGCCGATCCTTGTGGGGAAAGACGGCGTTTCAAGAGTCGTAGGCCCCGAAAACGGCGGGCAGGCCGTGTTCGACTATCTCGCTTCCATCACGCAGCAGGCAGGTCTTAACGTACACTACGAATGGGCAGGAGAAGATATCCGCATAGTTGAGAATAAAACCGGCCGCTGAATACGGCCAGAGCAGAAGGAGGAACAAAAATGGAGAAAACGCGTCTCTCGCTCCTCGTCGGAGGAGACACCATTCTCGGTGAAGAGCCCGAAAAATACTTTGAAGGTGTCGACGAGATCCTCAAAAACGCCGACGTCCGCGTGGCCCAGCTTGAAACTCCTTATATCGAAAAGGCAGACGATAACATGGACCCCACCCGCGAGCTCAGGAATCTTTTCCCTCTCAAGGGCAGGTTCGACGTCATGACTCTCGCCGGAAACCATCTTTACGACTTCGGCACTCCGGGCGTCGCCGATACCACCCGCTGGCTCCGCGAAAACGGCATACTTTACTGCGGCGCCGATATGAACCTTGAGCTTGCGGAAAGGCCGGCGATATTTGAAAAAGACGGCGTCAAATTCGGCTTCTTGAATTACAACTGCGTCGGGCCGGCGCATATGTATGCTTCCGAGACCAAGGCCGGCTGCGCTTATGTGAACCATCTGCCGGCATGCATCGTGGATAATATCGACAGCCTCGCGATGGACAACAACCTTGACGACCTCGCGGGAAAACACGGCCATTTCGAGGAATACCCCCGCCTCGGCGATTATATGCGCATGATGGATCAGATCGCCGCTCTTCGCCCGAAGTGCGACGTCCTCTCCGTCTATTTCCACAAGGGCGTGGTACACAAGCCGGCGATAGTGCTCGAATACGAGCGTTTTATCTCCCGCGTCGCCATAGATTCGGGAGCGGACGCCGTGTTCGCATCTCACGCGCATATACTCCGCGGCTGCGAATTCTACAAGGGTCGTCCGATCTTCCACGGCCTCAATAATTTTGTGGCCTGGGTCCCGCTGCTGAGCCCGAATTACAAGGGCAAATTCACGAAAACCGAGTTTTCAGACCAGGAGGAGTGGAACCGCAACCGCGTAAAGCGCTTCGGCTTCGTGCCCGATCCCGACTATCCCACCTATCCCTTCCACCCGGAGGCGATATATACCGTCGCCGCAAAATGTATAATTGAAGACGGGAAGATAACGGAAAACCGCCTTATACCCATAATCTATGAAAAATCCGGCGTGCCGTACGTCGTAAAGCGCGAAAACGGCGGCGAGCGCGTTCTGGAATACTTAACGCAAATCACCGATTCCCAGGATCTCAACGCCTGCTACGAATGGGACGGCGACGAGATCGTGATCCGGCAGAAATAAAACCCTTTGACCGCAAAAGCAAACCGCTCCGCCAGCCGGCGGAGCGGTTTTATTATTCAGTTTCTGTTTTCCGCCTGCTGTGCTTGCCTGCGGATGTTCCTGGGATCGGAGGGCTTTTCAGCGTTTTCGGGTATCATCCACATGCGGCCGAACCGCTTCTGTCCCTTTACCCTGCCCTGCTCGCAGAATGTCTGCACTCTGCGCACAGTTACTCCCCATTTCTCCGCCGCTTCAAGGGCCGAGATATATTTCATGCTTCCCCTCCGTTCCTTTTATACGCTCAAACGAATACTTTTGCCTCGAATAACGCGGCGCCCTCCGGCACCGCGTTTCAGTCTTTTCAGCCCTTGTAGCCTATTTCATCGGCGAGCTTCTTCTCGAGGATGACCGTCGCGTCGCGGTGCATCCTCATGAAGGTCGCCGGGCAGTGCGGGTCTATCTTGTCGTTCATAAGGAGCTTTCTGGCTGCGTCCTGCTTGCTGCCGCTTATTATCATCAGCAGCGCCTTTGCGCGCATTATGTTGCCCATGCCCATGGTCACGGCGTAGCGGGGAACGTCGTCCCTCGTGGCGAAAAAGCGGGCGTTCGCGTCTATAGTGCTCTCGTCGAGCACCTCCTTGTGCGCGCCGTCGTAAAGCGTATCGCCCGGCTCGTTGAAGCCGAGATGTCCGTCCGGCCCGACGCCGAGCACCTGGATATCGATATCCGTTTTGTCGAGAACGGCGTTGAACTCCGCAAGGTTTTCCTCAACGTCGCCTACGCCCTTGGCAACGTAGGTGTTTTCCTTTTTAATGTTGATGTGGTTGAAAAGGTTGTCGTCCATAAAATAGCGGTAGCTCTGGTCGTGCGTCGGCTCAAGCCCCACATATTCGTCAAGATTCACGGAATGCACCTTTGAAAAATCAAGCCCTTCCTCGGCGCAGCGGCGGGCAAGCTCCTGATACATGCCCACAGGGCTCGAGCCCGTGGCAAGGCCGAGAGTGCACTCAGGATTCTCGCGGACCTTCTTTTCGATTATATCCGCTGCGAGCGCGCTTGCTTCCTTATAATCCTTTGCAACTATAACACGCATAGTAAAAATCCTCCCCGCGGCCTGGCCGCCTGATATTTATTGTTTTGAAGCTATATCGTCCTTATCCTTATAAATGCTGTTGGCGGGCACAGTTCCCCTGACGCAGGAAACTGGATAGATATTCGAATCACGGCCTATTACAGAGCCGGGATTCAGAACGCTGTTGCAGCCGACCTCCACTCGGTCACCGAGCATGGCGCCCACCTTTTTGCGGCCTGTTTCCTGCTTCTCCTCTCCGTCCTTTACGACGACCAAAAGCTTGTCGCTCTTGACGTTGCTGGTAACGGAGCCGGCGCCCATGTGCGCCTTATAGCCGAGGATGGAATCGCCAACGTAATTGAAATGCGGAACCTGCACGTTATCGAAGAGGATAACGTTTTTCAGCTCCGTGGAGTTGCCGACAACGCATTTGTCGCCCACGAGGGCGCTGCCCCTTATGAACGCGCTGTGGCGCACCTCTGTGCCGTGGCCTATTATGCAGGGGCCCTTTATATACGCCGAGGGATAGACCTCAGCGTCCTTCGCTATCCAGACGTTCTCGGCGGGATTGTCGAACTCGTCTGCAGGAAGGGTCTTCCCGAGCGCGCATATCATATCCGATATCCCGGCGAGCGCCTGCCAGGGGTAGGTGAACTGCTCAAGATATGCCGCCGCCCTGGTATGGCTGAGATCGAAAAGATCTTTTATCGTGAACATTATTTTTTCACCTCTATAAGATGGCCGGAGCTTTCTATGGCGGCGATTATGGCGTCAACGTTCTGCTCGCACTCATCGTACCTGCCGGCCTCTGCCATGACGCGGAGCACGGGCTCCGTGCCGCTCTTGCGCAGGAGCACGCGGCCGTTTTCACCGAGCTCCTCTGTGCATTTTTCAACGGCGGCCTTGACGGCAGGATCGGCCATCGTGGCGTCCTTATCGTCGACCTTCACGTTCTTGAGCACCTGCGGATACATCTTTATCTCCGAGGCAAGCACCGAAAGCGGAAGGTGCGTGCTCGTGAGCACCTCCATGAGCATTATGGCGGTTATGAGGCCGTCGCCCGTATGGGCAAACTTGCGGAAAATGATGTGGCCGGACTGCTCGCCGCCTATGAGATGGTCGTTTTCCTTCATGTTCTCATAAACGTAGCGGTCGCCGACGGCTGTTTTTTCGTAGCCGACGCCGATCTTATCCAGCGCCTTGTAAAGCCCGAAATTGGACATTATCGTGGTAACGACCTTGTTGCTCGGGAGCTGGTTGCGCTCTTTGAAATACTTGGCGCAGATGTAGATTATCATATCGCCGTTTACCACCTCGCCCATTTCGTCCACGGCGAGGCAGCGGTCGGCGTCGCCGTCAAACGCGAAGCCGACGTCCAGCTTGTTTTCCCTCACGTAGGCCTGAAGCCCCTCGATATGAGTGGAGCCGCAGCCGGTATTTATGTTCAGCCCGTCCGGCTTGTCGTTTATCACGTAGGTCTTGGCGCCGAGCGCCTCGAAGGTGGCGCGGCCTATCATCCAGGTGCTGCCGTTGGCGCAGTCGAGGCCTATCCTGTAATCCCCGAAGGAGTTCGTGGCCAGGCTCGTGAGATAACCTATGTAGCGGTTGCGGCCGGTATAGTAGTCGACCGTGCAGCCGATATCCGCTCCGGTTGCCCGCGGGAGATCCGCCGGCTCGCCGTCTATATATCTTTCTATCGCGTCCTGCAGCTCGTCGTCCATCTTCTCTCCTACGCCGTTGACGAGCTTGATGCCGTTGTCGTAATAGGGATTGTGGCTGGCGGATATCATAACGCCGCAGTCAAAATTCTGCGTGCGCGTGATGAAGCTCACGCAGGGAGTCGTCGTGACGTGGAGCAGATAAGCGTCCGCTCCCGACGACGTAATGCCCGCAGCCAGCGCGCTTTCGTACATATACGACGACCTGCGCGTATCCTTGCCTATAACAATCCGCGCGGACGTATCGGTACCCTCATACTTCTTGCTGTAGTGCCAGCCGAGGAAACGCCCTATCTTGAAAGCGTGCTCCGCCGTGAGCTCTTCTCCCGCCTTGCCGCGGAAACCGTCCGTCCCGAAATACTTGGACATCAGAACATCTCCTTTCTTCCGGCGCATGCGCGCCGCGCACGATCAGATTCAGAAAAATGATAAAAAATACTACATCATTTCTCCCTTTCCGTCAATACACAAATCTTATATGCCTCAAGGGCTTGAGCCCTTGTTTTTTGTAAAATTTATCCCTTTTCCGGCGAGTGCGGACATCTCTCGAGCCGCGCCTTGAACGATATGGCCCGCGGCGTTTCCATGACATCGAATTTCACTATGTGCGCGCCCTTTTTTATATCCGCATACAGCACCGTCCCTTCTCCGAATACGCTGTGCCTTACTCTCTCTCCCTCGGCAAAAGCCGTCTCCTGCAGGACCTCCGGCATATATTTTTCGCTGAAGCTTATGTGCTCCCTCGCCTGCGCTATGAGCGCGTCCTTCGGAGGCGCGGTGTATTCAAGAAGGCCTTCGTCTATATCAAGCAGAAAGCGCGAGGGGTAGCGCGGCGAGCCGTCGAGCGCCCGGCCCTCGGCCTCGGAGAGAAAAAGCCTTTTTTCGGCTCTCGTCATCGCCACGAAGGCGAGCCTGCGCTCCTCCTCCATTGCCTGCAGAGTATTGGTCTTCCTCGTGGGGAACAACCCCTCGTTCATGCCGCAGAGAAAAACATAAGGAAATTCCAGCCCCTTCGCCGCGTGCACGGTCATGAGCTTTACCTTGTCCTCGCGGCTTTCGGCATCGCTGTTGGAAAACAGCGCTATATGCGCCAGATAGTGCGTTATCGAGGCCTCCTCGCCGCAGGCCGTTTCATACTCGAAGACCGACTGCTTCAGCTCCGCGAGGTTATCCAGCCTCTCCTGACTGCCCTCCGTGCGCAGCATCAGCTCGTATCCGCTCTCGCTGAGTATCTTCGAGAGCATTTCCGATACCGGCTTTTCGGCGCAGTCCGCAGAATACTTCTCTATAAGTGAAATGAAGCCCACCGCCTTCGTCCCCTTGAATATCTCGTCGTCAAGAGTCCTCTGCAGCGCCTGATAGAGCGAGCATCCGTTTTCAGCCGCGTATTCCTGCAGGAACTTCATTCTCCTCTGGCCTATGTTCCTTTTCGGAACGTTCGCCACGCGCATGAAGCTCAGATCGTCCTTATAGGCCGCCATGCGCAGGTAACTAAGCGCGTCCTTTACCTCCGCGCGGGCAAAAAACTGCACTCCGCTGTATATGCTGTAGGGTATTTTTCTCTTAATGAAAACATCCTCCACGGAGCGGGATATATAATGCGCGCGGTATAAGACCGCTATGTTCCTCAGCTCCTCGCCGCCGTCGCGCAGCTCGAGTATCTTCGAGGCGATCCACTCCGCCTCTTCCTCCGGCTTCTCGGCGTGGTGGCAGAGCACTGTCTCTCCCGACGGGAGCTCCGGGATGAGCTCCTTTTTTATGCGGAAGCAGTTTTTATCTATGAGCGAATTCGCCGCCGCCGTTATCTGCGGCGTGGAGCGGTAATTTCGCATCATCATTATCGTTTTAACGTTTTCAAATTCTTTGTCGAAATCCAGCAGGTATTTGACGTTCGCTCCGCGCCAGGTGTAGATGGTCTGGTCCGGATCGCCAACCACGAAAAGATTCTTATGGTGTGCGCACAAAACCTTCATCAGCTGATACTGCGGAAGGTCGATGTCCTGGAATTCGTCTATCATTATGTATTCAAGGCGCGACTGCCACTTCAGCCTGATCTCCGGATTCTTCTCAAAAATATGGAGAGTGACCTTTATCAGATCGTTGTAATCGAGCCCGAAGCACTTCCGTTCCTGATAGAGATATCCGTAAAAGATAATGTCCTTCGTGCCTTTGGCCTGCTCGTATTTCTCGTGCAGCTCCTCGAGCGGCAGTGTGAGCATGTCAAGGTAGTATTCCGGCTTTTTGAAGAGCTTTTGTATCTCTATCATGTCGCGCGCGTCGGAAAAAGTCATGTCGCGCAGGGTGAGAGAGCGCTCTTCATATATTATTTTCAGCATGGAGTCGATATCAGAATTGTCGAGAACGAGGAAGCTCTTCGGATAGCCGACCTCGTGGCTGTCCTCCTGAAGAACAGAAACACAGAAGCCGTGGAACGTGTTTACGTATCCCACGTCGCTGTCGCCGGTGAGGTTGTGGATCCTGCGGCGCATCTCGTTCGCGGCCTTGTTTGTGAAGGTGACGCAGAGTATGTTGCCCGGCATTATCCCGAGTTCGTTTACGAGATAGGCAAAGCGGTAGGTAAGCGCCCTTGTCTTTCCCGAGCCCGCTCCGGCTATAACTCTTATAAAGCCTTCCGTCGATACAACAGCCTCGCGCTGCTCGGCATTCAGCCGCTCAAATGCGTTTTCCACACTCTCTCACCTCCCGCTCTGATTATGTTCTGCCTCAGCCTCTTACGCTGCGGAAAAACGCTTTGTACGCGTTTATATCCTCATCGCCGAAGCAGCAGAAATAAACATCCATGACACAGTCGGCATGAGCCTGCAGCCATTTGAACACTGCTATGGTCGCTACCTGCGCGGCCTCGGCCTTTGGGTAGCCGTACACTCCGGTGGATATGCACGGGAAGGCTATGCTCCGAGCTCCTCTTCGGAAGGCGAGCTCAAGGCTGTTGTAATAAGCGGCGGCAAGATCCACTGCGTCGCTTTCCTTCCCGCTGTATACCGGTCCCACGGTATGGACTATATACTTTGCGGGCAGCTTATATGCCTTCGTGAGCTTTGCTTCGCCCGTCTTGCAGCCGCCGAGCTTTCTGCACTCCTCGAGCAGCTCTTTGCCCGCCGCGCGGTGTATGGCGCCGTCCACTCCGCCTCCGCCCAGAAGCGAAGGATTTGCCGCGTTCACTATGACGTCGACATGCATTTTGGTTATATCCGCCTTTATAAGGCTCAGATGCGAAACGGGAGTGAAATCGAGGATCGCGCGGATATTTTCCTTTGTCATATAGAGCTTTTTGCCCCAGGGATTTATCACTACGCCCTCGCAGTCCGGCCAGGTGAGCGCCTCGCGCAGCACCTGCGCGAGCTTCTGCGGCGTTATCTCGGTCTCGGCGCCTTTTTTCGCCTCTTCGGCCGAAGTGAATACCGGAGTCCAGTAGCGGCCGCCGCCCGCGTCCAGATTCTGCACGGTCAAGTTGTCCTGCGTGGAGCCTGCCGTCGCAAGCAGAATCTCCGTGCCGCTTTTCAGCGCTCCGCCTATGGCGTTGAATATCGGGAAAGACTCCGCGTCTTCTCCTCCGAGATCCCAGTTCTCCAGGGCAGCCTCTATGCACTCGCGTCCCGTTGAGAGCGGAGAAGGCTTCAGCGCCTCCCTCCAGTCCTCTTTCGGCGCGCCGGATTCTTTTTTATAAAACTCGTAATACCTTTCCGCCTGTGCGCGAAGCTCCGGCGTCAGCCTTTCAAGAGCTTCTTTTTTAAGCTCCTCCGGCATGCCGTAATAAGCCTCGGCTATGCCTCCGGCTATGCAGGCTATGGTGTCGCTGTCGCCTCCGATGGAAACGGCAAGTCGCACCGTGCTCTCATAATCCTCTCCCTCGAGGAAGGCGCGTATCGCCTGCGGCACGGAGCCCTGGCAGGTCTCGTCCATTCTGTAATCCGGGCGTATCTCGGCCAGAGGTTTGGAAAGATCATAGCCGAAAAGGCCCTCTATTTCGGCGGCTATCTGCGGCTTTTCCGCCCTGCATCTGGCAAGGAACATCGCCGCGGCGACCGCCGCCGCGCCCTTTATACCCTCCGGGTGGTTATGAGTGACGCCCGCCGTAAGCTCTGCGGCGTGAACGGTCTCTTTAAGGGTGCCGTAAAGCCAGCCCGCGGGCGAAACGCGCATGGCGCTGCCGTTGCCGAAGCTGTTGTAAGGCTGCGGCACCGGCGAAGAGAGCCACTTCCTGAACATGCCGCCGTACCCGGCGTCCGGATATCTGCGGCCGTATTCGCGCATCTTGTCCTCAAGCTCGGCCATTACGGCCTCGTCGTCCTGGCCGAAGCTGCTTATGAGCGCGTCGGCCACGGCTATGGTCATAACCGTATCGTCCGTAAAGCGGGAGTCCTCCGAGAAAAGCGGGAAATCCGTGGTCTTTATATTATTGCTGTCAAATTCATACGGGGAGCCTATGATATCCCCGAGTATCGCTCCGAGCATCGTTTTATCCTCCTGTGCTGCTTTTGTTACGCTTATTATACTACTACTCCTGCCTCTCCGCCACATATTTCATTAAAAAGGCTGCCGTTTTCCTGCCTTTCCCTGATATGTTTTCTCTTTCCAGTAATATCCTTTGAACGTATTGCAAAATCTCTGCGGAAATGATAAGATTTTCCCGGAGAAAAGACATACCCGCTCTGCGGGAAATTTGAATGGAGGGATTTTTATGACCGAAGAGGCAAAGAAAAGACTTGCCGAAAAGGAAGCGAGATACAGCGCCGCCGTAGAGCTCCGGGAACCGGACCGCGTGCCTATGGATATAAACGGCAATATCTTCGCTGTCAAAGACGCCGGCTACACCGTCGGCGAGTGTATCTACGACACCACCCTTGAAAAATACAAGGACGCAGCCACGAAATTCATGCTCAAGTACGATCCCGATACTGCCATGGTCGCCTTTGATCTCGGCGGTGAGGGCCCCGCTCTCGACCTGCTGCAGCCCAAATTCATAGACTGGGCGGGCCGCCCCGGCACGAAGATCGACATCAACTCCATGAAGCAGTTCCTGGAGTTCCCGGTACTGCTCGACGACGAGTTCGACGAATTCTTCGACGATCGGCTCAGTTGGCAGACGCGCAAATCCATGCCCCGCCTTTCCAAGCTCGCCGAGCCGCTCGAGAAGTTCGATCTTCCCCTTTCTCACGAGGGCAACCTCCGCGGCTTCGTGGAAGCGTATTCCACACCGGCAATGCGCGACATGATAGAAAAGTGCTGGAAAATAAGCGATTTCTATAAGGAACTCGACAAGCAGAAAAAGAAGATCGCCGGCGAGCTGCTCGAGCTCGGCTTCCCGTATCCCCAGGTAGCCCGCGCCGCCGTGGCCTTCGACGAATACAGCGACACGCTCCGCGGCACGATCTGCTCGCTTACGGACCTTTTTGAGAACGAAGAAAGCGTGCAGCGCTTTATCGACGAGGCGCATCCGAAAATGATCGCCCGCATAAAGTCCCTCAACAAGGACGGAAGTCTCAACGGCAAGTGCGTTGGATTTGCTCTCCACAAGGGTCTTGACGGCTTCATGAGCGACGAGTACTACGAAAAGTACTACTGGCGCTATCTTAAGGAGCTTATAGAGACCATAATCAGCGTGGGCATGACGCCGTACGTATTTGCCGAGGGCAAGTATATCACCAGGTTGCATCACCTCAAGGACGTGCCGAAGGGCAAGGTGATCTACAAGTTCGAGGACACCCCCATGGATCTTGCCAAAAAGGAGCTCGGAGACGTTGCCTGCATAACCGGCGGCTTCCCGAACAGCCTGCTCTTCCACGGAACGCCCGAGCAGGTAAAGGACGAATGCAAGCGCATGCTCGACGCCTGCGCCCCCGGCGGCGGCTTCATATTCCAGACGAAGTCCTCGCTTACGATGGCGAAGCGTGAAAACGTGGAAGCCATGTTCGAGACAGTCCACGAATACGGCAAGTATTGATCTCAAAGAAAAAAGGGCCCTCCGCTTCAAAATGCGGAGGGCTCTTTCTTAATGTCCTTTATTATCATTTCGGCAAGGGAGGCCGCGTCGTCCAGCTCCAGCCAGGGCACCTGGGCGCAGAAGGGAACGTCCGACATGACGGCGAAAAACGGCGTGTCGCTCTCCGGCAGGCCCTTGCCGGCGGCGCTGCGGTAAAGCGCTATCTTTTTCGTCCCGCGTCCGTGCTTGAAGCCCTCGGTGAGTATCACGTCGACGTCATGTATCATGGAAATCAGCGTTCCCATATCCGCCGGGCGGTTTTCCATTATCGCCGCGTGCCTGTCGTTGGAGATGAGCGTCATATCCGCTCCGGCTTTTGTGAGCCTCCAGGTATCCTTTCCCTCTTTGTCCACCTCAAAATCGTGCGCGTCGTGCTTTATGACGGCAACGCGCGCGCCTCTCGCCTTGAGCTCCGGGATGAGCTTTTCCAGCAGAGTGGTTTTCCCTACGCCTGAATAGGCTACAACAGAATACACAGGTATCATTTTCCTTAATCCTTTTCTATTACGAAGATCCCGAAATCCTTTTTGTTCGGCAGGTAAAGCGGCCAGCCGTTTTCGCCCGCGACGAGTCTTTCGGCGAGATATCTTCGCGCATCTTCTTCGCTCGTTCCGGGCGTATATGTGCGCACGAAGCGCTCCGCCTCCTCCATGCTCTCAAACGGCTGTCCGTATTCCAACGAACACTCGCGGCATTTCCATTTCAGGGCAAGCGCCGAAAGCCAGCTTTCGGAATTCGCGGTGGTGTTGTACTTGATGCTTTTATATTTTTCGGGGCCGAGCGTACCTATCTCCCGCCCGTGCACCACGGCTATGAGCTTTTTGCGGCAAAGCTGCAGGCTGCCGGCAACCCGCGCGTCGAGCGAGCCGAAAAAGACCATAAGCGCTACGTCCCACAGCCCCTTCAGCCCGTACGCGTCTGCGTGAACGGTCTTTATGTTTGTTATCCCCCGCTTTTTTGCGTCCTCAGCGAGCGCTGCAAGCGCGGTTTCGTCTTTGTCTACGCAGGTTATGGTCTTGGCCCTTCCGGCAAGATGCATGTCCACCAGGCCAATGCCGCATCCGAGGTCGCATATATCCGAGCCGGGCTCTATCTCTTCGGCGAGCATATCCGCGAGCTTTTTGTGGAAGCCCGTGTACTCCGATGCGTTTTGAAACCATTTTACCGTCTGCCCGTTCCAGCTTATTATAGCCCGGCCCTGCTTCTCATCGGCCGAAAACGGTTCTTTTCCTCCGGCCTTCAGCCATCTTGCGAGTATCTCCGGAAGGCTGTCGCGGTTCTGCTCTGTCACCGTGACTATCGAAACGTCGCTCCGCTCGGCTATTTCTCTCGTCCAGCCGGGAAAACCCTTTCGCAGCACCCCGAGCACGGGGATGTCCCCGTCGAGCGTTTCAAGCACCGCCTTCTGGAATTCATGCGCGTCCGCCTCCAGGCGGCCGCATTCGTCTATTATGATCACCTCGGCGAATTCTTTTGATTCGCGCAGGAAGCGGCAGCCGAGCTCGTTGAACTTTTCGGGCATTATCTCCGCTCTGCCGTATGACATCCTCGCCACGGCGTGGGAATCGTCCATAGCGGCGGGCCTGTCCGCCCTGTGCATGCACAGCACCTTTTCGCTGCTGTGGCGCAGCGCGCCGAAGGTGGTGCAGAAGCCTCCTGCCCGCAGGCCGGATTCCTCCACGGCTCTGGCTATGGCCGTGCTTTTCCCTATCTGCAGTTCTCCGGTCAAAAAAACGTGCATGCGCGCCCTCCGTAAACCCGTTGCGGGATCGTTCCTTTTTTGTTATAGTAAATCCAAAGGCGATAAAAAGTCAACCTCATACGGAAAGGAAGATGCTCTTTGTATTCTCAGAAATATCCCAACCTTTTCAGGCCTTTCAAGGTCAGAGAGCTTATATTCAAAAACAGGATAATGTCCGCCCCGAACATGCTTTTTCATACGGTGGACGGCAGGCCAACGCAGTACTACATAAGCTATCTTGAGCACAAGGCGCGCGGCGGCGCGGCGCAGGTGACTCTGGGCGAGATCCCCGTATGCGACGGCGGCTGCCATACCCCGGGAACAGACATAACGAAGGACAATATGCCCCTTTTCGCCGAGATGGCCGCCGTTATCCACGAGCACGGCGCCGTTGCCAGCGTCGAGCTCACGCACGGCGGCAGAAAGGCAAATCCAAAATACAACAAGCACGATATCATCGGCCCGGACGATATCGTCATGCCGCAGGGCTACAAGGTCCGCGCCATGACCCGTCAGGATATGGAGGAGGTGGCCGACGCCTTTGCCGACGCGGCCGAATTCTGGATGCAGGCCGGCTTCGACACCGTCCTTATCCACGCGGCGCACGGCTGGCTGATACCGCAGTTCCTCTCCCCGCTTACGAACCACCGCACCGACGAATTCGGCGGAAGTCTCGAAAACCGCATGCGCTTCCCGCTGATGCTGCTCAAGCGCATCCGCGACCGCGTAGGCGAGAAAAAAGTAATACAGATACGCCTTAGCGGCTCCGAGCGCGACCCGGAGGGCTTCGGCGTGGAAGATATAATCGCTTTTCTCGAAAAAGCCCAGGAATACGTGGACATGGCGGAGATAAGCGTTGAAAACGTCGTAAACTTCTTTGCCACGACCTACCGTCCCTGGGGGCTGAACGCCGATCTCACAGAGGCAATAAAAAAGTCCGGCCGGGTAAAAATACCCGTGTTCACTCTCGGCTCGATCCTCGACCCCGCCCAGGCGGAGGAAATAATCGCCTCCGGCCGCGCGGACGGCGTTTCGATGTCGCGCGCGCTCATAGCGGACCCCTTCTTCCCCGCCAAGGCTCTTACCGGAAGATCCGAGGACATAACTCCCTGCCTCCGCTGCCTCAACTGCACCGACAGCGACAACGCCCACAGGCACTTCGCCTGCTCGGTAAATCCGCTCATAGGCCGCGAGGCGAGGCTCGGCTTCGGCCATGACATTGGCAAGATGGCAAGCCCCCGCCGCGTGCTCGTAGTCGGCGGCGGCCCCGCCGGCATGGAGGCGGCGCTTACGGCGTACCGCCGCGGGCACAACGTCACCCTCTGCGAAAAAACGAGCGAGCTCGGCGGGCAGATAAAATTCGCCGACCACGACAGCCTGAAGCACGATATGAAGAGATACAAGGATTATATGCTCCGGCAGATCGCCTCCTCCGGCGTGAAGGTGCTGCTGAACACCGAGGTCACACCCGGCATGATCGAGGATATGCGCCCGGACAACATAATCGTCGCCACCGGCGCCGAGCCGATAGTTCCGGAGTACATAAAGGGCGCCGAAAAGGCGGCCCACGCCTCGCAGGTCTATTATGACGAGACTCTTGCTGCAAACGACAGCTTCACAATAATCGGCGGCGGCCTTGTGGGAGTGGAGGTCGGCCTGCATCTTGACAATCTCGGCAAAAAGGTCACCGTGCTCGAGCTGCAGGATGATTACGCCTCAGAGGCCGGCATGGTCTACGGGATAGGTCTGCATTGGAAAGTAGAGCAGTCCGGAATGAGCGTTATAACCGGCGCGAAATGCATTGAAACCGACGGGAAGAGCGTCCGCTACGCGGATAAAGCCGGCTCCGAGCACACAGTTTCCGCCGGATGCGTCCTTTACGCCGTGGGCATGAAAAGCTGCAGCGAGCCCTACTTCGAGCTTTATGACAAGGCCCCCTTCGTTGAGGCCGTAGGCGACTGCAGGCAGGTGGGCAAGGTAGTCGGCGCGGTACACTCGGGCTTCTTCGCCGCCATGGACGTGGGCCGCGTATAAGGCTTTTCCTCCTCGCCGGCTCGCAGCCTTATCGCCTTAACAAACGGCCGTAAAGCTATACTTTATACCTTATAAATGCGCGGAAAAAACCGCCCCTGTTCCGGGAGGCAAATAAACGCCTCCCGGAATTTTAATTTTTCACATTAACTCCCGAATTATTTGTAGGCGTTTACAAGATTTATTTCACCCGTTTATGTTAATATTAGTTTGTTCAAGAATACTTTTTAGGAGGTAAAAAACTATGGACAACAATGGAAGAAGACCGCTTGACGACGTTCTGGTCGTAGACCTTACCCGCGCTCTCTCCGGCCCGATATGCGCAAGCATTCTCGCCGACTACGGCGCAAGGGTAATAAAGGTCGAGGGCGTCGGCGGTGACAATACCCGCGGCGGCAACACCAACAAGGCGCTCGAGCACGACAACATCAACGGCGGCGACTCCTTCAACTCCATCAACCGCAACAAGGACGGCATCTCCCTCAATCTTCGCGCCCCCGAAGGCATGAAGATCCTCAAGGAGCTGTGCAAGAAGGCCGACGTTCTGCTTTCCAACTACCGCCCCGGCATCACCGAGGTAATGGGCATCGACTACGAGCACATGAAAGAGATCAACCCGCGCCTCATCTGCTGCGAGATCTCCGCGTTCCGTGAAAAGGGCCGTGAAAACGAGCCCGGCTTCGACGTAGTCGTTCAGGCCGCTTCCGGCACGGTCGCCTGCACGGGTTATCCCGGCCAGCCTCCCGCAAAGCCCGGCCCCTCCCTCGCCGACATGACCTCCGGTCTCGTAATGGTGCAGGGCATCGTTCTTGCTCTTTACAACCGCGAGAAGACCGGCAAGGGCCAGAGCGTAAAGGTAAAGATGCAGGACGCCGCGATGTTCCTCACCGCGCAGTATGCTTCCGCCCTGCTCGATACTCCCGATTGGGACTTCAAGCCCTCCGGCCTGGCTCACATCGAAGCCACCCCGAGCTGCGGCTTTGAAGCAAGCGACGGCTATGTATACGTCGCTCCGGCCGGCCCCGTAATGTTCAGAAAGTTCTGCGAACTCCTCGGCCATCCCGAGCTCCCCGACGATCCGCGCTTCAAGGATCACAACGATCTCGTTGAAAGAAGAGAAGAGTTCTACGATATCATCCGCCCGATCTTCAAGACCAAGACCGTTCACGAATGGTACATCATCTTCCGCGACGCCGGCATGCCCGTATCCCCGGTCAGCACTCCGAAGCAGGCCTGGAAAAAGGCTCAGGAAGAGGGCGCTCCCATCGTCGCCACCATCCACCACAGGAAGCACGGCGATCTGCACGTCGCCGGTCCCATCATCGCCTTCAGCGATACTCCGGGCCGCGTGACCAAGCCCGCTCCGAGACTCGGCCAGAACACCGAGGAGGTCCTGCACGACATGCTCGGCTATTCTGACGAGGAGATAGCGAAGCTCGAAGCCGACAAGGTCGTCTTCTGCCTCAGAGACTGATCTCTGCTCCGGCAGTATTTACCGCTCAATAAAACGTCATCCGGCTTTCTGGAATTAATACGCTTTCACATGACAGCGGGTTGACTGATGTGATATAATCTATTGGCTGTTTCCGATCGCATCAGCAACCCGCTGACTGCCGGTTAACAAATGTAATTATCATCTACAGGAGGAATAATATCATGGAAAACAGAAGGCCTCTTGACGGCATTCTCGTGCTCGATCTTACCCAGGCTCTCTCCGGGCCGATGTGCACCTGCGTCCTTGCGGACTACGGCGCAAGAGTTCTTAAGATCGAAAACCCGTCCGGCAAGGAGATAACCCGCGGCGTCAACTCTAACCCGAAGCTTGAGCTCGACCCCGTAAACGGCGGCGACTCCTTCAACGCCATCAACCGCAACAAGGACGGCATCTGCCTCAATCTGCGCACAGACGAGGGCAAGGCTATCATGAAAGAGCTGCTTAAGAAGGCAGACGTTCTCATCAGCAACTACCGTCCCGGCACCACTAAGAAAATGGGCCTTGACTGGGATACCGTCAAGGAGATAAACCCTCGCCTCATCGCCTGCGAGATCGGCGCTTTCCGCGAAAAGGGCCGTGAAAACGAGGCCGGCTTCGACGTTGTCGTACAGGCTGCCTCCGGCTTAATCGACTGCACCGGCTATCCTGACAAGCCCGCGAAGGTCGGCGCTTCCGTCACGGATATCACCGCCGGCATGTTCATGGTCCAGGGCATAATGTTCGCTCTTTTCAACCGCGAAAAGACCGGCAAGGGCCAGGCAGTATACGTAAGGATGCAGGACGCCGCAATGTTCCTGCTCGCCCAGTACGTAACCCCGCTGCTCGGCATCCCCGATTTCAATCTCGGCCGCTACGGCATGTGCCACTTTGAGGCCACCCCGAGCAACGGCTTCAAAACCAAGGACGGCTACCTCTTCATAGCCCCCGCGAGCGACAAGCTCTTCGCCACCTTCTGCTCTGAAATACTCGAGCAGCCCGAGCTTGCCACCGATCCGCGCTTCAGCGCCAGCACTCCGCGCATGAACAACCGCGAAGAGCTGTTCAAGATCATCGAGGATTATTTCAGCAATTACACTGCCGAAGAGCTCCATAAGCGCATGTCCGCCGCAGGCCTTCCCTCTTCCCCGATCGTGACTGCCAAGCAGGCGTTTACTACCGCCTACAACAACCATGAAGATATCGTTGCCACCGTACATCACGCAAAGCACGGCGATCTTCAGGTCATCGGCACCGTCTGCGAAATGACCGACACCCCGGGCAAGGTAACCAAACCCGCCCCGCGTCTCGGTCAGGATACCTACGAGGTCCTTCACGATATGCTCGGCATAAGCGATGAACGCATCAAGGAACTCGAGGGCATGGGCGTTACCCGCTGCTACCACGAATCATAAAACGTAGGAGTGTCATCAATCATGATCTTTGCAGGAATAGACATTGGCTCTACTACCACCGAGGTCGTTCTTCTCGACGAAAACAAGAAGATCCTGGCGACTTCCCAGGTTCTTACCGGGTTTGCCCTCGAGGAAGCTGCCGAAAAGGCCTTCGCCATATGCTGCGAGCAGGTCGGCTGCACCCGCGCCGATATTCTTTATTCCGTCTCCACCGGCTATGGCCGCGAGCTCGTTCTCGCCGAGTTTGCCGATGAGCAGTATACCGAGATCGCCTGCCACGCGAAGGGCGCCAACTACTGGTTCCCCGAAGCGCGCGGCGTCATCGATATCGGCGGGCAGGACAGCAAGGCTATCGCCATCAACGACGTCGGCGGCATCACCGGTTTTGCCATGAACGATAAGTGCGCTGCCGGCACCGGCCGTTTCCTTGACGTTATGGCCGGCATAATGGGGCTCGATGTAGGCGAAATGGGCAGGCAGTCCCTTCTTGCCACAAAGCCCGTCCTCGTCAGCAGCATATGCACCGTCTTCGCTGAATCCGAAGTCATTTCCCTTCTTTCCAAGAAGGGCACCGATCCTCACGATATCATGGCGGGCATCCACGAATCCGTCGTCCGCCGCGTAAACATGCTTGTTCAGAAGGCTCAGCTCATACCGCCGATAGTCATGAGCGGCGGCGTTGCTAAAAACGCAGGCGTTGTAAAGGCTTTTGAAGATGTTCTCAAAACAAAAATCCTTATCCCCGAGGATCCGCAGAGCATCGGCGCGCTCGGCGCCGCCATCCTTGCAAGGAATAAGTATTTCAGCAAGAACAACCTCAACTGAGCAGCGCTATCCTTTCCGAAATATCAATCGGCGGCTTCATTTTTCTCAGCTTGCCGCCCTGAAGTATGGAGGCTCAATTTATGGCATCAACAGTCAACAGAATCAAAACAACAACCAAGATATCCCCGATGCTGGACGAATACTACGCCAGCATGGCGCATTTTGACTGCGTCGCGTGGTGCATGGGCCCCTCCGGCTACGAGCTCATGAACGGCGCCGGCGTCAGCTGCTTCCAGGCTGAAAGCTCCAGCGCGCGTATCGCCGGCGGCCAGGCGGCCACTCCCTTCATAGAGTACGGCCAGGCCCGCGGCGTCAGCCCGGATATGTGCTCCTACGCCAAGATCAACCTCGGCCTCGTTCTTGCCGAGCTCGACGAACGCTGGGACATGATAGACGAGCGCTATCGCCTCAACCCGCCCGATCTCGTCGTCGCCGGCAACATCTGCCCGAGCATGATGCAGTGGGCGCACGTTCTCGGCCAGATCTATCACGTGCCCGTATTCATCCTCGACTATCCGTTCTGCTACGATTCGGATCTTGACGTTCTGCGCGACAACGCGAAGTACATCCGCGAGCAGCT
>Ga0079305_1001334_pt1 | contig 34137 bp, 22 predicted proteins | sample LMS_cellobiose_e_FD_79183 | JGI IMG/M metagenome (GOLD analysis project Ga0079305, IMG submission 79183) | Rumen-fistulated moose microbial communities from Alaska, USA - LMS_cellobiose_enrichment | ecosystem: Host-associated > Mammals > Digestive system > Stomach > Rumen fluid ... | reverse complement strand
GCCGCGCGACACGCTGACGCTCTCAAGCACCGCGGGCAGCGGTCGGCTGCTCTGCCTGCAGCGGAGCCTGCTGACGCCCTGCGGCGCGATCCTCGAGCCGCAGGAGCTGCCGCTCGGCGCGGAATTCGCCGCGCTCGACGCCGAGCACGCGCTGCTGCTGGCCGGCCTCCGCCTGCTCGGCGCACAGTGAGCGCGCAAAAAACGCGAAGGGGCGCTGCCGTGCGGCAGCGCCCCTTCGCATCCCGAAAAGACCGCTTACAGGTTCTTCTCGTAGGACTCGATCATCTTCTTGACCATCTGGCCGCCGACGCTGCCCGCCTCGCGGGAGGTCAGGTCGCCGTTGTAGCCCTGCTTGAGATTGACGCCGACCTCAGAGGCGGCCTCCATCTTGAAACGATCCATGGCGCTGCGCGCCTCGGGAACGTTGATCTTGTTGCTGTTCTTGCTGGACATTGTCGTTTCTCCTTTTCTTCAAGCGATTTTGCTTTCTTTTTGGGTATCGCAACGCTATCTTGCCCTGCGCGGCGCGTCCTATGCGCGGCGCGCGCTGCCAATTTCTGCGGGAAAAAAGCAGGCGGATCAGAGGCAATCAAAAAGGACAATGTCCGCACCTCTCCGGGCGGAACACCCGCATCTTTTTTTAACAGTTTTCGTCCGGCAATGTGGGTTTTTATTAGAACTCCATGCAACTCCCTCCTTCTGAAATCAGCGCCACCACGATTGTAAAATAATGAGGCGAAAATCGAAACGGAGTTGTTGAGACAACAGTTCTGCAATTCCTGATTGGATTTTCATTCCGTCTGTTTTCCCTCAGCTCTGCACCGGATTGATTGGGTCGGCCAGTGTGGCAACCTCGGACAGCTCTCGATAATATGCCTTGATCTCGTCGATGAACGCGCGGGCAAAGGGAGAAATATAGGCGCCCTTTTTGTAGATCACGCAGAGATGGCAGCGCAGCGGCGGTGTGCCGACGCGGAAAAATAGCAGATTATCCAAATTCTGCTCAGAATGATAAAACCCGGATTTGGGAAGAAATGCAAAGCCGAGGTTCATCTTCGCCATGTTGAGGGCCGTCAGGTTGTTGGTGGTATAAATGACGCGCTTGAGCGTCATATCGTTCTGTGCAAGCATATTCAGGATTTCCTGCCCCAAATTGCTTTCTTTTTTCAAAAGCAAAAAGCGTTGCCCATCCAAGCGGGAAATATCAAAAAAACGCGGTGCAGACAGGGGTGAATTGATCCCGCGAATCAACGGATGGTTTTTATGCCCCACCATCAGGATATCCTCTTCCAGGATCGGTTCCTTCTGCAGATCCGTCAAATCCGGAGAATCAAACATGATGCAAAAATCCACCACATTCTGGTGGATCAGATCCAGCATGATGGTGGAGGGGTGCTCGTGCAGCACGATACTCGCGTTCGGATAAGTCTCCAAAAAACCGGAAAGCGTGTTGGGCAGCACGGATGCTCCGCGCCAGATCGCCATGCCGACGTTAAGCGTCGGAAACTCTCCGGGGCGGGTGTAGGAAAGGTCCTGCTTGAACTTTCGATGGAGATGCTCCGCTGTTTCAAGGTAAGACAAATAGAGCTTTCCGGCCTCTGTAAGGGCAATGGGACTCACAGAACGATCAAACAGCTTGTAGCCGATGTCACGCTCAAGATTCATCAAATATCGGCTGAGATAGGGCTGAGAAAGATAAAGCTTGCTTGCTGCCTTGGTAATGCTTTGTTCGGCGGCGATGGTTATAAAGTATTCAGGATGCTGCTCAATCACATTTCTCACTCCTCTTCGCCACATCCATTTGCAGCGGCAGTTTCTCAAATTAGAATGCGAGTTTGCTTATGCTTACAGATGCATTTGTTCTCTCTTTATGCATACAGTGTTCCGCCAGTTATCATTTGTTGTTGGAAGTGTTATGATCCTATTATACTCAAAACATTGGATAAATGCAATAAATATTGTCAAAACAACAGAATTCTCCATGTTTTGCCAAAGTGGAAATGCATTGCTTGCAAAAAGGGCCTGTGTGCAAAGACATGCTGTTTTTGTTATATCGTTATTTCTAATCTGTGCATTGCGAAATAATAATCGTACGGGTAAACTGAACAATAGCAGAGCTCATTTGCAGTATTTTTTGTCCGTTTTGACAACAAACCAAAAGGAGGTATTCACATGGCAGACGCAACAAATAAAAGGAGGAAGTTGGCTGTCTTGAGCATCGGGCAGACACCGCGTTCGGACGATATCGTAGATATCCTTCGCAAATACTACGATGTCTCAGAATACGGCTGCCTGGATACCTACACGCTGGACGAGGCCAACAAAAAGTTCGGACCCACCCCGGAAGATGTTGTACTTCGGCCGCGCATGCGCTCCGGTCCGCCGGCTCGCGTAGCAGCAAAGTATATCGATCAGATGCTGCAGGGCGTCATCCCTCAGGCAGAGGCTGACGGATGCGAGGTGCTGCTTCCCTTCTGTCTGGGCGCATTTCCCGACTTTGCACACCGGGCGCTGTTTGTAAAACCCTATGATGTATGTCACGGAATTCTGAGCGCCCTCGGCAAGGGTTTCTGCGTTGGGATCGTCGTTCCGGATAAGCAGATGGAAAACTCCCTTGGTCAGGAGTTTCCCGACCTCAAGTTCAAGTCTTTCACGGCAAGTCCCTTTTTTGACGATGAGTCAATGCGAAAGGACTTTGAGAATTTTGACCATGAGGGTGTAGATTTCTTCTTTCTGAACTGCGCCAGCTTCAACGAGACCGACCGGGAAATCCTGAAAGAAGTGACCGGCAAACCCGTGATCCTCTCTCGCGCCATCATCGAACTGGTTTGCAAAGAGCTGTCCTGAACTCTATCGACGCGGATACAGCTTCATCCGAGAGGCGACAATAAACAAGGAACAAAAGAATAAAAGATGGAGGAATTGCACCATGAAAAAGTATGTATCCTTGCTCTTAGCGCTATGTTTGATTCTCGGTCTTGCTGCCTGCGGCAGCAAGAGCAACACCGGTACCGGAACAAGCACCGGAACAAGCACCGGGACGAGCACCGGGACGAGCACCGCAAAGACCACACTTCTGACGATCGGTACGGCTGACACGACCGGCACCGCCTATGCTGCCGGCGCAGCCGTTGCCAAGGTGTTCAATGCCTATGTCCCCGGTGTGAAAGCGAATGTTGAGACCTCTTCCGGCTCTGTGGACAACGCACGCAACGTCCAGAGCGGAACGATCTCTCTTGGCACGCTCCAGTCCGATATCGGCTACGATGCCTATAACGGCATCAACAAGTTTACCGACGGCAAGGAATGTCCTGACCTGCGCTATATTACGAGTCTCTTTCCCATGGTGTCTCAGTGGATGGCCCTGAAGTCCTCCGGCCTTCAGTATGCCCATGATCTGGACGGCAAAAATGTCACCACCGGCCCTGCCGGCGGCGGCAATGATCTGAACGGGAAGCTGGCGCTCGAGGTGATCGGCGCTACCGCAAAAATCACCAACATGACTCTCGGTGAGGGCGCTGATGCCGTCCGTGACGGCACGCAGGTCGCCAGCCACGGCTTCGCTGGTTATCCTCTCGGCGGTATGCTGGATCTTTCGAACACGAAGGATATCGTCTGTCTTGGTTATACCGATGATGAGGTCAACAAGATTCTGGACAGAAATCCCGCGTTCTATAAGACCTATCTGCCTGCCAACACATATACCGGCCAGACCGAACCCGTGCTGACTTTCGGTCTGAAGATGACTCTCGTCATTCGCGCAGACGCGGACGAAGAGATGGTCTACAACATGACCAAGGCGCTCTATGAGCACCGCGACGAGCTGGTGGCTACGCACAGCAGCATGACGCCAATGCTGGATGAGGCCGGCTTTATGGAGACGGGCAACACTTACCCGATGCATCCCGGCGCAGAGCGTTACTATAAGGAGATCGGCCTTCTCAAGTGACCTGCGGAAAGCACGGTACAGTTTTGTTTGGTTAGGATTTTCGGGGCAGCTTGAGACCTCTCAAGCTGCCCCGATTGGAAAAACGGAGAGAAACGATGGACAAAGAGAAAAAGCTATCTGCCGAGCAGGCTTCCACAACAGAGCAGGCAGGGACGGTTGATCTTTCAAAATACGACTCGGACGCCTCCGTGCTGAAATCTGTTGAGGAAAAGTCCGTCTCGCCGGCAATCAAAATTGCCGGTGTCTGCGCGATCCTGATGACGCTGTTTCATGTTTATACAGGTCTTTTCGGATTGCTGGATTCCATTTCCCAGCGCGGCATCCACCTGGCGTTTGCCGTGACGATGGCGCTGCTGGTCAAACCTCTCTACGAGCATGTATTCGGCCAGAAATTCGCACACATCAAGGCATTTCGCATCGTCTGCCGCATCATTGATTTTGCGATGATCATAGGCATCTGGGCAGCGGTATTCATGTCCCGTTACGAATACAGCATGCTGGTCGAGCGCCTGGGCGACACCACCTGGATGGCCACGCTGGCCGGCGCACTGCTGCTGATCATCGTTCTGGAGACAACGCGCCGACTGCTGGGCTGGATCCTGCCGATCCTCTCCATGATATTCCTCGCCTATGCGTATCTGGGGCCGCATCTGCCCTTTGCGATCTCCCATGTCGGCTACAGTCTCAAGCGGATCTGCGTCTATATGTCCACAAACCTTGACGGTATGTTCGGCACCTGTCTGAGCGTGTCGGCCACGGTTATTTTCATGTTCGTAGTGTTTGGCGCGTTTCTGGAGCAGTCCGGATGCAGCGCATTCATCAACGATCTGGCAATTTCGCTCGTTGGGCGCATCAAGAGCGGCCCTGCGCTCACGGCCGTGTTTGCTTCCGCGCTGATGGGCACCATCAACGGAAGCCCGGTTGCCAATGTCGTGGGCACTGGAACGTTCACCATCCCGCTGATGAAAAAAAGGGGATATAAGCCCGCATTTGCCGGCGGCGTCGAGGCGGTCGCGTCTACGGGCGGGCAGATCCTGCCGCCCGTTATGGGCTCCGGTGCGTTTCTGATGGTGGCCTTTACCGCAGAGCCCTATATGCGGATCATGCAGTATGCAATCATCCCGGCGCTGCTTTATTTTCTCGGTACGGCGTTTGCCGTGATCGCACAGAGCGAAAAGAGCGACATTATTCCCACACCCAAGGAGGAGATCCCACGTACCCGTGACGTCTTCAAGTCCGGCTTCCTCTACCCGCTCATCATTGGCGTTCTGCTCTGGGCACTGCTGATCGCGCAGCTTTCCCCGCTGCGTTCCGCGCTCTATGCGGTGATCGCGCTTCCTGTCATCATGCTGTTCGACAAGAAAAAGCGCTTTACCTATAAGAGCATTCTGCCCTCCATGCGCAAGGCCGGTCTGACCTCGATCTCGCTGGTTCTCGGCTGTGCCTGCGCGGGTATCGTCGTATCGATGGTCTCCATGACCGGCATCGGTGTCGTTTTCGGTGATATGATGCTCCGTCAGACGGGCGGCAATCTGTTCCTGACGCTTCTGTTCAGCGCCGTGACCTGCATCATCCTCGGCATGGGCCTGCCGACCTCCGCCTCCTACGTGATCGGCGCCTCCATCCTTGCGCCCTCGCTCGTGCTGCTCGGCGTCCCCATGCTGACCGCCCACATGTTCGTTTTCTACTTTGCCTGTCTTTCCTCTATCACGCCGCCGGTTGCGCTGGCAGCTTTCGCAGGCGCCGGCATCGCCGGAGCGCCTCCGATGAAGACTGGCTGGGAAGCAGTTAAAATCGGCTTTGCAGGTTTTATTGTCCCCTTTATTTTTGTTTACAACCCCGTTCTGCTGATGCAAGGCAGCGTGTTTGAAATTCTCTACGCTTTTGCCACGGCGATCATCGGCATCTTTGCTATGTCCAGCGGTGCGCAGGGATATATGATGAGTAATCTCAACCCGTTTGAACGGGCACTGCTGATCACCGGCGGCCTTGCCATGGTGATCCCCGGCGTGTGGACCGATCTGTTCGGCATCGCCGTCGTCGTAGCGGTCGCGCTGATCAAAAAGCTCAGAATGCAAAAAGCAAAAGCATGATTTACCAATTGGGCAAACCTCAAAACAAACGATCAAAGGAGAGACAAACGATGAAGTTGGACCTTGCTGTTGTGAATGGAACCGCTTTTGTGGACGGTTGCTTCAGAAAGTGCGACATCGGGATCAGCGGCGGGAAAATCGCCGCAGTCTGTGAGCCGGGCCTACTGCCGGAGGCTGCGCAGATGATCGACGCCGGCGGTCACTATATCCTGCCCGGCGTGGTCGATTCCCACGTTCACATTCGTGATCCGGGACATGCCGAACGTGAAAATTTCTTCACGGGCACGAGAGCGGCTGCCGCTGGCGGAACGTGCACCATCGTAGAGATGCCGACCTCAATGCCGCCGCAGTACAAAAAAGAGATACTGGACAATCGCATCCGCATCGCAGACGAGCAGGCCTGCTGCGATTTCGCCATGTACGGCGCCGCCGGCGGAGAGTTTCCCGAGGAGATCACCAAGCTCGCAAAGGAAGGCATCGTTGCGTTCAAGACGTTCTTGCAGGCGCCGGCACCCAATCGTATCCAAGAGTACGTCGGCCTTACGACCCTTGACAATGGAGCCATGATGCGCGTGATGACCGAGGTGGCGAAGACCAAGTGCAGACTGTTCTGTCATGCGGAAAGTGACCCCATGATTCAGGAAAACATCCGGCGTCTGCGTGCAATGGGTCGTGTTGACCCGATGGCGCACTGCGAATCCCGCCCGCCGATCACGGAATATTCCGTGATCGAGAGCCTAATCACCATGGCCAAGGCCACAGGCGCCAAACTGGGTCTTGTGCACGTCTCTACGGTGGAAGGCATGGAAATGATCAAAAAGGCGAAGTACGAGGGCATGGATATCCTCGCGGAGACCTGCCCGCAGTATCTGCTGATGGATGAAACGCTGATGGAAAAGGTCGGCGTCTACGCCAAATGCAATCCGCCGCTGCGCAAACGCGAGATCGTTGAAAAACTGTGGGACTATGTCAACGACGGCACTGTGGACTTTATCGGCAGCGACCACAGCCCCTATTGCTTCCACGAAAAGGATCCCGGCCTGACCGATATCTTCGCGGCGCCGCCGGGTTTCCCGGGGATGGATCACCATGTGCCGCTGCTGCTCGATGCGGCGCTGCGCGGAAAAATGACACTGGAAAAGCTGGTCGAGATGACCAGCATCGGTCCGGCCCGGTGCTTCAATCTCTTCCCGCAGAAAGGCAACATCGCCGCCGGTGCAGACGGCGACCTCACGATCGTCGATCCCAACGGCAAGACTCTGTTGGAGAAGCAAAAGAGCTATTCCCTCGCGCGCGAGCTTTACCTGCTGCATGACAACGAGGGGCTCCGTGGCAGCGTGGAATACACCGTCGTTCGCGGCAAAATCGTGATGGATCATGGCGTTGTCGAAGAGTCCATGCGCGGCTGGGGCAAAGTCGTCCTCGCCACCACCAGGGAATAAACCGTTCACGACAGTAAAAAAAGAAAGGAAATCAAACAGCATGGCTCGTACATTAATTCGCGGCGCAAAAATCTGCGATGGCACCGGCACTCGTCCCTTTATCGGCGACGTGCTGATCAGCGGCGAAAAGATCGAAAAGGTCGCTCCGTTTATTCGTAATGCAGCTTACGACCGCCTGGTGGAAGCTGACGGACTGGTCCTCAGCCCGGGCTTTATCAATACGCACAGCCATATGGAGCTGCAAATGTTCCGCGATCCCACTATGCAGATGGTGGTCGGTCAGGGTATTACAACGGAGACATTAGGGCAGGACGGTTCTTCCGTTGCGCCCATCGACGACGCGCATGTGGAGGAACTGGCCGAAAACATGTCGCCGCTGGCCGGTCTGATCGACAAGCCCTATTGGTGGCGCGGCTTTGCGGATTACATGCAAAAGATCGAGGACGTCCACCCCGCCTGTCGCTTTGTCGGCATGATCGGTCATGGCACCGTTCGCATGTCTGTAATCGGCAGCGAAAACCGCCCTCTCACGCCGGAGGAACTGAAAAAGGTCTGTGACATTATTGAGCGTTGTATGGAAGAGGGTGCCCGCGGCGTCACCTTCGGCATGATTTATCCGCCCAGCAGTTACGCCGATCTGGAGGAACTCGTTGCCGTCAGCAAAGCGGTGGCAAAGCATGACGGACTTATTATGGTCCATACGCGCAACGAGATGACAAAGCTTGAGGAATCCTTTGAGGAGTTTGTCACCGTGATGAAGCGCAGCGGCGTGCGCCTGCAGATCTCGCATCTCAAATCTCTCGGTCCGCACACCTGGGGCACGGTGCTGAAACTGGTTGACCGCATCGCCGAGCTCCAAAAGGAGGGCTGGGACATTACGTTCGATCAATACCCCTGGACTGCCGGCGGGACCGGCATGAAAGTGATCGTCCCGCAGTGGGCCTATGCCGGCGGCGAGGATGCGTTTCACGAACGTCTGCACGATCCGGAAACCTATCAGAAGATTCTCGAAGGGACCCGGAAGATTCTCTACGATCGCGGAGACGGCGAACGGGTGCAGATCTCCACAGTGCCCGGCGTTGAAGAATGGCAGTGGATGGCCGGTCTCTATCTCAACGAGGTCGCCAAGCGGCTCGGCTTTGACGACGAGGCTGCGGCGGTGCTCTATATTCTGGAAAAGACGCGCTCCTCTGTCATCTGCATCTATCACGCCATCAGCGAGAACGATGTCCGCGCAGTGATGAGGAGCCCCTATCACTGCGTCTGCACCGACGGTATCCTCGGCGCGGTGCCGCATCCCCGCTGCTTCAGCACATACCATCGTTTCCTTGGCCGCTATGTCCGCGAGTTGGGCATCATGCCGCTTGAGACGGCGATCCAGCACATCACCAGCGAACCGGCGCGCCGCCTGCGTCTCTATGACCGCGGTCTGATTCGCGAAGGCATGAGCGCCGACCTGACGCTGTTTGACTTCGACACGATCTACGATCTCAACTCGTACGAAGATCCCAGGAAGCCGTCTGTCGGCATCAAAAAGGTATGGGTCAAGGGCACGCTTCAGTTTGAGGGCGAATGAACGGAGCAGCGTGTCAGCCGTTCTTTCTCTCAGCCTTAGTCAAGCAAAGTGGCGGGAGCCGTAATACGGCTCCCGCCACTTTGCTTTTACTTGTGCAGACAAGTGGTTTATCAGTATCATCTGCAAAAGGACTGTTTCGGATTTTCCCGCGCCGCCTCCGCCGCGTTTCACTCGGCCGGCAGGATCAGCGTGTCCGCGCTCTCGTCCCGGTGCTGATGCACCAGCTTCAAAAAGTGCCGGGGACACATGCCGGTGTGTTTGGCAAAATCCCGGTTGAAATGACTCTGATCGAAATAGCCGCAGTCCGCCGAGATATCGGTCAGGCTGACCTCCTCCGACTCCGGCCGGCACATCATGTGCAGCGCATTCTGGAAGCGCACCTGGCTGCACAGCTGCTTGGGCCGCAGTCCGGTGTTTTCCAGAAAAAGCTGCGAAAAATGCTGGCGGCAATACCCCAGAGCGTCCGCCGCCTCGCTGACGGAGACGACGCCGTTTTTCAGCAGCATGGATTCCGCCACGGAGAGCATCATCTCCGCCGTGCCGGTGTTGCTGATGCTGCGCACGATGCCGCTGTAAAAGCCGAACATCTGCCGCAGGATCGCGTCGAACTCCTCAAGATCCGCGGCCTCCGCGATGCGGTCCGCAAACGGGCGGCAGCCCGACAGGACGAGCTCCAGCGGGACGCCCGTGCTGGGCAGAACGTCGTTGGGCAGATGGAAAACGCTGCTGAAAACGCCCGGGAGCATGCGCAGCTGGAAGGAATGGTGGATCCCGTTCTGCGGCTGGATCTCCGAGGTTTGCACCGGGCCGTAAAGATACGCCGGTTTTCCGGCGTCCGCGCCGCGGGGAAATACGATCACCGTCAGCCCCATGCCGGGCAGCGAGTATACGTCGCCCGGGCTGTACGCCTGGCGGATCTGTCCCGCCAGCTTCCCGTCCGGGCCGAGAAAGGGCTTTTCCGCAAAGATGTGGAGCTGCTGCTGTTGGAACGGCTGGTAGGTAAATCTGATCTCGCTCATGGTTCGCCTCTCCCTCCGCGCGGTACGATGCCGAGTTCCTGTCTGCTCATTTTGTTTTACTATATCCCCGATTTGCAGGAAAAGCAACCTGTTTCCTGCATTTTCTTCCTTTTGTACAAAAAGCCGCGCCGCCCTTCGGGCGGCGCGGTTTTTTGCTTTTTCGTCGAGTTTCCCTGCTTTTTCCTCTGTTTTCGCCATGCGGCAAGCAGTTTTCCTTGTCGGGAAAAAGACGTTTTCTCCCGTTGGAGCGATCCGTCTTATTCCTCGAATACGCAGCCGTCCAGCGCCAGCGCGCCGGATTCGGTGATCGTGCCGCCGCAGCCGTCCACACGGGCCGTGCCGCCGGCGTAGAACACACCGTCCATGCACTGGGTGCCGTTGGGCATCTGCAGCAGGGCCGCGCGGGCCTCCAGCTCGTTGAGATGGTGGCCCTTGCTGCGCAGGATGGCCTTGGTGTCCGGCGAGATGCCGGGCTCCAGCTCCAGATCCTGGGCAAGGCTCAGGCAGCAGATGTTCGGCAGGCGAGCCGCCTGGTCGATCATGCAGTCAAAGTCGATCACGTTCAGGATCAGCTGCAGCGTGCTGGTGATGATGCGCGGGCCGCCCGCGGCGCCGACCGCCAGGAACGGCCGGCCGTCCTTCATCACAAGCGTCGGGGACATGCTGGACAGCGAGGTCTTACCGGGCTGGATGCGGTTCGCCGTGCCGTACTTGAGGCCCATCGAGTTCAGCGTGCCGGGCTTGGCGCTGAAGTCCGCGCCGTTGTTGTTCATGATGAAGCCCCACTCGGGGATCGCGATGCCGCAGCCCCACCAGTTGCGGATGGTCTGCGTCTGCACGACCGCGTTGCCGAACTTGTCCATCACGGTGAAGTTCGTCGTGCAGCCGTTGTACTCCTTGGCCTCGATGCCCTCGGACGGCGCATACTCCTGCGCGAGCTCCGCGCGGATCTTCGCGGCCAGCTCCTTGGCATAGGCCTTGTCCGTGATCTTCTCCACGTTGACGTGGACGAACTCCGGATCGGCGACGGCCACGGAGCGGTCGGCAAACATGATCTTCATCGCCTCGGCCACCGTGTGGATCGCATCGGCGGAAAACTGACCCATGCCGCGCAGGTCGAAGTTCTCCAGGATGTTCAGCATCTGGACCAGATGCATGCCGCCGGAGGACGGCGGGGACATGGACACCACGTCATACCCGCGGTAATTCCCGCGGACCGGCTCGCGGTAGATGGCGCGCGTCTTCGCAAAGTCCTCCATGCAGAACACGCCCTGGTGCGCGTTGATGCGGCGGCACATGGTCTCGGCAATGGGGCCGGTGTAGAACCAGTCCACGCCGTGCTCGGCCACGAGCTCCATCGTCTTCGCGAGCGCGGGGTTGCGCACCAGCTCGCCGTAGGTCCGGGGCTTGCCGTTGTTCAGATACAGCTCGGCAAAGCCCTCATAGGCCTCCTTGTTGTGCTCGGCAAACGAGCTGTCGCTCGCGCGGGCATAGGCAAAGCTGCAGCGGAAGCCCTCCTTCGCCAGGCGGATGGCCGGAGCCGAAACCTGCGCCAGCGTCATCGTGCCGAAACGCGTGAGCATGTTCTCCAGGCTGCGGTACAGCGCCGGCGTGGAAACCGGACGCCCGGAGTATTCCGTCAGGTTCGGGTCGGGCTCGCCGTCCGGCCCGAGGAACATATCCTCCGTCGCCGCAAGCGGCGCCACGCCGCGCGCGTCGATCGAGAAGAACTGGTTGCTCTCCTTGTGATAGATCACCTGGAAGCAGCCGCCGCCGATGCCGCAGTGATACGGCTCGACCAGGCCGAGCACGAGCGACACCGCCGCCGCCGCGTCCATCGCGTTGCCGCCGGCGCGCAGGATCTCGAGACCTGCCTTCGTGGCATACACGCTGTTGGAGCTGATCGCACCCTGCGTACCGGAGATATTGGGTTTGGCCCACTTGACGTGGTCCATCGTTACGCCGAGATATTCATCTCCCATTTTTGTTTGCTCCTTTCGTTTCTCAGGCCTGCTGCGGCTCCTTGTCCTTGCAGACAAGACTCACCACGATGCCGACCACAAAGGTCACGATGAAGATCGCATACACGGACTCCATGATGTAGCCGAGGCTGAACACCTGCCAGCAGATACCGGTGATCAGGCCGCAGACGATGCTGGCGATCGAGCCCGCCTTGCTCGCGCCCTTCCAGAACACGCCGCCGAGCAGCGAGAAGCTGAACGGAGTGGTCATGGAGTAGACCAGCGCGAGGAACATCGACGTCAGGGACGCGGACGGGATCGCAAAGGCCGCGATCAGCGTGGCGTACGCGAAGACGATGGAGGCGATGCGCGTGAACTTCAGGGACTTCGCCTCGTCCGCCTTCGGGTTGATCTGGGTGGTGTAGACCTTGTTGAGCATGGTGCCGCAGGCCAGGATCATGGCCGCGACCGTCGCCACGATGATCATGGTGGCGAGCGCGAGGATCAGGCCGCCGAAGAGCGGGCTCGCATACTCGTTGATCGCCCAGGCGAACGCGGTGGAGCCGTTGCCGAGCTCCTTGTTGCCGGCCAGCGCCATCATGCCGACGATACCGCACAGCACGCTGATCGGCGCGGCGAGCACGTAGCCGAGCACGCTGCCGGTGGCGGCGGTCTTCTCATCCTTGGCCGCCAGGAAGGCCTGCATGAAGGTCTGGAACACCAGGCCGCCGAGCGTGCCGCCCAGCATCATGCTGAAGATGCGCGCGAAGCTGTAGCCGTTCATCCAGTCGGCGTGCGTGGCGGGCAGCTGCGCCACCAGGCCGGAGTAGCCGCCGAACTGGCCGAGCTTGGTCGCCAGGAAGACGGCCAGCAGGATATAGGTGCCGAAGCAGGTGATCTTGCCGATGATGGACGAGCCCTTCATGCCGGCGATGCCGGTGTAGAGCGCGGCCAGCGTCAGGCCGACGACCACGGCGAGGTGGACGTTCAGGCTGGGGATGACGATCTGGATGATGCCGGCGATCGTCTTGAGCTGGATCGGGATGTAGATGAAGCCCATCACCAGCCAGGCGTAGGTGTAAAGACGGCTGGAGGCAACACCGAAGCGCTTCTCAAAGTAATCGGGGACCTTTTCCGAGGGCATCCTGTTGCGCAGCACGTTAGCCAGCGCGGCAAACACCAGCAGGAACACGCCGGAGGCGATCGAATACCAGCTGGCGGAGATACCGCCGACGTAACCGTTCTGCGCGGCGCCCACCACGCTCATGCCGCCGATCTGCGTGGCTGCCAGCACGCAGCCGACCGCGACCGGGCCCATCGACCGGTCGCCGCCGGTCCACTGCTTGGAGGTGATCCCGCGGCCCGCCATGATGCCGACCACAACGATCAGAACACATGCGACTGCCCATACCATAGTTGTCATGTCTTTTCTCCCTTTCTGTTGTGAAAATGTGCCAAAGCTGTGCCTTGACATATTGATGCTATCATGCAGAAAGGAGAAAGGCTTGGAAAAAAGCGAGCGAACTTTACGCCATTTTTACAATTTGAAATTTATTTTCTGTTCCGGTTGCCCCAGTCACAGAGCTGATCCAGCACCCGCACGAGCGAGTGGCCCCGCTCCGTCAGCGAATATTCCACCTTCGGCGGGATCTGGGGATAGACGGTGCGGACGATCAGCTCGTCCGCCTCGAGCTCCTTCAGATTCTGGCTCAACGTCTTATCCGCAATCTTTTTCAGATACCGCTGCATCTCATTGAAGCGGACCGGCTCATACTCCATCAGGCAGTAGAGGATCACCGGCTTATACTTGCCCGAGATCAGCGAGAGCGTATAGCTGTAACCCGTTTTGCTGAAATCAGCGTCGTTGATATTTTTCATAACTTTCCTTTTTGTAAGTACATAACAAAAATGTAGGTACTTGTTTTTTTTGCAAAACCATATTAACATGTTCACAGTCGGGAAGTCAAGACCGGCAGACAAAGATATCGGAGGTATTTTCTCATGAGCAAGAACATTGTTGTGATCACCGGCAGCCCCAGAAAAGCGGGCAACAGCTTCGCCATGACCGAGGCGTTCATCAAGGCCGCTGAGGCGAAGGGCCACACCGTCACCCGTTTCGACACCTCGTGGATGAACATCGGCTTCTGCCACGACTGCGAGACCTGCTTCCAGACCGGCAAGGCGTGTTCCTTTGACGACGACTTCAACAAGATCGCTCCCGCGATCCTCGAAGCCGACGCCCTCGTGTTCTCCATGCCCGTCTATTGGTACTCCATCCCTGCGCAGATCAAGGGCGTGATCGACAAGCTGTTCTCCTTCGTCATCGGCGGCAAAGACATCGCCGGCAAGGAGTGCGCGCTGATCACCTGCTGCGAGGAGGCCGATCCCACCGTTATGGACGGCGTCCGCATCCCGCTCGAGCGCACCGCCGCCCTCAACAAGTGGACCATGGTCGGTGAAGTGCTCGTCCCCGGCGTGCTGGAGGCCGGCGCCATCGCCAAGACCGACGGCTGCGCTCAGGCCGCCGCGCTTGCCGACAAGTTCTGATCCGTTTCGCCGCGAACACGCGAAAAAAACACCGCCGACGCTGCCATGCAGCGCGGCGGTGTTTTTTTACCGATGGGTTCAGGGCGCCTTGGTCAGTCTGGTCGAGACCGTCGTCCCGGATGCGTTCACGGTCAGGACGAACCAGTTGTCGTCCGTCGCGAGCTTCGCATAGCCGTCGGGCACCGTGGTCTCGTGCAGATAGTACGTACCGTACGGCAGCTGGCCGACCCAGAAGCAGCCGGCGGAGCCGGAGGTGCAGCCCTCAGCCACAACCGTGCGGTCATAGCGCAGGATGTCGAAAACGGCGCCGGTCAGGAAGATGTTGGTATTGTCGATCTTCTCCAGGATGACCTTATGCTCCGCCTCGCTGCGGTTCATGACGCCGTAGGCCGCGATGTCGGCCGCGTCATGCGTGCTGCCGGCCGCGGCGGCTTTGCCGTTCTGCGACAGGAAGATGGCGTACTTGTGCGCGCCGCTCCCCGTTCCGGTCTGCGCCTCAAGCTGCGCCGCCGTGACGTTTTGCAGCACGCCCGTGCCGGCCTTGCCCAGCTCCGCATCGCCGACCACGACGACGTAGGTGCTGCCGTTCGCCCATCTGACACCGTCAGCGGTCGTGGGATGGGCGCCGGTCTCCTTCATGTAGTAGACACCGATCGGGATCTTTTCGAGATAAACCGTGCCGACGGACAGGGTGTTGCCGTCCGCGTCCTGATAGGTGGCCGTACCGTCCGCAGACACGCCGGTCACGGTGACACCGTTCTTCTGGAGCGCGTGCGCGGCGGCGCAGTCAGCGTCCGTATACAGCGTGAAGGTCGCGCCGGGCAGCGGCGTACCGAAGCCGTCGATCTTGCCGAAAATGACGTCCACGCCGCCGGGGGAATTGCGGAAGGTGATGGTCAGGCCTCTGGTCGGGATGCTCGCCACAACGTAGCTCCGGCTGTCCCTCCTGTAGTTCGACGCCGTACCGTAGGCGCTGTCGTCGTCCGTATAGACGGCGCTTGCCGTCGTCTCATACTCGATGAGATCCACCGGCTCCGGCGTGGCGGCGGAGGTATGGGCCGCGCTCTCCGTGACCTGGAAGCGCACGCCGACCGGGATCGTCAGCGTGATGCTCTCGTCTCTGCCGAGGTCGAAGGACACTTCGCCGGTGGTTTCGCCGGTGATGAGATCCTCCTCCGGTTCATCGATCTCGTCGCCATCGTCCCAAAGCGTATAGTTGCCGATCAGCTTGCCGTTGAGCATCAGCTGGGTGGTGAAGGTAAAGACGTTGGTATCATCGTCCAGATCGACGAGCGTCTTCTTCACCACGACGGGCACGACGTTGCGGGCGTTCCGGAACGTGACGGTCCCGCCCGTGGTGGGAACGGTCAGCGTGTAGGTCGTGCTCGCGGCGTTATAATTGTCGCCATCCGGATCGTGCGTGCTGAAGGCGGACGTAGTATAGTTCGCGACGCCGGTCTCCCGGATGCTCACCTCCGCGCCGACGGGCACGGTGGCCGCGCGGCTGCCGCCGCCGCCGAGGGTGACAGTGTCTTCGCCGAGATCAAAGGCAGTGCCGCCGAAGCTGGCCGCCAGCTTGAAGGTGAAGGTCGGCTTCTCGCCCAGCGGGTCGATCAGGTCCTTGACCAGCCGGACCGTGGTGGTCTTCCAGTTGATGACCCAGATCTGCCAGACGCCGTTTTCGTCCTTCTCGCACTTGTATACGGCCGGCGAATCGATCTCGACGCCGTCCGGCGTGACATGGACGGCGGTCATACCGTCGCTGACCAGCTTCATGTAACCCTCAAGCTGGATCCAGCTCTGGTAGAGCGTGTAATCGCCCACCGCCAGATTGCCCTCGTAGATCAGGTTGGTCGCAGAGCCGAGCAGCTTGTTGTCCACCGGACGGTAGAGCTGCTGGCCGCTCTCATAGAGGCTGAAGCGCGCCTCCACCTTGTCGTACCAGTTCTCACCGTCATACCCGCGCAGGACGATCTTCACCGGCACCTGGATCATCGTGTTGGTGAAGGTGACGGTATCATCCTCCGTGACGGCGAACGCGAAGACGTTGTCCGCGCTGTCCAGATCGGTCGCGCCCTTGGCGGAGACGGCAGTGGTCTCAAACGCGCCGTCCTCCGCCTCGGTGAGCGTCAGCGTGGAGCCCGTGGGGATGCCGGGGATCGTCACGCGGCCCTCGTCCGCGTTGAAGACGGAGAAGCTCGCGGGATCGACGGTATAGGCCTCGCCGTCGTCGAGCTTCGTGACCTCCGCCGTGAACGGGAAGGAACGGATCGTCTCGAAGGGATCGTCCACGAGGATCTTGGCCACTGTGATATCCGCGGTCTTGCGCTGGTTGGTGACGATCGCCGTGCCGCCGGAGTTGGCCGGGTTATCCCACGTGACCTTGCGGGCGGCGCTGTCGACCATCAGGCTGTCGTTACCGCTGCCCTCCGGCTGGAGTGCCCCGGGCGCGAGCTCCACCGTCGTCTCATACTTGTCAAGGCCCACGACCGCGCTGCCGGTGCCGGTCTCGGTGATGAGGATCTTGGGGTTCAGCGTCGGATATGTTCCGCCGTATTGGGAGACCCACGTGACCGTCACGGGACTGCCGACCGCCTCGTCGTCCTGATTTTCCTTATAGTTGTAGATCTGCATCGTCAGCCGGACGCGCAGATTGTTGATCCCGCTGTTGCTGTTGTTCGCGGGCCACTGCTCCTCATGCAGATACAGATACTGACCGTCCGTCAGGCTGAAGGTCTGCTTGGCGGCCGTGATATTCTCCGTGCCGTAGCTGCTGCCGCGCTTGGCATTGCCGGCAAGCTCGACTTCAAAGTCGAACGTCGCGGCGGAGCTGCCCGGCACAGGGACCTCCTTCTGCACCTTGAGATAACCTCTCTTGGCGTCGGACTCCCACACGCCGTAAAGCTCCACGATGCCGTCGTCATCGGTGTCGTTCGTGTCGAAGAAGCCCTTGAGGTGGTCGATCTGCTGATCCATGGTGTAGACCGCTTCGGTCGCGTCCGGCGTCATTGCCCAGCCGAGGAAGCTGTAGCCCACGCGGCCGCGGCGCGGCATCGGATCGGAGAGGAACGCGTCGTTCTCGTCGATATCGACGGACTTGTAGTAGAACTCCTCTTCGCCGCCGCCCTCATAGTTGTCCTTGAAGAGCATCGTGTAGTCTGCCTTCGTCACAGTGAAGGTGACGGTCACGCCCACGGCGTCGGTGAGCAGGGTCTCGGTGTCGGTGTAGGGCTTGCCGTTGCGCACCTCCACGGGATCGTGCAGGACGACGGTGTTCTCCCCCTCCTTCTTCGTCGAGGTGAGGGTGAGCAGGATGCCGTTGCCCTGATCGTTCGTGCCGTCGATGGTGACACTCTTGTCCTCGCCATACGGGATGGCAAGGCGCAGCTTCTCGCCTACCTTGACCTCGATGCTGCTCAGATCCTCATAGGGCGCGCGCTCGAAGGCGCCGGTGACCTCGTTGACGACGTAAAGCGTCTGCAGGTCGTCGGACGTCATGGAGAACGTGATGTCCTTGCCCGCGAAGTCAAAGTCGTTCTTGTCCGTGTCGTTGACGAAGTTGATGTAGACCATCGGCTCCCACACGGCGTAGAGCACGTTGTCCGTCTCGCCGCGGGGCGCGGCGATCACGCCGTCAGCCGAGAAGCGCGGTATGTATCTGTTCAGCGCCGGGTCGCCCTGCTCGTGGAAACCGATCAGCACAAATTTGTCCAGATAGGCAAAGTAGTTCTTCCCGGTCTCGCCGTTGACGGTCTCGCTCGTTGCGTAGCGGAACAGCTCCACCTCGTCGTTGGCCTGCATGTTGCTGAAGTTGATGCGCTGGCTGTCGCCCTTGGTGCTGGTGCCGACGGCGTTCCACACGGGCAGCGTGTCGCCGACGAGGTAGGCGCTGGCGTAATTCTCCTCGTTGGCGTCGAGGCTCAGGCCGGAGACGGACACGCGGCGCTTGGAATCCGACTTCTTCTCATAGACCGCCTGCATGTGGATGATCTGATCCTTGTCGGCGTACTTCGCATCCACGGTGAATGGATCGCTGGGATCGTAGGGCGGGATGGACGAAACGGGCGTGAACGTGCCGTCGCCGTTCGGGGTGACGAGCTGCCAGCCGAGGAAGATGTACTCTTCGTCCAGAATGGGCACGCCGTCCACCATGATGTTGTCCGGCTGGCGATAGATGTTCGTCGTGGCCTGGTCGGTGTACTTCGGCAGGGTGCCGTTGGTCTCGGCGGGATCGAACCAGAAGGGCATGGTGCCGTTGATGTAAACGGTATGCTCGTCGTCGATCTGGAGGTAAAACTCGGGATGGTACTGGATCTGATAGCTGCCGTCGAGACGCCACACGGCGCGGACCTTGGTGTCCCCCGAGATGGGCGAGGCCTGGTCGTAGGGCATGCTGCTCAGGTACTCCTCACCGGTCTCGTCGTCCACGAACACCTGATACCAGCCGATGAAGGTATAGACCTCGCCGGGGTTGACGTGGCGATACTTCTGCGGCTTGCCGTTCTCCTGCTTCTCGACGTAGGCGTCCAGCCAGGCATAGTAGCCGTACGGGTGGTTCTGGATGCCGGGGTGGTTGCCCGGCCAGCGCGTGACGTTATAGTTCACGGCGGAGCGGTAGAACTCCCAATAGGTATAGGGCTCCGGCTCCTCGCCCACCTCATATTCGTCGCGCAGCTTCAGCTCCGTCTGCGTGATGTACAGCGCGTTGCGCAGCGCCGCCGGAAGGCCGGTGGAACCGTCGTCCGCGAGGGACTGGGTGTTGACGTAATAGAAGATCTCGTCGTCCGTGAGGCCCAGCGCCTCGGCCGTCTCATCGCTGATGGGGATATACTCGCGCTTGATCTCCGGGTCGAGCGACCAGGTCCTGCCGTAGCGGATGTTGGTGTAGGTCGTGTAGCTGCCGTTGGAGTAATAGCCGCTGCCGTCCTCGCGGAAGGGCTTGATGCCCTCGCTGAGCTTGACGCCGTCTACAATGTAATCGGCCTTATAGGCGTTGTAGGCGCCGATGTTGTGGTTGATGCCGTCCAGCACGCCGCCGTTCGGATCGGCCATCACGCGGTAGCGCAGCGTATCCCACTTGGCGAACACGCGCAGATGGTTCGGCGGCATGGTGCCGGTGAATTCATACGCCGTGTTGCCCACGTCGTCGACGTACCAGCCGGAGAAGACATAACCGTCCGGGATCTCGGACTCGTCCGGCGCAAAGCTGCTCAGGTCGCCGTACGTGGCAAGGTTCGCCTCGAAGGGCACGGACTGCGCGTATTCCTTGTTGATCTGCTCGTTCGTCAGCTCCTCGCCGTCGATGGTCGTGCCGGCAACCGTGGGATAGTTGTAGACAAAGGTGAAGTTATAGTTGTTGCGTGTGTAGTAGAGCGCGATGCTGTTCTGGTTCCTGACCTCGCCGTTGACGAAGGCGGGGTTGGCCTCATACTTCGTATAGCCCAGGATGTCGAGGAAGTCCTCCGTCTCGGTGAAGTAGCCGTAACGCGCCGACGTCGTGTGGTAGACCTTATAGTACTTTCCGTTCCGCTGCGTGTCGTAGCTTTCGCCGGGCAGCACCTCGGCGTAGTAGGTCAGCGTCTTCAGGCTGTAGTTCGACGTGTTCTTGCGGAAGTCCTCATCCACGTCCGGCATGATGTCGAGGAAGACCAGCACCTGCTGGAAGTACTCCTTCTTCTGCGGCATCCAGCGCTCGCCGTTGTTGTAGGTCTCGGCGAGCTCGTCGAACTGCGCGGCAAGGCTCTGCTGGTACAGCGCCTCCATCACGTAAACCAGACGCCAGCCGTAGCTGGTCGTGTTGCTCCGCTCATAGCGCGTGCCGTGCCAGACGGTGTTCGTGCCGTTGATATACCAGACATACTCCGCCGCGTCGGCCGTGACGGTCAGCAGACGGTAGACGCCGTTGAGATCCTTGGCGTAGAGTGTGCCGGTCTCGTCCGTCGTCTCCTGATATACGCCGTCGACCAGCTTGTAGCGCTTGCCGGTGTAGGTCGTCGTGGCGGTGCCCAGCTCGTAGCGCCCGCCGGTATAGTCGTCGCCGGTCGCCGTGACCTGATAGCCGTAGTGATCGAAGACCGGCACGCGCGACAGCGCCACGTGGCCGCCGCGGGTATCGACGCCCCAGCGCCCGTCGCCGTCCTCATTCGTCTCGGTATAGCCGCCGGCGCCGTCGGGGAGATACAGTTTGCCGTTGTAGACGACGTCCACGTCGGTCTGCACATAGCGCGTGCCGCCGTAGGTCTCGCCCTGATACTTCCACTCGTAGCCGGTGTCGCCGCTGCGGTTGAGCTTCACGTGGCCGCCGTTGGCGTCCACGTAGTACTGCGTGCCCTCATCGGAGCCGTTGACGCTCGCATAGGTGTAGGGCAGCGAGGAGTCGTCCGTCAGATACAGGCGGTCGCTGCCGGTATACGGCGTCTCGCCCGCGGCGCGGGAGTAGCGCGTGCCGGTATAGACCGCGGAGGTCGCGCGCTCGTAGACGGTGGAACCGTAGCTGATGTAGCTCGTATCATACCACGAACCGCCGAAATAGAGTACCTGCACCGGACGATAGACGCCGTTTTCAAACACGAAATAGCTGTGGTAGTGCTGATCGTCGCGGTCAACGTCGTTTCTTCCGGTCCTCGCCGTGTGCGGCGTATAGGTGTCACGGTACCAGGTGTCCTGCGTGATGTGCTCATAGACGGCGCCTCTGGTGTATCTGCCGCTGTTGTTGGTGTTGCCCGTGCGCCAGGCGCCGTTTCTGTAGTAGATCTGAATGTATCCGTTATACCGGTTGTTGCCGTAATAGGTGACGCCGCTCACACCCTCCGCGCCGTTGTATCCGTCGGTCGTATAGGTGTAAGGAATATTGCTGCCGCTCGGAACAAAGGTAAGCAGGAAATACTCGCCCTGATAGATGCCGTACTGCGGCGAGGTGCTGTTGTCGTTCGCGCTGAGCGCGGTGTACTCGTACTCCGGCGTCCAGACGAGGTTGGAGGCCGTCTCCCGCGTCAGGGGCACGTACTCGCCGTTCAGCAGGCGGTACTGCGTCGCCGGCTCGTCGGTCGCGTTTTCGTCAAAACGCTTGTAAGTGTAGCCCGGCGCCATCACGTCGATGCGGGTCAGCGGCACGTACGCGCCGTCCACCACGCCGTACTGTCCCTCGTTCTCCGCGTCCGTCGCGTTATAGACGGGACCGTAGGAATACACGTAGCTCGTGGGGCGCTGCTCGCGCCGCAGCTGCGTCCACTCGCCGTCCACAAAGGCCCACTGCGTGGTCGGCGTGTCCGCCTCGGTCTCGGTATAGTCGTAGCCGGTGATCTGATCGTAGAAGTTCAGCGTGTGCTTGTTGCGGTCGTAGTACACGTTGACGACGCTGCTGCCGTCGGACATCAGCGCGCCGGTATCCAGCACGGCGGTGCGGTAGGTGAAGCCCTCGTACTCGCCGCTGCCGGAATAGCCCGTGTAGGCCGAGATGTTCAGATCGCTGAGCTGCTGGCCGGTGAGGCCCGGAACCTCCTTGACGGAGGCCGCGAAGTCATAGGTCTTTTCCGCGTCGGCGGCGTAGGGACTGTCCTCGATGCTCTGCCGCCAGATGATGACGGAGTAGGTCGTGTTGGTGATGGCCTCCCACTTGGCGTAGAGCGTCAGGCCCGTGTCCCTGTCCAGCGCCTCGTAGAGGTAGAGCGTGCCGTGCTCCGCGCCCGGCTCGATCTTCCAGCCCGTGCCGTTGACGACCTCGTTGACGAACCAGCCGTTCTCGTCGGTGAGCTGGCGGCCGGAGCCGTTGTTGTTGGTCTGGGAGGCGTACCAGCCCTTGAAAACGTAGCCGTTGCGGCGGCTGACGGGCATTCTGCCGCCGTTTTTGACGTAGGGATAGTCCGCAAGGTCGCTCGTGAAGCTCCACTGCGCGCTGACGTAGGTCGAGCCGTTGCCCTTGAGGCCGGTGTCGAAGAAGATCCAGCGCGCGTCGGTGAACACCGGGTAGAGATCATAGCCCTGCGAGGTCGTGAAATTCGCGTCCGTCAGTGTGATGGTGTAGGTACCGTCGGTCTGGTTGCCGATGGGGTTGCCGGCGGAGTCCACCGTGGTGTAAATGGTGTCGGAGGCGGCGGGCTTCCAGCCGGTGAAGATCTCATACGAGCTGTCCGCCGGGGCGGTGACGTCGTTGATGACGATGTCGGCCTTGTTGTCGTCGCCCAGCACGACCAGCTTGCGCGCCACGATGTTGGTGGCCTTGAGCGTGCCCTCCGCACCCATGTGGAAGTTCACGAAGTAGTAGTTCTCATAAATGGGGGCAAGGTAGACGTGGGCGCAGCCGAGCGCGTCCATCGGGCTCGTATGCTCCACCCCGTTGAGCTTCCATTTGATGTTCGCCCCGTCCACCGTGATGCTGACGGGCTTGCTGTCAAGGATCCGCTCCGGATCGTCGGTCCAGCGGTAGGTGACGGTGCCGTCGCCCGCGACGCTGATCTTATCGACCAGGTACCAGCCGAAGAAGTACTTCGTGGGCTGGCCGGCCGCCGTCTCGTTGGGCGGGTTGGTCACCATCTCCAGCGCCTCGCCGTCGACCAGGATCTGGGAGGTCTGATGATCCTCATGCGTGTTGAGGAACGGATAGCCGCCCGCCGTATAGGTGCCGCCCGCGCCGGCGGTGAAGTCATGGGAGAGATAGTGGAACTCCAGCCGCGGATTCACCGGCGCGGCGTCGCCCGAGTGGTTCAGGACGACGAACACCGAGAAGCTGCCCGTGGCAAAGGCCACGGTCTCGCCGTCGACGCTTGCGTCCATCACCTCGGCCCCGTCTTCGGCCTCGCCGTGGAAGTGGACGACGTCCACGCTGTCGAGCGCCGTCTGCTCCTCCTGCAAAAGCTCGATGCTGACCCGGACGTCCTGATTGGGCTGGTACTCCTCGCCCGTCTCGGGACTGCGCAGGGTGATGTCAAAGACCTTGGCAAAGAGCACGTTCCCCGCCGTTTTCCCGAACTCTTCGGCGCTGCGGGCCACATAGGCCGCATAGTCTGCGTTCTCCTCGCCGATTTCGGTGACAAGGAGCTCCGCATCCTCGGGGATGCCGGCGTCTTCGTCGTAGCTCACCGTGACCCGATAGGTCTGATCGTCCGAGGCGGTGAGCTCCCTGGTCAGCACGACCTTCTCGCCCGCCGCAAGCGCGAAAAGACCCAGGTCTCCCGCGCTGGAGACCAGCAGGCAGGCCGCACACATAAATGACAGGATTCGTTTACCGAGATGCTTCATGGGAGAATACCCTCCGTAGCTGCTGAGTGTTGCCGTGTGATGATCGCGGGCCGATCGAAAGGCGGTGAGCGCCGTCATTTCGCGTTCTTGACCAGCGTTTCCGCCGCAGGCCAGTCGCCGCAGTGGGTCGTGAGCCAGGCGTAGGTGTCCGCCCCGCTGTGGAGCTGGCTGATGGTCTGATAATCGAACTTGCCGCCGTACTTGAGGCGAAGCGGCGCGTCATACGGGGTCGCCGCGCCGGTCTGCGGCGCCCAGGTGTTGAAGGTGCCGATGTTCCGATCCATGGCCGTGAGGCCGGCGGCGGAGCCGCTGCCCACCGCGGCGCCGGTGTAGACGGTGACGTCGCTCGCCAGATAGCTGGCAACGTCCAGATAGGCGCTGCCGTTGACCGAAGTCTCGTCGATCGTGCCGGCGAAGGCGCCCTTCGTGCCGCTGCCGCCGACGAGACCGACGGCGTAGCTGCCGCTGATCGAGCCGTTCGCCGCGCTGCCGACGAGGCCGCCCGCCGCGTCGCCGCCGCTGGCGGAGCTGGTGGAGTAGCAGTACTGGACGGTCGCGCCGTCCGCGCTGCCGATCAGGCCGCCGGCGCTGCCGCTGTCCGCGGTGACGTTGTAGTTCGCCGAAGAATACACGCCGTCTGTCGTGAAGCCGCCGGAATAACTGTCGCGCACCGTGCCGCCGGAGACGGAGCCGATCAGGCCGCCGGCCGCGCCCGTCGTGGAGCTGACCGCCAGCGCCGCCGCGCTCTTTTCGACCGTGCCGTCGGTGACGGAACCGATCAGGCCGCCCACGCTGCCGCTGCCGGAGACGGCGACGGTGCTGTCCCCGCTTGTGCTGCGCGCGAGCACGCCCGTGACGGTCGTGCCGTCCGTCGCGCCCGCGAGGGCTCCGGCGTCCGTGCCGCTGATTCGGAAGTCCTCCAGGATCAGGTTCGTGACGGAGCCGCCGGAAAGCGAGCCGAACAGGCCCGCGCTGCCGGAGGCGTTCACGGCAACGTCGGTCACGCGGTGGCCGCCGCCGCGGTAGTCGAGCGAACCGCCCGGCGTCACGGGCAGGAAGTAGCCCGCATCCGTGGCGCTGCCGGTGACGGGCACGATGGACGCGCTGCCGCCGAAGAAGCTGCTCCAGCTCAGGTCCGTGCTCTGCTCGGCGGCGCTGTAAGCGACCGTATCGCCGAGGAAGCTGCCGCTCGCGACGTGCGAGACCGCGTCGCCCAGGTTCTCAAGGTGGCGGATGTTCGCGATCTGCGCCGTGCCGGCGCCCGTGTCCGTATCCTTGCCGAAGAGGCTGTTCGTCTTCTCCTCGGCGCTGTAGGCGACGTTGGTCCGCTCGGCGTTGTTCAGCGCCATCGCCCGGATGCTGACGTTCTCGCCCGGGATCAGGTCGTTCGCGCCCGCGCTGCAGAACAGCTCGTAGAAGTGCAGCCCGGCGGTTGTGACGTCGTCCAGGACGACGGTGTAGACGCGGCTCGTGCCGTCGTCCGTCATCGTGATGTTGTCGGCGTCGATCGCAGACGGGTTCAGCATGATCGTCCTGCTGCTGCCGCTGGTCAGGCCCGTGATGATGAGCTTCAGCGCCGCGTTCGCGTTGGACATGTTCGGATCGGTCACGGTGACCGTCAGCTTTTCCGCGTTGCGCACCGTGATGGTCGGCGCGGCGAGCGCCTCGCCGTAGGTCAGGCTCGCGGCGGTCACGCCGCCATAATAGCCGATGACGGCCTTGTCGCTCTCATAGGTCTTGAGCGCGTCCTTGTCGGCGCGCTTGGCAAGGAACGCGGCGTAATCCGCGCTTTCATATGTATGGGGGTAGCGGCCCGCCGACTCCGACCAGTAGAACACGTCCAGCACCAGTCCGGAATCCCTGTGGTAGCGGACGATGTAGCTGCCGTTCAGGCGCACGGTGTCGTCCACCGAGGCGGTCGGCAGCATCAGGCTCAGGACGGTGCTCTCGTCCGTCACGACCGTTTCGCCGTCGACATTGGCGACGAAGTAATACACGCCGTCGCCCGTGTCGCTCTGGCCGGTGATCGCCGTCTCGACCGTGCCGAATCCGCTGCGGCCCAGATATCCCTGACTCTCCGCCATGGCCAGGTGGTTCTGCGCCGCCACGAAGATCTCCTTGGCGTAGCTGTCGTACTGCAGCTTCGCCATGGAGCGCAGATATCTGCTCACGGCCACGAAAATCACGCCCGACAGAATGACGATCATCGCAACGACCATCAAAACCTCTGCCAGCGAAAAGCCCTTATTCCTGCGTTCTTTTCCCATGATCCCTCACCCGTCAACTGCTTGGTATTGCCGCTGCACGGCACTGTTTCGTCCGGTCACGGAACGTATGTCAGCACCCGGACCTGATAGGTCGGCGCATTTGCGACCGTATTGCCGTCCTTCTGAACGACGAGGCCGGAAAACGTCAGCACGCCGTCGTTGAGCTCCACCGTCCCGTAGGATGCCTTCAGCTCCCCGTCGGCTGCAGCGTTGGAGACCAGCGGATGCCGGAAATTCTCACTGTCTGACAGGCCGACGTATTCCTGGATGTAGATGACGCCGCCGTTCAGATAGATCGTCGTGTCGCTGCCGTCGCCGCTTCTGTAGTGGATCGTCGTGCCGTTCTCAACGCGCACGTCCGTGGCGGTGCCGAGCTCGTCGCGCAGCTCCGTCATGGCGGTGGACAGCAGCACCTGCGCGTTCGCGCCGCGCACGACCTTTTCGTAAACGCCGGCCGCCACCGGCACGCCCGCCGCGACGACGGCGCTCACCATCAGCAGGATGAGCACTGCGATCAGCGTTTCGGACAGGGTAAAGCCCGCCCTGCGCCGCATTCTGTTTTTGAACTCGTGTTTTCTCATGCGCCCGCCTTATAGGTCACGACCGGATGCTCTCCGATCTCCGTGTTCACGTAATACTTGACCGCGATCTCCTCGGACGCGCACCCGTCGTGAAGGGTCGTCGTCCTGCCGGGAGTCGTGTCGTAATACGTCATGCTCACCTCGCCCGACAGCGTGCTGCTGCCCTGGGCGACGATCGCGTTCTCCGCGTTGATGTAGCGCTGCATCTTCGCCTTGCTGTCGTCGACGAGGCGGACCGAGCTCGTCACCATCGAGGCCAGCAGCATGATGCCCAGCGTCGAGATCAGCAGGGCGATCAGCACCTCGCCGATGCTCTCGCCCGCGCGCTGCCGCAGCTTCCGCAGGAGCTTCTCACTCGTTTTCATCCGCTCAGGCCACCACCTTCCGCAGGCTGCCGACCGACCAGCTGATCGTGGATGTCTTCGTGATCGTGTCGGTCCGGGTATCCGTATACGTCGTGACGGTCGTGTTCGCCGTCGAATCGTCCACGCTCTGATCGTCCGTCGAGGTCGTCGACCGCGTCTCGTTCTCGCTGATCGAAGGGATCATGGTCAGCTCAAGCTGATAACGGTCCCCCGCGCCGGTATCGGACAGCAGCAGCACCAGCGTGCCGTCGCTCTTCAGCTCCGCCGTCCCGCTGATCTTGAGCGCCGCCGCGTTGACGCCGGCGGCCGTGGTCGCGTGCGTCAGCTCGAACGCCGTCGCGCTTTTCGCATTCCCGCTTTTGAAGGAACCGCCCATCGCGCTCTCCGTGTTGCAGCTGCTGCTGCCGAACATCAGGTAGATCGCCTGCGAGGTGAGAAAGCTCGTATCCGCTGCGAGCGGGCTCATCTCCGTGGTGTAATCCACGCTCCCGACACGCGTCAGGTACGAGGCGTCCGACGAGGTCGTCGGCCCGGTCACGACGGTATCCTCCGTGATGAGCTTCGTGACCGGATCGGTCGTCTCGGTGACTGTGTATACCGTCGTCGTCGTCGTGACGGTGGTCTTCTCCCGGACGATCGTCACGCTCTTGTCGCTCAGCTCCTGCGCCAGGAGCTCCGCGGCGGAGGCGACGCTGTAATAGCGTCCGTCCATCTCGGCCAGCTTGCTGGCCCGACCGGCGGACGCGGTGGCCGCCGTGAGAACGACGATCCCGATGACGGCGCAGACCAGGAACAGCAGCAGCGCCATGGAAAGCGACGCGCCGGTATTCGATTTGACCTTTTTCATCAGCATGCTGCGTATGACCCTCTCGTTATGCTTCGTTTCGATACTCATAGATATGCGTTCCGCGGGTGCCGCGCTCCGCGGCGGCCTCCGCCGAAGCGCAGACCGTTTGCCGCATAATTACTCAAGGTAAATATAGCAGAAGGAGCGCAAAAAATCAACTATATTTTGCAAAAAAGCATTGCGCAAAACCCACCATTTTGTGTGCGCCGCTCCGGACAGGCCGATGGGAGGGGCCGCGCGCTGGCGCGGCCCCTCCCATCGGCAGGTTTTTTACGCTCTGTTGAATTTCTCCTTCGGCTGCCGGCAGCGCGGGCACCTCCAGTCGTCCGGGAGCTGCTCGAACGGGACGCCGTCGTGCTCGGCCGGATCGTAGACGTATCCGCAGACCGAACAGACGTACTTCCCGCTCGCCTCCTGCGCCGAAAAATCAATCTCCGCCGGCACCGTTTCCACCGGATGCTCCAGATCCATCACGCGCTTCGCCTCAAGATTCTCGCAGCCCTGCGGCGTATGCGTGCCGCAGTACACCGTCGGACGGCTGCGGACGAACGCGCGCACGCGATCCAGCGTCTCGCGGGCCGCGGGCAGATCGTCGAACACCACGGAGAGCTTGTTTGCGTACAGCGCCTCGTCCACATAGGTGACGTCGCCGTGGAGCATGTAGAACAGGCCCTCGTTCTCCGCGACGACGATGCTGTTGCCGTTCGTGTGGCCCTTGGCGCGGATGAAATAGATCCCCTCGCGGATCTTCTGGCACGCCGGGAATTCGTAGTACGCCCCGTCCGTGAACGCCACGGGCACGATGTTTTCGACGCCCTGCAGCTCGGCGGCGGACAGCTCCTCCTCGTTCACGTAGATCTTTGCGTTCGGGAAGGCGCGCAGCTCGCCGGAATGGTCGCTGTGCCGGTGAGTCAGCAGGATGCGCGTGACCTGCTCAGGCCGGTAGCCGAGGGCGGCGAGCGCCTCGAGATAGGTGCAGATATCCTTGCCGGTAAAGGCAAGGCTGCTCTCGTCCGGCTTTTCCTCCGGCGTTCCCGCCGGCAGGCCGGTATCGACGAGGATCACCTCGTCGCCGGTGTCGATCAGGTAGTTTTGCAGGCTCCCGCGATAGCGGACGTTCCTGTCGAACCGATCCATGCCCTCCTCGCCGCCGAAGGCGAAGGGCTGGGAATAGAACCCGTCTTTTCTGAATTTGACCGCCTTGATCTCCATGGCATTTTCTCCTTTTTCATCATCGGTTTTTCCGCGCGGCGAAGCGCAGGAACGCAACGATCAGCAGAACGTAGCAGATCGTTTTGGGCAGCATCAGCATGCCGAGCACGGGAACCAGTCCCGCGCCGACCGCGACCGGCAGATAGAAGAGGAACGACAGCAGCACACAGCACCACACGGGCGCAAGGCTGCGATCCTCTTTCCTCCTTTGGAAGTACAGCAGGCAGACGACCGCGCCGAGCAGGACGAAGGGCACGTTCCGCACGATGCCCCACGTCACGCTGCTGTCGTTGGTCAGCCAGCCGTTCTGCGGGAGCAGGCACAGAAGCACCCGCACGATCGTCAGCGCCCACACGAGGGCGGTCAGGCTCCGGTTCTCCTCCGTCCGGAAGCGCCGCCGCCAGATCGCATAGAGCAGCAGATAGAATACCGTCATGGTGACGGAGGTCACCATCTTCCCGAGGCCCAGCGCCGCGGTAAAATCGCCGGAGGCAAAATAGTTCAGCACGCGCGGCACGAGGTGGAAGGCGTCGCCGCAGCCGAGCACCAGGGCCGCGGCTCCCATGAGCCGTTCCGTCCGATCCTTCGCGCCGCGCAGCAGGACGCATCCGCTGCCGATCGCAAACAGCAGATACAGGATGTCAAAGGCCGATTCTCCGTATTTCATACGCTCACCGCCAGACTGTTTTTTTCGTTACAGCAGCGCTTTGACGCACGCTTCCACGTCCGCCATGTCGGCGGTGGGCTTGAACCGGGCGACGACGGCACCCGACCGGTCGACGACGAACTTGGTGAAGTTCCACTTGATGTCCGGCTTTTTGTCCCAATCGGGATCGGCCGCGGCGAACATCTTTTCCAGCAGCGCCTTGTACGGGTGCTCGTCGAAGCCCGCAAAGCCCTTCTGCGATTTCAGGTACGTATACAGCGGCAGTTCGTTCTCGCCGTTCACGTCCGCCTTCCTCATCTGCGGGAAGGTCGTGTTGAAGTGCAGGGTGCAGAACTCATGGATCTCCTCGTCCGTGCCGGGCGCCTGCGCGCCGAACTGGTTGCAGGGGATGTCGAGGATCTCCAGCCCCTTGTCGTGATACTTCCGGTACAGCTCCTCGATCGGCGCATACTGCGGCGTGAAGCCGCAGCCGGTGGCCGTGTTGACCACCAGGATGACCCTGCCCCTGTAATCGGCAAGATCCAGCTCCCCGCCCGCGCCGGCGGCGATTTTGTAATCATAGATCATCGGGTTTCTCCTTTCTCGCTCTTGAGAGAATGCGGAGCGGGCCCGCGCCGCCCGCGCATTCTCATGCTTCCAATTTGATTGTACGCGAGAAATATGAAATTTTCAACGCGCTCGGAGAAAAAATTTTCCGCGCTCCCGCAGCAGAGACAAAAAGACCGCCGGCGTCGCGCGGACGCCGGCGGTTTTTTCGTTACAGGCCCATCTCCCGCTTGACCTCGCCGAAGCAGCGGATGGCGAAGTCGAGATCCTCCTTCGTGTGTCCCGCGGAGATCTGCGTGCGCACGCGGTCGCGGCCCTTCGGCACGACCGGATAGCAGAAGCCCACGACGTAGACGCCCTTTTCGAGCATCCGGCGCGCGAACTCGCCCGCGATCTTGGGATCGTAGAGCATCACGGGCACGATCGGATGCTCGCCGGGCAGCAGGTCGAAGCCGAGCGCCTCCATCCCGGCGCGGAAATAGCGCGCGTTCTCGTGCACGCGGTCGCGCAGTGCGGTGGACTCGGTCAGCAGGTCGATGGTCGCGATCGTCGCGGCGCAGATGGCCGGCGCGAGCGAGTTGGAGAAGAGGTACGGGCGGCTGCGCTGGCGCAGCAGATCGACGACCTCGCGCTTCGCGGCGGTGTAGCCGCCGGAGGCGCCGCCCATCGCCTTGCCGAAGGTGCCGGTCAGGATGTCCACCCGGCCCATCACGCCGCAGAACTCCGGCGTGCCGCGGCCGTGCTCGCCCATGAAGCCGACGGCGTGGCTGTCGTCCACCATGACGAGCGCGTCGAACTCCTCGGCCAGGTCGCAGATACCGCGCAGGTTCGCGATGTAGCCGTCCATGGAGAACACGCCGTCGGTCGCGACGAGGATCCTGCGGCAGCCGGCCGCGCGCGCGTCGGTGAGCTGTCGGCGCAGATCGTCCATGTCGCTGTTGCGGTAGCGGTAGCGGTGCGCCTTGCACAGGCGCACGCCGTCGATGATCGAGGCGTGGTTCAGCTCGTCGGAGATCACCGCGTCCTCCGCGCCGAGCAGCGTCTCGAAGAGGCCGCCGTTGGCGTCGAAGCAGGAGGAGTAGAGGATCGCGTCCTCCATGCCGACGAAGTCCGCGATCCTGCGCTCGAGCGTCTTGTGGATCGCCTGCGTGCCGCAGATGAAACGCACGGACGAGAGGCCGAAGCCCCACGCGTCATAGCTCGCCTTCGCCGCGGCAATCAGCCGCGGATCGTCGGACAGGCCGAGGTAGTTGTTCGCGCACATGTTGACCACACGCTGCGCCGCCGTGGTGTCGATGCGGGAACGCTGCGGCGTGGTGATGATGCGCTCATCCTTGTAGGTGCCCGCCTCCCGGATGGCGGCGAGCTCCGCGCGGTACTGTTCATACGCTGATTTCATGGCTGCTCCTCCCTTTCATCGTTTCGTCCAGTCAAGGATCACCTTGCCGGAGCGTCCGCTGTGCATGGCCTCGAAGCCCTTTTCAAACTCGGTATAATGGAAGCGGTGAGTGATGGCCGGGCGCAGGTCGAGCCCGCCCTGCACCATGTAGCTCATCTGGTGCCAGTTGTCCATTTTTCGGCCGTAGATGCCCTGCAGCGTCAGCCCCTTGCCGACGATCTGGTTCATATCCAGCTGCACCGGCGCGTTGCCGATGCCGAGCAGGCTGATCTTGCCGCCGTTGCGCATCACGCCGATCATCTGCCGCAGCGCCGCGCCGCTGCCCGACATCTCGAAGCCGACGTCGAAGCCCTCGACCAGGCCCTGCTCCTTCATCGTCAGCGTCAGGTCCTCCCTGCCGGTGTTGACGGCCGCGTCCGCGCCGAGCTTCCGCGCCAGGTCGAGGCGGTAATCGTTCAGGTCGGTCACGACCACGCGCCGCGCGCCGGCATACTTCGCGACGGCGACCGCCAGGATGCCGACCGGACCCGCGCCGGTGATGAGCACGTCCTCGCCGACGAGGTTGAACATCAGCGCCGTGTGCGTCGCGTTGCCGACGGCGTCGAACATGGCGACCACGTCCTCGTCGAGCGCGGGATCGATCAGGATGACGTTGCGCGCCGGGATGCAGACGTACTCCGCGAACGCCCCGTCGCGATCCACGCCGACGGAGCTGGTGTTCTTGCACCACTGGATGTTGCCGGTGTGGCAGTTGCGGCAGTGGCCGCAGGTGATGTGTCCCTCGCCGGACACCCGCTGCCCGACGGCGAGGCCCGTCACGCCGCCGCCGAGCTCTGCGATCTCGCCGACGTACTCGTGCCCGATGACCATCGGCGGCTTCACGTGCTGCGCCGACCACTCGTTCCAGTCGTAGATATGCACGTCCGTGCCGCAGATCGCGGTCTTGTGTATCTTGATCAGCACCTCGCCCGGGCCGGGCACCGGCACCGGCACCTGCCGCAGCTCCAGGCCGGGCGCCGCCGCGGGCTTGACGATCGCGTCCATCATGTGCGCCATAATGTCCTCCGTTCAAAAACAAATTTTTGTCAATTTGTCCTCTTGGTAAAGACATCTTATGCAAAGCCCACCGCTTTGTCAACCGCAAAACGACCGCTCCGGCGCGATTCGTCATTTTGCAAAAAACGCCCGCCTCATCCTTGTGCGATGGGGCGGGCGTCTCCGCTTTCAAACGTCTCACAGAGTTTCGTGCCCGCAGGCGCGAAATGCTTTTGATCGCATTTTCTGACGACATGCGCGTCAGAAAATGCACCGCTCGCGGAGCGAACGTGCGCTTTGTCCTCCCGCGCAGGGCAAAGCGTGCGCCGAGCGGCGCGCGATCTCTCTCCAAAAAGCGGCCCCGCCGCTTTTTGGAGAGAGAAGCGCCCGCCCCATCCTTGTGCGATGGGGCGGGCGTTCGGTTTGTCGGGCGGCTTCCGCCGCGTCGTTCAGGTATCGGGCGCGCTCTCGCCGCCGCGGACACCGACGGTCAGCTCCCCGCCGCGGCAGTCCACGATCAGCTCGTCGCCGCCGCGCACCTCGTCCGCGACGATCCTGCGTCCGATCAGCGTTTCGACCGTGTGCTGCATGAAGCGGCGCAGCGGCCGCGCGCCGTAGACCGGGTCGTAGGCGCTGTCGACGATACAGCGCTTGGCCTCGTCCGTGAGCGTCACGCGCAGACGCTTGTCGGCCAGGCGGCGGTTGAGGTCGTCCGCCAGCAGGTCGATGATGTGCGTCACGTTCTCGCGTGTGAGCGGCTTGTAAAATACGATCTCGTCAAGCCGGTTGAGGAACTCCGGCCGGAAGGAGCGCCGCAGCAGCTCGCTGACCTGAGCGCGCGCGGTCTCGCTGATCTCGCCGTCCGGGCCGATGCCGTCAAGCAGGAACTGGCTGCCGAGGTTCGAGGTCAGGATGAGGATCGTGTTCTTGAAGTCCACCGTCCGGCCCTGGCCGTCGGTGATGCGGCCGTCGTCGAGCACCTGCAGCAGCACGTTGAACACGTCCGGATGCGCCTTCTCAACCTCATCGAACAGCACGACGGAGTAGGGCTTGCGGCGCACGGCCTCGGTGAGCTGGCCGCCCTCCTCATAGCCGACGTATCCCGGCGGCGCGCCGATCAGGCGCGAGACGGAGAACTTCTCCATATACTCGCTCATGTCGATGCGCACGAGATTTTTTTCGCTGTCGAACAGCGCCTCGGCCAGGGTCTTGGCCAGCTCCGTCTTGCCGACGCCCGTCGGCCCGAGGAACAGAAACGAGCCGATGGGCTTGTTCGGGTCTGCGATGCCTGCGCGGGAGCGCAGGATCGCCTCGGACACGAGGCGCACAGCCTCGTCCTGCCCGACCACGCGGCGGTGCAGCACGTCCTCGAGATGCAGCAGCTTCTCACGCTC
>Ga0079305_1001333_pt1 | contig 34140 bp, 30 predicted proteins | sample LMS_cellobiose_e_FD_79183 | JGI IMG/M metagenome (GOLD analysis project Ga0079305, IMG submission 79183) | Rumen-fistulated moose microbial communities from Alaska, USA - LMS_cellobiose_enrichment | ecosystem: Host-associated > Mammals > Digestive system > Stomach > Rumen fluid ... | reverse complement strand
TGTCGTCCAGATGGAGACGGCCGGAAGTATCTGCTATAAGCACATTGAACTGATTCTTGTGGGCATAGTTAAGGGCATTCTTGACCACTGCCACCGGATTCTTGGTCTCTTCGCTGTAGACCTCAACCCCAATCTGGCTTCCCAGCACCTTAAGCTGTTCCACTGCGGCAGGACGTACCAGGTCGGCTGCCACCAGAAGTACTTTTCGCCCCTCTTTCTTAAGCCGGTTGGCCAGCTTTGCAGAGGCTGTGGTCTTACCAGAACCCTGGAGACCAAGCATAAGGATCGGAGAAAGGGCATCTGGTCCCTTAAGCTGCAGATCCTGCTTCTCATCTCCCAGGAAGGAGACCATCTTGTCATATACAATCTTGGTAAACTGCTGGCCTGGATTCACAGAGCGGAGAACTTTCTCTCCTACTGCCTCCTCCAGCGTGGAGTTGATGAACCGCCTTACAACCCGCAGGTTGACATCGGCGTCCAGGAGTGCGACTTTTATCTCTTCTACTGCATCTTGAACATTCTTCTCGGAAATAGATGCCTTGCCAGAGATTTTTCTGATTAAATCACTGAATTTGTTTGTAATTCCGTCCAGCATAATTTATATTTTATATCGAAAATATAAGGAGTATGTCAACCCGTCTTATCCATTCCCTCCTGTATATCAGAGCAGCTTAGACGGGTTGCCTCTTGCCTGTCCCTATGCCTTGACTTCTCAGTATAATAATACTATAATTTAAGATTAGGTATTGAGAAAGTGAACCCACAGGATGATGAACTTATATTTGCCGATGAACTCACCACAGAAAGTGCACCACAGCCAGATGAATACTGGAAAGTGCTGGTAGTGGATGACGAACCCCAGGTGCACACTGTCACCAAGCTGGTCCTGCGGGATCTGACATTCAAGGGGCGGAAAATAGAGTTCTACGATGCATACTCTGCGGCCGAGGCCAAGAAAGTACTGGCCGAAAACCCAGATATATGCCTGGCCCTGGTGGATGTGGTCATGGAGGAGGACGATGCCGGGCTGCACCTGGTGGAATATATCCGTGACATAATGAACAACAAGGCTATCCGCATCATACTCCGCACCGGTCAGCCAGGATATGCGCCCGAGAAAGAAGTCATAATCGACTACGACATCAACGACTACAAAGAGAAGACCGAGATGTCGGCCCAGAAGCTCATAACCTGTGTCATAACTGCAATCCGCAACTATGAATATATCGAAGCCCTGAATAAGCTGAACGAGGAGCTGGAGCACAAGGTGGCCCAGCGGGTGGCAGAACTGGACGAATCCAACCGTAAGCTGCGTGAGGACCAGGAGGCAGGCAAGAAGCTTCAGAACAAAATCCTTCCCAAGCCGGAGAAAGAAATCGGAGACTACCACTTCTCCAGCAAGCTGTTCCCATCTCTGGTGCTGAGCGGTGACTTCATCGACTACTTCTCCATCTCAAGCCGATATATCGGCTTCTATATGGCAGATGTGTCAGGTCATGGAATCTCTTCGGCCATAGTCACTGTGCTGCTTAAGAATTTCATAGATAATAAGGTTGAGAAATTTGCACTGTGGGATGACAGGACAGTACTGAATCCACAGGAGATATGCACCCGGATGAACAACATCCTGCTGCGGGAGGCTCTGGGAAAATACCTGACCATATTCTATGGCATCATAGATATGGAGACCAATACATTGAACTACGCAAACTGTGGCCAGTTCCCTTATCCTGCCTTCTATACCGATGACGGAAAAAGGTTCCTGGAAGAGAAAGGAACTCCGGTGGGGCTTTTTAAGACACCGGTAATCAAAGTTCAGGAGATGAGGCTGCCTGAGCACTTCTCTATGCTTTTGACCTCGGACGGTCTTCTGGATATTCTGGAGGAAACAGACCTGGATGCAAAAAACACCAGAATACTCTCTACGCTGGCCGAGAACAATGATTCGCTTGAAAACATAATACATAGCTTCAAAGTAGAACAATATGGAAGTCTGCCGGATGACATAACATTCCTGCTTATACGGAAATAGGATGGGATGATGGGAAACTATTATTTTGCCAAAAACGGTAACAAAGTATATTTCAAGCTCACCGGCGTGCTCAAGTACACTTCATCTGGTCATTTCGATGCATTCCTGGACGATTTTATAGCCCATGCCGACCAGGTTGATGAAGTTGCCATAGACCTGACCGAAGCCACATTCCTGGACAGCACAAACCTGGGCTTTTTGGCCAAGATTGCACAGTTCATGCTGGACAAGAACGGCAGCAGAACCACAATCTACTCCACCTCCAAAGATGTGAATCAGACTTTGTGCAGCGTTGGCTTTGACCAGGTGTTCAACCTTGTGGAAGGCCCATCTAACCTGGATGAAATCTTTGGCGTCATAGATCCTGAGAAGTTTGAGAAGAAAGACAAGACTATAATGATGCTTGATGCCCACAAGTGCCTGATGAATATAAACGAAAAGAATCAGCAGACATTCAAGGATGTAGTGAATCTGATGGAGCAGAGCCTGAAGAACAGGTCATGATATTATGACATCTGAGCTCTCAGTAAAAAATCTTTCATTCCAATATCCATCATACCCTGGCCTTGAGAGCCAGATTCTGTTTACAGACCTCTCTTTTGACATAGAAAAAGGGAGCATGGCTGTATTCTTGGCTCTGCCCGGTGCCGGGAAAACCACTTTGTCCAGGATACTCACCTCTTTAGTTCCTGCCTATACTGGCGGCCAGCTCTCTGGAGAAATCCATCTGGAGGGCAACACCGGCATTGTATTCCAGAACCCCGATGAACAGCTGTTCTGCAGCACTGCAGAGAAAGAGGTGGTGTTTCCACTGGAGGCAGCAGGACTCAGCCGGGAAGAGATAGGAAGACGGACCGACATGGCGTTTCAGAAGACAGGGATAGAGTACCTGCGGTTTAAAAAGCCGCTCCATCTCTCCGGCGGCGAGAAACGGAGACTTTTAATCAGCGTCCTGTGCGCCACCGACCCTGCTGTCTGGATTCTGGATGAGACTCTGGAAGAGATAGATATAATAGGGAGAAAAGAAATCCTGACATTCCTTAAGGAAAGCGGAAAGACTATCCTTATATTCACTGCCAAGATGCTGGATATCTACAAAAGCTATGCAGACACTTTCTTTATCTACGGAGACAGCACTCTGAAACAGTTTAAAGACGGATGGAGCCAGGAGTTTGATAAAGCTGTGAAAGACGGGGGCTTCTCTCTGGAGGGAAGAATGCCAGATGCAGCTGAAATAGCAGAACTGGAGTCAAAAACATTTCAGAATACACTCTTGAATCTTGATAACATCTGCTTCTCATATCCCGATTCCGATTTTTCCCTCTCTATAAATAAATTCTCCCTGACCCAGGGAAAGGCAACTGCAGTCATAGGGACAAACGGCTGCGGAAAATCGACTCTTTCCCGGATTATTGCCGGACTTCTTGTCCCCAAGTCTGGAACCATTATGCTTAATGGGGAAAAAGCCTCTCCAGATACCCTGAACCGGAACTGCTCCTATCTGTTCCAGAACCCGGATTATCAGCTGTTCCTCCCTACTGCCAGAGCAGAGCTGGAATATGGACTTAAACTTCAGAAGCTGCCCCAGGAGCAGATAGATACAAAAGTCAATAAAGCCATAGCACTCTTCGGAATCAAGCACCCAGATGCTCCGCCAGTCCTTATGAGCTATGGGCAGCGGAAAAAACTTCAGGCCGCTGTATACTGGCTGTTGGAAAAGAAGATAGTAATAATAGACGAGGCTGACTCTGGAATCTCCTCCAAGGAATACCGGCAGATCATAGATGCATTCAAAGCCTCGGAGGCAAACCCTGCCATACTGGTCATAACCCACGATATTCAGCTGGCAGCTCTGGTATCTGACAATATTTTCAGGATGGGCAGACTATGAACCTTGATCCGCGTCTTAAGCTGATTCTGATGCTGCTCTACACTGCCGCCTTTTTCTCTCCTGTCGGAGTGCTCCGCTATGCGCTGCTGCTCCTGCCTCTGATGATAGCTGGATTCACAATCTGCAGACCGAAAGAATTCCTGGGTGTATTCAAGCTTATCCTCCCTATACTGCTGCTGACCGCAATTATCACGCCATTTTTCTCCGGCATATTGGAGACAGTGCGTATCATGCTCCGTTTCATCGGAATCACAGCAGTTTTCTTTCTGTTCTTCAAGACCACAGACTCAGACGAATTTATCCAGACCCTCCGCTTTTTTGGAATGCCGTACAGGATGGCACTGATAATCTCCATCTCCACCAGCTATATTCCGCTGCTTCTTGACACCTACCGGGATACCGAATCTGCCCACAAGCTGCGCTACACTGTCAGCACCCCGGCACCAAGCCGATGGAATGTCATAGCCCGGTTCTGTTCCATGCTGCCTGTGCTGGCATCTGTACTGATTCAGGCGATAAAGAGTATTCCTATCCTGGCCATGGCATTGGAAATAAGGGGCGTAGGCAAGGCAAAACCTACTGTTTTCAGGCCCATTCAATGCAAAACACCGCTTCATAAACAATTTTTATTGTATTTTCTGCCAATTACTGTTATAATTCTAATAATAGTATTTTTATTCTAAGATTTTTGGGGAAGTATGCAGCTTAATTTTTCTATTCCTGGCGATGATATGGATATGGCTGGAATCGCATCCAGCACACTGAAAAAGAAGCTCCAGCAGATCGGAGTTGACAATGCAATCATAAAGCGGACTGTAGTAGCCCTCTATGAGGCAGAAATCAACATGGTCATCCATGGCGGTGGCGGTGACATAACTATAAATGTCAACCCGGAGGAAATCCAGTGCGAGCTTACCGACCATGGTCCAGGTATTGCAGATGTGAATCTGGCTATGCAGGAAGGATATTCCACTGCCACCGATGCTATCCGGGAAATGGGATTCGGTGCAGGTATGGGATTGCCCAATATCCAGAGGAACTCTGATGCAATGGAGATACATACTGTCCCAGGAGAAGGAACTACAGTAAAAATAATTATCAAGATAAGGTGATGACAGTATGAGCACAGAAGAGTACATACACTCAGTAACATTGGACAAAGATCTCTGCAAAGGATGCACAAACTGTATTTCAACCTGCCCGACAGAGGCTATCAGGGTACGGGATGCCAAAGCCATGATCATATCGGACCGGTGCATAGACTGCGGCGAATGCATAAGAACCTGTCCTTCCCATGCCAAGAAAGCGGTGAGCGATCCGCTGGATATGCTGAACAAGTATACCTTCAAGGTGGCCCTCCCTGCTCCAAGCTTCTATGGACAGTTCAAGAATGTCTCTATTGATACTGTACTCACCGCCCTGAAGAAATTCGGCTTTGACGATATATACGAAGTTGCAAGCGCCGCAGAGATAGCATCTCTGGCTACTGCAGACCTTATCAACAAAGGCAACTACCCACGGCCGCTGATATCATCATCATGCCCTGCAGTAGTCCGCCTTATCCAGGTACGGTTCCCAAGCCTTATAGAACATGTCATAAAACTGCAGACCCCTATGGAGATTGCGGCAAGAATTGTCAAGAACCAGATCTATCCAGACAAGCGCGGACTGGGAGTATTCTTCATATCTCCATGCCCTGCAAAGGTGACCAGCGTCCGGATGCCACTTGGAAACGAGAAGTCAGAGGTAGACGGTGTAATAGCACAAAAGGATATCTACCCTGCACTGCGGAAAATTATTAAAACTATCGACAAGCCGGAGCACCTTTCCAAAGCTTCCAGCATTGGAATCAAATGGGGACACAGCGATGGCGAGAGCGAGGCTGTCAATTCTAAAAAAAGTATTTCTGTAGATGGTATTTCCCATGTAATCAAAGTGCTTGAGCAGATAGAGAGCGAGGATTTTCATCATATCGACTTTATCGAGGCTATGGCCTGTCCTGGTGGCTGTGTAGGAGGCACTCTGACTGTAGAGAATCCATACATTGCCCGCTCCAGACTTAAACGGAACAGCCTGGCCTGCACAAACCGGGGCATCAAAGGATCAGACCAGCTTACCGAGTTCGACATCTCCTGGACCAAGGAGATATATTCCCGCCCAGTTCTTAAGCTGAGCGAAGACATGTCCGAAGCCATAAAGATGATGGACGAGATAGAGAAGATAGACGCTGAGCTGCCTGGTCTTGACTGCGGTTCCTGCGGTGCCCCCACATGCCATTCCCTGGCGGAGGATATTGTCACTGGAAAAGCACAGAAGACAGACTGTATCTTTATTCTGCGGGATGAGATAAAGAAAGTGGCAGGACAGATGGCAGAGCTTGAAAAACGGATGCCCAAGACCAGAAATGTGGAGTGAGCCATGCATATAACAGAGAATCCAGACAAAGAGATTGTGAATAATATCAAGGAAGGATTGAAGCGGACCGGAGGTTACTGCCCCTGCCGCCTTAAGAAGCTGCCAGAATATAAATGCATGTGCCAGGAGTTCAGGGACCAGATCAAGGATCCTGACTTCGAGGGATTCTGTCACTGTCTTCTATATTATAAGCACAAGGATTGATCTTTCTTCATGTATGCCTCATAAGCAATATGGGCAGCATGCTGTTCGGCTGTCTTTTTGTTCTTTCCCTCGCCAGGTCCGAAAACTTCGTCTTTGATCACAACTTCCACCAAGAATGTCCTGTCATGGTCTGGACCGCTTTTTTTCACAAGTTTATACTTCGGACAGGTCTTGTATGTCTTCTGAACATACTCCTGAAGCAGAGTCTTGTAATCCTGCTCGTGCTTGTTCTCCAGGACAATCTCAATCTCTGGCATCAGATAGCTCAGGACAAAATCCCGCACCGGTTTGAACCCGGAATCCAGGTAGTAGGCTCCTATGATAGCCTCCATGCAATCGGCAAGAATTGCCTTCTTGGAACGGCCACCAGAGTACTCCTCACCTTTTCCGATAAGGATAAAGTTATCAACCCGGATTGCTTTTGCAATCTTGCTGAGAGAGGCCTCGCTGACCACAAAGGACTTGATACGGGCCATATCCCCCTCGGCTTTATCCTTGAGAATCTCGTACAGATATTCGCTGGTAATAAGCCCCAGTACCGAGTCTCCCAGGAATTCCAACTTCTCGTTATTTTCTATATCCTCGGAGCTTTCATTCACATAGGAACGGTGGCAGAAAGCAAGGTTGAGCAGATCCAGATTTACGAAATCAAGTCCTACCTGGTCTTGAAATAACAAAAGCTCCCGTTTTCTCTTTGCATCGATCCGGGGAGCCTTTACTGCAATTTTCTTTTGAAAATTAAACACGGAAACTTATTTTGCTACTGATTTAATGAATTCTACAGCATTGCCAACTGTCTCAAATTCATTTGCCTTCTCGTCTGGAATCTGGATTCCCATCTCCTCCTCAAGGGCATAGATGAGCTCGTATGTGTCGAGGCTGTCAGCTCCCAGATCCTGGCGGAAGGAAGCCTCCATTGTAATCTTTTCCTCTTCAATATCAAGCTTCTCAGCAATGATTTTCTTTACTTTCTCGAATACTTCGTCCATGAGGTCCCCCTTCCCTTATGCCATCTCTTCTACATCAAGATACTGCTTGTTCTTGTAGAAACCACATTTTGGACAAACCTGATGCCGTGCCACCTTGTTTCCGCAGGTTGGGCATTCTGTCAATGATGGGCTTTCCAGCCGCATGTTTATTGCTTCCCTTCTTCTACTTCTTGCTTTTGAAGGCTTTCTTTTAGGTACAGCCATTTAATTTACCTCTTATTTATATAAATATGCAAAATACAATTTAAAATAATAGGGATATATTGTCAAGAACCCTTGTTAAATTTTGCTTTAAGTGCCTCTTCCACCAGAGGGGGTACCATCTTGGAAATATTTCCACCGAAATAGGCCAGTTCCTTTATAGCCGAAGACTTAAGGAGGGAATATTTGGAATCGGTAGGCATATACAGCGTCTCTATCCGATGATCCAGACCCCGGTTCATAAGGGAAAGCTCAAACTCGTATGTAAAGTCAGTTATGGAGCGGACACCCCTGATTATCAGGAATGTATCGATCTTCTTGGCAAAATCTACTATCAGCCTGTCCCATACAGAAATATGGACATTGTTATAGTGGGATGTAAGTCTCTCCATCATGTCAAAGCGCTCTTCCACCGAGAACAGAGTTTTTTTCTGAGGATTGACAGAGATGACTACCTCCACCTTGTCAAAAAGCTTGGAAGCCCGATCTATTACATTGAGATGCCCATTTGTGACAGGATCGAAGGTTCCTGGGAAAATTACTTTCTTCTGCATACTTTCTCCTACAGGGAATATAATATAAAAAAGTAAATGATACAACCAAGCAAAATATACCCCCTGCCTGCAGTACCCACCTCCAGACAGCACCTGTCGTGTCCTAGTACGCTCCTACAGACAGGCAAATGGCAGCTCGGTCAGTCTGCGACATTGTTTACACAATGTTATCCTGGATTATGTCATACTGAACTTGTTTCTATATCTGCCCAGGACGCTGCCCGTTCTTCCTGTGCCTGTTGCTGTAGTCCGAAATGTCCACGTCAGGTGCTTCTTACAGTGGGAACTACCACAGGGGTGCCTTTTGCTTGTTCATCTTTTGTATTATAACCTCTGGAGTCGAATGAGTTTAGTCAGAAACCGCGCTGCCAGTTGCCCCTGGTTATGGCATGGCAAGCAGATTTTGCACGCTCTGCCAGACTGCAATCGCCACCAAAGTAGTCAAAAATAGCAAGTTTGTCCTCCTGGGACATATGGATGAAAGGAAGTGCCCTGAAATCCAGCAGGAAACAGTCCACAGCCGCCTGGGTTACAGCCTCTGGAATATAAAGGAGGGCATCGTTGAAAACCCTGTTTATGTATCCTGGGCTCTTTACTATATGGAACGGAATCTCCTTCTCGTCGTAGAAGGTCTCGTACCCGCTGCAGAATCTACAGGCCTCTGTGAACTTATTCCTTCCGCTGCGGCACCGGCCGGCTGAGGCTAAAAGGCACTGCCGGGTGGTCATCATGGTTATGGGACCGAACACCTGCAGAAAAAGTTTAAACCCAGCAGGAGATGAGATTTCTGAAAGCTGCTGCCTGTTAAGCTCCGTAGACAGAAATGCTCCACAGGCATAACCAAGCTCATTGTATGCCTTTAAGGTATAACTGTTTGTACTGTTCAGCATAGGACCGGCAATCCACCTGATACCCCGCCGCTCTGCCTCCAGACCCAGCCCCACATTGTCAGAAACCACTATACCTGGCCTGGAATCAAGCATCTCCAGATATTCTGGTACGACAGAATCTTCCACAAAGGCTGGAATCCATGGGTAGATATTCTTCTCAAACTGCACCTTGCAGCCAGGAAGCCATTCTACAAATACATAATCACAACGGTCTGCGAACAGTCTGGCATCATCGGCATCGGATACCAGTACTGCCAGCGATTTTTCAGTGTGGGGCTGGTACTGGAGGTGCGGCACCTGCGGTGCCGGCTCTGGGGCAGAAAGTGCCTCCAGAGCAGAGCGGCGCATCTGGTTAAGCTCCTTTACCGGGAGGAACAGGGGACTTTCAAGGCCGTGACAGGTCAATTTTCCAAGGACCAGGAGCGGATCTCCGCTCTTCTGGAACTGAGTTCTGATGCTTTCCTCCGAAAGACCCCTGTTCTGGGCCGGTGCCAGAGGAATTGAGCTCCGGACTTCTGCACTCCTGTCCTGGCACCGGAACACAGCCCGCAGGGGCTCTCCCGGGACTGCTGTGACCTCTGCATCGAAGAGAGCAGGCACGCTCTTAAGCGTTTCCAGCTGTTCTGCCAGAATCTCCATTCTCCTAGGCTGTGGCAACAGGGCAACAATCTGCCCTTTCAATATCTTTCCGTGGAGCAGGTTCTCTATTTCTATCTGGTATCGGCCCAAGGCCAGCACCTTTTGCACAATTGCACTGCAGATAAAGCTGTTCTCCGGAGTATAGACCGAGATACGGCTCCCCTCTTCTATCAACTCCCCATTCAGCTCCACAGCCAGCTCGTGCCTGTCTGCTGTGTAGGAAAGGACAGCGCCTGCCTGAACCATTGACTGATCCAGGGGCGAGGTGACAAACATATCCGGATTTATACAGCCGTCAAAGTAGCCGGTGGAAAACCCTCTGTTAAAGACCTGACTCACATCGATTTCCTGACCTGCGTCAGGATGATGTGTATCATCCAGGGCCTGCCGGTATGCTGACACTGTGGTATGGACATAGCTATAGTTCTTTATCCGTCCCTCTATCTTTAGAGCATCGGCACCAGTCTCCCGCACCTGGTCCAGATTGGGCAGGGCGTTGTTATCTTTGAGGCTGAAGAAGTAGCGTTTTTCCCCATAGGGAGTCAGGCTGTAGCGGCGTCGGCAGGGCTGCAGGCATTTTCCTCTGTTTCCCGCCTGGGATGAGATAAATGAACTCATATAGCAGATGCCTGAGCATGAAATACAGTAGGCACCATGGACAAAAATCTCGGCCTTGATTCCCTTTTCCTTTGTATATGCGATAATAGTCTTAAGCTCCTGAAAGGAGAGCTCTCTGGCAAAGTTTATATTCTTTATTCCAAGTTTCTCAAGAAAATCTACCTGCAGACAGTTGTGGGTAGTCATCTGAGTTGAGGCATGAAGCTCAAGACCTGGCAGATACTTATGCAGCACATAGGCAAGTCCTGCATCCTGGACAATAAGGGCATCAGCTCCAGCATTGTATATGTCAGATGCGCACTGGACAGCCTCGTACAGCTCTGTATCGGTCAGGAGTGTATTCATGGTGACATAGATTTTGGTCCTACGGCTGTGGGCTATGGAGAGTATCTCCTTAAGCTGCTCCAGCCCCAAGTTGGAAGCTCTCTCCCGGGCATTGAACTTTTTAAGGCCCATGTATACTGCATCTGCTCCTGCCAGTATGGCAGCCTTGGCACAGTTGTAGTCTCCGGCGGGAGCCAGCAGTTCAGGCTTCATTTCTTATTATTCTCCATAGCAGAGACTACAACAGCACAGGAGGCATCGCCAGTGATATTTACAACAGTACGGCCCATATCAAAGATACGGTCCACACCTGCAACCAGTGCAATACCTTCAACAGGAAGGCCTACAGCCTCCAATACCATAGCCAGCATAACCATTCCTGCACCAGGTACACCTGCTGTACCTATAGAGGCCAGAGTAGCTGTCAGCACTATAGTTATCATCTGGGAGAATGAGAGGGAGATGCCGAAGCAGGATGCGATGAATATAGCGCATACACCCTGATAGATTGCAGTACCGTCCATATTGATAGTAGCACCCAATGGAAGAACAAATGATGTGATGTTCTTATCAGCACCCAGCTTCTCGGTACAGTCCTTGTTTATAGGGAGTGTACCAACAGAAGAGGCAGAGGAGAAAGCAAATATCATAGCTGGGAACATTCCTCTGAAGAATGTTATAGGGTTGAGTTTTCCAAGAACCTTGACGGTAAAGGAGTAGACTATAAGCATATGGATACAGTAAGCCAGATATGCAATCAGAAGAACAGCAGCCAAGGAACCCAGCACTGCCGGACCGTTGGTAGCCACTACAGGACACAAAAGACAGAATACACCTATAGGAGAAAATGCTATAATCATCTCCATAGCTTTCATACAGATATCATTGGCAGTCTCGACAAAATCGAATGTCTTGCTGGGCTGACCTCCTGACATCAAAAGAAGGGCAAAGCTGACAATAAGCGATGCTACAATAATCTGAAGCATATTGGCATCCAGGAAAGGTTTGATAAAGTTGGCCGGGAACAGTCCAACCAGTGTATCCATGAAACTTACCGAAGCAGCAGCCTTATAAGAAAGACCTGATGTCTGGAGTACTGGGAACATACCATTGAACAGGCTGGCCAGTATGAGTCCTATAGTTATTGCAAATGCTGTAGTAAGCATATAGTAGGCTATAGTTTTTACACCGATTGATCCAATCTTTCGGATATCACGCATAGATATGACACCAGCCATGATAGAGAAGAACACAAGAGGACATACAATCCATTTGATCAGATTCAGAAAAATAGTACCGAACGGCTTGATATACTTTGCAGCAACATCAGGACATGGCAGAAGAGCCAATCCTGCGATAATTGCCAGCACCAGGGCCATAAAAATCTTGGTTGCCAGCGGTAACTTTCTTTTTCCCTCTTTTTTTCCCATTCATTATCTCCTTTTAGAAAATTCCCGATATTTTTATCAGAAGCAATATAAGTACTGCTACTGTTACAGGGCGTATTATCCTTATTCCACCTTTCATAGCCAGACCTGCTCCAAGCCACCCACCAGCCATATTGCAGGCAGCAGCTGTAAGACCAAGCGGGATAAGAACCTGTCCATGAATCAGGAATACTACAAGGCTGGTCACATTTGTAGTCAGATTGATAGCTTTAGTCAATCCATTGGCTTTAACTATTGGAAGTTTGGCAAAAACTGTGAATGCAATAAGCAGGAACGTGCCGGTACCTGGTCCATAGAAACCGTCGTACATTCCTATGATGAATGCAGAGAACACAGCAATGACTGTCTGTCCGGCACTACTCCCGGCCGGCTCGGGATTATCGTGGAACAGCTTGGGATTTATGACAAAGAATGCAGTTATAGGCAGGATGATATATAAAAGTATGGTGATTATCCGCCCGCTTACAACCATAGATAGATTTGAACCGCAGAAAGCCCCTATAAGGGCGCTGAATACAGCTGGCAGAGCCAAGCGGAAATCGATAAGCCTGTTACGGATAAAACGGAATGTTACCAGTGCGGTACCAAAAGTGGCAGAAAGTTTATTTGTTGCTACAGCCATGTGAGGTGGAAGTCCTGCCGCTATATATGCAGGAAGAGAGATAAGGCCACCCCCGCCTCCTACAGCATCAACAAGCCCGGCCAGGAACACCAGAGGACATACTATACAATACATCAATAACATCATAAAAAATATATCATAAAATAAAAAAACATAGCAATAAAAATATATTGAAGTTGGAATAAAAAAAAAGTATCGTAAATACATGGAATTCTATACCTTCTCCGTGACATCCGCAAACGGATACGAAAGTCTTGTGGCAAAAGAGCTTGATGCTCTTGGAATAGGACGTTACACAATAGGCAAAGGGAATGTGACATTCTCTGGCACTCAAACAGATGGATTAAGGGTATGTCTCTGGTCCAGAGTAGCCTCTAAGGTGCTGTTGAAACTTTTCGACTTTGATATACAGCAGGAGAAGGATATATACAAAAATGCCAGGAAATATGACTGGCCTTCCCTCTTTGACATAAACCGTACCTTTGCAGTGGACACTGTACTTGCCTCTGGGAGTTTCAAGAATGGAGCATATCTTTCCCTGGTGCTCAAGGATGCCATAGCAGACAGCTTCAGAGAAAAATGTGGTGGCCGCCCCGACATTGACACAGACCAGCCCGACATACGGATCAACTTGTACATAGAGCGGAACCATGCCAGTGTCAGCCTGGATATGGCAGGCAACTCCCTGCACCGCCGGGGTTACAGGATAGCCCACGTGGAGGCTCCGCTTAAAGAGAACGCAGCTGCCGCACTGCTGTACCGGGGCGGCTGGGAGGCTGTGGCCAAATCTGGAGGTCCTTTCGTAGACCCCATGTGCGGGTCTGGGACTCTGGTTATAGAGGCTGCTATGATGGCGGCAAAAATACCCAGCGCCTTTGACAGGAACTACTTCTGTTTCAAATATTGGAAAAAGTTCCGGGGCGACCTTTGGGAAGCATTGCGTCAGGATGCGCTGGAGACAATCAAGGCAAACATAGCATCTGCTCCACCGCTCTTTGGGTACGATTACAGCTCCGATGCAGTGAATGCTGCCCGCAAGAATGTCTCCAAAGCTTTTTCCATGTACCCAGAGCTTTTGGAGAAAATACATATTGCAAAGAAAGAGCTGCATAAACTTTCTGTCCCAGCCGAATCCGGCAGCAAGCCAGGCTTCATAGGAGTGAACCCACCCTATGGAGAGCGGCTGGGAGATACAGAGGCTCTGCGGCAGCTCTATGCCGACATGGGAACCATTTTCAAGGAGCGGTTTGACGGCTGGAAAGGCATCTTTATCACCAGCAACCAAGAATTGGCTCTGAAAACTGGTCTCAAAGCCTACAAAGTCAACAAAATATACAATGGACCGATAGAGTGCATATCTGCTGCATTCTCCATCAACTCAGCATACCGGGAAGAACGGACTCATGAGCTTTCTGAAAGTGCCCAGATGTTTGCCAACAGGCTGGCAAAGAATATAAAGCAGTTCGGCAAACTGGCCCGCCGCCAGAATGTGACCAGCTACCGCATCTACGATGCAGACCTGCCCGATTATTCTGCAGCCATCGACTTCTACGAAGGAAAGTGGATGTATCTGCAGGAGTATGCTGCCCCTGCCTATATTGACCCTGTCAAGACCAGGCGGCGGGTCAGGGAGATGGAGCAGGTTCTAAGGAACTATGTAACAGAAGATTGCATCTTTGTACGCCGAAGGGAGAAGCAGAAAGGCTCAAGCCAGTATACTAAGAGCGGCCAGTCAGAGCATCTGGAAGTCATGCAGGAAAACGGCCTTAAATTCTATGTGAATTTTTACGATTATCTGGATACCGGCATTTTCCTGGATCACCGTCCGGTGCGCAAATGTATTGGAGAGATGAGCAGCGGAAAACGATTCTTGAACCTTTTTGCCTACACCTGCACAGCCAGCGTCTATGCGGCATCTGGCGGGGCCGAGAGCACTACCAGCGTGGATACATCAGCCACCTATCTTGACTGGGGAAAGAAGAACTTCCAGCTGAATGATTTGAATCTGGAAAAACATTCATTTGTGAAAGAGGATTGCATCAGTTTCCTGCAGAGTGCAAAGCAGAAGTATGATCTTATCTTTATAGATCCACCCACATTCTCAAACTCAAAGAGCAGGGAAGATATATTCGATGTACAGCGGGATCACAGGATTCTGCTTATACTGGCATCAGGCTGTCTGGCACCTGGGGGCAAAATCATTTTTTCCACCAACTTCAAGAAGTTCCAGCTGGATGAGAGCTTAAGCCAGCAGTTTGAGATCGAAGATATAACTCAGGAATCTATCTCTTTCGACTTCGAGAGGAATCAGAAGATTCACCGCTGTTTTATCTTGTCAGAACGCTTGTTGAAGATGTAATACATAATCGGAATAAAGAACAGGGTTATAAGTGTGGCACTCAAAAGGCCGCCCAGTACGGTAAGGGCGATAGGCTGGGTCATGTTAGGTCCCTCCTTGGTGGAGAAAGCCATAGGCATCATAGCAAAGATAGTTGTGGTGCTGGTCATCAGGATAGGTCTGATCCTGGCTACCGCAGCCTCTATACATGCCTCATAGACACTCATTCCCTTGGCCCTCAGCTGATTGGTATAGTCTACAAGTACAATACCATTGTTTACGACAATACCGGTAAGCATGACCACTCCGATAGCACTGAACAGGCTCAAGGACTGACCTGTGATGTAGTAGATGCCTGCCACACCTATCACCAGCAGCGGAATAGTGAACATATTGATAAAAGGATTCTTGAAAGATTCATACTGACCTGCCATGACTGCAAATATAAGGATGATAGCCATGACAAGGATTATGAACACATACTTTCCCTTCTCCTGTGTGGTGACCCAGTCTCCGTCAAAGGTGTAGGTCACATCATCGGGGAATATCATGTTCTCGTCCATCAGTTTCTTGACATTGTCCTGGACCTCGTTCATCTTGGCTGTGGCAGAGCATTCCACATTTACAGTCGCCAGACGCCGCTTGTTGTCACGGCTTATAGTCATAGGTCCAACACCTTTCTTAAGGGTAGCCACGTTGGAAAGATAGATTTTCTCGCCGGAGCTTGAGATAAGGAATATCTTGTTCAGGTCTGGTATCTGCAGCCGGTCCGATTCCTGAAGCCTTAGAATGACATCATACTCATTTCCAGATTCCCGGTAGGTGGTGGCATTGGTACCTTCTATTGCATTCCTGACCTCCTGGGCTATATCGGAGACAGAAAGACCGAAGTTGTATGCCCGCTGCCTGTCGATGACCACCTCCACCTGAGGCAGTCCATCAGTAAGATCCAGCACAGCATTGGTGACAGAGTCAGACATATTAGCCTGGATAAGGCTGATAAGGTCGTTGGCCACCATACGCACATTGTTTATATCCTCGTAGGCCAGTTCCACCTTTATGGTAGGAGTGGAAGAGAAACCGCCCCGCCGGGAGCCGAACTCAAGCTTTGCCTGAGGGAACTGGTTAAAGTATTTACGCAGCTTGTCCTTGACCTGATCCGGAGTCTCCTTCCGCTGGCTGGCACTCAAGAGCTCCACCGAGATTTCGCCAGAATAGGAGGCTGTACCTGAGCCTGATGTGGTGATGATGTACTTGTACTCCCCTACTTCTTCCTTTACGATATCCTCAAGTGCAAGCATGAACTTCTCGGTCTCCTCCAGCTTGGTTCCAGGAGCCAGAGTCACAGACAGAGAGACATTGTTGGTAGTCATACCAGGCATATAGATTATACGGGTCCTGGAAAGCATATAAAGACCGCCGGCAAAGCAGGCCAGAATAAGAAGAATCACCAGCCACCGGATGCGGATTGCACCCCGCAGGATAACCCTGTAGCCGTTTCTGAACCGCTCCACAAAAGAGGTCTTTGACTCCTTCCGCTTTGTCCTGACAGGGAAATATTTGGTAGCCAGCACAGGCACCAGGAATATGGCCACAAACAGGCTTATGCTGACAGATATGATGATGGTGAAGATGACGTCGGTAAGAATCTGTCCCACCATCTCCAGCTGGTTTTTGTAGAAGACGAACGGCAGGAATACAACCACAGTAGTCATGGTGGATGCAGTAATAGCTGCAATCATCTCATGAGCACCATCTATAACTGCCTCTTTTCCAATCTCTCCCCGGTCCAGATGCTGATATACGTTCTCCAGTACAACTATCGATGCATCCAGAATCATACCCAGCCCCAGGATAAGACCGGTAAGGGACATCATATTAAGGGTAAAGCCGCAGAGATACATGGCAAATATTGTTATGAGCACAGCCACCGGCAATGATATACTGATGATTACTGTACTGCGGATGCTTCGCAGGAACACAAAGAGAACCAGGATGACCAGACCAAGACCCTGCAGCAGAGTGGTCTTGAGTTCAGAGAGGGTCTCCCGGATAGATGTACTGTCATCTCTGATGATGACCAGATTTATATCCTCTGGCAGATAATCCTTAAGCTCCTCAATCTTCTTATACAGTCCGTCTGCCACCTGCACAATATTGGCACCAGTTGCCCGCTGGACAGACATGTATACGCCGGGAATACCGTTCACAGAGGCAATTGATGTTTTATCCTTGTGTCCCATGTACACCTTTCCCAAGTCTGAAAGATGCACAGGAACGCCATCCCGGACTGCAACCACTGTCTCGGCTATCTCTCCCACATTCTTAAACTCGCCTGTGGTACGCACCAGATACTCTTTGGTGCGGCTCTCTATATCGCCACCGCCCAGCTCCATATTCTGTCTGGCAAGGGATGACTTGATAGCTGCAATAGTAAGTCCATAAGCATCGAGCCGGTTCTGTGAAAGCTCCACCTGCACAGCCTGTACCTGACCGCCGTATGTGCTTACATCTCCCACTCCCTCAACCTGCGAAAGCCTGTCCTCTATACGGTTCTCTGCTATATAGCGGAGCTCTCCCAGATCCCTGTCGCCCCGGACTGCAAGACGCATTATAGGCATAGAAGATGAATTGAAGATTCGGATAAGAGGTGTGTCTGCATCATCTGGCAGGCTCCGCTTTACCCGGTCCAGTTTATCCCGGATATCGTTGGTTGCCCCATCCAGATTGGTTCCAAAATCAAATTCCAGCATGACACGGCTGCTTCCCTCCGAAGACTGGGATGTCAGCTCCTTGACACCTGTGACACTGGTCAGTGCCTCCTCTATAGGTTTGGTTATACTTTTCTCCACCGACTCAGGTGCTGCTCCCGAATAGGTAGTGATGACAGTAATCATAGGATATTCCACCTCCGGCATCATCTCTACCGGGAGGTCTGCATAAAAGAACACTCCAAGACCTGTCAGTACAACAAAGATTATAGTGAAAAGAACTGGACGGCTTACAACCAGACGGGAGACATTCATATACGTTTACTGATTCTCCACCCTGTTCACTCTGGAGCCATCCACCAGTACATCCATACCATCTATGACAATCATTTCTCCTTCGGAAAGTCCTTCGGAAATAATGGTGTCATTATCTATTGTAATCAGTTTTTTCACAGGAACCCGGCGGGCTATCTCGCCTCCTTCATCATTTTTCTGGATGACAAATACATAGTCCTGTCCTGCCCTGGTCACTACTGCATCGTCAGGAACCACAATATAACCTTCATATACAGTGGTGTACAGCCTGATCTTGGGGAACATACCGATGTTGATTCTCGGGTCCTTTCTGTCCAGTGTCAGCTCTATCTGCTTGCTTCTGGAGGCAGCATTCACCACAGGAGAAATCCAGGTGATATGAGCCTTGAACGGAATATCTGGATAGGCAGGAAAAAATACATCTGCCACAAGATTTTTCTTAAGCTCACCTACATTCCGTTCCGGGATATTCGCATGGATGACCAGGTTGTCAATATCGCCTACAGTCACAATCCCTGTGCTGGTGGTAACAGTAGTGCCTGCCCGGGAGATAACCTGGGTGACAACCCCTGAGATAGTTGATTTGACTGGACTTATAATATAGTTATATCCAGGCTTGGAAGGATCCACAGAAGCAATAACCTGATTCTTATTGACCCGGTCTCCAACCTCAACTGTCAAGGAAGCCAGTTTGCCTCCTATCTCGGGATAGATTGCCACATTGGTCTTGACATCCACCTCGCCGTTAACCTCTATGCTGTCCTGCAGGGTGGAGACAGCTGCATTCTGGGTGACTACCGCATATACCCGTTCCCTTGACACAGGAGCATCCGATACCTTATCCTCTTTCTTGCAGGAAGATACAGAAAAGAACAGCAATGCCGCAAAAAAAGACAACAGCATAAGTTTATATTTTGACATAGTCACCTGCCTAATGTTCCAAATGAGAGATTCAATGTATATTCAAGCTCAAGAATAGAGCAGTAGATATCAAATTTCTCCTTAAGGATATCCATCTCTGCCTCCCGCACAGTCTGCTGTGCATCGCTGACATCCAGCATATCCTTGGTACCATATTTGTAGGCTTCTTCGGTCAGATTCAGACTGCGCTGTGCCACATCCTTGGTCATCTCCAGAGTCTTTACGCTCTCCTGCTGCTGCTTAATCTGATTCAGCAGGTTTGCCACACGGCTTACGCTGTCTGCTTCTTCCTCGGCAATCTGAAGCCTTATCTTTTCAGAGCTGTCCTCAAGCTGCTTAATCTTAAGGTTCCCGGCAGAGTTTGGAATCAGATTGTCCAGATGCCAAAGGATTGTGGCACTCAGGCTTCCCCTGTCCACATAATCGTTAGATTCAGAAAGGTCATCCCAGGTAGGCGTTATGCTCCATCCCAAGGTTATCTCCGGCATCAGGGAAGAACCCCGCAGTTCCTTTCGGCTGCTCTCTGACACATTCAGACTGGCTTTCAGTTTCTTAAGCTCAGGAGTCTCGTATTCTGCCGGGACTGATTCAAGATCAAAATCATCAGGCACCATGGATGCCACATCTCCCTGCAGCACAACATCTTCCTCTGCACTGATTCCAAGTGTTATCTTAAGCTGATCCAGTTTACGCTGATATGTTGTGGAAAGAGAATCATAGGCAGGAACCAGCTTGCTCCATGCAAGCCAGGCATTAAGCACATCCAGTTCCGGCACCAGACCGCCCTTGTACCTGGCCTCTGCCTGGTCATACCGTTTCTTGTTTGTCTCCAGGTTGCTCTGCACCAGCTCCATATCTTTCTGATAGATAAGAAGCTCGTAGAAAGCCTGGCGGACAGTGACCTCCAGATTCCGCTGTGCATTGGCAAAATCTATGTTTCCTGCCGCATATTCTTCCTTTATACGGTTCATCTTCTGAGGAATATCGGTTCCCAGTGTAAGAGAGACAGCACCGCTTACACGTCCTCCCCATGTGGCATCGGGGGAATGCGGCAGAATCTCGTTACCACGGCTTATGCCAGCAGATGCTGTGATGTCGGGCAAGAACACATTCCAGCGGTTTCTGGCACTCCGTTCTTTGTCCTTATATGTTATTTCCTGCTGCTTAAGGCTGCGGTTTCCCTCCAGAGCCATCTTGGCTGCGCTGTCAGCAGTAAGAACCACCTGGGCAGAGCATGGAAGAAGAAACAGAACCAGCATCAGAAGCACGAAAAAAAAGTTTCTCACATACCTACTATACAACAAAAATATTCAACCCGCTATAAACTAATTCTAAAAAAATCATAATTTTTTGTTATATCGCCTTTGAACTGTTGGTTTTTGAGAAAAGTTAGGTTAGTATGGAGCATGGAGGTATTTATGAAAGCATCGGTTGTCATCATAGAAGATATAAAAGAGATGTCAGATCTTATCCAGCTGTATCTTAGACGCGAGGGAATGGAGACCGCTGCTTTTGACAATGCAGAGGATGCACTGGAATATCTCAAGAACACAACTCCCGACCTGATTCTTCTGGATATAAACCTCCCGGGTATGGATGGCTTTGAGTTCCTGAACATCTATCACAAGCAGTCCGACTGCCCCGTGCTTATTGTATCGGCAAGGGATGCGGATGAGGACATCATCATGGCACTGGGATACGGTGCTGACGAGTTTGTGACCAAGCCCTTCTCCCCAAAAGTGCTTATGGCACGGATACGGGCACTTCTCAGAAGAAAACAGAGCGGCACATCAAGCTCATCAAAGAATATAGTTCAGTTCGGTCCATACACACTTAATACAGATTCCTGTCTTCTTAAGCGGGGTGATGAACGGATACATCTGTCGGCCAAGGAGTTTGACATTCTGCAGTATCTTATAAATACAAAAGGAAGAACCAGCACTCCAGATGAGATTTACCGGAAAGTCTGGGGCAGTGAGTTCGGCGACCTGACTGCTGTTGCTGTCTATGTGCAGCGGCTCAGGAAAAAGCTGGAATCAGATCCTGCATCGCCTCACTTTATCGAGACTGTCCATGGCATGGGATACCGGTTTGTAAATGATGAGGAACTTAGAATATGAAGATACGTACCCAGATTCTTCTGCTTCTGGCCGGGCTTATCATTATCCCGATCGTACTGCTTACATCCTATTGGCTTATGTTCCATCAGAGGCAAATCTTAAGTGACAATGTCCCCACCTACCAGGAGATTTTCAGCGAACGTCCACAGGTGGCATCGGAGGAAGACTGGGAAAGGATACGAAACTTTATTGCACGCCGCAGTCCATCTATGGATATTACTGTGTTCGACAGATTATCTATGGAAGTGCTTTACTCCACTATGGAAAATTTTACCCGCGGCCAGGTGATGGACGAGGACGACCTTATGGAATATGCGGTGGCAAACTCTGATAAATATTTCTTCCAGATGACAGCCCCTCCTCACCTTAAGAACAGCACTCTCATCACCTTCATAAGATCTCAGAAGACTATGACACCGCCCCATTCCAGACTGGAAAGGTATGTGAACACAGTGACTATTATTTCTACCATCATACTTTTATTCTGTATTGTCATCATAACTATGATCATAAGGTCTATCGCCAAGTCTGTAACTGTGCTTAAGAATGCAGCAGAGCGTGTGACCTTGGGAGAGCTTGATACACCAATAGAGGTCCACGGAAGCAATGAGATTATATCACTGACCAAGTCGCTGAACGAGCTTAGGCTGGCAGTAAAGGAGAGCCGTGACAGACAGGCACGGTTCATAATGGGAGTATCCCACGACCTGAAAACTCCTTTAGCACTTATCAGGGGCTATGTGGAGGCACTGTACGACGATATTCCTGCATCCCCGGAAGAACGCAGACAATATGCCCAGATTATCCTGAAAAAAGCCGATGACCTTGAGGTTCTGATAAACGACCTTATCGATGTTATCAAGGTGGAGACCGGAGAGTGGCGGGCAACCTGGAAAGATGTGAACCTGCTCGCATTTATGAAAGATATGGCAAAACGGGGTGATGAGGCTGCCCTTATTCTAAAACGGAAGTTTATTGCAGATATCAGAGTGCCTGAAGATGCTGTGGTACAGATGGATGAAAGACTTCTGAACCGCTGCTTCGAGAACCTTTTCAGCAATGCTATCCGATATACAAAGGAAGATGGAACAGTTCAGCTCAAGGCATTCCAGACCTATTCAGGGGACAAGCCCTGCTACATAGTGCAGATAGCGGACAACGGCATAGGCATTGCCAAAGAAGATCTTAAGAATATATTTGATCTCTTCTACCGTGGAACTTCATCCAGACGGGAAAAAGGAAGCGGTCTGGGGCTTGCCATAGTCAAGAGCATTGTACGGTCCCACAACTGGGAGATAGGAGTAGAATCAGAGGCAGGGAAAGGGACAGTTTTCACCATCACCATCCCTGCTTAAGAAAAACATTGAAAAAAAGAAGAAATGATATTACTATTTTAGTATATGGGAGGTAAAACAGTGGCCTTTTGGAATACTGAAGTAGAAAAACTGTTTTTTGAAGAAGCTCTAAAAAATTTCTCAACACCTGAGCAGTTATTTTATAATCTAAACTCATACTATTATGCATATATTCCATATACAGAAAAGAATAATGGACAAACACTTCAGTCAAGAAATTCTTTAATAGGTAAGTTTACAGAAAAATGGACAAAAGATATCATCTCCCCTATTGCAAGGAAATTAGGCTTATATGCTGTAAATGGAGTTATCTGTGACCCCATAGCATTATCAAAGACATCTAGTGCTGACCTAGCTTTATGCACAACTGATTCTGTAAACCAGACTCCTGATAATATCAAACTAATTTTTGAAATAAAAATGAGCATAGTTTCTAACTATGAATTTATTTATCCGAATAAAATTAAATATTTAGGTGATTATAAAACTCATAGAGGAAATCCTTCGCTTTTACGTTCAGATTCAATGTTAAAAGCAATTGGAAAGTCAATCAATATTAGAGTTTCTGGTAATGAATCTACTAAAATCCCTATTGTTATTCTTGGAAATAGTCCAATTACAGAAAACTATTATCATAAAGTTGATTATCTAAAAAATGCTGGAGTGATCCAAGGATTCTGGTCATTAAATCCAGCCCCAATAAATAGTGATCATATAGAAGTAACTCCAAAACGGGGCTTCCAAACTATTACAGATTATAATCAGCTTGAAAAATGCATTAGAGATCTTCTTTCTCAAGAAATAAATTATTTTTCTTCAATGATTTCAAAACCAAAACTTGGAGAACTGATAAGAATTGCAGACAAGGAAGAATCCGATATTAAAAAAGCAGAAAAGTTCCTTGAATTGATGAGGGATCTATGAGTACAGCAGCTATACAAAAAACAGGAACAAAAACAAGCTCATTCGGAACAAACGGTAGAATTAACCATGATTCAACAACCTTTTATAATTCAAAATTATATAAAGAACTAAATGTTGTAAAAGAAACTCCTATCGATGATAATTCGTTTCCAGAAGAGCTATTAAACAAGCTCATTATTAATTCATCCGAAAACATGAAAGAAATTCCAGACAACTCTTTGCATTTAATGATTACGTCACCTCCTTATAATGCATCAAAAGAATATGATAAAGATCTATCATTAGATGAATATCTTGATATGTTAAGACGAGTTTTCTCTGAAACATATCGTGTCCTAGTAAATGGAGGAAGAGCTTGTGTTAATATAGCCAATCTAGGAAGAAAACCTTATATTCCTCTTTCTGATTATGTTTCTAAAATGATGATTGATATTGGCTTTAATATGCGAGGAGAAATTATTTGGAATAAGGCAGCAAGTGCAAGCCCATCAACTGCTTGGGGAAGTTGGCAGAGCGCTGCAAATCCCATTCTAAGGGATGTTCATGAATATATTCTTGTTTTCTCAAAGGGAGAATACCGAAGAAAACGAACTCCAGACAAGAAAAATACCATCACAAAAGAACAGTTTATGGAATGGACAAAATCCATATGGACAATGAATGCAGAAAGTGCAAAACGAATTGGACACCCAGCGCCTTTTCCTGTAGAACTTCCATATCGGTTAATACAATTATATTCCTTTGAAAATGATATAATTCTTGATCCCTTTATTGGAAGTGGAACTACAGCAATAGCTGCTATTCAATCCAACCGTTTCTATATCGGATATGATACTGAGGAAAAATATATTAAATTAGCTGAAAACCGTATCGCTGAATTATCAGACCCACTTTTCAGCAGTAAGCCTTAAGGATAGGAAGCACCTTCTCCTTTCCGCAGGTCTTGATGAATCCTGCAAGACGGGGTCCTTTCTCCTTGCCTATAAGAACTTTATAGAACAGGGTGAACATATCCTTGGTATCCATACCGGCACCTTCGGCTATAGCATAAAGCTTCTCTGCCAGCCCCTTCTCGTCGTACTGGTCAAGATCCTCAATCACACAGGATGCCTCTGCCAGAATTTTCTCGGCTGTATCATCCACTGATACAGGGTCTTCTCCCGGGGTCTTCAGAGCAAAGCGGAAATCCTCCGGAGCAAATGTGGTTATCCATCTCCAGGCACACTCTGCACGGTTCCTCAGTCTTGGAATCTGGCTCTCATCCTTGATATCACAAAGCTTGAGAACCTCCTCCACATTGCCGTTGTGAATCTGAAGCAGGTTGCACAGATGGCGGAGCGGAATCTGGTATGGCATAACTGTCGGGACATCGCCTACCTGGGAAAGCTCGTAGATTCTTTTCTCCTTCTCTGCCTTCTTGTCATTAACTTTCTCCACGCCGAAGTAGATGCGTTCGCACTTATCGTAGTCCTCATAAATCTTGAGCACGTCCAAGTCAAAGGAGATAGCGAACTCTGTGTTAGGCCGTGTGCTGGCAAACATATAGCGGACAATCTCGGGCTGGTAAATCTCAAGGACATCCCTGAGGCTTATAACTTCGCCGCTGGAAGATGATATCTTGCCGCCCCGCCCCTTGATGCTCAAGAAGTCATACTGGAATGTGACAGGCGGCTCGTGGTTGTAAACCTTGCGGGCTATTCCCTTGGCTGTAGAGAATGAACCGCCTTCTGAGTGATGGTCTTTTCCTGCAGGCTCAAAGTCAACGCCCTCTACGCCCCACCGCATAGGCCAGTCGATACGCCAAGGCAGCTTTGCAATAGAAGTGGTGCGGAGGTCTACAGTCTCCTGACAGCCGCAGGAGTCGCATTTATAGGTTACTCCCCACTCGCCGTCCCAGCTTAATACTGTGGTGGTATCCTTGTGGCACTTGCCGCAGAACATGGAGATCGGCATCCAGTCGTCGGGAAGAGGAGAGGTACGGAACTCATCCAGGATAGCCTTGATTATGTCACGGTTCTCCAAAGCCTTCCTCATTCCCTCTGCATAGCGGGAAGCCTGATAGTTGGAAGCCTGGTACAGGTACTCAGGATATACTCCAACCTGTGGCAGAAGCCCTTCAAGCTCCACCTCGTGAGCACGGGCATAGCTGGATTCTTTTCCCCATGGGTCTGGAACCATAGTGATAGGGAAACGGAGATATTTCTCCAGCTCCTCCTGGTTCGGCATATTCTTAGGAACCTTGCGGAACACATCGTAGTCGTCCCAAGAGTAGATAAAACGGACATCGGCACCCTTCTGCCGCAATGCCCGCACCACCAGCTCCACCGAGATTATTTCCCGGAAGTTGCCGATGTGGACAGTACCCGACGGAGTAATACCGGAGGCACATACATATTTTGTCTTCTTGTCGTTAAGAAATTGCTTGCGTTCTCTTATAATCTTGTCTGCAGTGATGTCCGCCCAGTGGACAGACTGAGTATTTTCCTTTTCCATGGAAATCAGTATATATAAAAAAGTGTTATTTATTCAATATTCATTGAAGAGCAGAAATTATTTCGATATTATCGAATTGCGAGGTAAAAATGAAAATTGACAACGTTCCACAGCAGGTAATTGACCTGATGAAAGCTGATAAATTTGTAGAATACTGCGGCATCACACTGGATGAGATTGGACCAGGATATGCCAAGACTTCTGTAACCATAGATGAACGCCATTTAAACGGTGCAGGAATCATACAGGGCGGAGTGCTCTTTACCCTGGCAGACTACGCTCTGGCATCAGCCGCCAATTCCCGGGAAAAAATATCGGTTTCCATAGAGACCTCCATGTCATTCATCAAGGGAATCTCCACTGGCAGAGTTACAGCCACCGCACAGGAGGTCTCCTGCGGCAAGAGCCTGGCCCGCTATGATGTGCCTGTGACCACCGAGGATGGCAAACTCATAGCCCTGCTCCATGGCACAGTATACAGAAAGTAAAGCACCCGGCCACTGGGGCCTGGTCATAGTTAAAGGTTATTTTCTTATTTTAAAAATCTCTCGCATTCCCTTGGCAACATTCGCCATCTCGGGGAAGACAAAGGCTTCGGTAATATTTACATATTCCAGCTCTTTTAGGATGCTGTCCTTGCACTCTGTAGGGACAACGGCATAAATAGGTATACGCTCATTCTCGCCCGCAGGCCGACTATACATGTACCGGTATAAGTCCAAAGCATCCACAAAAGGGGCTTCCTCAGGGGGAATCTTCTGGAACCACAAATCCCAGGCGGTAAGTTTTTCGAAGTTGGCACCAGCCAATGTATGCTTGTTTTCCCGAAGTCGTGCAATATTAGGCTCTCTTAGCTCAACCGATTCATCGGCATTCAGTACCTCGGCATTTAAAATATAATTCATGAAAGTATCAACAGAAACCCCGAACTTATCTTGGAAATCATCATGCACATCAACAAGTCTGTTCAGGTTTGAGATTGCAAAGCAAGTCTGCTGATTCCGTATTCGCTGGCTGTTGAATTTTGGCCGCACTACGACAGAACGGCGCAACACATCTTTAAGATATATGAAATCTGTCATCTCAGTAGGATGCTCGCGATGATACGCCGCCGCAAGATTCCCCAAGAAAAACTCGGATTCCATCTTCGCAGTATTGGCAATGACCGAGACCGTGGAACTGTCGTAAGCCTTAAGCTCGTCATCTTTCCGGTCAAGACACCAGATAGTTACCTGACCAGGTGAATCAAGTTTGTCCCTGTCTTCTTCCTTCTGGCAAGCAGCCCACAGAGCTATCAGAGGATGTTCTAATAAATCCATGCACCGGCCGAAAGAGCCATAGTGCTGCAGCAGGACCTCCTCCTCAAGCATGGTCTTACAGGTATCAAAAATCTCATAGAACTGCCGGTGGAATTCCTTAAGGACCAGATGCTCATGCTCAAGATTTTCTTTATACCTCAACATCGGAGGATACTCTGCCCAGTTAATGTTTCTCTGTCCCCGGTAAAGGAAAAGGCTGCCACAAGAATTGTCTTCCTCCGCCTCAAGGCGTGCCTCGTTCTCATCATGGATTTCTTTTAGAAGTTTGAAGAAATCAGCAAGGCAGGTTATCTCATGATACTCAGGAATAATGTGAATATCTATGGCTGTTCCCTTGCCTTCTGAATAGATTGAATCTGTGTAAATGTTTCCGTTCTCTGACCAGATTCCTTTTTTAAGTCTGGGAGAAAAATTATTGTCGTTCATATCAGTTCAGCTCAATTATTCTAAATGCATGAGCCCGTGCATACGCCTGAAGCTTATAATCATATTTATTGCATACAATAGTCAAATCCTTACAGCCTATAAACGGATCATCAATAATTTCAGTTTCGACACCTGGGAAAACAATTGTACGAAGCGATTTGCACTGGGCAAAAACATCTTTTTCTATAATGCATTTATTCTTGGGGAAGATAACTGTTTCCAGTTTTTCGCACCCCTTGAAAGCAGCTTTTTGGATGATAATCGGAGATATATCAGATATTTTTCCCAGAGTATTTTCTTTCTTTGATTCAACAGTTATGGCGGTAAACCCTGTAATAAAGTTTTCATTCATCATAAAAACAATCTGTGGTTCTTTTTTCAAAGCATCTTCTTTCCCCCAGGCAACAAACTTGAGTTCTTTACAATTTTCAAAAGCCGATTCTTTAATGATTTTAGCATTTTCGAGAAGAACATTTTTTATTGTTGAATCCTTAACTGCTTTTTCTTCTATAGTCATATACTCCAAAAATCTATTACAATCTTCTTCCTGTGGTAAATTACATATAAGGTATTCTAATTTTTCTTCCATATTTTGCTCCTTATTTTGATTAGTAGTTCAAAGCTCGAACAGCATATACATAATTGAACTCATACTTGTTGTTATAGTCAATTGCCCCATCTTTAAAATTGACCTTATATGCACAAATCCCATTAATTAGACCACGCTGAGATGATGACCAGACATATCCAGAAGTTGGCAAAGCTACGGCAAACCCTCCTGCTTCTTTTATAGCCGCAATGCTATTATTTATAGTTGTTCTATTATAATATAGTTTTTGTACCTCATCTCTTGACGGCAAGAACCATCCTCTAGTGTATCCTGTAGAACTGTAGGTATTTGCATAATTAAATGCAGGATAATTAGTACCTGCGTTTTTAGAACCGTTCCAATCCGCCGCCTGGATTACTTCCCAGTTGTCCTCGCCTGCAGTTCCACTTGTATTGAATTCGGTATTATATCCAGTTGTTCCCTGCGGTGCCCACCGCTGAGTGGACTGATTCAACCCTACCATGTATATTTTGCCTGTTTTTCCTATTGTTCCAGTTGAACCTTTATAACAAATAATTCCTGCTGGCTTGCTAATAGCCATATAATCCACAGCGTGAGTACTGAAATTAGCATAACTTACATACTTGCCATTCTGCAAAACTATATCGCCTATAGCCAAGTTAGCTTCTTCATTTACATATGAGGGTTGTATCCACTTGGCATATAAAATGACATCGTTATCTTCCAGAATATAATTACTTAATCCAGCTGTATATGTGGTACCTGTTCCGTCTTTTAAAGTGTTCCAGCCATCGAACAAATAGCCTGTTCGTGCAAGATTACCACTATTGGGCTGAACATTAATCTGCTCTCCTTTTATGCCCTGTTGTGCTGAAGGTACAGTTCCACCTGTTGCACCATTGCTGTCATATGTGATTGTATGTAATGGCCACCATACGGCATATAGTGTTGTATCACGATATACCGTATAGTTTTTTCCTGCCGCGAAGAAAGAACCATTGCCATCTGCCTGTGTATTCCATCCCGCAAACCCATATCTGTCTCGAGAAAGGTTACCAGAATTATAATCCAAAACAATCTGTTCCCCACTTATGCCCTGTTGTGCTGAAGGTACAGTTCCACCTGTTGCACCATTGCTGTCATATGTGATTGTATATAACGGCAACCACTTGGCATACAGTGTTGCATTACCTCTTACTCTATAGTTTGCACCAGGCGCATAGTTGCTACCATTGCCATCTGCTTGAGTATTCCAACCCCCGAACCTATATCTTTCCCGAACTAAATTGCCCGTGTTGGTACGCAGCGGAATAATTTGATTAAATAAAGCATCCTGACTAGCGGGTATAGAACCTCCTGTTGCATTGTTTCCATCATATTTAATAGTACAATTATTCTCACTCCACTTTGCATATACAGTCTGGCTTGCATATATAATTGTATTTGCTGTCAATTGAGTACCTTGTCCATTAGGCTGAGTATACCAACCACCAAAAGTATAATTTGCCCTACTTGGAGATGTAGGTAATATTACTGTATTTGAAGGTGCATAAACTACTATGCTAGAAGGATTTGCTTGTATTTCAGCCCCCTGGCTATTAAAAATAATAGTATATGGTTCATGATACCACTGGGCATACAAAGTTATATTTCTATTAAAAAGAGCAATGACCTCTCCTTCGCAATACCTCATCCCTGAACCATTAGGTTCGGTGTTCCAAGAATCAAATATACATCCAGCTCTAGTCAGATTTCCAATATTTCCACTAATCTGTGTTCCGTAACCATTGTCAAGCTGTGTACGAGGTACCGTTCCTCCATCAGCACCATTTCCATTATAGATTAGCCTATACATATCTCCACCAGCATTCACAATATATTGTGAATAAGTACTCCACCCCTCTGCTTCTTTATAACTGTTTAATGATGGTACGTTTATGATTACTGGACAATCGTATAATGCCCCAGCACCCATGGTCGGTGGTACTACTACATCCACTGTCATTTCGGTCAGATTAAAACATTCTGCGAAAGCGTGGTCACCGATATTAGTTACTGTATAAGGAATTGTGACATTCATTAGGTTGTCGCGGCTGTAGAATGCATAATCACCAATCTCAGATACAGTGTATCCATCAATGGTACTTGGGATAATAATCGAAGAAAGCTGGTCACCCCACTGTGTAAGCCCCGTTATTCTGATACTGGATAAAGATGGAGCTCTCTGCACTCCATCCAATGCTGGAGCAGGAGACACTGCATTTATTACTTCATAATTAAAAAGAGGGACCCACATGGCGTAGAGTTTTAAATCACCACAGTATGAAGTTCCTGGACGCCAAATTGAACCCGCCCCATCTGGGTGTTCATTCCAACCATCAAAAAGGTAACCGCTCTTGGTCATACCACCGATATTATCACTGATTATTAAGGGTGATGAACCTTTCCCTTTTTGTTCTACAGGAGGGGTTCCTGACTCCGCTCCATTGGCATTATAACTTATGGTAAAAGAATTATCTTCCATTGCACTGTCTGCACCACCGCCACCACCGCCACAGGAGAACAATACAGAAGTCAGGATAAGTGAGATAGTGAATATAATGGCAGTCTTTTTCATAACAGGTTTCCTCTCAGCGGCAATGGTGCAGGGGTATAGCCGGTGATTACTTTATGCCGATAATAAATCTTTATAAAGATATTATATCTTAATAAAGATACTTTAGCAAGATTACATCGCTTTTCGGTAATAATGAAGTATGAATTCATTCTGGATAAATGTTAAAAAAGTATTGTTGTATAAAAATCTGGAAATAAAGGAACTGGCTTTCCGGGCTGGCGTACCATACTCAACAATAATCAATGGAATGAACACAAACAGCATGCCCCATGCAGACTTGGCATTAAAAATCTCTAAAATTCTTAATACTTCAATAGAAGCCCTTTTAGGAGAAAGTGACTTTAAATTCCCTGATCCAGAGAAGACTCCTCAGAACGAAATGGAAAAGAATGAGGTTTTTCTTTACCTGAAAAACAAGCAGATTATCGATGTCCTTGAGGAAATACCAGCTGGCATCAGAGATGCAGTAAAAGATCTGATCTTCAAGACAAGAGACTCTTTGAAATAGTTTCCTACCCTTCCTTTCTTCAACGCTGCAAAATAAATTGTCTTTTTATCCGCAAAATGATACAGTCGCATTATGAGTCCAGACCATATCGAAATCCGGGGTGCCCGGGTACATAATCTTAAAAATATCGATGTTGATGTCCCCCTGAACAGAATAACTGCTGTTGCAGGAGTGTCAGGGAGCGGAAAGTCCTCCCTTGCCTTAGGAGTCCTGTATGCAGAAGGGTCCCGGCGCTATCTGGAATCACTTTCCACCTATACCCGCCGCAGGATGACCCAGGCGGCCAAGGCTGATGTAGATGAAGTACTGTATGTACCAGCCGCCCTTGCCCTGCACCAGCGGCCTGCAGTGCCGGGAATCCGATCCACATTCGGCACCGGGACAGAGCTGCTTAACAGCCTGCGCCTTATGTACTCAAGGCTTGCAAGCCACAGATGCCAGAACGGACATTATCTTGAGCCTACTCTGGCAGTGGCTGCAGAACAGGATATAATCTGCCCTCATTGCGGTGTCCATGTCATGCCGCCGGGAGCCGAAGAGCTTGCCTTCAACAGCCAGGGGGCCTGCCCCACCTGCGGGGGCACCGGTACTATACGTACCGTAGACCGCTCCACCCTGGTTCCAGACGATTCACTTACAATAGACGAAGGAGCGGTTGCCCCCTGGCAGACTCTGATGTGGTCCCTTATGAAGGATATTGCCCGGGAACTGGGAGTACGGACAAATGTCCCCTTCCGGGACCTGACCGAGAAAGAGAAAGATATTGTCTTCAACGGCCCTGCTGTAAAGCATCACATGATCTATCAGAATCAGACCAACGGAGCCTCCGGGGAGATGGACTTTACCTACTTCAATGCCACCTATACCGTAGAGAATGCCCTGTCCAAAGTGAAGGACGAGAAAGGGATGAAACGGGTGGAGAAATTCCTAAGGGAAGATATCTGTCCAGACTGCCACGGCACCCGGCTTTCCGAAGCTGCCCGTGCCCCGCGTCTTCGTGGCATAGGACTGGACCAGGCCTGCACCATGACACTTAAAGAACTGGTGGAGTGGACAGCCGGTGTCCCCGATTCACTGCCAGAGGCAATGCGTCCAATGGCAAAAAGCATTGTCCAGTCCTTCCAGGATGTGGCACGGCGGCTTATGGATCTGGGACTTGGCTACCTGACCCTGGACCGGGCAGCCTCTACACTCTCCACCGGCGAACGTCAGCGGATGCAGCTGGCCAGAGCAGTACGGAACCGCACTACAGGGGTTCTATATGTGCTGGATGAACCTTCTATCGGTCTTCATCCTGCCAATATCATAGGGCTTAATGGAGTTATGCACGACCTTGTAGCTGACGGGAACTCTGTTCTTCTGGTAGACCATGACACACAGATACTGCAGGAGGCCGACTGGCTTATTGAGATGGGACCTGACGCCGGTGCAGGCGGTGGAAAAGTCATTGCAGAAGGGACTATTTCCGATATCAAAAAAAATCCAGCTTCCCAGATTGGTCCTTTCCTGAACACTGCACATAATTCTGACCTGCGTCATACTGATACTGCTCCAGGTCAGAAGATATTACTCTCCACCGGTGCAATCCACACAGTCAAACCGCTTAAAGTAGAAATACCTAAAGGCTGTCTCACTGTAGTCACAGGCGTATCGGGCAGCGGCAAGACCACCCTGATCCTGGAAAGTCTGGTACCAGCACTGGAAGCCCTGACCCAGGGGACAAAGCTGCCGGATCATATCAAAGCCATAAAGGCCCCAGGCATAGAGCGGATAAAACTTATCGATGCCTCCCCTATAGGCATAAACATAAGATCCACCGTAGCCACCTATGCAAATGTCCACGACGAGCTTAGAAAGCTCTATGCCCGGACTCCCGATGCAAAACAGCATAAGCATACTGCTGGGGATTTCTCCTACAATACTGGAAATCTCCGCTGCCCTGTCTGTGACGGTACAGGATCCATAAGCCTGGATGTCCAGTTCCTTCCCGATGTCGATATCCCCTGTCCCGAGTGTCATGGTTCCCGTTATGCAAAGAACGCATACTCAATCAAGTATACAAACAAGGCTGGAGATACATGCTCACTGCCCCAGCTGATGGATATGGACATAAACTCAGCATACGATTTCTGCACAGCACTCAAGACCATAGCACCACGGCTTAAAGTGCTTAAGGATTTAGGGCTTGGATACCTGACTCTGGGAGAAGAGACCCCAAGCCTTTCAGGTGGCGAGGCACAGCGGCTAAAGCTGGCAAGCGAGATGGGAAGAATGCAGCAGGATACAGTATTTGTGTTCGATGAACCCACCATAGGACTCCATCCTCTGGACGTACAGACCCTACTTAAGGTGTTTGACACTTTGATAAGGAACGGAGCTACTGTAATAGTTATAGAGCATGACCTTGATGTAATCCGAAGTGCCGACTACATCATAGACATGGGACCTGGTGGCGGAGAAGAAGGAGGCAGGATAGTTGCCTGCGGCACACCGGCAGATATCAAAGCCTGCAGCGAAAGCATCACCGGGAAATTTATATAGAATAACTGAAGAGATTGTGAGTAAAAAAACACCCCTGCCGGTGTTGCAGCTTCTGGTTGACTGCCGGGCAGGGGTATTTTTATCAGCTTATTTTTATCTTACTCAAGTGCAGAAAGCATCTGTGCCAGAACTTCAGGTACGCTCTTGCTTCCGT
>Ga0079305_1001329_pt1 | contig 34307 bp, 30 predicted proteins | sample LMS_cellobiose_e_FD_79183 | JGI IMG/M metagenome (GOLD analysis project Ga0079305, IMG submission 79183) | Rumen-fistulated moose microbial communities from Alaska, USA - LMS_cellobiose_enrichment | ecosystem: Host-associated > Mammals > Digestive system > Stomach > Rumen fluid ... | reverse complement strand
TGCGCCAGAACAAGGCTGTCAGCGCAAGGCTTGAGAGGCTGTGTTCCTCCATGATGATCCTGTCCAATTCGTATCTGATGACCGACGATTTCATAAGCTCGGTGGAACAGAACCTTGATCTTCTGGAGTACCCGGAGCCGTTTAGAGATTTTTTAGTCTACGTCACCCGTATCGACAGCAATATCCGGGCAGGACTCCGCCGCATGGAGGAGCAGGTATCAAACCCGTACTTCTCCCAATGGATCGATGCTTTGATCCTGGCGCAGGCGGACAGGTCCCTTAAATATGTGACGGTAGCAGTCGTGGACTCCTTCCATGATGTTATCCGCGCGCAGCAGGATTCCGACACGGCGATGTACGTTGTCTGGAGAGATTATCTTCTGACCCTGATACTGATTTTCGCCGTCCCGCTGGTCTTTAAGATCATGATGAACGAGGCGTACATGGCCATGACGGGAACGCTTATCGGACAGGGGCTGTTTCTGCTCCTGCTTGCCGCAGTTGCATATTCCGTAGTCCGGGCAGTCAGGATCAACCGCCCAATCATATCGTAAGGTGGTGATGAATGATGATAGCCCTATATACCCTCATCTGTATCATAATGAGCGCCGGACTGTGGCTGATTGTAAGCGCCAGACTGTTCCACGATTCGTCCTTCTCCGGCGCGAAGTCACTTGGCCGCTTTCATAAGTGGCAGGAAAACGAAAAAGATATCTGGAATACACCATCCCTTATGCGGCTCACCAAATGGTTGAGCCGTTTCGTATTTCTGGAGCAGTCTGCGGAAGAGAAGCTCACCCATCAGCTCGATCGGGCGGGTCTTCTAATTTCTGCGCAGGAGTTTACGGCAAGAAAGTATGTCATCGGACTTTTTGCCGGCATCGGCATACTGATCAGCGCTCTTCTGAAATTTTGGCTTGGAATCCTTCTGATCGGGCTCTTCGCTTTGCTTCTTTTGATGAAGGAGAGGGAAGCGCTTTCTACCAAACTGAAAGAAAAGGACGACGCGATCGCCATGGAAATGTCGCGCTTCGTGCGCACGATCTGCCGGACTCTTCGCAGCAACCGTGACGTGTATGCTGCCATGGACTCCTACCGCAAGGTGGCCGGACCGGAGCTTGGGCTGGAACTTGATATTCTGCTTGCCCATATGCGCACAGGCGGTGTTCCAACTGCCCTTCAGCAGTTCCAGAAACGGATCGGGACTGAAGAAGCATTCCGCTTGTGTTCGACGCTTCAGGAGATCGACCGCGGTATCGATCAGACCTCGACCCTGGACTATCTGGCCGACGACATGGCTCGTCAGGCCAAATACCGCATTGAGAAGACGCTGGCGCTTCGGCCCGCGAAGATGCGAAGAACGTATCTTCCGGCGGTGGGTGTCTGCGTCATTCTCATTATTTATGTGCTCATCGTGTTCGTCACGAATCAACTAAACAACCTGTTCTAAAGGAGGACAACAATCATGAAGCAGTTTTTCAAAAACATCAAAGGCAGGGTTCAGGCCGGCATGACCAAGGCCTGGTGCAAGCTGACCGACTGCAAGGGCGATCTTGCGGTCAACACCATCGGCGGTATCATCATCGCCGTGGTTCTCATCGGTCTGCTCATTGCGGCCATCAGAGCCTTCTTCCCCGGCTTCTTTACTGCTATGTTCAACAGCATGCAGCAGAAGCTTAACGCAAACTGGTAAGAGAGGAGGATCAGGAATATGAAGAAGTTCCTTTCGAAGATCCGCGACAGAGTTTCCGGAAAACTGACCGACAAAAGAGGCGATCTTGCGGTCAACACCATCGGCGGCATCATCATCGCCGTGGTCATTATCGGCCTGCTCATCGTGGCTATCAACGCCTTTTTCCCCGGCTTCTTTACCACGATGTTCACCGCTATGAGAACGAAGTTGAACAATCTCTGGTAAGAAGGGAGTGGACGGCATGGCAGTAAGAAGTAAACTTTGCGGCTGTCTGCGTTCCAGAAAGGGCTCATCGGCAGTTGAGTTTATCATGACGGCTGCCATGCTGATCCTGACCTTCGCAGTCCTGATTTCCGCTTTGATCTATGTGACTCAATACTATAACGCCAGCTACATTTGCAGACGCGTGGTCCGTACCATTGAGGTGACGGGCGAATACGATGAGCATGCGGTAAATACGCTTGCAGACGAGCTGGGCGGCAGAGCCATGGACGATCTGGCGATTCAGGTAGAGGCTCACTATTTTGAGGGGCATAAGATACAGCTTCGAGATGAGTTCAGGGTGTCGCTTCGCGCAAACTACACGATCCCCATCCTGCAGTTTGGAGCTGCGCCCTTGGAGGTGAGGCTTCCCATCACGATCAGGCTGTCCGGCAGATCGGAGGTGTTCTGGAAATGAGGCGAAAGCTGAAAGAAAGAAAAGGGAGCATTTCTCTGGTGTACTTCGGTATGGTGTTCCTTCTTCTGATGACGACCTTCCTGATCATCGAGATGGGCTCAACGCTGGAAAACTACAGTTATGCGGAATCGGTGCTGCAGCGGGCCTGCAACAGCGCCGTGGAAAAGAATATCATCGACGCATACCGTGCGGATCATATCCTTCGTATGGATACAAGCGGCGCGGCAAGGGATTTCAGAAGCTATGCAGCAAATGATCTCCCCGCTAAATATCAGTTCACGATCCAGTCGATCAACTGCAGCGCGGATCCTCCCGCGATGGAAGTGATCGGAACCATCCGCTTTGATACGGTCTTCTCGCAGTACGGCTTTGGCAGCATCACGCATTCCGTCAAGGTGGTCTCCACGAACTATGCGCTGGATGGGCGGTGAAACGAATGACGGACCTGATCTGCTCCCTGGCCGGCATTTGCACAATTGCATACGGCGGCTTTGTGGACTATAAGAAAAGGGAGATCCCGGACATCGTTCCCGTCACCCTTATACTGGCAAGTCTTCCGAAGGGCTATATCCCTGAAAGGCTTATCGTAATGATCCTCGCAGCGCTCATTCTGCTTCTTGCAGAGAAAATATCCAGACAGGAGCTTCCGGGCGGGGATCTGAAACTGATCTGCTCGGTGATATTCGCAAACGGACCTTTTGAGGCACTTGCCATTCTCATCTTTGCAGGTCTTGCCTCTGTGTTGGTGGGTCTCGCAAAGAAGCAGCCGCTGAAACGGCACATTCCCTTATGTACCTATGTCGCCCCGGCATTCATCTTTTTGGAGGCGGCAAAACTGATCTGAAAAGAGGAGGAAACAAAATTGAAGAAGATGAAACACATCGCTCTGATTCTCGCGTTGGCGCTTGCAGTGGGCTGTTTTGGCACTGCCAGTGTTTTCGCTGCGAGTCAGACAGACGCACTCAGCGTAAGAGTGAACGGAAAACTCATCGAGTTTCCCGACGCCAAACCCTTCATCGATGAGAACAGCCGTACCCTGATCCCTGTCCGTTTTGTGGCGGAAAATCTTGGAGCAGAAGTATCCTGGGTCGGAGAGACCAGAACGGCGAACATCGAAAAGGACGGCATTCTCGTTGAGATCACGATCGGAGATTCCAATCTCCGGGTGACCGAAAACGGAAAGACCAAACTCGTGCAGATGGACACCGCTGCTGTCATAAAAGATAACAGGACCTATGTCCCGATCCGCTTTGTTGCGGAGGCGCTGGGCGCTTATGTGGACTACTCGAATGTCTATCGCACGGTGGGTATCTATTCGGATGTTCTGACCAGTGAACAGATCGAATCCCTTATGGCTCTTCCTTACACCAAGCCTGTAGGGGCTCTTGGCTATGAGGACGCAAAACAGCGTTACAATGCGGATACGCTTGCCTTTTTCTATGGTACAGACCGCGACAGCTTTACTGCTTTTGCCAATGCAAGAGAGCATCTGTATCACATGTCGAGCGAAGCAGATGTAGACGCGTTCTACGCAGAGGTTGTGGAAATGGCCGTAAACACCATCAACTACAGCTCTGATACCATGACTGTCAGCTTCCTGACCGATACATCCTGTATCTATCAGTCTGACAGCATGGACCGTCTGACCTGCGCCGTCCGCGGCATCGCCATGGTGGAGCTTAAGGTCGAGCCTATGGGACTGACCGCAAGAGAAACGGCCATGCTCTGCGAGCTCGGCTTCACGCACCTTGCGAAGGGTGAGCAGAGCATCCCGGTCGATGTTCATATGAACGCCAGAAACGGCAACGATATTACTCCGCACACCATCGCAGCGGCTGGCGCTCAGGAGTAAGAACAAGGAGGTTTACCCTACATGAAAACTAAATTCATTCGGGCAATCAGCTCGATCTGCGCAGCGGTCATTCTGATCGCTGCGTTTTCTGTTGGAGCTTTTGCCGCAACCAGCATCGCGGATCAGATGGCTGCAAACAGTGCGGCCTGGTGGGTCGCGTATAATGCCGGCGATACTGCCACCTGCAATGCTCTTCATGAAGCGAATGTGGCTCTGGCTGATCAGCTTGCCGGAAGCAGCGGAAAAGCCACATACAATACCAACGGAACCTGGGATATCGTCACATCGAGCGGAGATAAGATTTCCTCTGCCGATACGGACCATAACCAGAAAAACAATACTGTAACCTATACCACCACAACCAGCAGTGGGCATGTCAGCTCCATCTCCAAGGATTCCTATACCGATGATTCCATCAACGCGTATATGAATAACGGCGGTACGAAGACCGGTCTTCAGACTTCATACAACAACGCGGCGGAATACGTATCCACGACCGGAAGCTACGGTACTGACAGAGCGCAGACCAGCGCGGAAGCTGAGGTTGCGGTCGTCAAGGCTCTGCTCGGCCTGACCAATGCGCAGGCGAGACAGCTCCAGTCCGATCTGGAAGCCAGCAAGCAGGCCTTTGAGTCTGCCCAGGCAGAATATTACGCCGCGCAGAAGGCCGGTGATACCGAAGCGGCGGCAGCCGCAAAAGCGCAGATGACTGCGGCTCATGAGGCGGCGGAGGCGACCCGTGCGGCATACAACTACACGGGCGATTCTTCAAACTACCATGACGGCGGCTACTATTACGCTAATGGCGGCACTTCAGGCGGAAGCACTCCATCGGATGGCGGCGGCTTTTTCATCACCGATGTAAAGCCTACCTACAAGATCACGGCGAGGGCGACCGGAGGCGGCAGTATCTCTCCGTCCGCTGAAGTATCTGTCAAAAAAGGCGAAAGTGTTACCTTTACGATGACGCCGGACCCCGGGGCAAGACTTATTCGCGTTCTTGTAGATGGCCGCAGCGTTGGTGCGAGAACCAGCTACACCTTCACAAACGTCCGCGCAGCGCATACGATCACAGCGGAGTTCTATAAGAGCACATACAGCATCACCGCTTCTGCCGGAACAGGAGGTACCATCAGTCCCTCCGGCACTCGCACCGTTGCCTACAACAAAACCATTAATTATCGCATCAGTCCGAACCCCGGTTATGCGATCAGCAAGGTTCTTGTTGACGGACAGGATATTGGCGCAACTACCAGTTACACCTTCAGCAACGTAAAGAATGATCATACGATCAAGGCGGTCTTTGAAAAGAATGGCTTCACCATTACAGCGAACGCCGGAGAAGGCGGCACGATCTCGCCTGCCGGTACAACGCAGGTCGTTAAGCACGGAAGTGTCAATTATCGCATTACACCGCTTACCGGATGGAAGATCAAGAGCGTTTACGTCGATGGCAGAGACGTGGGCGCAATGAGCGTTTACATCTTCAGCGGTATCACAAGCGATCATACCATCTCGGCTCAGTTTGAGCGCCGCAGTTATTCGATCAGCGCAAGCGCAGGTAACGGCGGAACCATTTCACCGTCTGGAACCAGTTCTGTTCTGTACGGAGACAACATGACCTACCACATTACTCCAAATGCGGGATATGAAGTGGATCATGTAGTTGTGGACGGTCAGAACAAGGGGCAGATCAGCAGCTACACCTTCACAAATGTTAGTGATGGTCATTCGATCACGGCGTATTTCCGTGTCGCGGGCCGTGTTGAGGTCGGCACACCGTCCGTTACTGACAATACAGGGGCATCTCTTAATGGAAGTTCCATCAAGAGCGGTTACGGCATTAAGGTGGAAGTACCTGTTACGGCAGTGGGTGTAACGGATGTGAAAGTCGTTCTGACCTACAACTTCGGCGGCGGTACAAAAACCGTCAATCTGGAACAGAGCGGAAGCAAGTATGTCCTTCCTGCAAACAGCGCGAGTCCCACCAGTGCCCGCGTCGTGTATATCCCCGTTGAGACCCAGGACGGAACCTATACGCTTAATGTTGCCGTGACAGCAAAGAAGGCGGATGGCAGTACCATTACGGAAACTGTCTCTGCTGCGGTTACGGTTCTTGGCAACATGTACGAGGACGACTTCACCGGCGACTCCTAATCAGGGTCGATGTGTAGTTAGTAAGAAACAGAAAGGGCGGCACTCGGTATCGGGTGCCGCCCTTTCTTTGGAGGAAAAGAATATGAGTGATCTGGCTATCAGCATTCTCAAACCGGAAGAACAGAAATACACCTACTCACAGAGCCGGCAGATCATCGGCCAGACTGGCTGTATCGGTCATCTGCGGGCAGACATTGGAAGCGGCAAGGAGTTCTATTCCACATGGGACGACCATTACAGCGAGTTCAAAACACCGGAGTTCAAACAGGAACTGGACGAAGTTATCAATGCTCTGCGTTTTGGTCCAACCGACGCGTTCTGCGGAATGGTCCTTTCGGATCGCAAGCTCTTATCCGAGTTTTGCTTTGCGAATCCTTCTGCCAGTTTCGGAAATGACCGAGAGTGGGGCATTCGCGTGGATACGAAAGCATACTCCTACCTTATGCGGCTCAATCCGAATAAAGGCGAGTATTCATTGTACTGCTACTGCTACAGGCGAGATTGGCTTACGCAGCACATGAAGCAGGCGGAGCGCGGCATCCGCTTCATCACGCCGCACTACAAGGAGATCTTCCGTCTGAAAGATGGAGATCAGATCCGCATCATTACCGAGGCCGGAGAAAAGCATGACCGCACCGCCCGATATATTGACGATTACCATGTGGAGATCGGTGGTGGGTTCGGATGCGATCTTTATCATATTTGTGAGTTTGCGGAACGTATGGAACATCTCGGCCATAAGGTCATTCCGCTCCGTTCCAGCCTGCCGGAAAAGTGCTATGTCTATGTTGAGTCTACGGATAAGATCGGTCTGGTTGAACGGGGAGAAATGGGTTACCGTACAATGGCGTTTATCCCGGATGGAGCCTCTTCAAAGAAAGATGGCGTAGCGCTGCTCAATGAAATGAAGGGAATAACCAAAGCCCAGGCAGCCGCCATGAATGCCGGCTCTCTTTTCGGCTGGGAAACCAAAGCTGCAGACCCTGCCAATTACAACGAGCAGGGGGAACTCTTAGGACCTCAGCATATGGACCGAGGTGAAGCACGATGACGGATGGAGCACATGTGATATGGTCGAACTACTATCTCGATTATGAGGATTGGCGGGCAGATCTGGAAGAGGAATACCCGGAACTTTCGGAAGATGAGCGGTATTACAAGATGCTGGATATCAACGCAGATCATCTTGATGATGAGAGGATGAATCTGAACATTCAGCTTTCAGAGCCTATCCTTATCATCGCGGATCTTGGCTTGTGGAATGGACGTTTCAGTGGATACAGAGAAATCGAAAGCGGAAATATCCGGGATTGCCTTTTCCCGCAGCATGACTACACCACGTTCTATGTAGATAAGGACGGAGATCTCCGCTGCGACGATGTCCACCATGATGGAACAAATCATTATCTGTACCGGGCATTCAAAGAATCTGCCACGGACGAACAGCGGGATGAACTGAAGAACAAGATCTACTTCGGCATCGAAACCCCTTCGGATATCGAGCGTGTAACAAAACGCCTCGGAGATGAGATCGGTAAAGTCTATGGCTGGGATTTCCCTCAGCCGCACATGGCCGACCGGGGAGAAGCAAGATAAATAAGCACATATACAAGGAGATAGTAACCATGGAAAACCCAATTGCCATATGCGATTACCTGAAAAAGAATCATGTGGGTAAAGAGAATGCTGTACATAGCAAGGAACTTCAGAACGTCTTTGCCATTCATGGGAGTACGCTTAGGCGCAACATCAGTCTGCTTCGGCAGGCTGGATATCCTATTTGTAGCGACATAAATGGCTATTACTACGCTGAAAAGCAAAAGGAGATCAATGACACCGTACTGCGCCTTAATTCTCTCGTAACAGGAATCTCTAACTCCCGGACTGGGATGCTTTACGCATCCGTAAAGGAACCGGAATCATTTACGCTCAAGATCAGCATAAAACTGGAAAAGTAGGAGGCAAAAGGTTATGCCGAGCAAATACCAAATCATATCGGAGCTTGCGGCTCAGGGAGCCAGGGAAATTACTTCCGGGGCCGATCGGTATATGGATTTTCTGACTACTGCGGCCAACAACTACAAATACAGTTTCAAGGAGCAGCTCCTGATCCATGCGCAAAAGCCGGACGCTACGGCCTGCGCCGAGATAGGTATGTGGAACAGGCTTGGCAGATGGGTCAATAAAGGCACAAAAGGCATTGCGCTTCTGGTGGATACCGACAGCAGATATAAGCTACGCTATGTCTTTGACATTTCCGACACTAACAGCAGGTACGGCATTGAGGTAACGCTCTGGCATCTCCAGGAGCGCTTCCAGGAACATGTGATAGAAGCTTTGGAAAACAGCTTTGGAGAGCTGGAGGAGCATTCAAACTTCCCGAATGACCTGATTGCTATTGCGGATTCCGTAGTGGAAGACAATCTGGCGGATTATCTCGCAATGCTTCAGAACGTAAAGGAGGGAAGTCTTCTTGAAGAACTGGACGAGCTCAATCTCAAAGCATGGCTGAAAGATTCGGTCCAAAGCAGTGTCGCTTTCATGACGCTTACACGCTGCGGCTTTAATGCTAAAGAATACATTTTTCCCGAGGATCTCTCACATGTCTATGATTTCAATACTCCGGATACAATTGCGGTTCTCGGAGGGGCTACCAGCGATATCGCGGAGATGGCGCTTCGAGAGGTTGAAGCTACGGTACGTGCGGCTGAACGTGAGGAGAAAAATGCGAATCGCACATTTGCAAATAGTCCAGGTTTTTACGATACTGTAGGCAGAAAGAGCGAAAGGAGTGATGATCATGGAACTGACATACAGGAAAGAGGGAGATTATCTTCTGCCCAACGTGACAGCGCCGGAGAGCCCGAGGATCGGGAAGTACGGGATGCTTCGACGAGATTATCTGAAGAACCATCAGGATCCGATCTACACGGGAATGCTTCTGAATGGGAAGCTGAAAACCCATTTGGAGGAGATCGACCGGCAGGCGACAGAAATGATGGAACGCCTGGTCATGGAGATGGCAAAGAAGGAGGGCGTGACCGAGAGCCTGAAGGCATCGAACCAGATGCTGTGGGTGAGCCGGATGAACAGCATCCGGGAGAGAGCCGAGGAGATGGTCCTGACAGACCTGATCTACGCATAGAAGACGATGCGGCTAAGGAAGAGATTCCCGAAGCCGCATCTTTTCTTCAGGAAAGCGGACACGACTTTAATGCCAGAACGGACATCCCGTATTATCACTACGACGCAGAAAAGCAGGAACTGATAAGGATCAGCGATGCGCTGAAAGACCATAGGAAGGCGATTGCCGCGTACTTTGCAGATCACGAAGATCGTAAGGAGCGCGGCAATTATATTAAGACTTTCTTCGACAATACCTTTGTTGAGAAGATTCTTTCTGATGGTAAAAGAGCCGGCTACCGCGCCTATGATGATCTTCTTACGCTTTGGAGAGGCTCCTATCTTGGCCGTGAGATGGAAGTCTTCATGCGTTGGGAAAGTGTCGCTTCGACTATTTACGGAATGATCTTAATGGATCAGTGGCTGGAAAGAGACGAGCGACCGCTTCCTACGGAGGGTGAGCAGATTGCACTGATCGCAGAGGCGCAGGCTGAACAGAAAGACAATTTCACTTTGCCCCAGGCGGCTATCGATTATGTGCTGGCTGGCGGCAGCGGTGTTTCCGAAGGCAAGTTCCGTATCTACGAACAGTTTCAAAGAGGCGAAAGCGCCGAGGACAACATCAAGTTCCTGAAAAACGAATATGGCATAGGCGGCCATTCTGATGCAATTCCCGGCACCGGAATCTGGGAGGATCATGACGGAAAGGGCATTACGCTTACCCGCAGCTTTCGCTCGGGGGAACCGAAAGAGACGGTCGTGCTGAAATGGCCGCAGGTAGAAAAGCGTATCAGAGAGCTTATTGCCGTTGACCGCTACCTTAACAGGGCTGAAAAAGAGTCTTATCCGGATTATCTGCACAGGCAGGAGGTTCGGGCGGAACGCGGACGAATCGCAAGGTCATTTGAGGAGATCACGCAGGGTTTCAGCACTTATATGCAGGACATGGGAAAAGAAGACCCGTTTCCGAGCCGTTGGTATCTGCTGTCCTGCGGCAATGCTTTTAAGATCGGCGATAAAAAGATGTATGCCCGGCATGCGGAGGGTGACTTCATCCTGCCCATGATGCGAGAGGCTCTTACAACTGTTATTGCCGAGGGTGATACGCCTTATCTAAAGCAGGCAGAGAGCATCCTTGCCGAGCTTTCCGGTCCGCTTGCCATGGGACTTGAGCCAACGGAAGAAGAACTGAACCCGCCGCCTCCGCCTAAAAAGGAATACCGATTCGAAGCCGGCAATATCGTTTGGATCGGAGCCAAGGAGTGCGAGATCGTATTCCTCGGCACGGAAAAGGTTCTGATCAGTGATGTAAACTTTCCTCTGATTCAGGAGGAATATTCCCGTCAGGACTTCGACCGCATGGTGTCGGAGAACCCAATGAACGACCGCTATCTTCAGGTCGTTCAGACACCGGATCTACTCGAAGAGGCAAAGAAACTTATCAATGAATACTGCCTTGAGGAGTTTGAGAGTGAAGCGGACTTTTCCGACCTGACGAAGATAGGACTTGCCTATACGACGACAGAAGATGAAGATATCCCCGTTGAGGCCGAGGCGGATCTTGTGACCTTTTGTATCAACCGGTATGTCAACAGCAGGCTGGTAGAACAGAGGCAGTATTCTTCCCTTGAGAGCATGATCCAGAAGGAACTGAAGTATCTGGATTTCAATGAGCTCGTTGACTTTACCGATGAGCAGATCGATCTGGGAAGAGATGAAGAGGAAACGGAAGAACCTCACCAGCAGGGAGGAAATATTCAAAGCGGCAGCGAAGACATGGCCGCGCAGAGAACACAGTACGCCGCGGACGCACATGAAGAAGAGTACGAGCATATCGAATTGTTCGGGCAGCCCATGCTCTTTACCACATCTCGCATCGACCGCGAGACTGTCCCGGATGGGTGGCACTGCTATGATCTTCGCGGCAGCGACTATGACCCCGCTGAGCCAATCATGGTTGAAAACCGTGTGGTAGTGAATCACGCGGGAACGATCCTTTCGCCGACAGATCTGGAACTGGAGCGCTATGAAGATAATCGGAGAAGAATAGGGAACGAGCTCACTTTCCTTGACGAGATCGTAACGCTGGAGCAATTCTGCGAAGAACATGGTTATTCACTTGACCAAAAACCGGTTGAAGGGGAAAAGGAGCTTGCCCCGCCGCCTCCTGCCGCGAAGCCGAAGGAAAAGATCACGCCGACCATTCTCTACCCGGAGATATCTTCGGAGCATAGACTGAACTACCAGATAAAGGACGACACAATCGGCGCAGGCACGCCTCTTGAACGCTACTACCACAATGTACGTGCTATCCAGCTTCTGAAAAAGTTGGAGGATGAACACCGTCTGGCTACGCCTACGGAACAGAATATTCTTTCTGAATATGTAGGCTGGGGCGGCCTTGCCGACTGCTTCGATGAAAAGAACAGTCACTATCTGGAGCTTAAATCACTTCTGACCGAAGACGAATACGCCGCTGCAAGAGAATCCACGCTGACTGCGTTTTACACACCGCCCGTTGTGATCCGAAGCATGTATCAGGCCCTGGAGAACATGGGTTTTCAGCGCGGCAACATTCTGGAACCGAGCTGTGGCATTGGCAACTTCCTTGGAATGAAACCCGATAGCCTTTCGGATTCCAAAATCTACGGCATTGAGCTCGACAGCATATCCGGGCGCATCGCCCGTCAACTCTACCAGACCTCATCTGTTGCAGTCCAGGGCTTCGAGAAGACAGAACTGCCGGACAGCTTTTTCGACGTCGCCATCGGTAACGTTCCCTTCGGGGACTTCAAACTGGGCGACAAGCGTTACGACAAGTACAACTTCCTGATCCACGACTATTTCTTTGCCAGAACGCTGGATAAAGTAAGACCGGGCGGCATCATCGCCTTCGTTACGAGCAAGGGAACGCTGGATAAGACAAACCCTAACGTCCGGAAGTACATCGCCCAGCGGGCAGATCTGCTTGGGGCTATCAGGCTTCCCAATGATACCTTCAAAAGTGCTGCCGGAACGGAGGTCACGTCGGATATCATCTTCCTGCAAAAGCGTGACACTCTGACCGCCGCAGAACCCGATTGGGTCCATCTCGGCACCGACAAAAAAGGGATCACGATGAATCAGTACTTCGTGGATAACCCGGATATGGTGCTGGGTGAGATGAAGGAAATCAGCGGCCCTTTTGGCCCGGAAACGGCTTGTATCCCTTATGAGGATCAGAATCTGGGCGAACTGCTCTCGGAGGCTATCCAGAACATAACCGGCAGTATCAAAGAGTACGATTTGGAGGAACTGGCTGAAGAAGAGGAGGATAAATCCATTCCTGCCGATCCGTCCGTCCGCAACTTTTCCTATACATTGTTGGACGGGAACCTTTATTACCGCGAAAACAGCCGAATGGTGCCTGTGGAGGTTTCTGTGACCGGCGCAAACCGCATAAAGGGGCTTATTGGCATCCGGGACTGCGTAAGGCAGCTCATCGAGTACCAGACCGAGGATTACCCGGACGAGATGATCGAAGCGGAGCAGAAGAAACTGAATGAGCTCTATGACAGCTTCGCCGCCAAGTACGGCATCATCAACTCCCGCGCCAACAAGTCCGTATTCAATACGGATAACTCCTTCTTCCTGCTGTCTTCTCTGGAGGTGCTGGACGATGAGGGGAACTTCGTTCGAAAGGCGGACATGTTTTCCAAGCGTACCATCAAGCAGCGAGCTGACATTACGCGTGTGGATACTGCCGCGGAAGCTCTGGCGATCTCACTCGCTGAGAAAGCGAAGGTGGATATGCCCTACATGATGGACCTTACGGGAAAGGATGAGCCGGAGATCTACGAAGACCTGAAAGGTGTCGTCTTCCTGAACCCCATGTACGGCTACGGAAATGACACCGAAGAAAAATACCTGACCGCCGACGAATACCTGTCCGGCAATGTCCGTGAGAAGCTGCAGTGGGCAAGAAAAAGCGCTGAACTCAATCCGGAAGACTATACCGTGAACGTTACTGCGCTGGAGCAGGTACAGCCTGTTGACCTGACTGCGGCGGAGATATCCGTCCGCATCGGTGCGACGTGGATACCGCCGGAGGATTACGCAAAGTTTATGTTTGAACTATTCGACACTCCCTGGTGGTCGTCCAGAAACATCAAGATCCACTATTCCGCCTTCACCGGCGAATGGAACATAGAAGGGAAGACCTATGACCGAAGCAACGTAAAAGCCAATAACACCTACGGGACCGACCGCATCAACGGCTACAGAATCATGGAACAGACGCTCAACCTCAAGGACGTTCGGATCTTCGACTATGTGGAAGATGAGAATGGAAACAAGAAGCCCGTTCTCAACAAGAAGGAGACTGCCATTGCCCAGGCCAAGCAGGAACAGATCAAGCAGGCTTTTCAGGAATGGATATGGCGGGATCAGGAGCGCCGCGAGCGTCTTTGCCGCCTTTATAACGACAAGTTCAATTCAGTGCGTCCCCGTGAATATGACGGAAGCCATCTTGCGCTTTCCGGCATCAACCCGGAGATCACCTTGAGGCAGCACCAGCTCAATGCCGTTGCCCGCGGACTGTACGGCGGAAATGAACTGCTCGGACATGTAGTTGGGGCAGGAAAGACGTTCACAATGGTTGCTATCGCGCAGGAGAGTAAACGGCTCGGACTTTGCCAAAAGAGCCTTATTGTGGTGCCGAATCACCTGACCGAGCAGTGGGCAGCGGACTATCTGCAGCTGTATCCATCAGCGAATATCCTTGTGGCGACCGCAAAGGACTTTGAGACCAAAAATCGCAAACGATTCTGCGGACGCATCGCCACCGGCGATTACGACGCAGTGATCATCGGCCACAGCCAGCTTGAGAAGATCCCGCTTTCCTTTGGCAGGCAGTGCTATTATCTTGAGCAGCAGCGGCAGGAGATCATGGACGGCATCATCGAACTGAAAGCCAATCGCGGCGACAGATTCTCCGTAAAACAGCTTGAAAAAGAAAAGAAGCGGATCGATGTAAAGCTGGAAAAACTCAACGACCAAAGCCGCAAGGATGACATCGTAACCTTCGAGGAACTCGGTATAGACCGGCTCTTCATCGATGAGGCACATTACTACAAGAACCTTGCGGCGTTTACGAAGATGCGGAATGTGGGCGGCATATCCCAGACCGAGGCACAGAAATCCAGCGATCTGTATATGAAGATCCGGTATCTGGACGAACTGACCGGAGGAAGGGGCGTATGCTTTGCTACAGGCACCCCGATCTCCAATACCATGGTTGAGATGTATACCATGCAAAAATACCTGCAGTACGATACGCTGAAACGCAACGACCTGATTCACTTTGACTCCTGGGCGAGCACCTTCGGAGAGACTGTTACTGCCATCGAGCTTGCGCCGGAAGGCACCGGATACCGGGCTAAAACACGCTTTGCAAAGTTCTACAACCTGCCGGAACTGATGGCGATGTTTAAAGAATGCGCGGACATCCAGACTGCCGACATGCTGAATCTGCCCGTTCCGAAAGCCGTCTATCACACTGTGGCGCTGAAACCGTCCGAATATCAGAAACAGATGGTTGAGGAGCTGGCCAAACGTGCGGAGCGGGTCAGATCAGGTATGGTGAACTCTTCTGTGGACAACATGCTCGTCATAACGAACGATGGCCGTAAACTGGCCCTGGATCAGCGGCTCATCAATCCCATGCTGCCGGACAGCGAAACGGGTAAAGTGGCAGTCTGCGCAAAGAATGTCTTTGAGATATGGCAGAAAACCGCAGATAAGCGTTCCACTCAAATGATCTTCTGCGACCTGTCTACACCGCATGGGAACGGTGAGTTTAATGTCTATGACGCTCTGCGGGACAAACTGCTTTCTTTGGGCATACCCGCTGAAGAAATAGCATATATCCACTCTGCAGGTACTGAGGTCAAGAAGAAGGAACTGTTCGGAAAGGTAAGAAGTGGCCTGATAAGAGTGCTCATCGGTTCGACCCAGAAGATGGGAGCCGGCACCAATGTGCAAAAGAAACTGATCGCCGAACACCACCTCGACTGTCCCTGGAGGCCTGCCGATCTGCAGCAGAGGGAAGGCCGTATCATCCGGCAGGGAAATGAAAACCCGGAGGTTGAAATCTACACCTACGTTACGGAAAACACCTTCGACGCATATCTCTATCAACTGGTGGAATCCAAGCAGAAGTTCATCGGTCAGATCATGACATCGAAAAGTCCGGTGCGTTCTGCGGAGGATATCGATGAGACGGCACTCTCTTATGCGGAGATCAAGGCCCTTTGCTCCGGTAATCCGAAGATCAAGGAGAAGATGGACCTGGATGTGGCGGTAGCCAAACTGAAACTGATAAAGGCGAATCACCTAAGCCAGATCTATTCACTGGAGAGCGACATCACGCACAGGTATCCAAAACAGATCACAGAATGTTCTGAGATCATTGAGGGTCTCCAAAAGGATATGGCGCTTCGGGAAGAACAGACTCTGCCAAATGAAGACGGGTTCTCTCCGATGGTCATTGTGGGGAGGACCTACACGGAAAAGAAAGCCGCAGGCTCCGCTATCCTTGAAGCCTGCAAAGCGATGACGAGCCCCGATGCTGTTCCGCTCGGACAGTACCGGGGCTTTTCTATGGAACTGTTTTTCGACAGCTTCAGCAAGGAGTACCGGATCACCATGACGGGGAGTCTGAAGCATACCGTGTCTTTGGGCATGGACATCTTCGGCAACATTCAGAGGATGGACAATGTGCTGGATGGCATGGGTACCCGTCTGGAAGATCAAAAGCAGAAGCTGGAGCATACGAAGGAGCAGCTTGAGATCGCAAAGGAAGAGGTAAAACGGCCTTTCCCGCAGGAGGCTGAACTGAAAGAAAAACAGGCCCGACTCGATGAGCTCAATATCGAGCTCAATATGGACAAGCCCGAAAACGAGGTTGTTGATTCTGACAGAGAAGAGGACGAACCCAGCGGACAAAGCACTAAAGAATTGGAGGTGATGGATCATGACCGTTGAAGAACTGAATACCGCACTGTATAAGAAGATGTTTGCCGAGCAGGAGGTGTTCAAGGAGAAGCTTTTAAGCATGAGCCCAAAAGAAGTGCTTGAGCATTCCTATGAATACCTCGCAAGAGAAGATCTGCTTCTCAATCAGGAGTGCAACGATCTTTCCGCAAGGCAATGTCAGGCGCTTTTAAGGCTCAAGGACACGCTGGCGTCACTATACCAGAGATGGCTCAAAATCGAAGACAGCCGCATGGAGGAAATCAGGGAGATGACCGAGGCTTATGCGGACGATCTTATCCGGGAGGCTCAACACAGATCAGAACTGGAGGCGAGATGACCGGTTTTAGATTCATATGGGAGGGAGGGTAGACATTGAATGCCATATATTTCATCAGATGCCATCCGTGAGGCAAGACAGGTGGATCTTCTGACCTATCTGCAAAGCACTTCGCCTGGAGAACTGGTCAGACTTTCCGGCAATACGTATTGCACGAGAGAGCATGACAGTTTGAAGATCTCCAACGGCATGTGGCACTGGTTTTCCCGCGGAATAGGCGGAAGGAATGCGCTGGAGTATCTCATCAAAGTGCAGGGGTATTCTTTCATAGACGCTGTGGAAGCGATTTTGGGGCGGACGGCAGTAATGCCGTCCGTTCCTTATACGCAAACGCAAAAGACGGAGCGTCAGATCCTGATGCCCAAACTAAACGAAAATACGATCGCTGTAGAGAAATACCTTATGCGGCGCGGCATCGCCCGGGAGATCATTGACTACTGCGTTTCAAACCGGCTGCTCATGGAGACAAAGGATTACCACAACGCCCTGTTTGCCGGCTATGACGAGAATGGGAAGCTGCGGTATGGGGCTCTGCGCGGTACTTTTGGAGATTTCAAGGGCGAGGTTACCGGGAGCGATAAGCACTACTCATTCCTCCTGGCGGACAGAGTAGATGCGGACAGCGTCCACCTCTTTGAAAGCGCCATCGATGCTATGAGCTACGCCACCCTGCTGAAAAGAACAGGACGTGACTGGCAGAAATCGCCCCTGTTATCCCTTGCCGGCGTATATAAAACGACGCGGGAGAATGTGGTGCCTGTGGCATTGGAAAGGTATCTTGCAAATCATCCGAAGACTGAGACGCTGCTTCTTCATCTGGATAACGATGAGATCGGGAGGGGCGCCACAGAGGGCATCATGGGAGGCCTGAAAGACAGGTACAGAGTGATCGACCATCCGGCCCCGGACGCAAAGGACGTAAACGAATATCTCATGAAGCAAATAGAACTGCAGAAGGCAAAGGAGGAATATGAAAGGTGAAAATTAGAATCTATCAGATCAATTTAAGCAAAGATAAGGATGGTGTCGCCTTTGAAAACCTTGATTTCCTGAAGGATTATTACGGCGCCCGTAAAATCGATGACTGCTCTATCTATGACAAAGTATTCGAGGGGGAGGTCGAATGCGCAAATCTGGAAGAAGTATACGAGAAGTTCAATCTCGATCATCCGGAAGGATATAAAGGGAGATCCCTTTCCGTATCAGACGTCGTTGAGGTCATCGATTCACCTGAGATCGCCGGAGTCGTAAGGATCGGCAGTGACGGTGAAAGATCGTTTACCGACTTTCTCGAATATACCGCTTTTCAGGATCTGCTCCGCGATCAGGACCGCGACTTTGAGGCATTCGATTATATCGGTATTCACAAGCACATGGTCGAACCGGGCTTCTATTTCTGCGACAGCTTCGGTTTTGAAAAGGTCGAGTTTGATCCGCAGGTGGCACAGGAGGTAAAGGATACGATCCGGGTAGTTCTTCTTGAGCCGGGTAAAGAAGCCAAAATCACGGACATCGAACACACGCTAAAGGATATGCAGGCCATTGTCGGCGGAGATATTGAGGCGTTTTATCCTTTTGAAGAAGAGGTCTGTATCGTCTGTGCGGAATCAGGGAAAATCGAAGGGATGCCGCTGAACAGGGCTGTATATAGCGAACCGACTGTGAAAGAGATGTCATACGGCGATATGGTCTCAAGATTCCGCGAGGCAGAACGGATTGGAAAGCATCTTGAAGGCTACGTCGTTTTTACCGAAGACAGCTTTAATGAGTCCTACCCGGAAGTGGCTCGCACCTACTGCGTCAGCAGCAACAACAAGGCATTCCGACCCAATATGGGAGGATACTCCATCTACGGATCGGCCCTTGACGGCAGTGATCCAATGGTACGTCTTGAGCGTTACATGGCGGATGAAAAAGCCGGCGATGGCGGCTGGAAGATAGAGCGCTGCTATATGAAGGAGGGCAGCCGGGAGATGCTGGACATCATTGCTGGAACCTTTTTCATCTGTGACTGCTCGGGAGAAGACTTCGGCAGTCTAACCGTAGAACAGGCAGCAAGGTATGCAAGCCGGTTCTTCCGCCCGGAGAACTTTATCAAGATGGGAAATGAGGTCAAAGCAGTTCCCTTTGAGCCCGCAAAAGATGATCTGGAGAGATGATCCTTTTCTTCAGAACAGTTCATATATAACCTTCATATGCGAGATATCAGCCACCCGTTACCTCTCCGCAAGGGGAGGAGCGGGTGGTTCAATCACCGCAAGCAACGTCTCGTGATATCACTCGACCGCTTGTCAGGGGCAGCCTGCCCCTAAAACCTCTCTATACCAGACTGAAAACAGGAAGGAGACTGTCATGCTTACATTTATCATCGGCACAATGGTCGGCGGCGCTGTCGGCGTCTTTGCCATGTGCCTCTTTCAAATCAACAGGAATGAGAGAAAGGACGGAGAGTTATGAAGAGAAATTGCGGGATGGTGCTTCGGTTTACGAAGTCAGAGATGGATGCGCTGACGAAGAAGGTTCGTAAGGCGAATATGTCGCGCGAGGGTTATTGCCGCAGTATCCTGAATGGATCCGAAGTTAAAGAAGGCCCAAGCGCCGATGTCGCCGCCCTTATTTGGGAGCTTCGCCGGTCCGGGAGCAATCTCAATCAGATCCTCAAGGTCGCAAACGCAAGAGGGCTGTTGGATGTTCCTCTGCTCCGAAAAGCTGTGGAGGAAAATCACACGGCAGTCCAGAAGATCATACAGGCTTATTCAAAGGACTGATGCGATGGCAGTCACATCGATATGGCCGATCACAAGAAGCGTGAATCAGGTCATAAAATACGCTGTCAATCCGGAGAAGACAGTCGAAAAATCGGCAAGTGTCATGTCCTCTTTTCATGCGATTCAGGGCGTCGTGGAATACGCTACAGATGATATGAAGACGGAGGCAAGATCGTATGTGACCTGTCTGAATTGCATCAGCGAGGAGACAGCCGCGCAGGAGTTTATGGAGACCAAAAAGCTCTGGGGAAAGGAAGACGGCAGGCTGTGCTTTCATGGCTACCAGTCTTTTAAGGAAGACGAAGTGGATGCAGAAACAGCCCACAGGATCGGCGTCGAGCTTGCCGAAAAATTGTGGGGCGACCGGTTTCAGGTACTTATAGCGACCCATTGCAACACAGGGCATTACCACAACCACTTCATTCTGAATTCCGTATCCTTTCTGGATGGACGCCATTTCGACAACCGCCCGGAAGACTACAGAACCATGCGCGATATGTCTGATGAGCTTTGCCGGAAGTACCGTATTTCCGTCATCGAAAATCCGTCAGGCCATGGCAGAAACTACGGCGAACAGATCGCGGAAAAAGAGGGCAAGCCGACCTATCGGAGCATGATCCGTGCGGATATCGACCGGGCCATAGCTTCAAGCATTACTCGCAAAGAGTTCTTCGAGTTTCTGCGAGGCGAAGGATATGAACTCAAACTATACAAGGACAGCGGAGAGGCTTTGGAAAGACCGGGTCTTAAACCACCCGGTGCCAGGAGCTTTTTTCGATTCTATAAGCTTGGGCAGGGATATGACCTGCCAGAAATAGATGAGCGTATCCTCTTAAATGTGAGGCGTAAAACGCCGATCTCGGAAGAAGAAGCACAGGAGATGCAGGATTACCGCAGCCGGTATCCCCCTCCAAAGTACACAAAAGGCGTCGCCCCCGTCTTTCAGGTTTATACGCGCTACACCTATGAAATTAAGTTCATCGCCAGATTTCCGGCATCCGTAAAACGGGTGTCATTTTTTATGCGTGAGGATCTGATCAAACTCGACAGGTTAGATCAGGAAACGAGACTTCTTGTGGGGCTCGGCATTAAAACCGCCGAGGAACTCTTAAACCATCGTAACGATGTGATGCGGGAGATCCACTCTCTTGCAGATACCAGATCAGGACTGAAAAACGATCTGCGGCGGGCTGTGCGTCATGAGGACGCCGAGGCCGCTGAAAACATAAAAGCACAGATCAACGTAATCACAGAGGAAATGCGGAAAAAACGGAAGGAGGCAGGCCTATGCGATGATATTCTGACCCGTTCCGCTCAAACCAGAGAAGAGCTGGAATGGATCATAGACCACGAAGAACCTGAGTTTAAGCAAAATGGGAAGGAGGAAAACGAGCATGAACTATTCGGGCGAAGCGGCGGAACAGGTCGTGAGAATGAGCCTGGAAGGCGCTGAAGTCGCGGCAAAGATCACGGGAAAAGGCGCTGAAAGGATTGCTGTTCTGCTGTATAACGCTCTGTCGGATGAGAAGAAGACGAAAGGCAAAACGAGGCTGAACAATCTGCTTCGCACAGGAAAGGAGTTGAAGGTCTTTGCCGTAAAGGACGACGAACTTCTGACCTTCTGCAAAGAGGCGAAACGGTACGGTATCCTGTACTGCGCCTTAAAAGATCGCGATGTCCGGGATGGGACGACAGATATCATGGTGCGCGGAGAAGATTCCAGCAAGGTGGCCCGCATCTTTGAAAGGTATCAGCTTACCACTACGGATATGGCCTCTCTTCGAAGCGAGATCAAGCGTGAAAAGGCAGAAAGAAATGAAGATCTTGAGCAGATGCGAGGTTCCGTATCCCTTCACCGAAGCAAGGAGGATATTTTTCTGGACGCTTTGATGTCGAATCCCTCAAGGGAGGAAAAACAGGTCAAAAACCCTATCGGGGCGCGGGAGGAAGGGTCTCGTCCGTCCGGGAGTTCCTCAAGGCCTGCGAAGGACAAGCAAGCAGCAAGGAATAATAATCCCGATCCCGATGAGAAGCGTCCACGTATCTCAGTCAGGCAGGAGCTTGAAGAGATCCGTGCGGCGATGGACAGCGCCAAAAAATCCCGCGCCGAAAGTAAGGAATCTCTGGATCAGAATGTGCTTCAGAAAACCAATTCAGAAAGAAATGTGAGGTAAAACAAAATGGCGAACTATGATGAACTGTTTGATGAGCAGGAAGTCAGGGAGCAGAACAAGCAGCCCTTTGACATGGACGAGTATATCGCCCGCAAGAAGGCGGAGCGTGATGAGGCCTATGGCATCATTGAAAATGCCACCGTTAAAATGCAGGAAAGCGGTGAATCCTTCAAGTCCTATCTGGACGTGCAGGCACACTTCGACCGTTACTCGGTCAGCAACGCGATCCTGATCTTCGCCCAGTACCCGGACGCTTCCGGCCCCATGAAGACCTTTGAAGATTGGAAGAGAGACAAGGTTTCCGTGGCAAAGGGAGCGAAAGCCATTACGCTTCTGGAACCCGGAAAAGAGTACGAGCGTGAGGACGGAAGCAAAGGTGTCAACTACAATGTCAAGAAAGTGTTTGATATCACCCAGACCAAGGATTTCAAAAAGACCGAGCACGAGATCTCATATGACGAACGCACTCTCCTGAAATCCCTGATCACCGATGCACCCTGCAAGATGAAGATCAACAACGAGATGGCCGCGAACACCAACGCCATCTATAAGCCGGACGAAAAGACCATCTTTGTCCGTCAGGGCATGGATGGGCCGAGCATCTTCCAGGCGCTTACCAAGGAGCTTGCACAGGCGCATATGGATAAGGGTGAAGGGTATCGTCACAGCGACAACTACATTACGGCGTACTGTGTCTCCTATATGCTCTGCAAGCGCTATGGAGTTCCCGCTAACGGATATGATTTTAAGAGTATGCCAGAGAAGTACACCAAGATGACCACCAAGGAGTTCCGTGCTGAACTGGGGAAGATCCGCGATGTGGCAGGAGATATCTCCCGTGACATGAACCGTGTAATGGAGAACCTCCAGCGGAGTATGGCCAAGTCCGCCCCTGAACCCACGAGATAACAGGAGGGCAGTATGGCGAATAAGAAGCAGTTTCCACGGAACATCAAGCGAAATGTCCGCATTATAGCCCCAAAGCGGAAGAGCAGGCCCAGAAACCGTGAGAAACGATAAGTTTGATCGCGGACATCTGATCCTGTATATTGCCGGAGCAATTCCTGTTGTATGGCTTGCTCTTCTGGTCGCACCGGCCTTCGGAGGGAATCTGACGGATTTTCTGAATAAGGCCGGAACCATTTTCCAGGACCCGCTTCATATCGAGTTATGCGAGGACAGCGTAAAGTTTGTCCTCGCATTTCTTATGGCTTACGGAATTGGTCTGGGCGTTTTTCTTTCGGACGAAAAGAACTACCGAAGGCGCGAAGAGCACGGCTCGGCCAAATGGGGCAAGCCGAGTGAGATTAACAGGAAGTATGCGGGCAAAGACGGCGTCAACAACAAGATACTTACGCAGAATGTTTCCATCGGTCTGGATGGACGAAAGCACAGGAGAAATCTCAACGTACTTTGTGTCGGCGGTTCCGGTGCGGGCAAGACGAGATTTTTTGCCAAGCCGAACCTGATGAATGCCGCGACCAGCTATGTCTGCCTTGACCCGAAAGGCGAACTATTGAGAGATACTGGAGGCCTGTTGAAGGAGAAGGGCTATGACATTAAGGTACTGGATCTGATCAATATGGAAAAGAGCCATTGCTACAACCCCTTCGTGTATCTTCGGAGTGACAACGACATTCAGCGTCTCGTGACGAACCTCTTCAAAAACACAACACCAAAGGGGAGCCAAAGTCAGGATCCGTTTTGGGACCAGGCTGCGAGTATGCTTCTCTTGGCCCTGGTGTTTTATCTCCATTACGAAGCGCCGGAGGATGAACAGAACTTCCCGATGGTCATGGAGATGATCCGTGCAGGAGAAGTCAAGGAGAACGATGAGAATTTCATGTCGCCGCTGGATATCCTGTTTGCAAGACTTGAGATGCGGAACCCGGAACATATCGCTTTGAAATACTATAAGGCATACCATTCCGGAAGCGGCAAGACGCTGAAGTCAATTCAGATCTCCCTTATATCTCGCCTTGAGAAGTACAATTTGGATTCTCTGGCCAGCATCTCAAGAAATGATGAAATGGAGCTGTGGAGTCTCGGATCGAAAAAGACCGTTATATATGCTGTCATACCAGACAACGACAGTTCCTTTAATTTCGTCGTTGGTATGCTGTACACCCAGCTTTTCCAGCAGCTCTATTATCAGGCGGATGTGGTGTACGGCGGCAGGCTTCCCATTCACGTGCATTTCGTTATGGATGAGTTCGCGAACGTTGCACTGCCAGATGAGTTTGATAAGCTGCTCGCTACGATGCGAAGCCGGGAAATCTCAGTCAGTATCATCATTCAAAATCTTGCGCAGCTTAAAGCTCTCTTTGAAAAACAGTGGGAGTCGATCATCGGCAACTGCGATGAATTCCTGTACCTAGGCGGCAATGAACAGTCTACGCATGAGTATGTCTCAAAGCTGCTTGGTAAAGAAACAATCGACATGAACACCTACAGCCGAAGCCGAGGCATGCACAAAAACTATTCTACGAACTGGCAGCTTGCAGGCCGAGAACTGTTAACCCCAGACGAGGTGCGGATACTGGATAACCAGTATGCTCTGCTTCTGATCCGTGGAGAAAGACCGGTGATGGACCAGAAGTATGACATCTTAAAGCATCCAAATGTAGCGCTGACTGCGGACGGAGGCGCAAAACCCTTCGTGCATGGTGAAGATAACAGGAGCATCGCCGCTATCTCCATTGATCCGCAGCTTCTTTATGAGGCGATCCAGATAGACGGTGAGCCCCATCATTATGAGCTCATTTCCAGCGAAGAACTGGAAGAGAAAATCAAGTACTTGGAGGAGAACAAAAACCATGAAGAACATCAAGAATACCAATCCCGAAAAACAGTCCATCACAGAAAAGACTCATAGGGCATTCAAAAAGTATGCTGTGACCGTCATGAGCATGGCCATGATCTGGTGCTCAGCTTCGCCTGCTTTCGCTGCCGGCGATCCGCTGACTGCGGTCAATAACCTTTCCACTTTCATCTTTGGCCTTATCCGCGCGGTCGGCCTGATCCTTCTCGGCTGGGGCATCGTACAGGTCGGTCTGTCTTTCCAGTCCCATGACCCGTCCCAGCGTTCCAACGGATTTTTAACTCTTGCGGGCGGAATCGTCATCACCTTTGCCAAGGAGATTCTCGATCTGATCATTGGCTGATCTGACAGATAGATAAAGGGGCGGCAGGTTCGCCGCCCCTCAGGAATGGAGGTGAACAAATGTCGGAAAACTGGGTCGTGCAGAATCTTGAATACGCTCTTGACATATGGAACACCAAGCTGGCTGAGATCTGGAACATCATTACGCAGTCGCCCGAAACATTTCGGGACGGCGCAATATGGAATGTCATTACAAATGTTCACGGAGCGCTTCAGGCAATAGGATATGCGCTTTTGGTACTGTTTTTCGTAATCGGTGTCATGAAGACCTGCGGAAGCTTTGCGGAGATCAAGAAGCCGGAGCATGTACTTAGGCTGTTTATCCGATTTATTCTTGCTAAAGCCGTTATTTCATACGGACTGGAGCTGATGCTTGCTTTCCTTAACATCGTCCAGGGCATCATCGGCACCATTATGAATTCCGCAGGCTTTGGCGGCGATTCGCTTTCTGTTCTTCCGACAGAGATCGTTACAGCTATCGAAGACTGCGGATTTTTGGAGAGCATTCCGCTATGGGCGGTTTCCCTAATCGGAGGTCTCATCATATGGGTCCTGAGCTTCATCATGATACTCAGCGTCTATGGCCGATTCTTTAAGCTATATCTTTATACGGCGATTGCTCCGATACCTCTTTCAACATTTGCCGGCGAACCTACACAAAACATTGGGAAAAGCTTTCTCAAAGGCTATGCCGCGGTATGTCTGGAGGGAGCTGTTATTATCCTCGGTTGCGTTATTTTTTCGGCCTTTGCGTCCACTCCGCCTCAGGTGGATACAACAGCTGCGGCTGCGACTATGGTCTGGAACTATATGGGAGAACTGATCTTCAATATGCTCATCCTTGTCGGAGCGGTGAAGATGGCAGATAAGGTTGTTCATGAAATGATGGGAGTATAAGCCTTGACTAAGCGGAACTGTGATAAGTGGCATGGTTACACAGAAGAAGATTGCAGCTGTGAATTCTGCCTTTACTACGGCGGCAAAAGTAAGGGCGAAATACGGTGCCTTGCAACGGACTGTGTCTGCAAGAAAGAACTTAAAGAGGCTATTCACCGGGAAAGGATGAAGAATGGAAGTCAAAATCAATAGGGATATTCGGGACTATACCGAATCCATGTTCTTTGGACTGTCGATGAGACAGTTCATTTTTTCTGTGCTCGCTGTGGGAATTGCAGTCGTGCTGTACTTTCTGCTGAAGGCTGTGCTGGGCATGGAAACCGTATCGTGGGTCTGCATCCTCGGCGCGGCACCGTTTGCGGCAATGGGATTTGTGAATTACCACGGAATGACGGCGGAGCAGCTTCTTTGGGCATGGCTCAGGAGTGAGTTGCTGGAACCTAAGGAACTGCGCTTTGAAGCTGAGAACCTATATTACGAAATGCTGCGGGATACTTTTGTGCGGCAGGAGAAGGAGGCATTGAAGGCCAATGATTAGATCAGTCAAAACCATCATGAAGCAGGACACGGAGCCGTATCATATCCCAAAGAAGGTACAAGATGTGATCCCTATCCAGCGTATCTGGCCGGACGGTATTTTTCTTGTCGGCAAGGACAGATATGCAAAGAGCTGGAAGATCAGGGACATCAACTATCTGGTGGCCAGCGAAGAAGATAAACGTGCCATGTTCGATGCGTATATCGCATTCCTGAACGCTTTGGATACCACCAGTACCACAAAGATCACATTGAGCAACCATCGTCCGAAGCAGTCTGACTTTGAAGAGGCGATCCTGATGCCGATGAAATTTGACGGACTGGATGAATACCGCGAAGAAAAGAACCAGATTATATTAAGCAGTTCTACTGAAGCGAACGGAATCATGCAGGATAAGTATGTTACGGTTACCGTAACGAAGCGAAGCATTGAAGATGCAAAGAGTTTCTTCAATCTTGCCGGCGCAGAGCTTAACCGGCATCTTATGGCGCTTGATTCAAAGGCAACGGAGCTTTCTGCGGATGACCGTCTTCGTATCCTGCACGACTTTTATCGGAGCGGAGAGGAGAACTTTTATCATTTTGATCTTGCGGCCAGTATGAGAGTGGGTCACAGCTTCAAAGACTATATTTGCCCGGACGGCATCGAAAAGCATAGCGACTATCTGGTGCTTGGCAATAAGTATGTCCGAGTCCTCTATCTGAAATACTATGCCAGCTATATCCGCGACTGGTTTATCTCAGAACTCACGGATATGCACCGAAATATGATGCTCTCCATTGACATCATCTCTGTACCGATGGATGAGGCCGTAAAGGAGGCGGAGAGCAAGCTTCTTGGTGTGGAGACCAACATCACGAACTGGCAGCGCCGTCAGAACAGCAACAACAATTTTTCCGCACTGGTCCCATATGACATGGAGCAGCAGCGTATGGAAAGCAAAGCTTTTCTGGAGGACCTTACTGCAAGAGATCAGCGGATGATGCTGGCGGTCATCACGATGATGGTCATGGCGGAATCGATGGAGGATCTTGAACAGGAAACGGACCGGATCCTCTCGACGGCCCGCACAAAGATGTGTCAGATCGCCCCGCTGAAATATCAGCAGCTTGACGGCATGAACACCGTACTGCCCATCGGAACGAGAAAGATCAATGCTTTCAGGACGCTCAATTCCGAATCTCTGGCGATCTTCATGCCCTTCAAAGTGCAGGAGATCATGGATAAGGGCGGCATTTACATGGGCGAAAACGCCATCTCGCATAACCTTATCATGTGCAACAGAGATACGCTTCAGAACCAGTCGTCCATCATCTTCGGTATCCCCGGTTCAGGCAAATCCTTCATCACAAAACAGATGATCACGGACATTATGCTCAATAGCGAGGACGATATCATCATCTGTGATCCGGAAGGAGAGTATGTGCCTCTTGCCGAGATCATGGGCGAACAGAGCAGTATCATCCGCGTTTCTGCGGGCGGGCATGACCGTCTGAATGCCATGTATATGGTGGAAGGCTACGGCGACACGAATCCGATGGTCGTGAAATCCGAGTTCATCATGTCTCTTATTGAACAGATCGACAACCGCGCCGTCAGTGCGGCACATAAATCCATCATCGACCGCTGTATCGCCGCCGTTTATCGCGGAGCGGCGAGGAAGAAGAAATCCCCAACGCTCTCTAGTCTTCGGGAGATGCTTCTTGACCAGCCGGAGTCGGAGGCACAGCAAATCGCTCTTTCTCTGGAACTTTATACGAAGGGGTCTCTCGACATCTTCGGGCATGAGAGCAATGTGGATCTGGACAAACGAATCGTCGTCTTTGATATCCACGGACTCGGCGCACAGCTTAAACCGGCAGGCCTTCTTGTGATTACCGACACGATGATCAACCGGGTCAGTCTGAACTGGAAGCTTGGGAAACGGACGCACGTGTTCATCGACGAGTTTCATGTTGTCTTCGAAAACGAGCACAGCGCTGAATTCTTTGACAGCGCATGGAGACAGTTCCGTAAACGCGGTGCATGGCCTACAGCCATCACGCAGAATGTGGAGTATCTTTGGGATTCCAAACAGGGCGTTGCTATGCTCAGCAACTCGGAGTTCATCGTCATGCTGAATCAGGCCGCGGCAGACCGTGAGCGTCTGGCACAGCTTCTTAATATCTCCAATGAGCAGATGAGCTATATCACGAACTCCGATCCCGGATGCGGACTCATCAAGTACGGCGGCTCTCTTGTTCCTTTCGTCAACCGTTTTCCCAAGAATACAAAGCTTTATCGCCTGATGACGACCAAAGCCGGTGAAGAGGGTGCATTCTTTAAAACGGCAGAGGGCCGGTGATAGACATGGCGGAGCATCGAACAAGAAATAACAGTAAAGAGCAGAAGGCTCACGGCAATGTCATCAAGTACGGAGACCGGATGAGGGAAACCCTTGTCCGGTCTAAACATACTGCAAGGAATCTGTCACAGGATGGCCAAGATAACGCTGAAGGTTATGCATTGGACAATGCTGCCGAGGGAAGCCGTGAAATCATCCATGACACGGCTTTGATTGCCGGTTCTGGCGCAAGAAATGTCGTAGAACGAGGTCGAAGGGCCGCAGTGCAGGAGAGAGAGAAAAAGCAGGATGAGGAACGGAAGGACAGGACGCAAATCAATGAGCTTGAAGTACCTGAATCGGAAGAACAGGCTCTATCCGCAGAAGGAGCAAAAGAGCAAAACTTTCAAAGTAAAGAGCATTATGGAAAAGATGTCCCTGAAATCGCTCCTACGGGTACTTCTCCCGGCGAGAAGGAGTTTGGACAGAGCGCTGTAAGCGCAGGACGGGAATATCCTTTACAACGGAAACCGTCTGGAAATCCGGAAATGGGCATAGGAACTTCCAATAGCGAAATCGGCATTTATAGAAAGGAATCTTACGATCCGCATTATCCGAATTATTCCGCAAGACGTGAGCCTGCTACCATTCGCCGAGAAACAGACAGAAGGGCAGAATCATTCGGAACGGTCAGTCGGATTGGCAGCGCGAGAGACAGCAGTTTTGCCCGGAACGCCGAAATGAAAACGGCAGGCCGAACGGATAAGGCTTTTCGTCAAGTGCAAAACAGTCAGGCATTTGCGGCTGTAAAGCAAAAGGCGATAGTTTCGGCGAGAACGAAAAGAAGTCTTCAAAGAGGAATCACCGCAGCAGTAGAGCAGACTCGAAAGGTTGCGGCAGGAGCCGGAGCGATCGCAGGCGGCGGTGCTTTTGTTATCGTGATCCTTATGGTTATTCTTTTCCTGTTTGCCTCAATAGCGACGTCGGGGTTTGGCATATTCTTTTCGCCGGAAGCCAACAAACAGAGCGATCAGAAATTGCCAGCCGTGGTGAGGGAGATCAATACGGAGTTTCAAAACAGGATAGAGAACACCAAGCAGACTGTTCCACACGATGCAGTCGAGCTGTTTGGCGCAAGAGCCCAATGGCCGGAGATTCTTTCTGTCTATGCGGTTAAGACGACGACAGACCCTGAGGGCGGCATGGAAGTAGCCACGATGGATGTGAAAAAGAAAGATCTTCTCAAAAGGATATTCTGGGATATGAATTCCATCTCCTATGATACGGAAACGGAGGTGTATACCTCTACCATAAAGACAACCGACAGCGAGGGTCATGTCATCGAGAAGGAAATAGAGGAGACTTATACGACGCTGATCATAACAGTGTCGCATCAGACGGTAGAGGAAGCAGCCGAGGCCTACCGATTCAAAAAAGGCGACAGGGAGCAACTGGACGAACTACTTGCAATGGACAGGTCCCTTTGGAACGCTGTCCTCTACGGCATATCAAACGGGGATTATGGGAAGTATGGTGATCTTGTTCAAGTTGCACTTTCTCAGGTAGGGAATATCGGCGGTGAACCGTATTGGTCGTGGTATGGATTCAGCTCCCGTGTAGAATGGTGTGCCTGTTTTGTGTCATGGTGCGCGGATCAGTGCGGATACATCGACGATGGCCTGATCTTAAAATATGCAGGGTGTTCATCCGGCGTCCAATGGTTCAAGGACAGAGGCCAGTGGTTAGACCGATATGATGAGCCGGAACCGGGAATGATCATCTTCTATGACTGGGACAAGGAAAGCACCGGCGGTCAGGATGGCATATCGGATCATACCGGTATCGTTGAGTTTGTAGAAGACGGCATGGTCCACACTATCGAAGGCAACTGGGGCGACAGCTGCGCGCAGCGGGAACTCCTGGTCGGTCAATACGAGATCATGGGCTATGGGTACATGACGGGCGAATAACAGATCATAAGCAAACGGGGGGCAAGGTTTCGGCCTTGTCCCTATTTTTATACCAAAAAGAGAGGGGCGGAACGACGTGAAGAAGAAACAAAAAAAGACGATAACCAACACTACAGAGTTGGTCGATACAGAAAATGTGGTCATAAATAGGGATCTTCCGGTTGAGCAGAGGATCGCCGATTATATCCGGCAGATCAAAAATCCATATTGTTATCGCAGTCATGGCGTGGTTGTGCGGATCAGCTTTGCAGGGAAGAAACCCTTTGAGGATTGCCTGAAAGATGCGCTTTACGCAAGGGACAAAATCTGAATTCGCACATTTGAACTTGCCAGAGTTGCTTAATAAAATGAAGGAAAATCAGAGAGGAGGAGAGCGTAATTGATTCTTGCAAATCGATCAGCAGATAAGGTTGGGCTGTATCTGCGACTGTCAAGAGACGATGGCGATAAAGCGGAAAGCGACAGCATTCATAGTCAAAGAGACCTTCTGATGGACTTCATTTCCAGGCATCGATCGTTCCGTTTTAAGCGGGAGTATGTTGATGATGGGTATAGCGGAACAAACTACGATCGTCCGGGTTTTTCGCGGATGATGGAAGACGCGCAGAAAGGCATTATTGACTGCATCCTGGTCAAAGACCTTTCACGTCTTGGAAGAAACTATATTGAGACGGGACGTTATCTGGAGCGGATATTCCCGTCAATGGGCCTGCGCCTCATAGCGGTCAATGACAATTATGATACGCTCGACAAAGACAGCAGCGACAACGAAATTGTAGTTCCGTTCAAGAACCTGATAAATGATGCCTATTGCCGGGACATCTCATTGAAAATAAGAAGCCATCTGGATGTGAAGAGAAAAGACGGGCAGTTTATCGGGAGCTTTGCGATGTATGGCTACAAAAAAGACGCTGACAACAAAAACCATCTGGTCATAGACGAAGATGCCGCAAGAACAGTCGAGTTGATATTTCAGTATCGTCTCAACGGATTGAGTGCCCAGCGTATTGCAGATAAGCTCAATGAGCTGGGATTCCAACCGCCATATGAATATAAAAGGAAAAAGGGCCTGAATTATAACAGCGGGTTCAAATCTGCTGATAAGGCGAAATGGACGAAAGATACTGTTACGAGGCTGCTTGGTTCCGAGATGTACACGGGAACGATGGTTCAGGGAAGAACAAAGCGAATCAACTACAAAGTTAAAAAATCCCTGCCTATCATCTCGGAGGATTGGATACGGGTAGAGAATACGCATACACCGATCATTCAAAAGTCAACGTTTGAATTGGTTCAGGAGGTTGCCGCTCTTGATACAAGAGTGTCGCCGGGCCGTGAGGACGTATACCCTTTGTGCGGGTTTATCAGATGCGGATGCTGCGGGCAGAACATGGTAAGAAGAAATACTACAAGCTGCGGGAAGAAGTATTACTACTATCATTGTTCGACATATAAAGCTGGCGGAAACTGTACCGCACATCTGATCAACTGCGATAAAGTTGACCAGATCGTTTTGGAGGCTCTTCGGAAACAGATTGAACTTCTGGATAAGGCGGAGTCAATGATCGCCTATATTACTGAGAATAAAACGGACCGTTCAGGCCTTCGCGTTGTAGGAGAACAGATCGAGAAACTGAAAAGTGAGATTGACCACTACGGAGAACTGAAGGCAAAACTTTACCGCGATATGGTGGAGGGGCTGATCGACCGCAAGGAATATGAAGAAATCAACGGAAGATTTGATGCGAGCAGGAGTAAAGTAGAAGAAACGCTTCATACTCTTGAAAAGAAAGAGCAGGTTCTCCTGAATAACCAGCTTAAGTTTCAGCCCTGGGTTGAGAATCTGAAACGGTATCAGAATCTGACCGAACTCTCCCGCAGCGTAGTTATTTCGACGATAGACCGAATCGTTGTGAACGATTCAAAGAATGTCGAGGTTCATTTTAAGTTTGAAGATGAACTGAATGAAATCATCCAATATGTTTTAGCAGAGGAGGCCAACTAAGATGGTTGCTGCGAGTTATACGAGAAAAACCATTAAGTTCGGGGAAGCAATTTCAATAGCGGAGCAGAACGAGAAGATTGAACGTTTCGCAAAAGTTCATCGCATGAGTGTCTCCAGAAAATACTCTGACAGGAAAGATGATGTGGAATCCGAAGATGGTTTTCTGGAAATGAAAGATGCGGGTTTAAGCCGAAGCTTCGATTGCCTTATTCTCTGGTCTTTTATGTACCTTGGAAAAGATCCGCTGAATGGTTATAACCTCTTGCGTTATGGATTTTTACCTGCAGGAATCGACTTTGCCGTTGTAGAAGACGATTTTCTGTCAGTTGGAAAGACCACTGAAGAGGTCACAAAATATCTTGACCAGAAATATAAGGAACGGCGCAAAGCACACGGTTTAGAAATTGCGCATCTTGCCCGGAAAGCCAGAGCGAATACTCTTTATGGATATAAGGTAGTGGATGATGATTTCGTCATCGATGATGAAGTTCGTCATATAGTTGAAGAAATCTTCGCACTTGCAGTCGAAGGAAAGACAACAAGGGAAATCTGTGATTGGCTCAATCAAACAGACATCGAAGCCCCGCAGATGTATTTGCGGCGGAAGGCCGGAAAGGATACTGAAGGTATCCCCGATAAATGGAAAAGAGATTCTGTCAAGAAGATACTCACGGACAGCCGCTATAAGGGCGTACGGAAGATCACCAGAGCCGGCATCGATTCCTATGTCCCGATTCCGGCATATATTGATGAAGCAACTTATGAAAAGATCAATGGAAACGCTGCTCCTGTCAAAATACGTTCCAAAATGGAAAATCCGTTGTTCAAAATGGTTTTTGATAAGGATACTCAGATCAAGATGTATCTTGGTGACTATATGGGTGATGGCGTGAAACGCTATTTCATATCAAAACTGACAGAAGAGGCACGGCAGTACAAGAAGAAGGCGATCTCTGCTGACCTCGTCTGGACAGAAGTTGAGGCTGCTATAAATCGCGAACACCAGATTGCCTTGGACATAAAGAAACGGCTGGAGTCCGAAGAAGGAAAACGAGAACTCAAAAGGCTTACACAGGATGATGAGGATGAACTGCATGATGTCTTTGCAAGAATGCTCTGTGCGGAGGAACTGTTTGAAGATGACCTCCTGCATGAACTTGACAAGAGGTTTACTGAACTCCATGAACGCATCAAGCTATACAGGATGGCGATTGGCCAAAATAACCCCTGGGTTAAGCTGTATTCCGGCATGACAGGACAGATTACCTTGAACAAAGAATCTGCAAAAGAGTACGTTGAAAAGGTTGAAATCCATAGAAACGAAATGGTTGAGTTCATACCCAAACACCAGGAAATGAAACAGTATTTCCCGCAAGCATGGCTGGAACCGGAGGCGTGATATGGCAAGAAAAAGCAGAAAGAACATCGAACAGATAGAGATCAAAGAACGCATCCCGGATATACAAAAGGAAAGAAAGATTAAGGTTGGCGGATACGTCCGCCTTTCTTCCGACAAAGAAGATAATGATTCTATTGACACGCAGATCCTGATGATCCGCCAGTTTCTCAAAGCATATCCCGATTTGGAACTGGAGGAGATTTACTCCGATGAGG